>Ga0116224_10001220_pt1 | contig 17003 bp, 19 predicted proteins | sample Sb_taG_9_FD_89699 | JGI IMG/M metagenome (GOLD analysis project Ga0116224, IMG submission 89699) | Peat soil microbial communities from Weissenstadt, Germany - Sb_50d_b_LC metaG | ecosystem: Environmental > Terrestrial > Soil > Wetlands > Peat | place: Germany: Weissenstadt | collected 2010-09-21 | reverse complement strand
TCGACCGCAAAAGTGATAGGCTCGGCGAGACCAGCTGACACCAGACGGTCCCTCGTGCCGTTATATCAGGAGTAGAATATGTGCCGTAACATCCGCACGCTGTTTAATTTCGAGCCGCCGGCGACGGAGGACGAAATCCGCGCTTCATCGCTGCAATTCGTGCGCAAGCTGAGCGGCTTCGCCAAGCCCTCGCGCGCCAACGAGGCGGCCTTCAACCTTGCTGTGCAAGAAGTGACGGAAGCAGCCCGCCGCCTCCTGGCATCGCTGGAGACCGCCAGCCCGGCGCGCAATCGCGAGCTCGAAGCGATGAAAGCGCGCGAGCGTGCCCGCGAGCGCTTCGCCACTTAAGACTATTCGTTACTTGCGCCGCGGTTTGCCGGCTTTGTCCGGCTTTAATTGATGGATGGTCGCGGATACGCCCGCGCTTCGCCGCAGCGCGTCTTTCAGGTCGGCGGGGCGGCCGTATTTCTTCAACAGATCGCGGAACGCTTCGTCGGCGAGTTCCTGAAAATCTTTCATCTGGTCGCGCCCGAGCAGATCGAGATCCCGCCAGGTTTCTTCGTCGAGCTGTATGCGCTTGCCCGGCATCTGCGGCTCGCCTTTTGTCCGCGCGTCCGATCGCGGTTACGCGTCGAAGCTTCCACCTTTCGGCCAATGCTGTCCAGCGCCCCAAGGGTCATCGACGAGGCGCCGCGGCTTGATCTAAGCTAAAGACGACCGCCGTGACGGTCGTGATCGCGCGCGTTCGCTTTAACCCGGGAGGAGCAATCCAATGGCCAAGAAGCAATCGGATAGCGTTTATCGGATTATCGATGTTGTCGGCGTCAGCGAAAAATCGTGGGAGGACGCCGGTCGCATCGCGGTGCAGACGGCGGCGGGCTCGCTGCGTGACCTGCGTGTTGCCGAAGTCACCAAGATGGACATGAAGGTGGATAACGGAAAGGTCACGGCGTTTCGCACCCGCGTCGCGCTCTCGTTCAAATACGGGTCTTGATCCGGCCGCGGCCGCTCAAACCGTGCGGCCGCGGAACTGCCCGGTCTTGCGGAAGCGCCAGAGATAATCCGGCACTACCGACGCGACGGAATTGGGGATGATGCCCAGTCCTTCCAGCGTGCGGCCTTGCTCGCGCGCGGCGGCGGAGACGACGTTGTCGCTTTTGAGCAGCTCGACCTGATCGGGCGTGATCGGCGGCTTCGGCAGGAATTGCAGGAACGCCGCTTGCAGCTTGAGCAGCGCGAACGGCACCGGCACGAGCAGCCGGCGGCGCTCGATGGTGGCGAGCGTGAATTCCATCAGTTCCTTGAACGTTCGTACGTCCGGTCCGCCGAGCTCGTAGGTTGCGCCTGGCTTTCCTTCGCCGCCGAGCGCCTTGGCGATCGCTTCGCCGACGTCGCCGGCGAAAACCGGCTGAAAGCGCGTATGGCCGCCGCCAGGCAGCGGCAGCGCCGGGGCGATGCGGGCCAGCGCGGCGAAGCGGTTGAAGAAGTCGTCCTCGGGGCCGAAAACGATTGACGGACGGATGATGATCGCGCCGGGCTGCACCGCCAGCGCCAGCCGTTCGCCCGCGGCTTTGGAGCGCGCGTAGCGCGAGGTCGAGGTCTCGTCGGCACCGATGGCCGAGACGTGGATGAGGCGCGCGCCGCCGGCACCAGCAGCCCGCGCCACTGCTTCCGCGCCTTGCGCCTGCACCGCGTCGAAGCGCTGGCGGCCGCGTTCGAACAGGATGCCGACAAGGTTGATGACGACGTCGGCATCGCGCGCCGCCGCCTCGACCGACGGCGGAAAGCGCAAATTCGCCTGCACCGTTTCGATCTGCCCGACGCCGCCGAGCGGCTTCAGATGGCCGGCGAGCTCCGGGCGGCGCACCGCGACGCGGATGCGGTATTGGCGGATGGCGAGCGCGCGCACCACATGGCGGCCGAGAAATCCCGAGCCGCCGAACACCGTGACCAGCGTGTCAAAATTGCTTTTCAAGGCCATTAGCGGCGGAAATACAGGATCGATTTCGCGCTGTATAGACCCTTTGACTGTCATACGCGGGCTTGACCCGCGTATCCATGGTGACTTTCTGAAAGCAAAAGTGTTGCGGCGAGCCCGTGCAGTCCGCAAGTCAGCATGGATTGCCGGGTCGAGCCCGGCAATGACGAAGAGAGGACGTTCGATTGACAAGGGGATGACCGCTTTCGTACCAATCGCCGCGATGCCCAGGTGGCGGAATTGGTAGACGCACTAGTTTCAGGTACTAGCGCCGCGAGGCGTGGAGGTTCGAGTCCTCTCCTGGGCACCAGCCTTGAATTTTATCAGCTGCGCCTTCGCTATGTCCGTGCTTGTCGCGGGCATAACGCTCCGCCGTAATGCCACCCTAAATCCTGCGTCAGCGAGGTGTGCCAATGGCAAAACCGAACCGTAAAACCGCTCTGATCACCGGCTCAACCGACGGTGTCGGTCGCATGGTGGCGACAAGACTGGGGGCGGCCGACTGGCGGGTCTTGGTGCATGGCCGGGATCGCGCGCGCGGCGCAGAGGTCGTCGCCGAGATCAAAAAGGCCGGCGGCGCGGCGGAGTTTCTGCAAGCGGATTTGTCGGCCCTTGCCGAAGTTCAGCGGCTGGCGGAGGCGGTGCAGAAAACGACCAAACGCCTCGATCTCCTCATCAACAATGCCGGCATCGGCAGCGGAGGACCGCAAGGTATTCGGCAGACCAGCGCCGATGGCTACGAACTGCGTTTCGCCGTGAATTATCTGTCCGGCTTCCTGCTCACCCATCTGCTGCTGCTGCCGCTTATCAGGAAAAGCGCACCCGCGCGGATCGTCAACGTCTCGTCACTCGGACAACAGGCGATCGATTTCGCGGACGTGATGTTGACGCAGGACTACAGCGGCATGCGCTCCTACCGCCAGAGCAAGCTCGCGCAGATCTTGTTTACGATCGATCTGGCGCGTGAGCTTGCCGGCACGGGTGTAACGGTCAACGCCTTGCATCCGGCGACTTTCATGGACACCAAGATGGTGCGCGAGTTCGGCACCCCGATGAGCACCGTCGAAGAGGGCGCCGACGCCATCCTGCAACTCGCGATCTCGCCGGCGATGGAGGGCCGCAGCGGACTTTATTTCAACGGACAGAGCGAGGCCCATGCCACCGAGCAGGCCTACGACGCGAAGGCGCGTCAAAAGCTGAAAAAGCTCAGCCTTGAATTGACCGGCTTGTCCTCGAAAAAATCCGCAGGCGCCGCCCGGTCACGGCGCTAGCTTTCCCAAACTAAAGCGTCCCCTTTATTCCCACATAAGCGGCGAACGGCATGCCCGGGATGAAGGTGTGCGGGTCGGTCAGATTCAAATACGGAAATGAGGTGACGTCGAAGAACGTGCCGTAGACGTAATAGTGCTGGTCGAACAGGTTCTTCACCAGCGCGAACAGTTCGATGTTCTTCGATATTTGATACGACGAATGCAGGTTCACCAACCAATAAGCCGGCATCTTCGCGTTCTGGTTTGACTCGTCGCCGACGAGATATTGGCTGCCGATGACGTTAAGGTCGGCGCCGAGCTTCCACGGGTCGGTGATCCGGTACTCACCGCCGAGCTTGAAGCGGAAATCAGGAATGCCGGTCAGATGATCGCCGGGAACGACAAAGATGTTGCCGGCGGCATTGGCATGGGGATTGAACGGCGAAGACAGGGTCAACGGATCGAGGAAGATGGCGTCGACATAGGTGAAATTAGCGTAGACATTCCAGCGGTCCCATTTATAGGACGCTTGCGCTTCGACTCCCTGGCGCAGCGTATTTCCGCTGTTCTGAAAATATTCATGGCCGGGGATCGGGCTCGCCACGGCGATGATGTCGTCGGTATTGAGCGCGTGATAGGCGCCGGCGCTCCAGTTCAACATCCCGCCTGCGACATCGAAATGCCCGCGCAAGCCCGCTTCGAAAGTATGCGACACCACCTGTTTGAGATTGGGGTCGCCGGCCAGCGCGTTGTCGATCAGGCAGGGTCGCAGCGGATCAGAGCAGCCGAGTTCCAGCGGGGTCGGCGCGCGGTTCGCTTCCGCATAGCCGCCATACACGGTGACGTTGGGTGTGAGCTTGTAGGTCGCGCCGATGGTCGGGTTCAAGCGCGCGTAACTGTGATTGCCGTTGAGCCCGGGATCGTTGCCCAATTCGTCCTGCAGGTCGATCTGGGCGAAGTTGAAACGAGCGCCTGCCGTCACCGAGAGCCGCGGGGTCACGTAGAGCGTATCGGTGGTGTAAAGCCCGGTGTAGAGGGTCTCGGCGCCCAAACCGACCGGCGCCACGTCGCCGGAAGGCTGATCGATAAAGAGACCGCTGCCGACGACAAACGGAAACTGGTTCGGGTTGATCGTTCCCAGCTCGCTCGTCGTTGAAAATTGCACAAGCCCGCGATCGACGCTGAACCCGGCCGTGAAATTGTTGTCGTGGCCGAATAATTTTTCCGAGGACGCCGCCTGCGCCGAGCCGCCGAATGAGTTGGTCGCCGTCCAGGTGCGGTCGATCTCGCCCAAAACCGCCGGGGCGCCGAGCGCGCCGGCGTTCGGTACCGTCGCTCCGGTGGTGGTGATGAGATTGTGCAAACTGCCGTCGAGATTGGGAAAGCAGAGAAGGACCGGGTCCGGGCAGCCGGTATTCTGCGCGTCGGTGCCATTGCCGTCGACGTGGCTCTGCCGGAACGAACGAAAATAGGCATTGGCCTGATACGTCCACGTATCGGTCGGCTTCCAGCTCGCGCTGGCGGTGAGGAAGGCGAGCTGGTTGTCGGTGGTTTGCGGCAGCGTGTAGACGCTCGCCCAGTTCTGCGCGAGCATCTGCACGGGCGTCGCAGCAGCGGCGCCGAAATTGTTGGCGGCGCCGGTGAAGGTGATATGGAATTCGGTCTGGTCGGCGCGCGCGCCGAGGTCGGCGTAAAGCCGGCGCACCTGCGAGAGTGAATCCTGGCGCCAGCCGGCGTCGTCGATGGCGTCGGCGGTGATATAGCCGGAAATGTTTCCAACCTGGCCGCCGGCCTGTATCGAAGCGCCGGCGCGCCCGAAGGAACCGCCGGTCGCGTCGCTTTCGACGCCGTGATAGGTAAAGCCGTTTTTCATTTCGAACGACAGCGCGCCGCCGATGGCGTTGAGACCGTAGACGGGGTTGCTGGGAACGAGCGTCATCCGGCTGATGGCATTCTCCGGGATGAAGTCCCAGTTGACGATGTCACCGAACACTTCGTTGATGCGCACGCCGTTCTGATAGACGGCGAGACCTTGCGGCGTTCCGATCACCGGCGACGCAATGAAGCCGCGGTAATTGAGGTCGAGCTGGAATTGGTTCCCGGTCTGATCGCCGAGCGCCACGCCGGGCAGGCTGCGCGCCAAAGCGTCGAGCAGATCAGGCGCCGTGGCGCGATCGAAGTCGGGCGCCGAGAGCGTTTGCACATTGGCCGGCACCTTGTCGCGATCGATCGCGCCGGGTTCGGCGGGCCGGGCGGCGGTATCGGCGCCGGTCGGGGCGGCCGGCGCTGCCGCCGGGCGGGGCGGCGGCACCGGCGTCGTGCCGATGACGCGGATTTCGGGAAGCGGCACGGCGTTGGAGTTCGAGCCCGGGCTCGTGGTCTGTTGCGCGAGCGCGGGGCAAGCCGCCATCGCGGCAGCGATCAAGGCCAGCGCGAGCCGGGTGCAAAATGCCGCCCAAACCGCAGATCCACTGACGCAACCAACGCTCACAGCCCCCCGCATGGGCGACCCGTCCCCCGACCAGGACAAGGAAAATTGTGCCATGATCGGCGCGTACGGTCTTTGACGATTTTGCACGATTTTGGACGATTTCGGCGGGGCGGCCGATTTTGACGCGCCATATCGGTTGCGTTAATCAGGAGACCACGCTGACGACCGCTATGTCGTCGGCGCCACACCGAGCCAGCCGCAGCGTCGCCTTATGACCATCCGCCTGCATCGCGGCGATCTGCCGGACCTTTCACGCTACACCGGCGCGATCGCTATCGACACCGAGACCATGGGGCTCTCTCTTGGTCGCGACCGGCTTTGCCTCGTTCAGCTTTCGCCCGGCGACGGCTCCGCAGACGTGGTGCAGATTCCGGCACACGGCGCCGACGCTCCGAATTTGAAGCGGCTCCTCACCGATGGACGCCTGCTCAAGATTTTTCACTTCGCGCGGTTCGATCTCGGCATGCTTACCAAGGCCTTCGGCGTGATGCCGGCGCCGGTCTATTGCACCAAAATCGCCTCGCGCTTGGCACGCACCTATACCGACAAGCACGGGCTGAAGGATCTGGTGAAGGAAGTGCTGGGACACGACCTTTCCAAGCAGCAGCAATTATCCGATTGGGGCGCGCCGGAATTGAGCGATGCGCAGATATCCTACGCCGCCGCCGACGTGTTGTACCTGCACGCGCTCAAGGAGCGGCTCGACGCCATGCTCGCGCGCGAGGGCCGCGAGGGCTTGGCCGCGGCCTGTTTCCGGTTCCTGCCCGACCGGGTGCGGCTCGATCTCGCAGGCTTTGCCGACCAGGATATTTTCGCCCATTCCTGAGCGGCGTCCGGGACCGCTTCGCCGCGGCTCATTGGCACGCTGAATTCGTGGATGTTCCTGCCCGGTGTAGGCCACATTCGCAGGCGACAATTCCCAAGCGGAACCGGTACAACGGCTCCGCGCGGCGAATCGGGGCAACGTCCGAAGGGGCAAAAGCTGACCAGCGTTTATCCTGCCGACAGCGCGAGACGAGGCGGATTTTCGGCGACCGCGCGCGGCGATGCCGAGCAAATCTATCGTGCCGCGCTGCGGCACAGCCGGCACGTTCGCTGGCTTCGACTTGGCGTGCCGGTCGCCATTGTGGCCGCTTTGATCATCGTGGTGGCGGCGAATTACGTGCCGACGGTCGGCGGGCTTCGGCTGCCCGGGGAGCTCGGCAAGCTGGTGATCAACGGCACCAAGGTCACCATGCAGCAACCGCGCCTCACCGGCTTCACCCTCGATTCCCGTCCCTATGAGTTCACCGCGAAGTCGGCGGATCAGGACATCACCAAGCTCGATTTTATGAAGCTGCATCAGATTCAGGCGAAGATCGAGATGGAGGACAAGAGCATCGTCAACATCTCCGCCAACACCGGGGACTACGACATGAAGAGCGAAATGCTCATCCTTCACGATAATATCCGTCTCGTCTCCACGACCGGCTATGAGGCGCGGCTGAGCGAGGCGGCGATCGACGTGCATAAGGGGACCGTGCTGTCGGAAAAGCCGGTTTGGGTGAAACTGGTCAATGGCGTGATCAACGCCAAGCGGCTGGAAGTGCTCAACAGCGGCGAGGTGATCCGCTTTGGCGGCGGCGTGGCGATGACCGTGCAGCCCGATCAGATTCCCACCCAGGCAGGCGACCGATGACGCAGCGGCTTCACCTCCTGGCTGTGATGTTGGCGCTGGCGGCGCCGTCAATTGCGGCGGCGCAGACGCCGCGCGCTGCCGCGAACGGGCAGGGACCGGGCTCGATACAGGAGCAGAATCAGGATCAGCCGATTCAGATCGAGGCCGCGACGCTCGAAGTGCACGACAAGAACAAGATGGCGACATTTTCCGGCGACGTGCAGGTCGTACAGGGCGACACGACGATAAAATGCCAATCCCTCGTCGTGTTCTATGGCGCCGAGCACGGTTCCGGCCCCGGCCCGGCGGTCGCCGCCACCGCACCCGCGGTGGGCGCCGCGCCGGGCACAAACGTTCCGCCGGGAACGGTCGTTCCGCAGGGCGCCCACGACATCCGCCGGATCGAAGCGCGCGGCGGCGTTACCGTCATCTCCAAGGACCAGAACGCAAGCGGCGATCTCGGCGTCTATGATCTGAAGAAAAAGACGATCACGCTGACCGGGAACGTCGTCGTCAGCCAAGGCAAGAACGTGCTGCACGGCGACCGGGTCGTGGTCGACACCACCACCGGCAACGCCCACATCGAATCGGGCGCGGCCAGCCAGAATCGCGTCCGTGCGCTCATTCAGCCGGGCAAGGGCGCCAATGGCGGCCCGTCGAACTTCCTTTCGGTCGGGCCGAACCGGCCGAATTAAGCGTGGGGGCCGCAGTTTTGGCCCGGAAAATCGGATAAAGTCCCGCCGCAAAGCGGGGAAACCCGCCGGCGATTCGGTCGGAACCTTCCGAGGCTGGCTTGTTCGACATTTTCGCATATTTCCGCCGGCGCCGTCCGGGGTCGCGCCAGCCGATCGCCGCGGGCGATGAGCCCATCGACCTTGCCAACATGGGCGGCGCGATTAATGGCACCTATTTAGACATTGCGAGCCTGCCGGCGGCGGAACCGAGAGTGCAGAGCCGGCCGCCGCGCCGCCAGCGGCCGCCGCTGCCGGAAAGCGGAACGCAGCCGCCGCCCCGGCCGCGCCGCCGTCCCGAGGGCAACGGCTCGACGCCCCCCGAACGCAAGGGCTTGCTTTCCGTCCACGGTGTGGAAAAGAGCTTCGTCGGCCGCAAGGTGGTCAAGGGCGTGAGCCTCTACGTGCGCAAGGGCGAAGCGGTCGGCCTCCTCGGCCCCAACGGCGCCGGCAAGACCACCGTGTTCTACATGATGACCGGCCTCATCAAGGCCGATAAGGGACGCATCGAGCTCGACGGCCTCAACGTGACGCCGCTGCCGATGTACCAGCGCGCGCGCCTCGGCATCGGGTATCTGCCGCAGGAGGCCTCGATTTTTCGCGGCCTCAGCGTCGAGGAGAACATCCGCGCGGTGCTGGAAGTGGTCGAGCCCGACACCAAAAAGCGGGAGCGCGATCTCGACGGCCTGCTCGAGGAGTTCAACATCGCGCGGTTGCGCAAGACGCCGGCGATCGCGCTCTCGGGCGGCGAACGGCGCCGCGTCGAGATCGCCCGCTCGCTGGCGACGCGGCCGAGTTACATGCTGCTCGACGAGCCGTTCGCCGGCATTGATCCGATCGCCGTCGGCGACATCCAGGCGCTGGTGCGGCATCTGACCAATCGCGGCATCGGCGTGCTGATCACCGACCACAATGTGCGCGAGACCCTTGGTCTGACCGATCGCGCCTACATCATTTATTCCGGTGAAGTGCTGATGGAGGGCCGCGCCGACGACATCGTCAACAACCCTGACGTGCGCCGGCTCTATCTGGGCGAGCAGTTCCGGCTTTAAACCCTCGCCGCCGAAATCGATTGACGACAGGGCCGCTGAACTGGTGTACAAACACTTACAAGCAAGAATTGGACCAGTTCCGGGCAAACTCGTTCATGGCGCTGTCGCAAAGACTGCAAATCCGCCAGAGCCAAGCGCTGGTGATGACGCCGCAATTGATGCAGGCGATCAAGCTTTTGCAGCTGTCGAATCTCGATCTGGTCGCGTATGTGGAAGCCGAGCTCGAGCAAAATCCGCTGCTCGACCGCGGCGCGGAAGAGGAGCCGCCGCCGGCCCAGACGGACGGCACGCCAGCCCCCGACCAGCCGGCCGTGGACGGCGAGACCTGGAGCGCTGCCGAGAGCGCGCCCAGCGCCAACGCCGCCGAGGACTCGCTCGACACCCGCGTCGAGGACAGTTTCCCCGATCATGTCGAAGTGGCGCCCGCGCGTGCCACCAAGGGCCCGACGGCCTATTCGGAATGGGCGAGCGTCGGCTCCGGCGGCCGCGATGACGGCGACTACAATCTTGAATCGTTCGTTCCCGCCGAGACCACGCTGGCCGACTGGCTGCGCGAACAGCTGACACTTGCCATCTCCAACCCGGCGCGGCGGATGATCGGCCGATATCTGATCGATCTCGTCGACGAGGCCGGATATCTCGGCGGCGATCTGGCCGCGGTCGCGGAACGGCTCGGCACTAGCGTCAAGGAAGTCGAAGCGGTGCTCGGTATCCTGCAGACCTTCGATCCGCCCGGAATTTGCGCCCGCGATCTCGCCGAATGCCTGACGCTACAGCTCAAGGAGCGCGACCGCTTCGATCCGGCGATGCAGGGCTTGATTTCGCGGCTCGATCTTCTAGCCAAGCGCGATTTCGGGGGATTGAAGAAAATCTGCGGCGTCGGCGAGGAGGATCTCGCCGACATGATCGGGGAAATCCGCCACCTCAACCCCAAGCCCGGGCTGGCTTTCGGCTCGGCGGTCGTGCAGCCTATCGTGCCAGATGTTTTCGTGCGGCCGGGGCCGGACGGCGGCTGGATTGTCGAGCTCAATTCCGACACCTTGCCCAAGGTATTGGTCAATCAGACCTATTACGCCGAGGTCTCGGCCACGGTGCGGCGCGACGCCGAGAAGTCGTATCTTGCCGAATGCCTGCAAAGCGCGACTTGGCTGGTGCGCGCGCTCGACCAGCGCGCGCGCACCATTCTCAAAGTCGCCAACGAGATCGTGCGCCAGCAGGATGGCTTCTTCGCCCACGGCGTCGAGCATCTGCGCCCGCTCAATCTCAAGACCGTCGCCGAAGCCATCAGCATGCACGAGTCGACCGTCTCGCGCGTCACCGCCAACAAATACATGGCGACCAGCCGCGGCATTTTCGAACTCAAATATTTCTTCACGTCGGCGATCGCCGCGTCCGGCGGCGGCGAGGCGCATTCCGCGGAAGCCGTGCGTCATCGCATCAAGCAGCTGATCGATGCCGAGACCGCCACCGGCGTATTGTCCGACGACACCATCGTCGACAAGCTGCGCGAAGCCGGCATCGACATCGCGCGCCGCACGGTCGCGAAATACCGCGAGGCCATGCGCATTCCCTCCTCGGTGCAGCGGCGACGGGAGAAGCAGGCGGCGGCACTGACCTGATCCATCTTGCCGGGCGGGGCGGAGAACGGTCGGTATCCGCCCGCATTGACGCCGCGTCCGCCGATACCTAGCTCGAAAGAATGGCTGGAAATTTCGCGGAGGCTGCCATGTCATTTCGCGTTTCCGGGAAGAATCTCGACGTCGGCGAGGCGCTGCGCGAGCGCATCAACACGCGGATCAGCGAAATCTTGAACAAATATTTCGACGGCGGATATTCCGGGCATGTCACGGTTGAGCGCGACGGCTCCGGCTTTCGCACCGAATGCGCCGTGCACCTCGATTCGAAAGTGACGCTGGAAGCCGAGGGGATGGCGCAGGACGCCTATGCGAGCGCCGACCAGGCGGCGCTGCGGGTGGCCAAGCAGCTGCGCCGCTATCATCGCCGCCTCAAGGATCACCGCGGGTGACGTCTCCGCCGGCCGTTCAACCCCGTGACATGATCGACCTGGGCCGGAACTAACGCCGCCGATAACCATTGACGCGGTTGCCTACGCTCCCCTATGGTCCGCCGCCTTCGAGCATGATCCCGAAACGCAGGTACCGGTTTTCGCAAGAGAATCACGCTGTCATTTTAGAGACTCGGCGTCAGGCCCAAGGCCTCGCCCCCAGGTCGTCACTCATGCCGCTCACCGATTTGGTCGCCCCGAACGCGATCCTTCCGGCACTAAAGGTCAACAGCAAGAAGCAGGTGCTGCAGGAACTTGCCGCGCGCGCCGCGGTACTCACCGGGCAAAGCGAGCGCGCGATCTTCGAAATCCTCATGCAGCGCGAGAAGCTCGGCTCGACCGCGGTCGGCAACGGCATCGCCATACCGCACGGCAAGATGCCCAATCTCACCCGGCTGTTCGGATTGTTCGCGCGACTCGACCGGCCGGTGGATTTCGAGGCGCTGGACGGCCAGCCCGTCGATCTTATTTTTCTGCTGTTGGCGCCGGAGGGCGCCGGCGCCGATCATTTGAAGGCGCTGGCGCGGGTGGCGCGGCTGTTGCGCGATTCCACCGTCGCCCACAAGCTGCGCGCCTCGCGGGATGCCGAGGCGCTCTACGCCGTGCTGGCGATGCCATCGGCCAGCGCAGCATAATTCAGACAACAAAAAACGGACGACAGAGGACAGACGAAAGATTCTGTTCTCCGTCGTCCGTCATCCGTCGTCAGAAATTCAGTGTACGCTCACCATTTCGAGCTGCTGGCTCGCGGCATTGGCGCTCGCCGCCTCGCGGCTGTCGGTGAGCATGATCGGCGTACCGTCGGCGGCATGCAGCGCGAACAGCTTCAGCCCCGGCTGGATATCCGGCACTTGCGGAAACAAAGCGTGCACGTCCTCGGAGCGGATCGTCTTGACATACGCGATCTCGCCGTCGCCGAGCTGCGCCAGCGCTTCGGGCGATATGTCGATCTGGTTCATTTCGCTACGGCTCAATTCCGAGGTCATGGCCGCTAACTCCTTACCTGCATGACGATAACGCGGCCGAGGCCGCTTTGGTTTCCTCACTCTGACTCCTTGATCGAGATCGATCTTACCACCCGTTCCGGCTGCGGCCGGACCAGGTCGATCGACAGCAATCCGTTTTTCAGGTCGGCGTTGCGCACTTCCATGCCTTCGGCCAGCACGAAGCTGCGCTGGAATTGCCGCGCAGCGATGCCGCGGTGCAGATATTGCCGGCTTTTGTCGTCCTGTTGCCGGCCGCGAATGACCAGCTGGCTCTCCTCCAGCGTCACGTCGAGCTGATCGCGGGTGAAGCCCGCGACCGCCAGCGTAATGCGCAGCCGTTCCGGACCGTTGGCGTCGCGCGCGATGCGTTCGATGTTGTAGGGCGGATAACCGTCGGCGGCCTTGGCGACCCGGTCGAGCACCCGCTCGATCTCATCGAAGCCGAGCAGGAACGGACTGGAAAGCGACGATATCCGCGTCATGTCTCAAAGTCCTTTGCCAAGCGACTTTGCGGGGCCCTGACGGCGCCCCAACTGCATGACAGCTATATGGCGTGGCCGGATAATCGCCGCAAGTCGGTGCGCACGCCGTATGAATGACGGGTGGCGCCGCAGCGGCGGCGCAGCGTCATGGCCACTTCAGCGGCCCGGGCAGCGCGCGTTCAGCTTCCGCGACGAGTTGCGCTTCGTGGCGGCCGACGAAGTTGGCGCCGATGGCGATGACGATCACGGTGGCGATACCGATGACGATCACCAGCGGCCCGGCCAGCCGCTCGATCTGGCGTCCGAACATATAAGCGGCGAAGCCAAAAAAGGCCGCCCAGACGAAGGCGCCGAAGATGTTGGCCAGCAGGAACTGCCGCCACGGCATGCGGTTGGCGCCGGCCAGGATGCCGGCGAGCGCGCGCAGCAGCGGCACGAAGCGGGCGATGACGATGATCTTGCCGCCGTGGCGCAGGAACAGATACTCGCCGAGTTTGATGCGGCCTTCGGTGATGCGCAGATAGGGGCCGTAGCGCAGCAGCAGCCAATAGCCGAATTCGCGGCCGATGACGTAGCCGACCATCTGCCCGACGACGGCCGCGGTCGCCGCGGTGAGTATCACCTCGATGATGTTGAGCTCGTGATGGGAGCCGGCAAAAATCGAGGCGGCGATAAGCACCGACTCGCCGGGGAAGGGGAAGCCGACGCTTTCCAGGCCGATGACGCCGGCGACCACGACAAGGCCGTAGTCATGAATGAGATGGGCGATTGAGGGCATCAAGGCGGGCAAGACCACAACACGAAGCAGGCATGACCAAGGAGGCACGGGGGCACCGGGTGGGCGATCCTTATAGCGGATCGGTTAAAGTCCAGATAGCCGTCCCCCCACGACGCCAAAATGGCGCTGATGGCCTTATTGGCGATTCGCGATTAAACCTGCGCCCGGGGGGCCGCGGCAGGTGAGGGGTTGGCGGAAAGCAATGCACACTAGCGCTCGCCGGCGGCTCTTGATGCTCATCCTCGGTTCGGCGCTGATGCTCGGCGCCTGCTCGCACGACCACCGTCCGAGCGAGGATGCGGCCGCCAGCAGCGACGATCCCGTCAATGTACCGCCGGCCAATTACAAGCCCGACATTCTCGGCGCCATGCACGCTTATCTGAACGACCCGACCGGCATCCGCGACGCCGGCCTCGCCGAGCCGGCGCTCAAGCCCGTGGGAAACGCCAAGCGCTATGTCGTCTGTGTGCGCTTCAACGCCAAGAAACACGGTAAGGACTATGCGGGGCCGAAGGAGGTCGCCGCCGTATTCATGGTCGGTCGGTTCGACCATTTCGAAGCGGCGCGTGAGCCGCCGCACGGATCATCGCACGAGCCGTCGCCTGAGGCATCATTGCAAGCGCCGTGGCATGAGGCGCCGCACGAACCGTGCGCCGGCGCGACGTATGCGCCTTTCCCCGAGCTGGAAAAGCTTTCGCGGTAGAGGATTTGCTTGCCCGGAGCGGCGGCAACCGGAGCGATCCGCCGGGCTGGAATTTGACCGCGAATTGAGTTGCATTGGCGTAGACTGGCCTTAAGCCGGCGGGAGAAGGCCGCTGCGGCACAACGTGCAACGCGGGAGGGCAGCAATGAGAATCGCGCAGCTGGCGGCCGGAGCCGCCGCGGTGATGGCGCTGTCGGCGCACTGCGCGCACGCGGCGCCGGCGCTCGCCACCAACAACGTCAACCTGCGGCAAGGACCGGGAACGAACTTCCCGGTCATCACCACCATCCCCGGCGGCAGCACGGTCGAGGTCAGCGGCTGTCAGGGTCAGTGGTGTTCTGTCGTTTGGCAGGGCCAGACCGGCTACACGATCGCCACCAGCCTCGATCAGGGCGGCCCTGAGGCACCCGGCGCCGCCGGACCACCCGGTCCCGGAGGCCCGCCACCCGGTGCCGGAGGCCCGCCGCCTGGAGGTCCGCCGCCCGGCGCCGGTGGTCCACCACCTGGTCCCGGCGGCCCGCCGCCGCCCGGCGCGACCGCCCAAGGGCCGGTCCCGGCCGGCCCGTCCGGAGCACCACCGCCGGGCTATCCGCCTCCGCCGCCCGGCTATTACCCGCCGCCGCCTGGCTATTATCCGCCGCCAGGTTATTACCCGCCCGGTTACGGTCCCTACTATCCATACGGCTATTATTACGGACCGTATTGGCGGCGAAGGTATTGGTGAGGGTGCCGCGCGACACCGCGCCGCGCGGCGTTTGTGCCGGCAAATGAACGCGATGTAACGAAACGGCGCGGCCGGGCGCCGCGTTTTCCCGTGGGGGCGGTCATTCCAAGAATGGAGATCGCCAGCGCAGGAAAAGGCTTTCGAGCACCAGTGCCGCAAGGATGATCGCGCGCTGCGGACACACGCGAGGTAGATCGCGCTGACGGCCAAGGCGCGGCCGGTATTTCTGGACCGCCGCGCTGACGCTACAGGCATTCGTTCAGCCGGCGCTCACGGCCGGACCGGATTCGCTGGTCTTCTGGGCATTCTGGGCCGCGCATACGATCATCGCCGAGGTTGCGCGCGTCCAGCGCCAGGCGGGCGAGCGGCGCCATCAGCCCGTTGACGTCGCAGATCTGCAGCGGCAGCCCTTGCGCCTATCGAGGCCGTGCCAGTTCCACCAAATGTTGTAGGCGAGCCAGTAGCAGATGGGCGAGCGCCGCAAGCATCCTGCGCAAGACTGTTTCAGCGGCCGGCGGCAAGGCCCGGCCGAGCAAACTTGGCGCGGCGATCAGCGCCGCGCAGACGACCAAAGCGAGCGCATGCAATCCGCTATAGGGAACGAAGACGTCCATCGCAGCCTCCGGCCTCAGGCGTTCGGCTCAGTCTGATGGCTACTCGTGACGGGAAAACTACCGGCCTCTTGGCTTCCAGCCGCCGCGCATGCCGGGTTTGCCAAGCGTCGAGCGCGGGCCGCCGCGCGTCGGCGCATTCGCTTGCGGCCGATGCGGCGCCACCTCGTGATGGAGAGCGATACCCATCTCGTCGAGATCGGGCTTGTGGACTTTGCTCCCGCCTCTGCGCTGTGCGCTTCGGCGCGGCGAGCCGCCCTCGGCAGTGGATAAAATTTTCGCCGTCGGGTCGTCGGTCACCGCGAGCTCGGTTGAGCGCAGGCGCTTGATCTCGTCGCGCAAACGCGCCGCTTCCTCGAAATCGAGATCGGCCGCGGCGGCGCGCATGCGCGTTTCCAGATCGGCGATCACCGTCTCGAAATTGTGGCCGATGGTAGCGGTCTCCTCGAACTCGCCGCCGCCGCCGGCGCCGGTGGCAATGAGCACGTGGTCGCGCTCGTAGACGCTCTCCATAATGTCGGAGATGCCCTTGCGCACGCTCTCCGGCGTGATGCCATTCTCGGCATTGTAGGCCGCCTGCTTCTCGCGCCGGCGATTGGTCTCGGCCATCGCCCGCTCCATCGAGCCGGTGACGGCGTCGGCATAGAGGATGACGCGGCCGTCGATGTTGCGCGCGGCGCGGCCGATGGTTTGCACCAGACTCGTTTCGCTGCGCAGGAAGCCCTCCTTATCGGCGTCGAGGATGGCGACCAGCGCGCATTCGGGAATGTCGAGGCCCTCGCGCAGGAGATTGATGCCGACCAGCGCGTCGAAGGCGCCGAGCCGCAAATCGCGGATGATCTCGATGCGCTCGATAGTGTCGATGTCGGAATGCATGTAGCGCACGCGAATGCCCTGCTCGTGCAGGAATTCGGTGAGGTCTTCGGCCATGCGCTTGGTCAGCACGGTGACCAGCGCGCGATAGCCCTTCTGCGCCACCGCGCGCACTTCGCCCACCAGATCGTCGACCTGGGTGCGCGCCGGGCGCACCTCGACCGGCGGATCGATCAGGCCGGTCGGGCGGATCACCTGCTCGGTGAACACGCCGCCGGATTCGTTGAGCTCCCACGGGCCGGGCGTCGCGGAGACCGCGAGCGTCTGCGGCCGCATCGCGTCCCATTCCTCGAAGCGCAGCGGGCGGTTGTCCATGCAGGAGGGCAGGCGGAAGCCGTATTCGGCGAGCGTCGCCTTGCGGCGGAAGTCGCCGCGAAACATGCCGCCGAGCTGCGGTATGGTGACGTGGCTTTCATCGACGAAGACCAGCGCGTTGTCGGGCACGTATTCGAACAAGGTCGGCGGCGGCTCGCCGGGCTTGCGTCCGGTCAGATAGCGCGAATAATTCTCGATGCCGGCGCAGGCGCCGGTCGCCTCCATCATTTCCAGATCGTAAAGGGTGCGCTGCTCGAGCCGTTGCGCTTCCAGCAGGCGGCCGGCGGCGTTGAGCTGGTCAAGCCGT
>Ga0116224_10001213_pt1 | contig 17032 bp, 15 predicted proteins | sample Sb_taG_9_FD_89699 | JGI IMG/M metagenome (GOLD analysis project Ga0116224, IMG submission 89699) | Peat soil microbial communities from Weissenstadt, Germany - Sb_50d_b_LC metaG | ecosystem: Environmental > Terrestrial > Soil > Wetlands > Peat | place: Germany: Weissenstadt | collected 2010-09-21 | reverse complement strand
GGCGAGCGTGGGCATCACGATGTCGCTCTCGCGGGCGATGGTCGAGGTCGGCACGTTGACGATGGAGACGACGTGCTGCTGGTGCTCGCGCGCGTAGCGCAGCGAGGCGAGCGTGTCGGCGGTCTCACCCGATTGCGAGACGAAGACGGCGAGGTCCCCGGCGCGCAAGGGCGCCTCGCGGTAGCGGAACTCGGAGGCGATGTCGACCTCGACCGGCAGATGCGCCAAGCGCTCGAACCAGTAGCGCGCCACCATGCCGGCGTAATAAGCGGTGCCGCAGGCGGCGATGGAGATGCGCTTAAGCGCGCGGAAATCGAACGGCAGCGCCATCGGCAGATCGACGCGCTCGGCCACCATGTCGATATAGTGCGCGAGCGTGTGGCCGACAACTTCGGGCTGCTCGTAGATTTCCTTGCCCATGAAATGGCGATGGTTGCCCTTGTCGATGAGCATCACCGACGCTTGCGACTTGAGAACGGCGCGGTGCACGGCATTGCCGTTTGCATCGTGCACGTCCGCGGTCTTGTCACTGATAACCACCCAGTCGCCGTCCTCCAGATAGCTCACGGTGTCGGTGAAGGGCGCGAGCGCGATCGCGTCGGAGCCGATATACATCGCGCCGTCGCCGAAGCCGACCGCGAGCGGCGAGCCCTTGCGCGCGCCGATCAGGAGGTTCTCCTCGCCGGCGAACAGGAAAGCGAGCGCAAAAGCGCCTCGCAGCCGCGGCAGCGACGCCTTCACCGCATCGACCGGCGAGCGGCCGCGCTTGAGTTCCTGGCTGACCAGATGCGCGATGACTTCGGTATCGGTTTCGGTCGCGAACTTGACTCCGCCGCCTTCCAGCTCGCGCCGCAGCTCGGCGAAATTCTCGATGATGCCATTGTGCACGACGGCGAGCCGATCGGTCGCATGCGGATGCGCGTTGTTCTCCGTCGGCCGTCCGTGCGTCGCCCAGCGGGTGTGGCCGATGCCGATCGTTCCCGCAAGCGGCTCGCGCGCGAGCCTTTGCTCCAGATTCTTCAGTTTGCCTTCGGCGCGCCGCCGCGCCAGCACGCCGTGCTCGAGCGTGGCGACGCCCGCCGAGTCATAGCCGCGGTATTCGAGGCGCTTGAGCGCATCGATCAACAGTGGCGCGACCGGCTCGTGGCCGATGATCCCGATGATGCCGCACATCCGTGTGGATGGTCTCCTCAACCGCCCGCCGCGATGGAACCCGCCGATATGTTAACCGTAAGGTCCGATCGTAGCGGATACCAAATAAAAAAACGTTTCGTCCGGTTACAAGGCCGGCGGCACGCGCAACATGCGGAATATGCTCGATTAATCCGAATGCGCTTTCTTCTTGCCGATCGATTTGAGCGAGCGCAAGCGCGCCGCGCTGCCTTCCTTAACGACCTGCCGCCCGCGCGCCAAGGCGAGCGCGCCCGCCGGCACGTTCTTGGTAATCACGGAGCCGGAGCCGATATAGGCGCCGGCGCCGATCGCGACCGGCGCCACCAGCGCCGAGTTGGAGCCGATAAACGCCTTTTTGCCGATCGTCGTGCGGTGCTTCTCGGCGCCGTCGTAATTGCAGGTGATGGTGCCGGCGCCGATATTGGCGTCGGCGCCGACCGAAGCGTCGCCGATATAGCTCAGGTGATTGGCCTTGGCGCCGGCTTCGATCACGGCTTCTTTGACCTCGACGAAATTGCCGATGCGGGCGCCGGCGCCGAGCCGGGTGCCTGGCCGCAGCCGCGCATAGGGTCCGACGGACGCGCCCTTGCCGATATGCGCGCCGACCAGGTGCGAAAACGCGTGGATGATCGCATTGTCTTCCACCGTGACCTTGGTTCCGAACACGACAAAAGGCTCGACCACGACATCCTTGCCGAATTTGGTGTCGGCGGACAGGAACACCGTCTCCGGCGCGACCAATGTTACGCCTCTATCGAGCGCGGCCTTGCGCAGACGCTGCTGCGCAACGGCTTCCGCTTCCGCCAGCTGGCTTTTGGTATTGATGCCGCGCACTTCGTCCTCCTCGACTTCGATGGCTAATGTGTTGAGCTTCATGCCGTTGGCGACCTCGACCGCATCGGTCAAATAAAATTCGCCCTTGCGATTGCGGTCGCCGATGCGTTCCAAGATGGCCAGCGCTTGCGCGCCGGCAAGCGCCATGATTCCGCCGTTGCAGAGGCCGATGGATTTTTCGCTCGCGCTCGCGTCGGCATCCTCGCGAATGGCGACGAGCTTGTTGCCTTCGGTGACGAGCCGGCCATAGCCCGTCGGATCGGACGGCCGGAACGCCAGCACCGCAACGGCGGCGCCGGCGGCCAAAGGCGCGCGCAGGCGCTTGAGGGTATCCGCTCGGATGAGCGGCGTATCGCCATAGATAATCAGAATGTCGTCGGGTCCGCGGCCGATCGCGGATTTTGCCGCCAGCACCGCGTGCGCCGTCCCCCGCCTTGCGCGCTGCACGAAACATTCGGCGCCGGGAATGACTCGTTTTGCCTCCGCGGCTACCGCCTTCTGCCCGGGACCGACGACGACTGCCGTCGCGCCGACTTTGGCGTCGGCGACCGCGGCCAGCACATGAGCGAGAAGTGAGCGGCCCGCGATCGCGTGCAGCACCTTCGGCAACCCCGAGCGCATGCGCGTGCCTTCGCCGGCGGCAAGCACGATGGCAAGGCAACTCCGAGCCTTCATCAAGAAGACCTCCGCAGCGTCCTCATAAAGCATGATGCGGAAAAGTGGAAACAACCGGGCGCGCCGGCATTGCCCGCGCGACACGTCGAAAAACTGGAATCTGCTATTTTTATCACTGATTCGCTGCGCAATGCGCCGGGAGCGGAAGTTTGCTCGATCAAGCAGACGTCATCGACGCGACCTCACCGCGTTTTGCGGCAAACACCGCTTCCCGCACGGCATCGCTTTTACCCCTGGCATTGTGGGCCGCGGCGGCGGCTGTTGCGCTCTTCCTCGTCGTCCTTGCGGGGCGGAGCGATTTCGGCGCGCAAAGAGCAGTGATGTTTGCGTCCATGCTCCATAACAGCTCGCCTCAACCGCCTCTTCCACAGCAAGCAGCGGCGGCGCCATTCGATGCGGAATCGGCAACCCGGCAGCTCGCGCAAGCGGTACGCGGCTTGGCGGAAGACCGCGACCGATTGACCACGCGGATCGCCGACCTCGAGCGCCGTTTGGATGACGTGACCGGATCCATCAGCCGGCAGGCTGAAGCGGCCAAAGCAGCCGAGACTGCCGGCGCCGAGGCTGCCGCGCCGCCGCGTGCTGCTGCCAGCCCTCCTACGCCTTGGCCCGAAGCGCCGCCGGCGGACGCGACGGCCACTACCGCGGCGATCGCGCCGGCAACGAGCGCGGCGATTTCATGGCCGCCGGACGCGGCCGTTTCCGTCGACGCTTTGGCGGGATACGGCGCCGATCTCGGCAGCGCGCTTTCGCTCAAATCGCTACGCGCGGTCTGGACTGGTCTTCGCTCGGCTCATCCGCAACTGTTTCAGGGCTTGCATGCGGGCGTCACCGTCAAGGACAACCCGAGGTCCAACCGGGCCGAGTTGCGGCTGGTGGTCGGTCCGTTTTCCAATCAGGTCGCGGCCGTGCAACTCTGCGCCGCGCTTATCGCTTTGCGGCACCTCTGCCAGCCCGCGATGTTCGACGGCCGCCTCGCGCTGCAATGATCGGCATATTATCGTTGTGTTGTATAAAGTGATCCGACCATGCCCCGCCCGCTTTTCCTGCCGACTGCGCGCCAGACCAACTGGCTCCTGATCGTCGCCTTCCTCGCGCTCGGGGAAGCGATGTATTTGCGCTACATGGCGATCGAGAACCGAACGGTGTCGCTGGCCTGCCAGGCCGGACTCGATACCTGGCTGTGCGGCACGTTGCGGCTGACCGTCGTGCTGTTCGGATATGAAGTCTTTGGCGCGGTGGCGCTCGCGGCGGCCTTGATCAATCTCCTGCGGCCGTCGCTTGTGCTTTTCGCCGTCGCGCTCGCCGCGGCGGCTTTCGGCGTGGTGCTGCACAATGCCGATCTTTCGGCGCTTGCCGCCGGCGTGCTGATCCTCACGCTGGCGCGACCCGCGCCCGCGCCAGCGTGACGGCAAACGCGATCAATCCGGCGCAGAACCAAAGCGACTGCCAATTGGCAAAGCCGTCGTTGAACGCGATGTAGCCGGCAGACACGACGAGCACGGCGCCTGCCAGCGTTTCAGCGGCCGCCCGCGATCCGCCCGGCTGTGGCGTCACGACCATCAGAACGAGAAACGGCCAAACGCCGGCGCTGAGCGGCGCAAACGGTATATCGCGGTAGCGCGGATCGAACACGAGGCCGAGCGCCGCCTGCACGGCGAGCAGCATCAGCACGGCCATTTCGCCGACGAGCGCCCAATCGAGTAAGTCGCGGTGTTCGGATTGGCGTCCGAACAGCGAGGCGAAAGCCGGCGCCGGCCGGCCGGCAGCGCAGGCGGCGGCGCAGACGATGGGGGAGGCGGCCGCGACCGCGGCAAAGGCGAGCGAACGCAGCCAGCTTCCGGCATTGAAGCTTTCGACCGGAACGGTCTCCAGCGTCCAGCCGAACAAAACCGCGGGAAGAAAGGTCAGCGCCGCGAGCCTTCCCCACAAGGACGCGGCGAGCCCCTTGCCACGCCCGACGGCGAATGCGCCGGCGAACGCCAGCGCAGCGACGACGATTCCGGCAAGCGCCTCGATCGGCCAATCCGGGTGATCGGATAAGGCGCCGCCGGCAAGGTTGAATTTCGGCTCGCCGGTCGTGCGGTCGAAAACGCCCCAATATCCGCCGACCGCGCCTTCGAGCGCTCGCTTCCACGGCTGATCGAAGGCCTCGATGATATTGAGCCGGAAATGCTCGCGCCTCGCCAGCGCCGCCGTCTCGATGATGGCGCGCGCCTGGTTCGAGCGCGAGGGCCGGGCGCCCTCGCGCATGCGGCCGGCGCTCGGCCAGCCGAACTCGCCGATGACGATGTCCTTGTTGGGGATGGCGGCGGCGACTTTGCCGCGGATGGCTGCGACGTGGGCGGCCGCGTTCGACGCCGGGATCGGGAAGTCCTCCCAATAGGGCAAGATGTGGATGGTGATAAAATCCACAGCGTTCTGCACGCCGGGATAGCGCAGCCAAAATTCCCAGACGTCAGCGTAGGTCACCGGTATCGGCACTTGCGCCTTGATGTCGCGAATGATGGCGGTGAGGTCCGGCTCGGACATTTCGCCGCGCAGCAGCACTTCGTTGCCGACTACCACTGCGATGATGACGTCAGGAAAGGCTCTTGCGAGCGCAATCGTGGTCGCAACCTGCCGGCAGGTCTTCTCCGCATCGTTGGAGACCCATACGCCGTGCATGACTTTCAATCCGTGGCGCCGGGCGCTTTGCAGGACGTAATCGGCCCCGTCGTCCACCGAATAGGTGCGGACGCAGCCGGTATATTTGGCAAGCTCCGCCAGATCCTCCTCCACCTGTTCGGCGGTGACCTTGGTCCCTTCAATCAGCGGGTTCTGCGCGCCGCGAAACGGGGCATAGGAGACGCAGTCATAGAGCTTTGCATCCGCGGCAAGCGGCGACCGCGGCAACTCGACCGGCGCGCCAAGCCACCACCACACGGCGGCAGTGGCCAAGGTGGTGAGCGCAAAAAAGCCGAGCGCCGGGCCGATTGCGGGGTGGCTTTGCGTGCGGGACACCCTTTGCCATTAACCTTGCGGCCGTCCGATGCCAAGATCGATGCAGGATCAAGCCGCAAAGCGATACGTGCTGCTGGACAAACCGGCGCGGTTGGGGTGTTGTCATGGCCGGCTGCGCCCGGAAGAGGCCGCAATGACAGCCCATCCAGTGGCTCAGGAAACGTCCTCTCTCGGTCGAACGGCCCAACAGCTCAAGCGAACCATGGTCCAGCGATTGTTTAGCGTTTTCGGCGGCGTGTGCGCCGCGCTCATTTTCGTGATGGCCGTAACGGGTCCTTTTGCCCCCGCGGCTCTCGCCCAGAACAACGATGCTAAGCCTGCGGAAAAGGCCGCTCCGCCGGGTGCGGAAGCCGGCAAAGACGCCCAGAAAGTCGATGAGTTCGCCGAAGCGCAACACGCGCTCACTGGACCGGTCGGCAATCCTGAATGCGTCTGGCTAGGCCGCCGCGTCGTCAGCCTGCTCTGGCGCGACGATCTCGATACCGCCTTCCGCCATCTCGATCTCTACGATCGTTTCGGCTGTCCGAGCGCGCATATTCAGGCCTCGTTCCGCTGCCTCATCCTTAACGGCACTGCCATCGACCCGAAAGCCGCCGACAGCCTTAACGCGCGGGTCCAAGCCTGCTGGATCAATCCGTTGGCGCCGCCCCCTAACCCGGCACCGGCCGCGGCAGCCACGAGCCCGACCACCAACCGCTAGCCCGCAAGGGCCAGCGCCTGCCAACAACCGCGGCAGAAAAAATCGCGGAACGAAAGTTGCTTGTCTTGAATTTGCCACCACCGGCGGCTAACTGTGAATTGCCGCTCGTTGGTTGCCTTTGTCCTACTCATCGTCGAGCCTTGGGGACAGGTTCGGCTATTGTTTTCCTCTCCCCGCGTGGTTGAACTTCGATGCGCACCGTCGCTGCCGTGCTCGCGCTCGTAGCGTGCATGCATGCCGGCCTGTGGGCTTCGCTACGGACCAAAGAAACGGCTCCCGACTTCACTGGGCAGCTCGCCAGCGTTTCCTACGCTCCATTCGTCGCCTCCGTGCATCCGGATTGGGGGGAGCGGCCGACCGTCGAACAGATCAGGGCCGAACTCAAAGCCATCGCCCCCTATACCCGCGCCATCCGCACCTATTCCTCGACCGGCGGCGCCGAGCTCGTCCCGCCGATTGCCGCCGAATTCGGCCTCAAAGTCACGGTCGGTGCCTGGATCGACAAGAACCAGGAGCGTAACGAGCGGGAAATCCGCTCCGCGCTCGAGCTTGCCGCCCACAACAGCAACGTCAACGCCATCGTCGTCGGCAACGAGACGATGTTACGCACCGAGACCAATGTTGAGGATCTGATCAAGCTCATCCAGCGTGTGAAGAGATCGAGCCCGGTCCCTGTTACTACAGGTGAAATTTGGTCGGCGTGGATCGATCATCCGGAACTGGCCTCGGCAGTGGATTTCATCGCCGCGCACATATTGCCTTACTGGGCGGGCACGGATGCCTCGCAAGCCGTCGACCAAACGATCGAGACTTACGACAAACTGCGCCGCCTGAATCCCGGCAAGCGCGTCGTGATCGCCGAGTTCGGCTGGCCAAGCGCCGGCTACAACTTCCACGACGCCAATCCGGGCCGCATCAATCAGGCCATGGTGATCCGCGATTTCGTCAAGCGCGCGGAAGCCTACGGCATCGACTACAACGTTATCGAGGCCATCGACCAGCCGTGGAAGACCGCCGAAGGCGGCGTCGGCCCCTATTGGGGCCTACTCGACGCCTCCCGGCAGGCCAAGTTCTCCTGGACTGGACCGATCACCGATCCCGATTACATCAAGCGCGCCGGGCTCGCCGTCCTGTTCGGCCTGCTCCTGTCACTACCGATCCTGGCGCTCAGCGGAGCGACCGCGGCGCAAGCCTTGATGCTCGCGACGGCCGCCAACCTCGCCGGCGCCTGGTTTGCCGCCATCGTCGCCTTCTGGAAGGGCCATTACTTTGTGCCCGGGGCGGCCTTCGCGCTCGGGCTCGGTGTTATTCTTTTGCTACCGCTTGTGGTGATCGCGCTCGCGCGCATCGAGGAGATCGCGGCCATCGCCTTCGGCCGGCCGCCGCGGCGGCTGGCGAATTCTCCGCCGCTCGTGCCGGAGACCTTCGCGCCCAAAGTCTCGATCCACATTCCGGCCTATTGCGAGCAGCCGGACATGCTTAAGACCACACTCGATGCCGTGGCGCGGCTCAACTATCCCAATTTCGAATGCGTGCTGGTGATCAACAATACGCCCGATCCGGCGTTGTGGCGGCCGGTCGAGGAGCATTGCAAGACGCTTGGCGAACGCTTCAAATTCGTCCGGATCGACAATCTGGCGGGCTACAAGGCCGGCGCGCTGCGCGTAGCGCTCGCCAACACCGCCCCCGACGCGGAAATCATCGGCGCCGTCGATTCCGATTACGTCGTCGAAGCCGACTGGCTCAAGGATATGGTGCCGTTATTCGCCGCCGCGCGGGTCGGCTTCGCCCAATCGCCGCAGGACCACCGCGACGGCGACCGCTCTCCGATGCATCGCGCCATGAACGCCGAGTATGCCGGCTTCTTCGACATCGGCATGGTGCAACGTAACGAATTCAACGCCATCGTCATGCACGGCACCATGTGCCTCGTGCGCCGGGCGGCGATCGAAAGCGTCGGCGGCTGGTCCAGCGACACCATCGTCGAGGACACCGATCTCGGGCTTGCCATGCTCGAGCACGGCTGGATCGCCCATTACACCAACCGCCGCTACGGCTACGGGCTCTTGCCCGACACCTTCGAAGCCTACAAACGCCAGCGGCAGCGTTGGGCGTTCGGCGGCTATCAGCTTTTCTCCAAGCACTGGCGCCACCTCCTGCCGTGGACGGAAACGCTGACGCGCGAGCAAAAACGCGAATACGGCCTCGGCTGGCTCAACTGGCTCGGCGCCGAGAGCGTCGGCGTCATCGTCGCGCTGCTCAACATCGTCTGGGTGCCGGTGGTCGCGTTCGCCAATATCGCGGTGCCGGACCGGATTCTCACCGTGCCGATCCTGGCGGCTTTCGTCGTCTCGATCGCACATTTCGCGGCGCTCTATCGGCTGCGCGTGCGCGTGCCGCTCGGTCAGCTCCTGGGCGCGGTCTGCGCCGCCATGTCGATGCAGTGGACGGTGGCGCAAGCGGTCGGCACCGGCCTGTTCAAGGAACGCTTGCCGTTCCTGCGCACCGCCAAGGGCGGCGCCACGCGCAAGGGCGACTTCCCGGCGTTCTGGGAGGCGATCATCGCCGCTTTGCTGCTGATCGGATCGCTGACGCTGGTCGTCACCAATTACAAGCAGGTCCGCGAGATCAATATCTTCGCCGCGGTACTGGTGGCGCAAAGCCTGCCGTTCGTCGCCGCGGTGGCGATCGCCCTCATCGAGGGGACGCGCTTCAACACTTTCGCCTACTGGCGCGGCATCGAGGTGCGGCTGCTCGAACTTCTGCCGCGATCCAAGGCGATCGCCGAAGCGCCCAAGCTTCCCGCCGAGAACCGCGCCGAAGCGGCGCAGTAAGCGGTCAGCCCGCGAGCGCGGTTTCCGCGAGCCGCACCCAATAGGATGTGCCGACCGGGATCGCCTCGTCGTTGAAATCGTAAGCCGGGTGGTGGAGCCCCGCGGTGTCGCCGTTGCCGAGATAGATGAAGGCGCCCGGCCGCTCCTGGAGCATATAGGCGAAATCCTCCGCGCCCATCAGCGGCGGACAATCGGCATTGACCTTATCCTTGCCGGCAATCTCGCCGGCGACGGCGGCGGCGAAGGCCGTGCGGCGCTCCTCGTTCACCAGCACCGGATAGCCGGTCGTATAGGTCAGCTCCGCCTTGGCGCCGTAGAGCCGCGCGGTGCCCTCGACCACTTCGCGTACGCGCTTTTGCAGCAGATCGCGGACCTCGGGAGAGAGGCTGCGCGCCGTTCCGCCGAGGCGAACGCGCTGCGGAATGACGTTCTCGGTCTGACCGCCCTGAAACACGCAGATCGAGATGACGGCGGCCTGCAACGGATCGACATTGCGCGCCACGATCGACTGCAGCTGATTGACGATCTGCGCGCCGACCAGGACGGTATCGACGGCAAGCTGTGGAAACGCCGCGTGTCCGCCGACGCCTTCGAGGTTGACGGCGATCGTGTCGGTGGACGCCATCATCGGCCCGGAGCGAAGCGCGAATTGCCCGACCGGCATGCCGGGGTAATTGTGCATGCCGAACACTTCCTGGATGCCGAAGCGATCGAGCAGGCCGTCGCGGATCATCGCGCGGGCACCGGCGCCGCCCTCCTCCGCCGGCTGGAAGATCACGATGGCCGTGCCGGCGAAATTGCGCGTGTCGGCGAGATATTTGGCGGCGCCGAGCAGCATGGCGGTGTGGCCGTCGTGGCCGCAAGCATGCATCTTGCCCGGCACGGTCGACTTGTAAGGAAGGTTGGTCGCCTCCTCGATCGGCAGCGCATCCATGTCGGCGCGCAAGCCCACCACCTTACCGCCGGCCTTGCGGCCGCGGATGACGCCGACCACGCCGGTGCGGCCGATGCCGGTGACGACTTCGTCGCAGCCGAAGGCTTTGAGCTTGTCGGCGACCGAGGAAGCCGTCCGCTGCACGTCGTAGAGGAGTTCCGGATGGGCGTGGATATCCCGCCGCCACGCCGTGATCTCGGTATGCAGGTCGGCGACGCGGTTGACGATCGGCATCGTAATGGTCCTCGTTCGGCTCGGCCCCCGGCGAACGCTTAAGTCTAGCAAAGCGCGGCCGGCGGCGCGACCGGCTGGCGGACTAGTAAATGCGGGCGCTTTTGCGTATGGAAAGCGCGCATGAGCGCGTAGCTCAGTCGGTAGAGCACGTGACTTTTAATCACGGGGTCGTGGGTTCGATCCCCACCGCGCTCACCATCGGATATATTCGACCCGTGCCGGAGCGGCCATGAGCATTTTCAATGTGAACTATCTCTGCCGCGAGGTGTTGCGCGATCACGCCTTCCGCGCGGCGATGAAGGCCGATCCGGCCAAAGCGCTGGCGGGCCTCGACCTCACCGACGAGGAGCGAAGCGCGCTCCTCGCCGGCGACGTCGGCAAGCTTTACCGCATCGGCATCAACGGTTTCCTTATGGGCTATCTCGCCCGCTTCGAGGTCTGCGGACTCAACGTGCAGAATTACAACGAGCGCATGCGCGCGGTGAAGGTCAACGAAGTCGGCGCGCCGGTCTGAGCCGCCGGATCACGCCAAAGTTTTCAAAAAATCGATCATCGCCGCATTGACCTCGGCCGGCCGCTCCTGCTGGGTCCAGTGGCCGCAGCCAGGCAAGATAATCGTTTCGCGGAGCTTGGGTACGAATTTGGCGAGATTGGGCAAGAGCTGGTCCATCCCCTTAAAATGCATGACCAGATCGCGGTCGCCGATCATATAAAGCGCCGGCACCATGACCCGCAGTCCGGCGAAAGGCGCTAACAATTCCCAGCTCCGATCGATGTTGCGGTACCAATTCAGCCCGCCACGAAATCCGGTGCGCTTGAACTCGCCGACGTAATAATCAACGTCGTTCTGCGTGAGCCACGATGGCAGCGGCGGCGGGCTCGTCAGCCCGCGCAGGAATCCGCTTTTGCGCGGCACCATGCCGATCGCATCGCCGGGCGCGCGCAAGCGCGATCCCTCGCCCGAGGCTCCGTACAGCAAAGAGCGAACGGTCACCTGCGGATCGCGCTCGAGCTCGGCTTCCGCCACGCCGGGCTCCTGGAAGTAAAGCTGATAAAAAAGCGCATCATCGGTCTGCGGCATCACGCTGGTCGGCCGGGCCGCAAGGCGCGGCCGGAACGGCACGCTCAAGCCGATCACGCCGCGAAAACGGTCGGGCCGCAGCAGCGCCGCATGCCAGGCGACCGGCGCGCCCCAATCGTGGCCGGCGATCACCGCAGTCTCGGCCTCCAAGGCGTCGAGCACGCCGACCATGTCGCCGACGAGATGCAGCAGCGTGTATTTCTCGATCTCCGCCGGACGGTCGGTCTGCCCGTAACCGCGCATATCGGGCGCGACCGCCTTGAAGCCGGCCTCGGCCAGCGCGTTGAGCTGATGGCGCCAGGAGTACCAGCATTCCGGAAATCCGTGGCAGAGCAGCACGAGCGGGCCTTCGCCCTGCTCGGTTATGTGCATGCGGATGCCGTTTGTCTCGATTGTGCGATGGGTGATGTCGCTCATTGCGGTCTGCCTGCTGCGGACTTGCCGAGGGTTCTCTCGTCTGACGTTGACGATAGTGGCCGATCGCAGCTCAGCAGCGCGTCCAGCGACCACGCGCCCGCTCCCTCGATCAGCAAATAGAGCGAACCCAGCAGCATGGCGAAATCGTCGCGGGCTTCGTGCGCCATGCTCCAGAAGCCGTAGCGCGCAAGCTTGGGGGCACTGAAGATCCAGAAATCATGCCCGAGCAGGATCGGAATTTTGGTCGAAACGATCGCCACTACCATGATGACGATCAGGGGAATTGCGGCAAGCCGCGTCAGCAAGCCGAGAATGATGAGCACGCCGCAAATGGTCTCGACCACGCCGACGAATGGACCCATCAGTTCGGGATAGGGTATCCCGATGCGGGCAAAGCGTCCCGCGCCGAGAATGCCGGCAAACACGAGCTTCTGAATCCCTTCGGGAAAAAACACAACCAGCCCCACGACAAGGCGGATCAAAATCGACCACCCGGGCGCTCGGGTGCCGAGCAGACTATGACTCAAGTTCATCTCGCCGGCTCCACTCTCGTTGCCTGTCCCCCGCGTCGTCAGCCTCTCAGATAATTCTTCTTGTACCAATCGACGATCTCGCCGCCGGTCGTGATCCACACCTCCTGCCGCGAAGTGACGTAAGCGAGCGCCTTGGCGAAATGCTTGCAGCGATGCGGGTAGCCGACCAGAAACGGGTGGAGGCAGATCGACATCACGCGGCCGGTCTTGGCGCCGTCCTCGTACAGCACGTCGAACTGGTCGCAGATCATCTGCCCGAAGACTTCCGGGCTCTGATGCAGATCGAGCAGCGCCGGGATGTCGTTGATCTCGGTCGAATAGGGCATCGCGATCATCGAGCCCTTCTTCACCCGCATTGGATAGGGCTGGTCGTCGTTCACCCAGTTGCCGACATATTCGATGCCGTTCTCCGCCAAAATGTCGAGGGTGCGCACGGTTTCGCTCAAGGCCGGGCTGAGCCAGCCGCGCGGCGCCTTGCCGACGCTTTTCGTGATGGTGCCGACCACTTCCTTGATCAGCGCCCGTTCCTCGGTTTCCGACTGGCTGTTGATCAGGGTGGAGTTATTGGTGCCGTGCCCCATCCACTCCCAGCCGAGCTTCTTGCCCTCCTCGATGATGCGCGGATAGTGCCTGCACACATCGGAATTAAGCGCGACCGTGCCTTTCACGCCGTATCTCTCCATCACCTCCATCATCCGCCAGATGCCGACGCGCACGCCGTAGTCGCGCCAGGAATAGTTCAGCACGTCCGGAGTGACCGGCAGATTGGTCAGCCGCGTCGACGGCCGGTCGAACAGGAAATGCTCGATGTTCGGAATGACCCACAGCGCGACGCGTGCGCCGTTCGGCCACGACAGGCGCGGTCGGTCGATAATCGCCGAATAGTCGAAACGGCCGTGCTCCGCCGGTATGGCCGGTTGCACGGGCGCATTCGCTCGCGCGACGCGACGCGCCGCCGCGGCGCGGGTTCGGACTGCACGTTTCCTGACGGGCTTGCGCGGCACGTATCCCTCCCGAAGTGCGGTGTTATGCTCTGGCGGCACCGCGCCGCATTGGACTAATGTCGCACAAGAGCCGCACGGAAGTGAATGCAGAGCTGGGAGCTTTAAGAAATGGCCAGTATCGTCGCCGGGTTCGGCGTGCCGCACACCCCGGTCTTTCCGTTCTTCGTCAAGCGCGACGGACCCGATTGCGAAACCGCCAAGCTGTTCGCGGCGCAGAAGGAGCACCTCGCCGCGGTACGTCCCGACGTGATCGTGATGTTCGACACCGATCATCTCAACACCTTCTTCCTCGACAATCTGCCGATTTTCGCCGTCGGCGTGGACAAGGCTTTCAGCGGCCCGAACGACGAGCCGCGCGAGATGCCGGTGTACAAAATTCCCTCTTCGGTCGAGCTGGCGGCGCATATCCGCAGGGCCAGCATCGAAGCCGGCTTCGACGCGGCGCTCACCCAGCATTACTCGGTCGATCATTCGGTCGCCGTGCCGTTGCACTTCCTCACGCCGGACATGCAGGTTCCGGTCATCCCCTTCTTCATCAGCGGCCACTTGCCGCCGCTGCCGTCGGCGCGACGCTGTTATGCGCTCGGCCAGGCGGTCGGCCGCGCCATCGCCTCATGGCCGGCGCCGCTGCGCGTCGCGGTCATGGGCAGCGGCAGCTTCTCGCTCGAAGTCGCCGGCCCGCGCATGGCGCCCGGCCGTACCGACGGCGTGCCCGACCCCGATTGGGCGTGGCGGATCATCAAGCTGATGGAAGAGCAGCAGATCGATACGCTGATCAAGGAAGCGACCGAGCATCAGCTGCTCAAGGCCGGCAACGTCGGCGGCGAAGTGCTCAACTGGATCGCCATGCTCGGCGCCATCGGCCCGCGCAAGCCGAATTACATCGCCCCGCAGATGGCGAACGGCCACGCTTACGGCGTGTGGCGGTGGAACTAGATGCCGTAATGGGCCCTGCTCTGAGCGAGCAGTTGAAGTGGCTGTCCGCCGATAGATGATGAAACGGGGTCACGACGTGAGTCGGCCCCAAGCATCTGGAGACGGAGGACAGCCATGGAACATTATGCCGGAATTGACGTGTCATTGGAACACTCGAGCGTGTGCGTTGTGGACGCGCAGGGAAAAATCGTGAAGGAAGCGAAGGTTGCGGGCGAGCCAGAAGATTTGGTTGCGTTTTTCAAGGGGTTTGGCTTTGCGTGAAGTAGATCGGACTTGAGGCAGGGCCATTATCGCAGTGGCTGCATGCCGGGTTGACGCGAGCGGGCTTTGAAACCGTTCTGCTGGAGACACGGCACGTGAAGGCGGCATTGTCAGCGATGACGGTGAAGACAGATCGCAAGGATGCGCGCGGACTTGCCCAGTTGATGCGGATGGGATGGTTCCGTCCGGTGCATGCCAAATCGATAGGATCGCAGGAGGTCCGAGCTCTGCTGGTTGCGCGCAAGCAGCTACTTGGGCGGCTTATAGACGTGGAATTGAGCATCCGGGGGATTCTGCGCAACTTCGGCCTGAAGGTCGGCCAGGTGACCCGCAAGAATTTTGACGTGCGCATTCGGGAATTGGTGATGGGCCAGGCCACATTGGAGCGTATCGCCGGGGCGATGCTTTCGGCGCGAACAAGTTTAAAAGCGGAATACGAGAAGCTGCACGAGGCTGTGCTGGCGATCGTTCGTGAAGACGCGGTCTGTCGGAGGCTAATGACGGTGCCAAGCGTTGGTCCGCTGGTGGCCATAACCTACAAATCGGCAATGGACGACCCCAATCGCATCGCTAAGTCAAAGGCGGCAGGAGCGCTGTTCGGGCTCACACCAAAGAAGTATCAGTCAGGAGAAAAGGACATCACCGGCGGGATCACGCGGGCTGGCGATGAGATGGTGCGCACGGTGCTTTATGAAGCAGCCAATGTTCTGCTATCCCGCATAACGCGGTTCTCGAAACTCAAACGCTGGGGGATGGACGTCGCCAAGCGGCGAGGCTCAAAACGGGCGAAGGTCGCCCTCGCGCGCAAGATCGCAGTAATCCTGCAGCAGGCGCGATCTTGTTGTTCGGTTGCTTCGCCTTGCTTCTCACGAACGTAGTGTGGTGGCGTATGGATACGATGACACGCGCCGTTGAACGATACGCAAGTAAGGTTCCCGAAGTTACGCTCGTCTTCTGGATCCTCAAGATTGCCGCAACGACGCTCGGCGAGACCGGTGGCGACACGGTAACGATGACGCTGAACTGGGGTTACCTCGTCGGCACGGTACTCTTTCTTTCGCTGCTCATCGCCCTCGTGCTGCTCCAGATCGCGTCGAAGAAATTCCGTCCGTTCTTGTATTGGGCTACGATCATCGCCTCGACCACAGCCGGAACGACCATGGCGGACTTTGCCGACCGCTCGATCGGCATCGGCTATGCCGGCGGCTCGCTGCTGTTATTTGCTTGTCTCATGGCCACGCTCGGCGCCTGGTACTGGTCGGCCGGCTCGATATCGGTTGGGACCGTCAACACGCTGAAGGTGGAAGCGTTCTATTGGCTCGCCATCACCTTCTCGCAGACGCTCGGAACGGCGCTCGGCGATTGGACGGCCGACGATACCGGCCTTGGGTATGACGGCGGCGCGCTGTTGTTCGCCGCCGGCCTAGCGGTGCTGGCGGCGGCTTATTTTTTGACCAATGTCTCGCGGGTATTTTTATTTTGGATGGCCTTTATCCTGACCCGGCCGCTTGGCGCAACCGTCGGCGATTTTCTCGATAAGCCGGTCAGCGACGGCGGCTTGGCGTTAAGCCGACCGATCGCCTCGGTCGTCATCGCCGTATTTATCGTCGCGTGCATCATCCTGCTGCCGCAGCGGGCGGGCGAGCATCCGGGCCGATCCGAAACGGCGACGTGAGAGGTGTGCTCCAAGCTACATGGGAAGAGCTAAGCTCATTTAGGCTCGGACAGAACTCACCTCCTGCCCCTTCAAGCGTGCTAGTTTGAGCCAGCAACGATGGTAGGTCGGGAGCCCCAGGGGCGGACATGACGCGGCGTAAGTTCATCATTGTGCTTGCAGGCGCTGCGGCGGCCTCCCCGATTGTCGCCCGTGCCCAGCGGGCCGAGCGGGCTCGTCGGATCGGCGTACTAATGTTGTATCCCGAGAACGATCCGCAGGGACAGCTCCGCGCCCTGGCATTCCGGCGCGAGCTCGAGAAGGTCGGCTGGACAGTCGGCGGAAATCTTCAGATCAATTATCACTGGGGCACGGGCGACGCCGATTGGGTGCGATCTGCCACCGCGCAGGTGTTGCGTGAGGCGCCGGATGTGATGCTAGCCAACGGCGATGCGGCGGTGAAAGCGGCGCAGCAGTCGACCCAAACCGTTCCCGTGATCTTCATCGCAAGCGGCGATCCGGTCGGAGATGGCTTGGTGCAGAGCCTAGCTCATCCAGGCGGCAACTTGACCGGCTTCGCGGTTATGGAGCCGAGCTTAGGAACGAAATTGCTCGGGATGCTCAAGCAGGTTGCACCGCACACCGCCCGCGTCGCTGTCTTAGTGAATCCTGACAGCGTCACACACCAACGAATTTCGGCGTTGCTGGTGGCGGCCGCTCCGAAGTTTTGCCGTCGAGGTCGCGGCAACGCCGGTGCAT
>Ga0116224_10001199_pt1 | contig 17303 bp, 19 predicted proteins | sample Sb_taG_9_FD_89699 | JGI IMG/M metagenome (GOLD analysis project Ga0116224, IMG submission 89699) | Peat soil microbial communities from Weissenstadt, Germany - Sb_50d_b_LC metaG | ecosystem: Environmental > Terrestrial > Soil > Wetlands > Peat | place: Germany: Weissenstadt | collected 2010-09-21 | reverse complement strand
GGCCTCATCCGGCGACAGCCGGGCGTTGCTCGTAGTATCGAAATGCTCATTGATCCGGAACAGTTGCCCGTTCTACTCTGACGTCGCGTCAATCGGTCAAAATCACTGTGTCGAGGTACTAGATCGTTTCGACGAACGCTGCAAAGACCGACGCTTACTTCGAGTCGGCGTCGGCCTCCGCCTTCAGCTCGTCGGTGAAAGCCTCGATGCGCTGCGCGTTGGCGCCGAAGTCATGCCGGCCGACGCGTGAGACCGAGCGGACATCGACGCGCGTCTGTCCGGCAAGCGGCCGGATGCGGATCGCGATGTCGTCGGCAAAGCCGAAGATGAGCCCGTGGGCGACCGCATCGACATGGCCGAGGCCAAGCCGTCCGCCGGGGGGTATTGCCTCGATGATCGTCCAATGACGTGCGAAGACGGCGCGCAATACGGTCTGATAGGCCTCGTCCCCGTCAAGATCGAGAAGGATCGGCTGGACATCGGGGTAGGCTTTGGCCTGCGCTTGGCGAACCGCTGCAGGAACCGAGGCCGGCACCCAGTCCTTGCGCGCGGCCATGGCTTTGCGGGAGAGCGAGAAGGCAGGCGGGTCGTCGAGATCGGTCGAGACATCGTTCAACACAGGCAGACGAATCGCCTGCACGGCGAGATAGGTCGGATAGGCGAGAACAAGAATGGCCAGCAAGGATCCGATCGTCAGGACGCCGACACCTTTGCGGCCGGTGCGCCAGATCGCCACGGTGGCCGCGCCAGCGCAAAGCACCGCGAGGCAGGCGATGACGATCGCCGATCCGATCACCGCGAGCACGGCGGTCGGATCGAGCCCCGCTCGCGCCAGAACGAGGCCCATGCCGACCACGGCCGCGGCAAACAGGGCGAGACGGCGGCTCCACAGGGCGCTGTCCGAATAAGGTTCCTCGATGATGATGCGGCGCATGTGGTGCCAGCAAAGATCGTTCACACAGGTTTACGGGCCTGCGGCAACAGACGCAATCGAACCCACTGCCCAATTGCGGCCAAAATGCGCCGATCCCGGAGCTTGGGACATGCTATAGGGAGGGAAGCTGCCATGCGGCGGATTTTGGAACCTCGAGACTCATGACCCTGCTTACACGCCGGCACTTTCTGCAAGGCGCTGGCGGCCTCCTGTTGGGGGCGACAGGGAACCCGGATTTCGCCTCGACGTGACATCCTATCGCGTGCGGCCGCCGGGATGGCCGGACGCACTGAACGTCAAGGCTGCCGTCATCGCCGACATTCATGCCTGCGAACCCTTGATGTCGGCCGCGCGCGTCCGCGGCATTGCCGAACTCGCCAACCGGCTCGAGCCCGACATCATTTTTCTGCTCGGCGATTTCAATGCCGGCCACAGGTTTGTGACCGCGCCGGTTTATCCCGAGGAATGGGGCGAAGCCCTGTCGATCCTTGCCACGCCGCTCGGCGATTCTCGGCAATCACGACTGGTGGCATGGCCCGCTGCCCGGCATGCGCAGCGATGGCGGCGAGAGCGTCCGCAAGGCCTTGCGCCATGCCAAGATTGAGGTGCTCGAGAACGATGCCGTCCGGGTGGCCAAGAATGGCGATGCCTTCTGGGTGGCCGGGCTCGGCGATCAGTTGGCGCACCAGGTCAGCGCGCGGCGCTTCCAGGGCATCGACGATCTTGCCGGAACCTTGGCCATGGTGACGGATGATTCCCCGATCCTGCTTCTCGCTCACGAACCCTTCGTTTTCCGCCGCGTACCGAAGCGTGTGTCCCTCACGCTCTGCGGCCACACGCACGGCGGACAGGTGAACCTGCCCTTGATCACTGCCGCCTATGTGCAGTCCCATTTCGGGACGGAGCATATCTACGGCCATATCGTGGAGAGAGGCCGGCACATGATCATCGCGGCAGGCCTTGGCACGTCGATCACGCCGGTGCGGTTCATGCGGCCGCCGGAACTCGTGGACGTGGCGATCGGCGGCAGCGCGGCGATGGTGACGGCAAGGGCGGGAACTGCCTAGCGGCCGTCATTGCGAGCGAAGCGAAGCAATCCAGTCGGCTCTAACCGCTTCTGGATTGCTTCGTTGCTTCGCTCCTCGCAAAGACGCTCACCGCCATCGGTGATCATCTTGAGCGCGGGTCTACTCCACAACCACGCGAGTGCCGATCTTGACCCGATTATAGAGATCGATCGAGTCGACGTTCGACATCCTGATGCAGCCGGAAGAAACACCCTGACCGATCAGCCCGGGCTCGTTGGTGCCATGGATGCGATAGAGCGTGTCCCTATTGCCCTGGAAGAGGTAGAGCGCGCGCGCTCCGAGCGGGTTTTCCGGCCCGCCGGGCAGCCCGCCGGCATCCGCCGTCGGCTGCAAATGCGGCCAGCGCTTCAGCATGTCGGACGGTGGCATCCAACGCGGCCATTCCTCCTTGTGGCCGACGCTCGCAATGCCAGTCCAGCCGGCAGCCTCGGATCCGGCGGCGATGCCGTAGCGGATTGCCTTCTTGCCCGGCAGCACATAGTAAAGGAACATGTGCTTGGTATCGACGATGATCGTGCCGGGCTTCTCCGCCGTATCATAATCGACTTTATAGCGCCGATACTCCGACGGAATGTCGGCTTGCGGCGCAAGCGCCAGATATTCCTGGTCCCGCGCCGACATGCTCGGATCGGGAGTGGCGACCCCATCGGCGACACAACCTGCCAGCAACAGCGCGACGAACGGCAATGCCCAAGTGATGTTTTGAATTCGCATCTCAATTTCCCCGCCTCTCCGATTGAAATAACGCATCGGCCTTGCTCTTGCCATCCTTCAGTGCGGCTTCAACCGTGCTTAAGAGCGAGAAGACAGAAGCCTGTTGCGCAAATGAAACAACCCCGGCCCTCAAGACCCGCCACGCGGCCTCCCTTGACCGACTCAGGTGGCGCCCGATGAGACTCTATTCGACAATACGCCTGAAAATCGTGCAAACGACCTCTTCAAATTCGGGTGATTAGCGTGGCAAGCGTTCTCCTCGGCCATCCCGCCAGTCTCGGCCATGATACGGGTCCCGGCCATCCCGAGCGAGCGGAGCGGATTCGCGCCATCGAAAAAGCCTTGTCCGGGGAGGCTTTTCGGACGCTGAAGCGGCTTGAGGCGCCGCGCGGCGGGATGGAAGCGGTCTTGCGGGTCCATCCGGCCGAATATGTCGGGAAAATCGAATCAGCGGTGCCCTTGGAAGGGCTCGTGGCGCTTGATTCGGACACGATCATGAGCCCCGGCACGTTCGAGGCGCTCCTGCATGCGGCGGGCGGGGCGGTCCTCGCCGTCGACGTGGTGATGCGCGGCGAGGCCGACAATGCCTTCCTCGCGGCGCGGCCGCCGGGCCACCATGCCGAGCGGGCGAGGCCGATGGGCTTCTGCCTGTTCAACACGGCCGCCATCGCCGCCCGCCATGCCCAGGCGGCGCATGGCGCCGAGCGCGTCGCGATCATGGATTTCGACGTCCACCACGGCAATGGAACACAGGCGATCTTCTGGTCGGACCCGAGCGTGCTCTATTGCTCGACGCATGAAATGCCGCTCTTTCCGGGCACCGGCGCTCGGCGCGAGCGCGGCGAATATGACACGATCGTCAATGCGCCGCTTTCCGCCGGCGACGACGGCCGGGTCTTCAAAGAGGCGATGGAAGCGGTCATTTTGCCGCGCATCGCGGCTTTCGCTCCAAACGTGATCGTCATCTCGGCCGGTTTCGACGCGCATTACCGCGATCCGCTCGCCAATTTGAACCTCACCGAAGCTGATTTCGCCTGGGCCACCGGGAAGCTCATCGACGTCGCGCTCGACCATTGCGACGGCCGAATCATTTCGGTGCTCGAGGGCGGCTATGATCTCGAAGGGCTCGCCGGCTCAGTCGCGGCCCACGTCCTGACGCTGATGGGCCGCAGAATGCCCACGCATACCCCGCCGAGCGATCAAGCCTCGACCGGCTCATAGGCGACAATCTCGATGCCGAACCCCGACAGGCCGACATATTTGAGGGGCGAGGAGGTGCGCAGACGGATCGACGAAATGCCGAGATCGCGCAGGATCTGCGCGCCGACGCCGATCTCGCGCCATTCCCTGGTCCGCAGCGCTTCCGAGTCGCGCTTTTCGGCATCCGGGACATTGGCTGGCACCCCGGCCGTGCCGTCGCGCAAATAGACGAACACCCCACGGCCTTCCTTCTTGAAACGGGCGAAGGTCTTGCGAATCACCGAGCCGCCGGTGATCACGTCGGCGATGATATCGACCCGATGCAGCCGCGCCGGCACATTGCGACCGTCGCCGATCTCGCCCTGGACGAAGGCGAAATGCTGGACCGGATCATAGGGGGTGACATAGGCATAGCCGGTCAAGGGCCCGCTCGGGCCTTCGACGGAAAAGACATTCACCCTTTCGACGAGCTTTTCGCGTTCCTGCCGGTGCGCGATGAGCTCGGCGACCGAAACCCGCTTCAGATGGTGCCTTTCGGCGAAGGCGTCGATCTGCGGTCCGGTCATCACGCTGCCGTCGTCGTTCGTCAGCTCGCCGATCACGCCCACCGGCGGCAAGCCGGCCAGACGGCAAAGATCGACGGCGGCCTCGGTATGGCCCGAGCGCATGAGCACGCCGCCCTCGCGGGCAATCAGCGGAAAGACATGCCCCGGCCGGACGAAGTCGCTTGCCCCCATATTGCCGTTGGCCAAGGCGCGCACCGTGTTGGCGCGCTGTTCGGCCGAAATGCCGGTCGTCAGCCCATCCCGCCCATCGACCGAAACCGTGAAGGCGGTGCCGAGCGGCGCGTCATTGGTCGCGACCATGGGCTGGAGATGCAGACGCCGCGCATCTTCCGCGGTGATCGGTGCGCAGACCATGCCGCTCGAGTAGCGGATGATGAAGCCCATCTTTTCGGGCGTGCAGAGCGTCGCGGCGCAAATGAGATCGGCCTCGTTCTCGCGGTCGTCGTCATCGGTGACGACGACGATCTCGCCGCGCGAAATCGCCTCGATCGCTTCGGTGACCGAACGGCGCATGCGAAGAAGCTCCAATCGTGCTAGGCTTGCCAGCGTTAGATAAGCGAGATTCGCGGCCGCACAATGTCGGCAAAGATCGAACCTCTTACCGCACTGCGAATCGCTTTAAGCCTCGTCGGGCTCCTCGCCGCGGTGCCGGCGGCGCTGCCGGCCGATGATGGGGCCTGCGAGAGGATCACCGCGGCCGGCCGCCATTATACGATTTGCACGTTCGATGTGCGCAAGGCGCGGCTGCGTCTCTTCCTGGCCGGCACCGACGGCAGGCCGTATGGCGGGTTTGCCGCGATCGCCGAGGCGCTGAAGCCGCAGGGCGATGCGCTCGCCTTTGCGATGAATGCCGGCATGTTCCGCCCGGATTTTCGCCCCGTCGGCCTCTATGTGGAAGCGGGACGCCAATTGAGCCCGGCCAACACGAGGGGCGGCCCCGGCAATTTTCATATGAAACCGAACGGCGTTTTCTACTTCGATTCGAAAACCGCGGGCATCCTGGAGACCGGGCGCTTTCTCAAAGCCGGGCTGAAACCCGACTATGCGACCCAATCGGGACCGATGCTGATCATCGGCGGCGTGCTCCACCCGAAGATCGAAGCCTCCGGCACGTCTGAAAAGATCCGCAACGGCGTCGGCGTAAGGGACGGCCACGTGGTCGTCTTCGCCATATCCGAGGAGCCGGTGACGTTTTATGAGTTCGCGATCTTATTTCGCGACCGGCTACGCTGTCCCGACGCGCTGTTTCTCGACGGATCAGTGTCGAGCCTCTATGCGCCGGGTGTCAGCCGCGATGATGGCCTGCTGCCGCTCGGGCCTATCGTCGGGGTCGTCGAGAAGGTGCCGTGAGCGCCCGTCGACCCTTGATTATGCAGCCGCGCCCGTCGCCGCGCTCACCAAGGCCGCCATCTTCGCGTCGAGCACTTGCGCGGCCTGCAATAGGTTCGAATTGCCCTTCGCGCGCATCAGCGAGGATGGCAAATCGTAGATGATCGTCGAACCTTCGCCCTTTTTCGCCTTCGAACAACAGGAGCTCCACCGGCGCAAATAAGGATGCTTCGATGTCATGCCTGATCATGGTGATCGCGATCAGCGGATTGCCGAAAATCAAGCGAGTGGCTCTTCGCGTGATGCCATACAGCGGGAGCCATCCGCTGTGGTCGAGCTCCAAAAAGAGCATGAAGCCGCCGTCGCCGATGAAGGGCTTGAGGACTTGTTCGAATTCCTCCGCGTTCCGCACGGCGCGCGCATGGTCGAAGACCTCTTGCAGCCTTGTCGTGCCCAAGTGGAATTTGAGGGCTGCGCGGACTTCGTCGAATGACCGAGCGCTGTCGAGGCGCACGCGCGTGGCTTCGCTCAAGGACGTTGACATGGCGGGTTTCATCATCGGCCCCCTTCCTGTTGAGGCCGGGTGTCGCGCGTCATCCGACCTGCGCCCTGTGGCGGAGGAAATGGTCGGCGAGCACACAGGCGACCATGGCTTCGCCGATCGGCACGGCTCTGATGCCGACGCAAGGGTCGTGGCGGCCCTTGGTGACGATCTCCGTCTCGTTGCCGGAGCGGTCGATCGTCTGGCGGGGCGTGAGGATCGACGAGGTCGGCTTGACAGCGAAACGGGCGACGATCGGTTGCCCGGTCGAAATGCCGCCGAGAATGCCGCCGGCATGATTGCTGCGGAATGACGGCCGTCCATCGGCACCGATCCGCATCTCGTCGGCATTTTCTTCCCCCGACAGAGCGGCAACCGCGAAGCCATCGCCGATCTCGACGCCCTTCACGGCATTGATCGACATCAGCGCCGCGGCGAGTTCGGCATCGAGCTTGCCGTAGATCGGCGCGCCCCAGCCGGCCGGCACGTTTTCGGCGACGATCTCGATGATCGCTCCGATGGAGGAGCCGGCCTTGCGGATCTCGTCGAGCTTCTGTTCGAAGAAAACCGCCGCCTCGGCGTCGGGCGAGAAGAAGGGATTGCGCCGCGTTTCCTCCCAATCCCATTTCGCCCGGTCGATCCAATGCGAACCGATCGCGACAAGCGCGCCGCGCACTTTGACTCCAGGGATGACCTTGCGCGCGATGGCGCCGGCAGCCACCCGGGTCGCCGTCTCGCGCGCCGACGATCTTCCGCCTCCGCGCCAGTCGCGCAGGCCATATTTCATCTCATAGGTGAAGTCGGCATGGCCGGGGCGATATTTGTCCTTGATCGCGTCGTAATCCTTCGAACGCTGATCCTCGTTCTCGATCAGGAGCGCGATCGGTGTCCCGGTCGTGACTTGCCGGCCGCCCGCCGGATCGCGGAAGACGCCCGACAGGATCTTCACCCGGTCGGATTCTTGGCGCTGGCTGGTGAAACGCGACTGGCCCGGCCGGCGCTCGTCGAGAAAGTGCTGGATCTCCTCTTCTTCGAGCGGGATGCCGGGCGGGCAGCCGTCGACCACGCAGCCGATCGCCGGCCCATGGCTTTCGCCGAAGGTCGTGACCCGAAAAAGATGGCCGAACGTATTGTGGGACATGGGATGTCGCGCCGATCCCCTCTCGGGTGCCGCCGAGGTCAGCGGATGAGATCTCGCGCCGCAATCCTTGCCTTAGAGAGCTGAAATGTCGGGCGCGGCCGGATTTTTCATCCCGACGATGTGATAGCCGGCGTCGACATGCAAGATCTCGCCGGTGATCCCGCGCGCCAGCGGCGAGAGCAGGAAAGCGGCGCTGTCGCCGACTTCCTCGATCGAGACGGAACGCCGCAGCGGCGCATTATATTCGTTCCACTTGAGGATGTAGCGGAAATCGCCGATGCCGGAAGCCGCGAGCGTCTTGATCGGGCCGGCCGAGATGGCGTTCACCCTGATGTTCTTTTGCCCGAGGTCGGCCGCCAGGTAGCGCACGCTGGCTTCGAGCGCCGCCTTGGCGACCCCCATGACATTGTAATGGGGCATCCACTTCTCGGCGCCGTAATAAGTAAGAGTCAGCATCGAGCCGCCGTCCCGCATCAGCTTTTCGGCGCGCTGCGCGATCGCCGTGAAGGAATAGCAGGAGACGAGCAGGGTGTTGCAGAAGTTCTCCGCGGACGTATCGACGTAACGCCCGGTCAACTGGTCCCTGTCCGAGAAGGCGATGCAATGGACCACGAAGTCGAGCTTGCCCCAGATCCTTTCGACCTCGGCGAACGCGGCGTCGATCGTCGCGGCATCGGTCACGTCGCAATGGCCGACGACATGGGCATCGAGCTCCTGGGCGAGCGGCCGGACCCGTTTCTCGAGCGATTCTCCCTGGTAGGTGAAGGCGAGCTTGGCGCCGGCGCCATGCGCCGCCTTGGCGATGCCCCAGGCGATCGAACGGTTGTTGGCTGCCCCCATGACGAGGCCGCAGTGCCCGGCCAAAATCCCGGGAACGGTGGGTTGTGCGGGCAGGCGCTCCGGCTGGGTCATTCTAGATCCTGAGCAAAGGACGCCGGCGGCGCCGGCTGCGCATTTGCGTTTAACCCTGTTTTCGCCGATTGGCCAAGCCCGTGTCGCCCGGAAGACAAGAGAGCCCTGCCCCGCAGCCGTCTTGGGTCGCGGCTAAGCTGTTGGGCATGCGGCCTTATGGCTGAGCCCGCGGACAGAATAGAGAAGATCAAGAATCGATCCCGCGCCCGCCGGGCGCCTTTCGAAATCGTTCGAACCCGCCGTGATAAACGATCTGAGCCTGCCTGGAGGCGCGGACCCGGAGCTGCGTCAGCGTCGATTTGCCGGCACAGGGAGGGCCGCCCGACAAGCCGAGGGCGAATGGCTTTTGCGATCCCTGCAACCGGCTCAGCCCAAATCCTGGCGCGGATCGTACGGCTTTTGCTTCTGCCATTTGCGCGCCAGCTCAACGAGATCGGGATCGGTTTCGTCTGGCAGGACGATCCGCAAGGTGACCAGCAGATCGCCGGGCGTTCCACTTGGGTTCGGCAGGCCCTTGCCGCGCAGGCGCAAGGTGCGGCCGCCGTTCGAGCCGGCCGGCACGTTGAGCTCGACCTTGCCGTCGAGCGTCGGGACATTGACCTTGGCGCCAAGCACGGCCTCGTAAAGCGTCACAGGCAGATCGAGCCGAAGGTCGTGCCCGTCGACCCGAAAATAGGGATGTTTGGCGATCTTGACGGTCACCATGGCGTCACCCGGCTCGCCGCCCAACGGACTGGGCTGGCCTTGTCCTTTGAGGCGGATCTGCTGGCCGTCCTCGACCCCGGCCGGCACGGAAACTTCAAGCGTCCGCCCGGTCGGCAGCGTGACGCGGCTCTTGCCGCCGTGCGCGGCTTCTCTGAGAGAGACGGTGAGTTGCGCGGCGACGTCCTCGCCGCGCGGCAAGGGCCGGCTCTGCCCGCCGCGCCGCTGCCCACCACCGAACAATTCGCTGAAAAGATCGCCGGCATCGAATCCGCCGCCGGGGGCGCCACGAAATTCGAAATGTTCGAAGCCGCCGCCGGGCGTGCGCCGCGTGAAGCCGCCGGGTGCGCCCGGGCCGCCCGCCCCGAAGCCCTCGAATCCCTGGAAACGCGGCTTTCCCTCGGCGTCGATCTCGCCGCGATCGAAGGCGGCACGTTTTTTCTCATCGCCGACGATCTCATAGGCGGCGCTCACCTCGGCGAATTTGTCCTTCGCCTTGGGATCCTTGCTCTGATCGGGATGAAACCTTTTCGCAAGCTTGCGATAAGCCTTCTTGATCTCGGCCATGTCGGCCGATTTCGCAACGCCCAGAACCGTATAAGGATCGCGCATCGTTGAGCCCACAACAGAGCAGGATCGCTTCCGATGGAATCGATCCTGCTCCAGATTCTTCTGTGCAACTTGGGGTGCGCGCCGGCCGGACGCAAGCCAATCCGAGCGTCAGGCGGTCCGTTGGTGCATTCCGAGGCTGGCCCTCCCGCCGAGGAGCCCGATCGCAGCAGCGATCCGGGCCGCCATGAGAAGCCCGAGGAAGGCCGCCGCATTGATCGCAAAGATCCGCAGAACGACCGGGGCGGCATAGGGCTCGAGGCCGCTCGAAGATAGGATTGTGATCAGGAAGAAGCCGCCTTCATAGGCCGCAAAGGCAGCAAGGAAGGCCGCCGCGTAAGCCACGATCGGATGCGCTAGCGCGGTGCTGCCATAGGCCGATTCGGCCGCGAGCACTGCAAGTACGCCGACCAAGGCAAAGGCGGCGGCCCAGGCTAGCGTGTCCGGTCCGAAAGGATAATGGAGAGCCGTGAGGCCGACGCATTGGTTGGCGAGAACGACGGCGAGGACGAGAAGCAAGGCCACCCCCCTGTGCATCGTCAAGGCGGCGATGGCCGCGAATGCGGCAAGCGGTACGGCGCAGGCGAAGCCGAGGCTGAAGCCGACGCTGGCGGCCACGAGCGCCGCAATCCAAACCAAGCGACGCCAATCGAACGAGTGTGTTTGCGCTTCTCTTTGCATGGTCGTCTCCATGGTCGAGCCGGCTGTCCGGCGATTGTCTTACCAGTGTTTTAATCGTGTTGGAATTGGCTGCCTCGGCGGTGGAGAGCGCAGAGGATCAGGTTCGTCGCCGACTCGGCGCCGCCGCACTGCGATGCCCCCTTTTTATGGCGCGTCGGGCACATTGAAAGCGACTTTCAACCCGCCGAAGACGCCGAGGCCTGGACGCTGGAAGCCGAGCGGATCCTGATACTGGACATTGAGCGCATTATCGATCCGCGCGAAAGCCGTGACGCCGTGGCCAAGGTCATAGGAGCCCGTGAGGTTCACAAGCACGTAGCCGGGCACGGGGATGGGCGTGAGATTGGTGAAATCCCGGTTGTTGTCGAACCATGATCCGACATAGATCACGGTCGCGGTCAATTGCGCCGCGCCCGTCACCTGCCAAATTCCGCTGAGGCTCGCCTTGTTCATTGGCCGGCGTAACAGCTCCTCTCGCAAGATGTCGTCCTCGGCATGCGTATAAGTGTAGTCGGCGCGCAGCGTCAGGGCTTCCCAAGGTTTCACGCTGACGAAGCTCTCGACGCCCTGCGTCGTCGCTAGGCCGATGTTGGCATAGGTGCCAACGAAGGCCGAATTGGTGACGATTTCGATGAGGTTCTTGATGTCGTTGTGAAAGTAAGTGGCGCCGAATGCCAACTTGTCGGCGAATAGGCTCTGCTCGAACCCTGCATCATAGCCGATGCTCGTTTCGGGCTGGAGATTGGGATTGGCGAAGAAGAAGTAGGCGGGAAAATTGTCGTAAAGCTCTTCGAGGCTCGGCGCGTTGAAGCCGGTGCCGAGACTGGCCTTGAGCTTTGTGCCGGTTTCCGGAATGAGGAAGGCCGGCGCTACTCGATAGGTCACCGCATTGCCGAACTGCTCGTTGTGATCGAAACGTACGTTTGCGCTGTTGAAGATCCTTTGGCCTATGCTCGACTGGAGCTGCGCGAAAACAGCATCATCGCTCACCGCGGCGGAAACTGGCGGGATATCGTAGAGCTCATCCCGCTCATGCTGGGCACCGATCGTCGCGATCTCGCCCGGCGCGACGGTGAGATTTCCCTGGTAGTCGACCTTCACGCGATCGCCATTGAAGAGCTCGTAGTCGTCCAACGCCGGATTGGGATCGAGAAAGCGGCGGTGGTAATCGGTGTAGGCGATACCGAGCGTTTGATCGAACTTGCCGTCCAATAAGACGAGATGCCCAAACGCGCGCGTGAAGAGCTCCTGATTACCGCTGATGCTCTGCAACGCTTCAGGGCCGATAAGGTCGTCACTGGTCGAATACAGCTTCGATTGGATGTCGTGCCATACGAACCCAACGTCGAAATTATCCGTGAGTTGCGCGCCGAGCTTCAATGAAAAGGTTCGATTATCATAGGCGTCGGGATTGAGGGGGCGCCCTGGCGGCACGAGATTCGCCGGCGTGACTACTGTATCGGTTGAGCTAAAATGCGCCATATCGAAGGAATAACTGAACCGCGAAACCGAGCCGCTGATGCCGGCCGTCTGATTGAACGTCCCAAAGGAGCCGCCCTCGATCGTTCCATAGACGTGCGGGGGGCCTTCCCCGCTCTTAGTAATGATGTTGATGACGCCGCCGATCGCGGCCGACCCATAAAGCCCGCTCTGCGGGCCGCGCAAAATTTCGATCCGCTCAATGCCTGACGTCAAGAGATCGCCGAAATTGAACGAGCCATCCGGGGAACTGGGGTCGCTGACATCGATGCCGTCGATGAAGACCTTGGTTTCGTTGGCATTGGTGCCGCGCATGAAGACCGAGGTCGTGCCGCCCGGACCGCCGGTCTGCACGACGTTGAGCCCCGGCACGTCCTCGAGCGCGTCCGGCACGGTGCGCTCCTGCTTGGCCTCCATGTCCGCGCTGGTGATGACGGTTATGCTGCTCGCGACTTCAGCTTCCGGCGTCGGCAGAAGGGTAGGCGTGACGACGATTTGCGGAAGTTGCTGCGTCTGATCGGACGCGACTTGTGCCATGGCCGGCGCGTGAGACGAGAGGACGATCAGGCTAGGTAGAACGAGCGCGCGACCGCGCGCCACAAACATAGAGTTGAGAGAAGGCATAAAGCCTCGCAGCGACGTGACACGTCACCGCGAGCCAAAGCAAGCGAAGCCGTCTTCAACGTGAGACGGACATCGGCTCGTCTCCATCGGTGCACCCCGCCCGATGCGTTCGCGCGTGACCACGGCCGATGGCAGGTCTCCTGGCTCGCGGGTCCATGCCTTGCGCCGCCTTCCCGGTTGCCCAGTGGCATCATGGCGCGCGGCTCGCCGCTTACAGTTGCGGGGGCAGCCATGGTTTTGGCCACGCGGGGCCGCACCATGTTCCCTTTTGATCCCCGAAGGGAACCATCGACGGCGAGGCTATCGCCGTTGCGCGCGGGGATCAATCCGAAACTTTGCCGGGGTGCTAGCTCTTGTTCCAGGGCTTCACGTCGGTGATCACCCAGTCGCCCGACTTGTCGGCGCAGGCCGTGCCCTGCAGCGAATCGTCGGCGTCCTTGCGGTCGATGGCGGCGCGAAAGCCCCGGCAGGTTCCGCTATCCGTCGCATAGGCTTCGCCGATGGCGGCAAACGAGCCCTTGGTGCCGGAATCGGGATTATCCCAGGGCACGGCTGCGCCATTGCCCTCCGGACCCAGGGCGCTGGCGAGCGCCACTTTGGCGCGGCGCCAGTCTTCTCCTTCAAGACCGCCGATCTGCGGCTGCCCAACCGATGCGGTTTGGTCGTCCTCATGCGAACCAATCAGCGATCCCATGGGCAGCGATACCGAACAGCCGCCGAGCGCGATGCAAATCAGGACCGCAGCGCGGGCAGGAAGCCCCACAGCTTTTTTCAGCACCCGCGCGTTTCCTATATAAGGCAATAGGCTCAATACCTGCCGACGATCGGTCCGCAATCACTCACCTCTGTCGCATCAGCGGTTCAGGCAAACCTATACTGGATGACTTAACCGTGCATGACTTCACGGATGCCGACGAACCTCTCGCGCTCTTTTCGGACTGGCTCGCGGCGGCGGAAAAGGCCGAACCCAACGATGCCAATGCCATGGCTCTGGCTACCACGGATGGCGAGGGCTTGCCAGACGTAAGAATGGTGCTGCTCAAAGCGTTCGATGCCAACGGCTTCGTCTTTTACAGCAATTCGGAAAGCGACAAGGGGCGCGAACTCGCCGCCAATATGAAGGCCGCGGCGGTTTTCCACTGGAAGTCGCTGGGCCGCCAGGTCCGCATTCGCGGCCCTGTCGAACTCGTGAGCGACGCGGAAGCGGACGCCTATTTTCGTAGCCGGGCGCTGCAAAGCCGCATCGGCGCCTGGGCGAGTCAGCAATCGCGGCCGCTCGAAAACCGATTGGCGCTCGAGATGGCCGTTGCGAAATACGCCGCCAAATTCGCGCTTGGCGGCGTGCCGCGCCCGCCTTATTGGGTCGGCTATCGCATCCGGCCGCTGGCAATCGAATTCTGGTCTCACGGTGCCTTCAGGCTTCACGACCGAATAAGGTTTTCCCGTGCTGAGCCGGAGGGCGGCTGGGAAAAGCAGCGTCTCTATCCATGATCGCTTGCCGATGACCCGCTTCGATCCCCCCCATCCGATCCTCGGGGTGAGCATCGCCGTGTTCCGCGAGGGACGCGTGCTGTTGTCAACGCGGACCAAGCCGCCGTCGACCGGCGTCTTTTCGCTCCCCGGCGGCCGCGTCGAGGCGGGCGAAAACCTGGAAGAGACCGCCTTGCGCGAACTGGAGGAGGAGGTGGGGGTGAAAGCCAAGATCATCGCCTTCAATCGCTTCGTCGAAATGATCGCGCCGCAGGCTGGCTCGGAAATGCGTCAGCATTACGTGGTCTTGTCCTTCGTCGGCACGTGGATTTCGGGAGAAGGAAGCCCCGGACCCGAGGCCGGCGAGGTTCTTTGGGCAGAGCCCAGACAACTCGTCCATCTCAACACATCGCCACATTTGGATGCGGTGGTCGAAGACGCTTTTAAGATCCTGCGCAGCAAGAATTTGGTTTAGCGCTCCAACCGCCCAGGCGAGATCGACGATGCCAAGCAGGAAAACAGCCGTTCTTCTGGCCATGATGGTCTCCGCATCGGCCGGCCCGAACGCGACGGCGCAGAACCTGCTCGAACGCTCGACGGCGCCGCCGCGCTACGAGGAGCCGGGCGAGGAATTAGCCCCGCAGGCGCCGCGGCCCCAGCCGCAAGCCCCGGCTGCTCTCCCGGCGGCACCGGGGACCAATCCCGCCCCCGCCTTGCCGGCAGTGGAGACGGCCAAACCAGGCTCCGCGCCCGCCGCGACACCGGCGGAGGAAGCGCCTGCCCCACCCTATGAACCGCAGCTCTTGCGGCTCTCGGAACTGCTCGGCGCGCTCACTTACCTTCAGGATCTCTGCGGCGGCCAGGGCGGCCAGATCTGGCGCGACAAGATGACCGCCCTGATGGACGCCGAGACTCAAGACGAGACCCGCAAAGAACGCCTCGCCGGCGCCTATAACCGCGGCTTTCAAGGCTATGAGCTGAGCTATCGCCAATGCACGCCGAATGCGCACGAAGTCATCACCCGATTCCTCGATGAATCCGGCAAGATCGCACGCGATGTGACGCATCGGTACGGGACGTCGTGAACCCCGTCATACGGATCCATAGGGCTTTTCGATGCATAAATCTGCGCGAAACACCGCTTCATGGGCCGGGCTTGGCCTGCAGGGCCTGCAGAGCTGTGGCGATCGGCAAGAACAATGAGGCCGGCTTAGAGGCAAAGCGCCGAAATTCATGGTGCTGATAGAAGGCGATGGCGGCTTCGTCCTTGGCATCGACAATCAGCGCGAAGATCGCGGGTTCGGCGCGTGCTGCCCGCGCGACAGCATCCATGATGAGCGCGCTGCCAAGCCGCCGTCTTCGAAACCGGCGATCGACGGCGAGCCGGCCGATGAGGCCGGCGGGCAGGAGCGCGTAGCGCGGCAAGCGCTTCGTGATGTCGGCAGATAATTCCGAGAGCGGGAGACTTGCGGCAGCGAAGGTGTAATAGCCGGCGATCGCGCCGGCGTGGTCGAGCGCAATAAAACAATTGCTCACCCGGCGTTTGATGTCCTGCGTCGCCAGATCGCGAAGATAGCGATCGAGCGGCTCAACGCCGCTCGAAAAGCTCTTGCGATTGTGGGCCGAGGTCAAAGCTTCGATAGAGAAGCTTTGCGTCACCGCGAAGCCTTGACGAGTTCCCGATAGGCTTCGGCGGCGCGTATCAAGGCGGAACCGGGTGCTGGCGGATCGAGGATCGCTTCCGCGAAAGCACGCTGGTCCTCGACCGAAAGGCGGATGATCTGCGTCTCTTCGATGGTGCGGTTTGCAGCCTCTTGTGCGGCGGCAACGACGAAGTCGCTCACGCTGCGGCCCTGGATTTCGGCGGCACGCTTGACGACCGCCAGGGCGTCGGGCGCTATGCGCGCTTCGATGCGCGCCGTTCGGTTTCGTTCCTGGGCCATCATATCCCTCTCCGTCTGGCCATAATGTACGGTAGTTAGCCGGACATTGCAAGATGTTCCGTGCGGTAGCGTGTGGGTTGCTGGAAATGTGTGATGCCGATCTTAGAATTCCGCGCCACCCTTACAGAGCCGCGAGGAATCGCACCGGCTCGCCCTGCCCCGGCGTTACCAGCTCGCCCTCCCACATCACCTTTCTGCCGCGTATGAGCGTGCCGATCGGCCAGCCGGTCACCGCCATCCCGGCATAGGGCGTCCAGCCGCAGCGCGAGGCGATCCAGGAATCCTCGATCGTCACGCGCCTCTTCAGATCGACGATGGTGAGATCGGCGTCATAGCCGACCGCCGCTCTTCCCTTGCCGGCGATGCCGAAGAGCCGCGCCAGCCCGGCACTCGTCAGATCGACCAGGCGCTCCAAGCTGAGGCGCCCGGCATTGACATGATCGAGCATGATGGGGACCAGCGTCTGCACGCCCGGCATGCCTGAGGGACTCTGCGGATAGGGCTTGGCCTTCTCCGCCAATGTATGCGGCGCGTGATCCGAGCCGAGAATGTCGACGATGCCCTGGGCGAGCCCGTACCAGAGATGTTCGCGGTGGCGCGCCGCGCGCACCGGCGGATTCATCTGCAGCCGCGTGCCGAGCCGCGCATAATCCTCGGCGCTGAAGGTGAGGTGCTGCGACGTCGCCTCGAGGCTGGCGATATCCTTGTGCCCGGCCAAAAAATCGATCTCCTCGGCCGTCGAGACGTGAAGGATGTGGATCGCCGCGCCTTTTTCGCGCGCGATCCGCACCAGCCGCTCTGTCGAGAGAAGCGCGGCCCGCTCGTCGCGCCAGACCGGATGCGAGGCAGGATCGCCCGCAACGCGCAGCGCCTTGCGGCTCTCCAACCGATATTCATCCTCTGAATGGAAGGCGGCGCGCCGCCGCGTCTTGGCGAGGATCGCGGCCAGGCCCTCGTCGTCGGCGACCAGGAGCGAGCCCGTCGAGGATCCCAGGAAGACCTTGATCCCGGCCGCGCCCGGCAGGCGTTCAAGCTCGGGAATCTCCTCGACATTGTCATGCGTGCCGCCGACCCAGAAGGCGAAATCGCAGTGCATGCGATGCCTTGCGCGCTTTACCTTATCCGCGAGTTGAGCGGCGCTCGTGGTCGGCGGATCGGTGTTCGGCATGTCGAAGATGGCCGTGACGCCGCCGAGCACGGCGGCGCGGGAGCCCGATTCGAGGTCTTCCTTCTGTGGAAATCCCGGTTCGCGGAAATGAACCTGGGAATCGATCACGCCCGGCAGGACGTGGAGGCCGGCGGCATCCACAATCTCGCCGGCCGCGGCACGGGCAAGATTGCCGATCTCGGCGATCCTGCCGCCGACGATT
>Ga0116224_10001198_pt1 | contig 17306 bp, 16 predicted proteins | sample Sb_taG_9_FD_89699 | JGI IMG/M metagenome (GOLD analysis project Ga0116224, IMG submission 89699) | Peat soil microbial communities from Weissenstadt, Germany - Sb_50d_b_LC metaG | ecosystem: Environmental > Terrestrial > Soil > Wetlands > Peat | place: Germany: Weissenstadt | collected 2010-09-21 | reverse complement strand
CCTCTCCCCGTGAGCAAAGCGAACGGGGAGAGGGGCGGACCCCCTCGTGTCATGAAACTGCCACCCGACTCGGCCATGTACGGCTCGGTCAACGGGGGCCACACACCTTGGCAAAGAAAGCTCACGACGGGATCGCCATCCGCACGCTCTTCTTGTCCGATCTGCATTTGGGGACAAAAGGTTGCCAGGCGCATCTCCTGCTCGATTTTCTCAAGCATTATGAAGTCGAGACCATCTATCTCGTCGGCGACATCGTCGACGGATGGCACCTGAAATCCGGCTGGTATTGGCCGCAAGCCCATAACAACGTCGTGCAAAAGCTGCTGAAGCGTGTACACAAGGGTGCCAAGATCATCTATATTCCGGGCAATCACGATGAATTCATGCGCGATTACGTCGGCCACAATTTCGGCGGCATAGACGTCATGGAAACGGCCATTCATGAAGCTGCCGACGGCAAGCGCTATCTCGTCATGCATGGTGATCATTTCGATCTGGTGGTGCGGCACGCGCCCTGGCTCGCTCTTCTCGGCGACGGCGCCTATATGCTGGCGCTCGGCATAAACACCTATGTCAACGCCGTTCGCCGGCGCCTCGGCCTTGCCTATTGGTCGCTCTCGTCCTGGGCCAAGTTGAAAGTGAAGACCGCCGTCAACCACATCGGCCGGTTCGAAGAGGCCCTTGCGCACGAAGCCAAGCGGCGCGATGTTCAAGGCGTCATCTGCGGCCATATCCATCATGCCGTCATCCACGACGATTTCGGCATCCGCTATATGAACACCGGAGACTGGGTGGAAAGCTGCACCGCTCTGGTCGAACATTTCGACGGACGTTTCGAGATCGTCCGTTGGAATGACGAAGCGCGGCGGCTGGCCGAGGCCGCGATCGAAATGCCGCGACAAGGGCGCGAGGCAAAGGCGGCGTGACCAAACTCCTCATCGCCACCGACGCTTGGGGCCCGCAGATCAACGGGGTCGTTCGCTCGCTCGAAAATATCGCCGCCCATGCCGCGAGCTTCGACATGGAAGTGAGGTTCCTCACCCCCTCTGATTTCTGGACCCTGCCTCTGCCCGGCTATGGCGAGATCCGGTTGGCGCTCACCAATCATCGCAAAATCGCCGCGACCATCGCCGATTTCGCGCCCGATTTCGTCCATATCGCCACGGAAGGGCCGATCGGGCTCGCCGCGCGCCGCGCCTGCCTGCGCGAGAGGCGGCCGTTCACGACGAGCTACCACACGCGCTTTCCCGAATATCTCGCCGCCCGTCTGCCGGTGCCTGTTCGTATCAGTTACGCGATCCTGCGCCGCTTCCACAATGCCGCCGCCGGCACGATGGTGAGCTCGGCGAGCCTCGAAAATGTGCTCGCCGGACACGGCTTTCGCAACCTCATGCGCTGGTCGCGCGGGGTCGACGAAATTTTGTTCCGGCCGCGCTCTGAGAGCGTGCTCGACGCCTTGCCGCGGCCGATCTTCCTGTTCGTCGGCCGGCTCGCGGTCGAGAAAAACGTCGAGGCCTTTTTGAAGCTCGATCTCCCGGGCTCGAAGGTCGTGGTCGGCAACGGCCCCTTGCAGGCGCGCCTCGCCGCCGCCCATCCGCAGGTGCGTTTTCTCGGCGTGCTGTGCGGCGAAGGCCTGGCGAAGGTCTACTCCTCCGCCGACGTCTTCGTCTTCCCGAGCCTCACCGACACGTTCGGCATCGTGCTGCTCGAGGCGCTCGCTTCCGGCGTTCCGGTCGCCGCCTTCCCGGTCACCGGACCGATCGACGTGATCGGCGATTCGGGCACCGGCGTGCTTGCGCCGGACCTGCGCCAGGCGGCGCTGCGCGCGCTCGGCATCTCGCGCGAACGCTGCCGCATCCATGCGATCAAATTCACCTGGAAGGAAAGCGCCCGGCAGTTCTTCGACAATATCCGCGTCGCGCAATTGCGCCGCGATGCCTCGGCGCGGTCGAAATTCGCCGGCCTCGCAGAGCCGGCGTGAAGGGCTGCAGTGTAACCTTCTCCCTGTGGGAGAAGGTGCCGAGCGGAGCGAGGCGGATGAGGGGTTACGATCCCTCCGAATTTGCATCATCGTAACCCCTCACCCGCCGCCTCCGGCGGCACCCTCTCCCTCTGGGAGAGGGTCCCCTACCTCCCCTCGAAATCGAGCGCATGGGTGAGATCGCCGAGCTTGCCGCTGCCCGCCTTTTGCATCGCCTTGTCGCGCAGCGCCAGTCCCTCGAGCATCGGCAGATCGAAGCGCCGCGTGATGAAGCGCAGGATCGATGTCGTATCGTAGAGCGTATGATCGACGAAGCCGCGCTTGGCGTAAGGCGAGATGATCAGCGTCGGGACGCGCGTGCCGGGACCGAAGCGATCGGCCTTGGGCGGCGCGACATGGTCCCAGAACCCGCCGTTTTCGTCATAGGTGATGATCACCAGCATATGCGCCCATTGCGGGCTCCTTTCGAGATGCGCGACGATATCGGCGAGATGTTCGTCGCCGGAGAGCACGTCGGCATAGCCGGGGTGCTCGTTGAGATTGCCCTGCGGCTTGTAGAAGGCGACTTGCGGCAATTTGCCCGCATCGATCGCCGCAATGAAGGCGGCGCCGCCGAGACCGCCGTCGCGCAAATGTTCGGCGCGCGCGGGCGAGCCCGGCGCCATCACTGCGAAATAGTTGAACGGTTGGTGATGGGTTTGGAAATCGGGCACCGAGACGGCGTTCTTGCGATCGAGCGCGGCTTTCCAAGCCCCCGCATACCAAGCCCAGGTGATGCCCTTGGCGCTCAAAAGATCGCCGATCGTCGGCATCGTCTGCGGCGGCAGCGTGGTCGGCATGTGCGGGTCGGCATAGGCCGGATCGCCGCCGGGTCCCGGTGGATTGCGGCTCGGCTGAAAAGGCGGTTGCATCGTGTTGACCACAAAGAAATCCGGCGCGAGCTCTCCATCCCTCGCGAATTTCGGCGGCCCGTCCATCGCGGATACCGGTGAGTCGGGCGCAAGCTTCAAGGTCACGCCGTCGGCTTCAACGGCCGCGATCAGGCCCTTGGCTGGACTTTTGTCGGCGTTCGGATAGACGGCCGCGCAGGCACAGATCAGCTCGAAATGGTTGAGGAAAGAACCGCCGAATCCGCCCATGAAGAAATTATCGGCGAGCGTATAGCGTTTCGCCACCGGCCAGAGCGGCAGTTTCGAACCGTCGTAATGGCCCATCACCAGCGCGCCCGAGTCGCCCCAAGCGACGAAGCGATCGTTCTTGCCGCCGTCGATCTGCATCTGGTTCTGATAGAACTTGTGCCAGAGATCGCGCGTCGCGACGCCGAGCGGCAGATCGAAGCCTTTCGGATCGTCGATCGCGAAAGGCGCGTTCGGCAGGCCTGCCGTGTGCGCCTGATCGATCTTCGGCTCGAGGCCTTTGGCCGTCAGGCCGCCCCAGATCGGCGGCAATTCTTTCAGCACGCTGCCATCGCGGTCGCGCTGCAGCGCCATTTGCGGCGTCACATCGGCGAGTCCATTGGCGCCGGGAAAAGCGCCGTAGAGCGCATCGAAGCTCCGGTTCTCCGCGTATAGGATGACGATCGTCTCGATTTTCGCGAGGTCGCTCGCAGAAACTTCCTGCGCGACGGCTTGCGTCGATCCCGCGATGCTGAGCGCGAGAAGCGCCGCGCCGCCGATCCCGAGTTTCATCTCGATCCCTCACGTCCGGACGGCCTACCGTCCGCTCACCTCGCACCGCCGCTTTGCCCTATCCCAGAGTTTTGACGCTGGCGTGTCGGAAAGGGCCGCTCGGAGAAGGACCCCTACGTCTCGCCGAGCCATTTCTCGCCAGCGAGGTCGCGGCGCGCCTTCTCCAATTCCTCGGTGTAGCGGCGCAGCACATGCGCCTCGGTGAGCATGCCGACCGGCCGACGGCTTTGAAGATCGTCGAGCACGACGAGCGTTTCGCTCTCGGCGCGTTCGAAGATTTCCGCCGCCTGCTTGATGTTCATCCCCGGCAGCAGGACGTCGTCCTTATAGCGCAGCAGCGTTGCGACGGGCTCCTCTCCGCTTTGGGCGAGATGTGCGTCGGTCACCGAGACGAGGCCGGCATAGCGCCCGGCCGCGTCGACGGCGACGACCCATTGGGTCGAGCCGAGCGGAAACGCTTCGCGGAATTGCGCGATCGTTTGATCGAGGCGCGTGCTCGTGACGTCCGTCCTCATCATGCGCGCCACCGTCAGGCTGCGCATCCAACCGACATCCTGCGCGCTGCGAATTGATTCGCCGCGCAAATGCAAGCGCCAGGTGGCAAAGGAATAGCCGAACGTCCGCCGCACGAAGACCGAGACGATGGTCGCGGCCATCAGGATCATGACGGTGAGGCGAAAATCGCCCGTGGTCTCGAGCGCCAGAAAGCTCATGGTCAACGGCCCTCCGACGACCGCGACCGCTAGCGCCGCCATCCCGACCGTCACATAGACGGGAGCGTCGGGCGCCAGGCCCGGGACAAGCAAGGGCAGAACACCGGCAAAGATCTTGCCGATCGTCCCGCCGAGAAACAGTGAGGCGAAGAAAAGTCCGCCGCGAAAACCAGACCCGATCGATACGGCCGAGGCGATGGATTTCAGGAAGACGACTACGCAAAGCGCCGTGACATCCGTTTCCGTCTCGCGAAAGATCTGGAACAAGGCGCCATGACCCGAGGCAAGGACCCGCGGCGTCGCCAGCGCAAGAGTGCCGACAACCAGCCCGCCGAGCACGGGCTGAAAGAATGAGGGTACGTGGCTGCGCTTGAACAGGTCCTCGACGAATGTGACGCCGCGCATGATTCCGATTCCGACGATGGCGCAGACGAGGGAAAGCACGAAGAATGCGGCAACATCGACTCTCGTGAGGGCAGCGGTCGGCGCAAGATGGCTGACGAAACTATTGTCGACCCCGAGCCACGTCGCGACGAGCACGGCGCTGATTGCGGCCGCTATGACCGGCGCGAGCCCGAACGGCGTATAGGTTCCGATGATCAGCTCGAAGGCATAGAAGGCGCCGGTCAGCGGCGCGCCGAAGGCGGCGGCGATCGCCCCGGCCGCGCCGCAGCCGACCAGGGTGCGCAGGTCGCTGCGCCGCATCTTGAAGGCCGCGCCAAGCGTAGACGCAAGGCCGGCGCCGATCTGCGTATATCCTGCCTCCAAGCCTACCGAGGCGCCGAAGCCGCAGGAAACGATCGTCTGAAGCGTGATCAAAATGCTGTCGATGAGCGACATGCGGCCGCCCTGCAGCGCATTGGCTTCGATCGCATCGATCGGTCGGCGTGGACGCCATCGTTTGATGAAAACGCCGGTGACGCCGAGAATGAGGCCACCAACCATCGGCACGAAGGCCAGGACGGGAGAGCCGAGCGACACGGCGCCGCTCAGCCGTTCGCCCCAAGGCACACCGAAGAACAGGTGATGGAGAAGATCGACCGCCGCCGAGGTGACTGCGACCAGGATCGCGGCGATCGAGCCCACCACGACGGCGAGGCAGATCAGCGCAATTTCGTTTCGGCGCACGAAGCCGCGCAGGCGTGCCCGCAGAGCGAGGCGATCGAAGGTCGGTGCGGCAAGGCCCATTGCGTTACTCGCCGGAGCCATGTGGCGCAGGCCCGATCCTTATAACAGCAGCGCGAGCCTCGAGTTCACATTCCTGCGCCATTCCTCGCGCCGCGAGAGCGCGGTGCGGAACAGAGAATTCGCGGTCGGTTCAACACAAGATTGCTTGGTTCATGCCGCCTCGCTTGCCGGCGGCGGCAGGACATGGTCGAGGCCGACCAGGCTGATCATCCGGCCGTCGATCACCAGCACGCCGCGGGTGAACAATTTCGCCCTCTCCGAGGCGACATCCGGGGTCGGTTGGATCGCCGCTTCCTCGACCGTCAGAATGTCGAGGACCGCATCGACGAGAAGCCCGACGACCTGGCGCTCGACGTTCACGACCATGATGACATGCCGGGCGGTCGGCTCGGCCGGCGGGAAGCCCAGCCGCGCGGCAAGATCGACGATCGGCAGTACGGCGCCGCGCAGGTTGATGACGCCGCGCACGAAGCAAGGGGCTTGCGGCAGTGCGGTTGCCGGGGTGTAGCCGCGGATCTCGCGCACCGCCATGATGTCGACGCAGAATTCTTGGGCGCCGATGCGGAAGGCGATCAGTTCGCGGCCGCGCGTCGTCTCTGTGTGCGAGTCGTTCATCATGGTCAGCCCGGTGTGCGTATTATCGAGGTTTCACGCGCACCCCTTCTCCCTGTGAGAGAAGGTGCCCCGCGAAGCGGGGCGAATGAGGGGTTACGATCGCGCCGAAATTGCGCCATTGTAACCCCTCACCCGGCCGGCTCCGCCGGCCACCCTCTCCCACAGGGAGAGGGTTCGCGCCGGCGCTTCCTAGAATTCCTGCCACTCGTCGGCGACCTGTTTAGGGGCGGCGCCGCCGCGCGCTGCAACCGTCTTCAAGGCCGGCCGGCCAACAGCCTTCGCCGCGCGCGGCATCGGCACCACGGCGTCGTCGCCGACCTGGAAGCGTCCGATGAGGCGCGTCAGCTCCTCGGTCTCCAGCGACAGAGTCTGGCTCGCCGCGGTCGATTCCTCGACCATGGCGGCATTTTGCTGGGTGACCTGATCCATCTGATTGACGGCGGTATTGACCTCCTGAAGGCCGGTCGCCTGATCTTGCGCGCTCGTCGCGATCTCCGACACGATCGTGTCGATCTCGGCGACCTGCGTGAAGATCCGCTCCAGCGCCTTGCCGGTTTCGGCAACGAGGTCGACGCCTTGCTCGACCTGTGACGTCGAAGTCGAGATGAGGCCCTTGATCTCCTTGGCGGCCTCGGCCGAACGCTGTGCCAAGGCGCGGACTTCCGAGGCGACGACCGCGAAGCCGCGACCGGCATCGCCAGCGCGGGCCGCCTCGACCCCGGCGTTGAGCGCAAGCAGATCGCCAATCGAACCAAGCAGGGCGCAAGCAATCTCCTCTGCTTGCCGTAACGATTGCGGATCATCAGCTGGGCTGACGCAAGACGGGCCAGCAGTTCGGCTGGCATGCTTCAACGTTTCGTTGCATTCTCTTTGGAGCGAACCACGCCCGGCAGGTTGCATGACGCAGAAGAACATCGCGTTGAAAGAGGGCACCTTCGTCTGCCTCGTGGGTCCGAGCGGCGCCGGCAAGGACACGCTGATCCGCTTGGCGCGCGAAAGACTTGGGGAGCAGCCCGGCTTCCTGTTTCCCCGCCGCCTCGTCACGCGGCCGCCCTCATCATTCGAAGATCACGCGATCTTATCCGAGGAAGACTTCGAACGCGGCGTGCGCGACAATCTTTTCGCGCTCCACTGGCGGGCGCACGGGCTTGGCTATGCCATCGATCGGTCCGTTCTCGCGGCGATTGCGGAAGGCGCCGCCGTCACATGCAATATCTCGCGCGACTCGATCGCCGCCGCACAGCAAACATTTGCCCGCGTGAAAGTCGTGCTTGTGACGGCGACCGACGCGGTGATCGCGGCGCGCCTTGCCGCCCGCGCACGGGAAGACTCGGCCGACATTGACGCCCGCCTGACTCGCAACGCCGAATGCTCGGCGCGCTTTGTCCCCGACTTCACGATTCTCAATGCAGGAAGCCGGGTAGAAGCGGCCGAAGAGCTCGTCGATTTCCTCTTGGAATTGCGGAGTTGACGGCAAGGTGACGCTTCGCAGCTTGCCAAGACAGGCACTGATCAATACAAATAAATTATGGATGAATATATTTTCTACATAAAAATTGCGTTGATTTCGGCCATACCAATTCCAGAGTGGTAATTTCCAGCGGCGGCGCGCCGGCCTCTTGCAACGGGGGTTTCAGCTATGACCGACACCACGGCCTCGCGGTTGCAGACCGCGACGAGGCTGACGATCAACGAAGATTGGTTGTCCGTTCTCATTGGACCTCTGGTCTTCGGCCTCGCGCTTGCCTCTCTCGGCAATGTCGATCTTCTCGGCTGGGCCGCGACCACGAAAGTGTGGACCGATCCGAGCCACGCGCTCGCGCCCTTCGCCCCGTCTTATGGCGCGCTCAGCGGCTTGGCCGCCTTGTTCGCGACCTATCTGGCCTTGCTCCTCGTGCTGAGCGCCGCCGCCGCGGCTCTCAAAGCCGATGTCCGCCGTTTCGCCTTGACGTTCAGCGTGACCTTCTGGCTCGCCTATGCGAGCTGGATCCTCGGCAGCTATGCGCATCTGGCGGCTGTGACGCCGGCCGACTTCAGCAAATACGGGATCTCCTGGTCCTTGCGCCTGACAAACGAGGGCGGCTACATTATCGCCCTCCTCCTCGGGCTCATCATCGCCAATTTCTTTCCGCGTTTCGCGGCCTGGCTCAATGAAGCGATCAGGCCGGAACTCTACATCAAGATCGCCATCGTCGTCCTCGGCGGCGTCATCGCCGTCACCGCAGCCGGCAAGCTCAATCTCGCATCGACGGTCTTCCTGCGCGGGATAGCGGCGATCATCGAGGCCTATCTGATCTATTGGGCCGTGATCTATTTCATCGCGCGCCAATACTTCGGTTTCAGTCGCGAATGGGCGGCGCCGCTGGCCTCGGGCATCTCGATCTGCGGCGTCGCCGCTGCGATCGCGACGGGCGGCGCGATCCGAGCGCGGCCGCAGGTCGCTGTCCTCGTCTCCTCGCTCGTCGTCGTCTTCGCGGTGATCGAAGTTCTGATCCTGCCGTTCCTGGCACAGACCTTCCTCGCGCATGAACCCTTGGTCGCAGCGTCCTGGATCGGCCTTTCGGTCAAGACCGATGGCGCCGCCGTGGCCGCGGGCGGCATTACCGAGGCGCTCATTCTTACAAAGAATGCGGCGGAAGGGATCAATTATCAGCCCGGCTGGATTCTCGGCACGACGGCGACGATCAAAGTCTTCATCGACCTATTCATCGGCATCTGGGCCTTTATTCTCGCCCATATCTGGACGACCTATATCAATGTGGCGAAGCCCAGCAGCCGAGCCAAGCTCGTCGAGATCTACCAACGTTTCCCGAAGTTCATCCTCGGCTTTATCCTGACCTTCATCATCGGTCTCAGCCTTGCTCTGAGCCTCGGCAAGGCGCAGGCGGCGCAACTCACCGCGGCGATCGGCGAAGCCAATATCTTCCGCGTCACCTTCTTCATTCTTACCTTCTTCTCGATCGGTGTTCTGTCGAATTTCCGCAAGCTCTGGGAAGATGGTCTAGGTAAGCTCGCCGCCGTCTATGTCGTTAGCCTCTTCGGCTTCGTCATCTGGGTCGGACTGGCGATTTCCTGGCTCTTTTTCCATGGGATCAAACCACCGCTCGCGGGCTGAACACATCATTGTTTCGAGGAAGCTTTTGCTTTCGCCCACCAGGCTTTCAGGAGACGAAAATGGCAGACACGGATCTTCGCAAAGAAATCCAAGAGCAGCAGGCCGAACCGCTGTTGCCGATCGAGAAGAAGCTCATTGTCGGCAGCCTCCTCACCGGCGTCGTTCTGCTCGCCGCGCTGGTGGTGGTCAATCTGTTCCTGGGCTCATGAAAGATTTGCGTCGCTCGATCGAAGGCTCCGATCGTAGCAGTCCCGACACCCGGATGTGACGCCCTGCTGATTCGCGTGGCGGAAGTGCCGCAGGCAACTTCAAATTTCCTTGATTTTCCCTGTCCACAGGGTCGCGCATCGTTCAGGAAGCGCGAAGAAGAAGTTCTTGCAGGCGGAGGCGAAGCGGGCCTAACATTGGTCCATGGGCGAGACTCTTATTACCATCCGCGATGCGCGGGAGAGCGATGCCGAGGCGATCGCCGAGGTGCATGACGCCGCGTGGCGGCACGCCTATCGCGGCATCATCCCGGGATGCGAGCTCGAGAGGATGATCGCGCGGCGCGGGCCCACATGGTGGCGCTCCGCCATCGTTCGGCGGTCGCGGCTCGTCGTGCTGGATTTCGATGACGCGATCGGCGGCTATGCCAGCTATGGGCGCAATCGAGTTCCGGCTCTCGCCTATGGCGGCGAAATCTTCGAGCTTTATATCGCGCCGGAATTTCAAGGCCTTGGGTTCGGCAAGAGGCTGTTTAGCGCGGCCCGGAAAGACTTGGCCGAACATGGCTATGCCTCTTTCCTTGTCTGGGCGCTGGCCGAGAACGAACAGGCGCTTGGCTTCTATCGCCGGCTTGGCGGAACGATCGTGCGCCGCGCCTATGAGCGGTTCGGCACCGAGATGCGGGAACGGGTCGCCTTCGCCTTCGAATGAAGCCGAACCTCCGCGACACTTCAACCAGGAAGACCGCTGGAGCACGGCATGCGCCTTGATGCAATTGCAATCGGCGACAATCCGCCCGACGATATGAATGTCGTCATCGAAGTGCCGATCGGCGGCGAACCGATCAAATATGAAATGGACAAGCGTGCCGATGTCCTGGTCGTCGACCGGTTCCTCTATACCGCGATGCGTTATCCCGGCAACTACGGTTTCATTCCGCACACGCTCTCGGAAGATGGCGATCCCTGCGACGTGATCGTCGCCAACGCCCGGGCGATCATTCCCGGCGCGGTGATGAATTGCCGCGTCGTCGGCGTGCTCCTCATGCAGGACGAGAATGGAAACGACGAAAAGATCCTCGCCGTGCCCTCGCCGAAGCTCACGCAGCGCTATGAGGCGGTGCACAACTACACCGACCTGCCGCCGATCGCCGTCCAGCAGATCGAGCATTTCTTCGCCCATTACAAGGATCTCGAGCCCGGCAAATGGGTGAAGATCCTGCGCTGGGGCGATGCCGCGGAGGGCCGCAAGCTCGTCTGCGAGGCGATCGACCGCGCCAAGGCGGCCGCGAAGGAGTAACGCCGGCATTCACGCCGGCCGCCGTCACTGCTAGCGAAGCGAAGCAATCCAGTCTCATTGCTTCTGGATTGCTTCGTCGCTTCGCTCCTCGCAATGACGCGTGTTCACCCTTTCCGCGACAAGCGGAATACGGCCTGATCGCCGAGCAGGTTCCACATCCACCACGGCGCATTGACCAGCATCGGACTGCCGAACCGGTCGAGGGCGATGCCGCGCTCCGTCTTGGCGCCGATTGCATGCGCAAGGGCAAGGAAATCGCGGATCGTGCAGAGATGGATGTTCGGCGTCTCGTACCAGGCCACGGCAAGACTGTCGGTGACCGGCATTTGCCCTTTGAACGCGATCTGGGCGCGGATGCGCCAATGGCCAAAGTTCGGGAACGAGACGATCGCGTGACGACCGATCCGCAGCATGTGTTCGAGCACTTTGCGCGGCTGGCGCGTCGCCTGCAGCGTCTGCGACAGGATCACGTAATCGAACGCGTCGTCGGGATAATCGGCAAGATCGGTGTCGGCATCGCCCTGCACGACCGAAAGGCCCTTGGCGACGCAATCGTTGACGCCGTGCTGGGAAAGTTCGATGCCGCGCGCGTCGACGCCGCGCTCCTCGGCGAGCAGTCTCAGCAAAGTTCCGTCGCCGCAGCCGACGTCGAGAACCCGGCTCTTCGGCTTGACCATATCGGCCACAACGAGAAGATCGATACGCGCCGTGCGCGACAGCGCCGCCCTGCCCTCCGGGTCAGCCAAGCTCAGCTCTCCGGTCGCGCGGGTGATATGCCGCGCGCGCGGGCCGCCGCTTCGAGAAAGCCGCGCGTCGTGGCGATGAACTCCGGAACGTCGAGAAGAAAAGCATCGTGGCCGCGATCCGTCTCGATCTCGACGAAAGAGACCGAAGCGGCCGCCGCATTCAGCGCATGAACGATCGCGCGGCACGCCGCTGTCGGATATAGCCAGTCCGAGTTGAATGAGACGACGCAAAAGCGAGTCTTCGTTCCCTTGAAGGCAGCCGCGAGCGAGCCGCCGTAATCCGCCGCGAGATCGAAATAGTCGCAGGCCCTGGTGACATAGAGATAGGAATTGGCATCGAACCGGTCGACGAAGCTGGTCCCTTGGTAGCGCAGATAATTCTCGATCTGAAAATCGGCGTCGAATGAGAAGGTCGGTGCCTCGCGGTCCTGGAAATTGCGGCCGAACTTGCGCTGCAGCGCCTCGTCGGAAAGATAGGTGATATGCGCCGCCATGCGGGCGACCGCGAGGCCCTTGGTCGGGTTGGTGCCCTCGTCGAGATACCGGCCGTTGCGCCATTCTGGATCGGCCATGACCGCCTGTCGCCCGACCTCGTGAAAGGCGATGTTCTGCGAGGAATGCTTCGCGGCGGTGGCAATCGGCATCGCCGAAAACACCCGGTCGGGATAGCTCGCCACCCATTGCAGCACTTGCATGCCGCCCATCGAGCCGCCAACGACTCCGAACAGCGAGTCGATCCCCAGATGATCGATCAGCATGGCCTGCGCGCGGACCATGTCGCGGATCGTCACCAAGGGCAAATCAAGCCCATAGGGGCGGCCGGTCGCCGGATTGGTCGAAGCCGGCCCCGTGGTCCCCATGCAGCCGCCGACCACGTTCGAGGCGATGACGAAATAGCGATCCGTATCGATCGGACGGCCGGGCCCAATCATCGTCTGCCACCAGCCGGGCTTGCCGGTGGTCGGATGGGTATTGGCCACATGCTGATCGCCGGTCAGCGCGTGGCAGATAAGAATCGCGTTGGATTTCGCCGCGTTCAGCGTGCCATAGGTCTGGTAGGCGATGGACAGCGGGCGCAAGGCCACGCCGGCATCCAGCTTGAGCGGCTGGTCGGCGCCGAAACGGACGACGAGACTATGCGGCGCATCGGCCTCAAGCTGGCTCATCGCTCTTTGGTTCGGGACGATCGTCAAGGCCGTCGCGCTCACTCCATTGGCCGCGTCCATCGTTCGCTATGGCGAACGCAGCGTCCGGTATGTAGAAGTGGGCCGAAGCCGGTGTCAAGACCCGCGTTTTCTGCTTGTGGCTCTCTGGCCTCCGCAGTCTTAAACGATGCGTGGCGCAGCTTGACTTCGACGAAGGGGTTTTCAGGCCGGCAAAATTAGCTCTAAGAGAGGATAGCGCGACAATTCATGGCGATCATGCTCGATAGACCGACGTCCGAAACTTTGGCCGATCTCCGCAACGAGATCGATCGCATCGACGCGCGCATGCACGAGATCCTGATGGAGCGCGGCGAGATCATCGACCGGCTGATCGCGGTCAAGGCCCGCGCCGGCTCCGGCTCGGCCTTCCGGCCGGGCCGCGAGGCCGACATGATGCGCCGCCTTGTTTCCCGCCACAAAGGCATCCTGCCGCTCGACACTGTCGAGAGCATCTGGCGGATCATCATTTCGACCTTCACCTTCGTGCAGGCCGCATATAGCGTGCACGCCGACGTTTCGGGCGGCGATGCGCCGATGCGCGACTGCTGCCGCTTCCATTTCGGCTTCACGGTCCCGTTCGTGCCGCACGCCGGCATCGGCAGCGTGATCGATGCGGTCGCCGCCTCGCAAGGCGATCTCGGCCTCATTCCCGTCGAAGCCGGTGCTGCGGCCGGACCCTGGTGGACGCGGCTTGCAGAGCCTGCCGCTCCGAAAATCATCGCCCGGCTCCCCTTTGTGGAGCGGCACGATCATCCGGCCGGCATGCCGCTCTTCGTGATCGCCAAACCTTTGACCGAAGGCGCGGCGCGCGATGTCGTGCTCTACGTTGTTTCGCTCGAGACCTGGGAGGATGCCCTGTTGCTCAGACTCTCGGGGCTCGGCGCCGAGATCATCGGCAAAGCCGCGGATGGTTGCGGACTTTCGCTTCTCATCTCGGCGCCGGGAACGCTTGCTGCCGCCGAGCTGGCCTTGGCGCTCGAACAGCCCCTGACCGAGATCGGCAGTCATGCCGCGCGTTTCGATTTCAGCCGGACGCCGGACACAGGGGCCGGCGCATGACATCCCCTCTCGCGCTCTTGAGTGTACAACAATGAGCTCTTCCGAGGCCGGCGGACGGCCGCAACCGCGCCCGGGCGTGCTCGCAATCGAACCTTATGTTCCGGGCAAGAGCGCGGCGCCAGGACTTGGGAAGTTCTACAAGCTTTCCTCCAACGAGACCCCACTCGGCCCTTCGCCGATGGCCAAGGACGCGTTTAAGAAATGCGCCGATTCCTTGTCGGTTTACCCGGACGGCTCGGCGCGCGCTCTGCGCGAAGCGATCGGCGCCCGATATGGCCTCGATCCGGCCCGCATCGTCTGCGGCGCCGGCTCCGATGAGCTGATCTTTTTCCTCGCCTATGCATTCATCGGCCCCGGCGATGAAGGCATTTACACGCGGCATGGGTTTGCGGTCTACCGCATCGCCACGCTCGCGGCGGGCGGAACGCCCGTCGTCGCGGAAGAAAGGAATCTCACGGCCGACGTCGACGAGATCCTCGCCAAGGTCACGGCAAGGACGAAAATCGTCTTCCTCGCCAACCCCAACAACCCGACCGGCACCTATCTCAATTTCACCGAGATCAAGCGATTGGCGGCCGCGCTGCCGCGCAACGTCCTGCTCGTGCTTGACGCGGCCTATGCCGAATATGCGACGCGCAACGATTACTCGCCCGGATTGGAACTCGTGTTGACGAGCGAGAACGTGGTGATGACCCGCACGTTCTCGAAGATCTACGGGCTCGCCGCGCTGCGTCTCGGCTGGCTCTATGCGCCCGCGCCCATTTGCGATGCGGTCGATCGGCTGCGCGGCCCCTTCAACGTCAGCACTCCGGCGATGCAGGCCGGCATTGCCGCGCTCGCCGATGTTGCGCATCTCGAGAAGGCGATCGCCCATAACGAGGCCTGGCTCGGCCGGCTTGCGCGGGAGATTGCCGAGCTCGGGATTGGCGTCACGCCGAGCGCCGCCAATTTCCTGCTCCTTCACTTCAGCAACGCCGCCGAAGCGCGCGCCGCCGACGCTTTTCTGACAAGCCGCGGACTGATCCTGCGCGCCGTCGACTCCTATGGCCTGCCGGAATGTCTACGGCTCACCGTCGGCAATGAAGAGGCGAACCGCCTGGTCGTCGCCGCGCTCGCCGAATTTAAAGGCAAGGACTTCTCGCGTGCCTGACGGTCTCGGGGCACCGCTTGCGGCGCCTCTCTTCCAGCGCCTCGCCCTGATCGGCGTCGGCCTCATCGGATCGTCGATCGCACGCGTCGCCCGGCGCAAGCGACTCGTCGGCAGCATCGTCGCGGCAGACAGTTCGGAAGAGGTGCGCAAGCGCGTCGAGGAACTCGGCCTTGCCGATAGCATGGCCAGATCCACCGCGGCCGCGGTCGAGAATGCCGACCTCGTCATTCTCTGCGTCCCGGTCGGGGCGATGGGCGAAGTGGCGCAAGAGATCGGCCCGCATCTGCGGCCCGGCGCGATCGTCACGGATGTCGGCTCCGTCAAGGGCGCGGTGATAGCGGCGGTGGCCAAGCATCTGCCGAGCGGCGTGCATTTCGTGCCGGGCCATCCGGTCGCCGGGACCGAGCAGTCGGGGCCCGAGGCTGGGTTTGCCACGCTCTTCCGCAAGCGCTGGTGCATCCTGACGCCGCCCGAAGGCACCGATTCAAAGGCCGTCGCGCGGCTCGCCGAATTCTGGACGGCAGCCGGCGCCAATGTCGAAATCATGAGTCCGGCCCATCATGATCTCGTGCTCGCCATCACGAGCCATGTGCCGCATCTCATCGCCTATAATATCGTCGGCACCGCCGCCGATCTCGAAACGGTGACGCAATCGGAAGTCATCAAGTTTTCAGCCGGTGGCTTTCGCGATTTCACCCGCATCGCCGCCTCCGACCCGACGATGTGGCGCGACGTGTTCTTGAACAACAAGGAGGCGGTCTTGGAAACGCTCGGCCGGTTCACGGAAGACCTGAGCGCCTTGCAGCGGATGATCCGCAACGGCGACGGCCAAGGCCTGTTCGATCTCTTCACCCGCACGCGCGCGATCCGGCGCGGCATCATCGCGGAGGGCCAGGAAACCGCGGCGCCCGATTTCGGCCGGCGAACGAGCGAGGATGAAGCTCAATAAAGCGGCGGCACGCGGATCGAGGTACGTGCCGGGCCGATCGAGACACGGCCGCTGTCAAATCCGATGGTCACGATCAGGGTCTCCGGCGGCGTCTCAGCGCGGCTCGGCAAGGCGCCGGCGATGAGATTGCTCAACAGCGCGCCGGCACTGACGAGCATCGGATTGACGCCGAGCCGGAGCAACAGAGGTTCGAAGCCGCGGCTTTCGGTATCAAGCTTGCCTTCAACGCGGTGGGAATCGTCGAGACTGAGCGCGCCGTGCGCTTTGAATGTCGTCTCGCCGTGCGCCAGACTCGCGTCGACGAGGTCGAGACGGCCGCCGGCGGCGCGCCAATGATCAATGTTCTCGGCAACAGTCAGCGACGGGTCGAAGGCCGCTTCGGTCAATGTGCCCTGCGCGCCGATCTCCGCGGGCAGAGTCGCGCCGAGAAAGCGATCGATGTCCGGCAGCGTGGCGTCGCTCACGGCGACTTTGAAATCATAAGCCCGGTCCGATTGCTCTGGATGTTCCGCAGCATCCGCCGAGAGATGGTCGGCCGTGCCATTGATCGCGCCGATGCTTTCCCAATTGCCGCGCAAGACGAGCTTCTCTCCGGTGATGGTTACGCGCCAAATATTCTGCGGCAATCCGTCGAGCACGACGTCTAGGCTGTTCCAAGCGAGTTCGAGGTCGATCTTCCGGTCGTCGGAGAGGACGGCGAAGGGCGATGCGATCTGCGCCGTGACCGCGCTTGGATGGGTGAGCACGGCCGTGGCGCGCAAGCCGTTGAGACCGCCGGCGAAGTGCCGGCCGAAGATCACCCCGTCGAAGCGCGGTTTTGCGCAGGCAATTTCGATCGCGAAGGGGAAGCCTTCGATCTTGCGCTCGGGACAGGACCAGATCCGACCGAAGCTCTTTTCGCGGGCGATCCAGGCCTCGATGGTCTTTTCACTCTCCCCCGCCGCAAAGCGCCAGAGCTGTGTCCAGCCAAATGCGACAAGCAGAAGGAGGCCTATTGCAGCGGCGGCCCAAGGCAGGAATTTTCGCGGCGGCTTAGCGGCTGGCGCCGGTTCGACGGACATGCCGTCCTCCACATTCGGTTGTTTTAATTGCACTTTGGCGATTTTTTCCCGGCGTTTCAGGGTCTGTACCCATGCCACGCGAAACCGGTTATGGGCTGGGCGAACATTGTCGAGGCGATGGACGCCGATGCGCCAGCTCCGAAGCGCGGCCCTTGATGCGCCAGCATACAAGAAGCGCGGGCATAAAGGCGAGAGAAGAGGGACGCCCTGCCCGATAGGTAGGCATACGCGCGCTTCTGCGGCTCATGATGGCTGAACCCACCCTATGAAATTGGCGACCGTCTGAGCCGTGTACGGTCCGCGCGCGCGCGGACCGTCCTTAAGTTGCGG
>Ga0116224_10001196_pt1 | contig 17326 bp, 10 predicted proteins | sample Sb_taG_9_FD_89699 | JGI IMG/M metagenome (GOLD analysis project Ga0116224, IMG submission 89699) | Peat soil microbial communities from Weissenstadt, Germany - Sb_50d_b_LC metaG | ecosystem: Environmental > Terrestrial > Soil > Wetlands > Peat | place: Germany: Weissenstadt | collected 2010-09-21 | reverse complement strand
TACATCGTCCGCGAGAACACCAACGTCGTGCTGACTCGCGACGGCTGGATCAAGCGCGTCGGCCGGCTGGCGTCAGTGGAGGGGACGCGCGTCCGCGAGGGCGACGAGGTCATCGCCGTGGTGCCGGGCAGCACGCTGGAGCACGTCGTCTTCTTCGCCGACGACGGCAGCGCTTACACGATGCGCACCAACGAGGTGCCGGCCACCGCGGGTTACGGCGAGCCGATCGCCAAGTTCTTCAAACTGGCCGACCAGGTGAAGGTGATCGCCGCCGCGACGACCGACCCGCGCTTCACGCCGAAGGAGGAGGAAGCGAAGAATGGGGAGCCGCCGCCGCCGTACCTCCTGGTGGTGACGGCGCAGGGGCAGACGCTGCGGGCGCCGCTGGCGCCGTTCCGCGTCGAATCGACCAAGGTGGGTCGGCGCTACGTCAAGCTGAACGACGGCGACCGGGTGGTGCTGGTGACGGTGCCGCGCGACGAGAAGACGCTCTACCTGGCCTCGCAGGACGGGCACGTCATCCACTTTGCCCTGGAGGAGATCAACATCCTGTCGGGAGTGGGGAAGGGGGTGATGGGCATCAAGTTGGAGGAGGGCGACGTCTGCCTGGGCGGGGCGCTGATGGGTGGGCGCTTCGACAAGTTCGTGCTGGAGACGTCGGGGGGCAAGACGATGGAGTTCGGTCCGGCGAAGTACGAGGTGACGTCGCGCGGCGGCAAGGGCTTCGAGGCGGTCAAGCGGGCGAACTTCGTGCGCGTGGTGCCGCACCCGATTGAATTGGTCGATTGGGACCAGGTGGAGGGGAAGAACGGCAACGGACACAAGGGGACGAACGGGGATCAGCAGGGGTTGCCGTTTGGAGAATAGGGAATGAATCCGCCGACACGATCTCCGACGGCCGCCGAGCTGCTGGCGGATCCGCTGGTGCAAGCCGCGCTCGATCACGCGTGGCTCGACTCACAGCCCGGAGCGCCGCCCGACATCCGGCATGAAGAGGGTGGGTGGATATACATGGATGTCGCGACCGGACAATTGACGACTCGCCGAGCGGGGCGCGGTATCCTGGACGAGATCGATTTGAGCAGTCCGCCGGTTGTTTTCGTGTCAGTTGTTGTCGGGAAGTTCCACACCCACCCGAACCCAAGAGCCGAGGGGTGGCATACCGGGCCGAGTCCGAGCGACTTGCTAATGGACGCCGCACACGGAGTCCCTGATCTTATTCGGGCGGAAGACGGAGTTCACGTTTCCGGCCCGGACAGCCGGAGAGGCGGACTTGGCGGAGGGCCCGGCTTCCCACCATAAAGGGAGCGCGGTTTCACAGTCAACCTGAGGAGCTAGACCAATGACGACGGCAACGACGAGCGGCGTGAGCCACGTTCCCTCGATAACCTGCGACAAGGCACTGGAGATCGCCCGCCTCGACGCCGAGAAAGTCTACCGGGACTTGAGTCGCTATCGCATCCAGATCACCGTCGAGCCGGACGGTTGGCACATAGAATACTGGCTCAAGAACCCGCGGGTGCAGGGCGGCGGACCGCACTACATCATCGACGCGACGACGGGAGCGATCCTGTCGAAGACGTATTACCAATAACTTTCTCGGAGGTGTCACGTGAGCCCGGACGATGATTGCGAATGGTCGGCCGAGGAATTGACAGAGGAGGAGTGGCACCTTTTCATCGCGTATTGTTTCCGCGATGAGTTGGCAGACCCGCGCGAGGACGTCTACACCTTGGAGGACGGCATCCCAAGCCACGGACCCCCGCAACCAGGGGGCGAGCCTGCACAAGCCGAGGAGCAGTAAGGACAACTGCCGATGAGGAAATCCAAGTATTCGGCGAGCGACATCCTCCGACAACTCGACGATTGCGCCCGCAGGTTCGTGTTCCCTATGCTGGACAACGGCTACGTTTACCTCGTTGACGTTCGCCTGCACACCTACCGGGATACCTCCCGCTGGGCGCTGCTCATCGAAGACGTCGGCTACAGCCCCCGGGCGTTCAGTGTCTCCAACTGCCTGAATTGTTACGGGAACTGTTTGAAGCGCGAGCCGGGGACCGCGAACGAAGATTTTCTCCCAGTCCTCAACGACCGGCCCGAGGAACCGATCTTCGCCGAAGATGCGGATGAGTTGATCCGCGACGACCTGCAGTCGGTCAGAATCCGCGGGACACGAGTGCCCGTCAACACCGATCCCGCATTCCTTGCGTCCAAGGGAATCAGGCTCGAAGAGGCGCCGCGGGTGAAGGTTTACGAACTCGCTCGCAGCCTTCTGCCCGAACACCGCGACTTGCTCTTTGCGACGGAGGGGGAGTTACGCCAGCGATTGCCCACCGACTTGCCGTGCATCCTGCGGCTGGAGGAGTGGCATCACCCGGACCTCTGTGCCGGCGAACTCCCCAGCCAGTCTGAGACCTTCCAGCAACTGGCTGAAGTGCTTACTTCGGGTGACGTTTCGTTCTACCGACCGACGCAGCCGCCGAACACTCATTGGAGCAATTGGCCCGAAGGCGGATCCCTCTGAGCGAAGGGCTTGCCGAAACCGAGGCTTGAGAAGCACGGACCAAACCATGACCACCGCCACCGCATCCAAATACACCGCCGCCGAACTGACCGCCCTGGAGGGGCTGGAGCCCGTGCGCAAGCGCCCGTCGATGTACATCGGCGGCGTCGATGGCAAGGGCCTGCACCACCTCGTTTGGGAGATCGTCGATAACGCCGTTGACGAGTACCTCAACGGCTACGCCGACGCCATCACCGTCATCCTGCACAAGTCCGGCGACGCCGTCACCGTGCAGGACAACGGCCGCGGCATCCCCGTGGACATGCACCCCAAGCTGAAAAAGCCGGGCCTGGAGGTCGTCCTCACCGTGCTGCACGCCGGCGGCAAGTTCGGCGACCACGACAACTACTTCTACTCCGGCGGCCTGCACGGCGTCGGCGCCTCCGTGGTCAACGCCCTGTCGCGCAAGCTGATCGCCACCGTCCGTCGCGACGGTTTCGAGTGGAAGCAGACCTACAAACGCGGCAAGCCGGCGACCGCCCTGGAAGAGGTCGGTCCCTTCCGCGGCCACGGCACGATCATCTACTTCGAGCCGGACCCGGAGATCTTCAAGACGACGCACTTCGACCCGGAGGTCATCAAGACCCGCCTGGAGGACATGAGCTACGTCCACAGTGGGTTGAAGATCACCTTCAAGAACGAGATCACTGGCGAGAGCATCGACCTGGCGCACCCCGGCGGCATCCCCGAGTTCCTCACCAAGCTCGTCGCCGACGCCCAGAAGCCGGCCGTTACCGAGGCCCCGTTCACCCTGGCCCGCGACAACGGCGAGCGGATGGAGGTCGCCCTGCGCTGGACCGAGGCCACCGACGAGTCGATCCGCTCTTACGTCAACGGCATCCGCACGGCCGGCGGCGGCACCCACGAGAACGGCCTGAAGAAGGCCCTGGTCAAGGCGGTGCGCAACTTCATCGCCACGCACGAGATCAAGACGAAAGGACTCGACATCAGCGCCGAGGACATCCGCGAGGGCGTCGTGGCGGTGCTGTCGGTGTTCGTGCGCGAGCCGCAGTTCCAGGGGCAGACCAAGGAGAAATTGCACAACGCCGAGTTGGAGGCGGCGGTCGATAACTGGCTGCGGCCGGCCCTGGAGGCCTGGCTCAACGCCAACATGAGCGCCGCCGACCAGATCGTCGGCCGCATCGTCCTGTCCGCCAAGGCCCGCCTGGCGTCGCGCGAGGCCGCCAGCGAGGTCAAGCGCAAGTCGGCTGGCTCGCGCCGCCTCAACCTCCCCGGCAAGCTCGCCGATTGCCAGAGTAGCGATCTCGACGAATCGGAATTGTTCATCGTCGAGGGCGACAGCGCCGGCGGCTCGGCCAAGCAGGGCCGCAACAACAAGACGCAGGCGGTGCTGCCCTTGCGCGGCAAGATCCTCAACTCGGAAGGCATGGGCACGACGAAGGCGCTGTCGAACCAGGAGCTGTCCGACCTGGTGTCGGCGGTCGGCACCGGCGCCGGCGACAAGTTCGACGTCGGCGGCCTGCGCTACGGCAAGATCATCCTGCTGATGGACGCCGACGCGGACGGCTACCACATCTCGACCTTGCTCCTGGCGTTCTTCTTCCGGCACGTGACCGAATTGATCCGCAAGGGGCACGTCTACATCGCCCAGCCGCCGCTGTACCGCATCGACGTCGGCAAGGAGAAGTTCTGGGCGCGCGACGACGCCCACAAGGAGGAGATCATCGCCGGCCTGCGGGCCAACGCCAAGTACGAGGTGCAGCGCTTCAAGGGGCTCGGCGAGATGAACGCCAAGGAGCTGGCCGAGACGACGCTCGACCCCCGCTACCGGACCCTGCTCAAGGTGCAGATCGACTCGAACCTCGACGCCGACCGGACGTTCGTGGACCTGCTCGGCAAGGACCCGGCACAGCGCTACCGCTTCGTGATGGACAAGGCGGCGCTGGTCGAGGTAGAGGAGTTGGACGTGTGACCGGGCTCGTCCGGGCGGTGCCGGCGTGCCGTGGGTGGTTGATGCTCCCGTAAACGCCTTGGCCCGTGAAGCATTGCGACAGGGTGTTGACAGGCACACCCGTCTCGGGACAATCGCCCTATGGACACCGCAGAAATGGCAGGCAGTGGCATTCCTTCCGACCTCATGGCCGAACTCCGGCAGGCAGCCGAGCGCTCAACTGATGCCGTAGCCGCAAGCTGCCAGCTTGCGGGCTTTTCGCCTCCCCAAAGCCCGCAAGCTGGCAGCTTGCGGCTACGGCCCGCTCAGGTCGCCCCCACGCAACGACGGGTTGGCACCCGCGAAGCGCTCTCGGTTTGACGACGGTGCCGCGTTGGGTTACAAAGAAAGGGTGACTCGCCAATTGGCCTGGATTGACCGGACAAAGTTGTCATGACCGGCCCGGGGCGAAAGAGGTTCCCTTCTTCGCCGGCGCCCCGGCCCCTTTGAGTTGTCCCAGCGACCGCATCCCCGTCACCCCGGTGAGGTCAGCCGTATGCCTGCCCCTGCCACGACCGACGACTTCCTCAACCTCGCGCGCCGCAGCGGCCTCTTCGACGAAAAAGACCTCGACGCCTACCTGCGCGGCCGCGGCGAGTCGCTGGCGGGGACGCCGGCCGAACTCGCCGCGGCGATGGTCCGCGACGGCCTGCTGACGAACTTCCAGGCCAGGCAGTTCCTCAAGGGGAAGTGGCGCGGCTTCCTCATCGCCGGCAAATACAAACTGCTGGAGCACCTCGGCGCCGGCGGCATGGCCACCGTCTTTCTGTGCGAACACGTGTCGATGCACCGCCGCGTGGCCATCAAGGTGCTTCCCCCCGCCCAGGCCAAGGATCCCGGCGCCGTCGAGCGCTTCTACCGCGAGGCCCGCGCCGTCGCCACCCTCGACCACCCCAATATCGTCCGCGCCCACGACATCGACCACGACGGCGACATGCACTTCCTGGTCATGGAGTACGTCGAGGGCGCCGCGCTGCAGGACGTCGTCCGCAAGCGCGGCCCGCTGTCGGTCGCCCGCGCCGCCCACTACGTCCGCCAGGCGGCCGTCGGCCTCGACCACGCCCACCTCGCCGGCCTGGTCCACCGCGATATCAAGCCGGGCAACGTCCTCGTGGACCGTTCGGGGACCGTGAAAATCCTCGACATGGGCCTGGCCCGCTTCTTCCACGACGAGGGCGACGACATCACCAAGAAGTTCGACGAGAACTGCGTCCTGGGCACCGCCGACTACTGCGCCCCCGAGCAGGCCCTCAACAGCCACGCCGTCGATATCCGCGCCGACATCTACAGCCTCGGCGCCACCTTCTACTTCCTGCTGACCGGCCGCACCCCGTTCGGCCCGGGGACGACCGCCCAGAAGATCATCTGGCATCAGATGAAGGAGCCGACGCCCATCCGCGAGCTGCGGCCGGAGGTGCCGGAGGGGCTTGCGGCGGTCATCGCGAAGATGATGGCGAAGCAGGTCGAGGACCGCTACCAGACGCCGGCCGAGGTCTACGACGCCCTCGGACCGTGGGCCCCGGCGGAGGTCCCGCCCCCCAGCGAGGAGGAGATGCCCAGGCTGTGCGCGCGCTCGCAGGGGCCGGCGTCCAGCGACCCGAACCTGTCTCGCCGCGCCGCGCCGCCGACCGCGGTCCAGTCGCGCTCGCCCAGCACCAAGGCCCCTGCCGCTGCGATGGAGCCAACCGTCATCACGACGCGACCCGGGCCCCGGGGCGCCCGGACCGCGAAATCGCCGAAGCCCGAGGCCGCCGAGCCCGAGTCCGCGCGCTCGCCCCGGCCGGCCCGGTGGCTGGTGCCGGGCCTCGCCGGCGGGGCGGCCCTGCTGCTCCTGGCCGTCGGAGGCGCCGGCGTGTGGTGGGCGCTGTCGGAGCGGCCCCGACCCGTCGCCGACCTCCCGTCCCCCGCGGACCCCGGTCGCGCTCCGCCCCCTCCCGGCCGAGAACCAACGCTTCCCGCCGACACGGGCAAGGCCGGGGTGCCGGCGCCCCCCGCGGACACCGTGGCCATCACGGCGGAAGGCGGCGGCTGGCGCGTGCAAGCCCCGAAGTACGAGGCCGCCATCGAGGACGATGGGAACCTTGCCAGTCTCAAGATCGGCGGCGTCGAGTTCTTCAAGCCCGGGGTCAAGTTCGGCACCCAAACTTCGCGCGGCTCCTACGTCTACTCGGAAACGGGCCAGGGCGTCCTGTCCTTGCCGCAGGTCGAGCGCACCGGCAACGTCATCACCGCCACCGGCGACCGGGCGGCGGTACGACACGTCTTCAACGCCTCGTCGATGACTTGGTCGGTGACGAACAATTCGGACGGCGAGCAGCGCCTTTACATCGTCTTCGACAAGGCGGTGCGGGCGGTGACCGACGGCAAGGAGGCGTGGGCGGAAGTGCCGGCGCCGGTGCCCGCCAACGCGCCGCCGACCTTCCAGGTGGCGCACGACTGGCCGGCGACGACCTGGTTCGCCGGCAAGGCGAAACTGACGCTGGAGGGCGGCACGCGCATCTGGGGCCAGTGGCCGAGCTTGCAAGACAACTACGAGGTGTGGCAGCTGACGCTGCCGCCGGGCGAGACGCACGAGGTGACCGTCAGCGTCGGCGAGGCGACGCCGCAGGAATTGGCGAACGTGGCGCGCGTCACCGGGACGGCGACCGAGCCGGCGCCCGCCCGCGAAGGCGTCGCCATCAAGGCGGACAAGGACGGCCGCCACGTCCGCGCCCCGAAGTACGAGGCGCTGGTCGCCAACGACGGCTGCGTGACGAGCCTGAAAATCGGCGGCGTCGAGCTGCTGCGGCCCGGCGTCTCCTTCTCGCGCGGCAGCTACTTCCACCAGGAAGGCACCGAGGCCGCCCTGCCGATGCCGGCGGTCGAGGAGCCGGCCGCCAACGTCGTCACGGCGAAGGGGGACCGGTCCTCGGCGCGCTACGAATTCGCCGAGGACGGCATGACCTGGACGGTGACCAACGCCACCGACCGGAACATGAACTTTTTCCTCGTCTTCTCGACGGCCGTCACCGCAGTGACCGGCGGCGCGGAGACGGTCAACACCCCCACGAATCAGAAGTGGACGGAAACGATCTGGCACTTCGGCAAGGGGGGAAGGTTGAAAATCAGCGGCAGTAACTCCGTCTGGGGGCCCTGGCCGTCGCCCAGGGAGAACAGCCAGGTCTGGCACGCCCTGCTGGCGCCGCACGAGACGCGGAAAGTGACAATGCGGGTCCTCGACGCGCCGGACGGGGCCGCGGGGATGACCCTGCGCTCGCCGCACGATTACCAGGTCTTTCAGCGGCGCGGCCGACTCAAGGGCGACGTGGTCGTCCGCGGCGCGGCCCCGGCGGGGTGTGACGCGGTGGAGGCACGGCTGAGTGGCTCGTCGCTGGAAGGCCCGCTCTCGGACCGCTGGCAGCCGGCGGCCCTGACGGCGGACAAACACGGCTTCGACGCGACCCTGCCCACCACGGCCGGCGGGTGGTATAGGCTGCAGGTCCGTGCCCTGTGCGACAAGAAGGTGCTGGCCGAGACCGCCGTCGATCACGTCGGCGTCGGCGAGGTGTTCGTCATCGCCGGGCAGTCCAACTCGACCAACTGCGGCGAGGAGCGGCTGAAGACGACCTCGCGGCTGGTGTCCTCGTTCGGCGGCGACGGCTGGCAGGTGGCCGACGACCCGCAGCCGGGCAGCCACGACGGCAGCGCCGCCGGCAGCCCCTGGCCGGCGTTCGGCGACGCCCTGGCCGAGAAGTACAAGGTGCCCATCGCCATCGCCTCGACCGGCCACGGTGGCAGCAGCGTCAACGACTGGAAGGCGGACGGCGACCTGTTCAAATGGCTGCTGCGACGGACGGACGCCCTTGGGCCGCATGGCTTCCGGGCGGTCCTCTGGCACCAGGGCGAGGCGGACGGCGGCCTGTCGGCGGACGACTACGCGGGGCAGCTGACCGGCGTCATCCAGGCGTCGCGCAAGGCGGCGGGGTGGGAGGTGCCGTGGTTCGTGGCCCAGGCGTCGTACCGGAGTCTCGCCGTGCCGACGGCGGCCTCGGTGCGGGCCGGCCAGAAGAAGCTCTGGGACACGAAGGTCGCCCTGGAGGGGCCGGACACCGACGCGCTGGGCGGCGACAACCGCGACCAGGGAGGCCAGGGGATTCACTTCAGCGACAAAGGGCTGCGCGCCCACGGCCGGCTCTGGGCCGAAAAGGTGAGCGCCTATCTCGACAAGGCCTCCGGGGAGTGAGGCTGTCACGCCGGTGTTGCGCCGTCGGCCCGTAGCCGCAAGCTGCCAGCCTGACGCAGCGCGGCAAGTTTTCCGGGGGGCACGGAGTACCGAGTACGGAGTACGGAGTACCGAGTACCGAGTACGGCGCAGCGCCAGCCCGGCACCGAGCCGTGGATGCTGCGTACTCGGTACTGCGTACTCGGTACTCCGTACCGAGGACGGCGCAGCGCCAGCCCGGGACCGAGCCGTCGCTGCTACGTACTTGGTACTCGGTACTCCGTACCCCGTACCCCCGCAAGTCTTGTCACGCCCGCTTGCCACTACGCGCCGGCGGCTGCTGGCGGCGCCGGGGGCGCCCGGCTATCATGTCGGCGGTGAATCGAGCCCATCCATCCCTCGGCCTGGAGGTGGCCATGACGCGGCTCCCCGTACTTCCCCTCGCACTCCTCCCCCTGGCCGCCCTGCTCTGGGGCGCGTCGCTGCCGGCCTCCGGCGCCGACGCCCTGCCCCAGGGAGCCCGGGCTCGCTTCGGCGAGGCCCGCTTCGGGCACCCCGGCATCGTCAGCTGGGCCGTGCCGCTCGACGGCAAGCGCCTGCTGACGATGTCCAGCGACCATCGGGCGCGCGTCTGGGACGTCGCGGGCGCCAGGCAGGAGCTGGACTTCGCGGTGGGCCAGGGGACCGGCATCGTTTACAGCGCCCTCACGACCGACCGCAAGTCGTTCGCCACGGTCAACTCGCTGGACCGGACCGTTCACGTCTGGGACCTGGCCACCGGCAAGGAAGAGCGACAGTTCGCCCAACTGCCCCTCAACCAGGCCTTCTACCACATAGGATATTCTCAGGATGGTAAATATCTCGTTAGCTACCACCACGACCGCGTCGTCCGCATCTGGGACGCCGCCACAGGCAAGGAGGAGCGGCAACTGGCGCTGCCGCCGGTGGCCAACCCCAACGTCGCCACGCCCGGCCTCCTCGCTCGCTTCATGCCCGACGGCAAGTCGCTGGCGATCGTGGAGGAGTGGTCGGTCCGCGTCCTCGACCCCGCGGACGGCAAGGAGTTGCGCTGGTTCGGCGGCCACACCGCCCCCATTACCACCTTCGGCTTCTCGCCGGACGGCAAGCTGATGGCAACGGTCGCCGGCGACCGGCACGCGCGCGTGTGGGACGTGGCGACGGGGAAGACGGTCGCGAAGCTACCGCTCCCGGTCGGGGGCGGCCGCCACCTGGGGTTCGACGGCGACAGCAAACTGCTCGCCGTCGGCGCCGCCGACCGGACCGTCCGCATCTTCGACGTGGCTTCCGCCAAGCAGGTCGGGCAGATTGACCACGGCGCCCCAGTCGTCAACTCCTTCACCCTGGCGAAGGACGGCAAAACGCTCTACCTGGTGATGCCCGGCGAATCGATCGTCCGCACTTACGACGTGACCACCGGCAAGGAGTTGTCCCCGCCGACCGGCCACACGGGGAGCATCGCGGCGCTGGCCTGGTCGCCCGACGGTAAGGTGCTGGCGACGGCCGGCTCGGCGGATCGCTCGATCATTCTCTGGGACGCCGCCGGCAAGATGCTCCGGCAGCTGACGGCGCTGGAGGGACACGCCACGCTGCTGGTGCAGTTCGCCCCCGACGGCAAGACGCTGCTGTCCTTCGGCGCCGACCGCGCGCTGCGCGTCTGGGACGTGGCGGAGGGCAAAGAGTTGCGCTCGTTCACGTGCTCGCCGCTGGGGACCTTCTCGCTTACGCTCCGCCGCGACGGCCAGCTGGCCGTGGTGTCCGGCCAGGACCACAAGCTGCGCGTGTGGGACGTGACCGAGGGCAAGGAGCTGCACAAGATGGAAGTCAAGTTCCCGGAGGGTCAAAGGAATTTATTCTTCCTTCCCCTCTCGTTCGCCGGTGACGACCGGACGGTGCTGAGCTTCTCTCCCGGCCTGATCCGGCGCTGGGACGCGGTGGCCGGCAAGGAGATGGCGGAGCTGAAAGGGCCCCCGTTCAACTACGGCATGCAGCCGGTGGTGTCGGCCGACGGCAAGAGCGTGCTCACGGTCAGCGCGACGACGGCGAGCCTGGCGGAATTGAGCGGCGGCCAGGTGCGGCAGACGTTCGCGCCGCCGGCCCCGCCCGCCCCGCCGGCCGCCCCGGGCGGCGGGGTGCGGTCGTTGGTTGCCGTCAGCGCGGCCACCCTGTCGCCCGACGGCCGCACCCTGGCCACCGCCTCGGGCGACGGCACGCTGCGCTTCTGGGACACCGGCTCGGGCAAGGAGTTGGTGGCACGCACCGGCCTGCCGTTGAACTGCCGGCTGCTGACGTTCGCGCCGGACGGCAAGACGCTGGCCAGCGCGGGGCCCGGCGCCGAGGTGATCCTGTGGGAGGTGCCGGGCCCGACCGCCGACGGACGACTCGCGGTCAAGGAGGTCACTGCGGATAAATTCGATGAGTTGTGGAAGGATCTGTCCGGCGAGGACGCCACCCGGGCCTGGCAGGCGATCCTGGCACTGGAGTCGGCGCCGAAAGAGGCAGTGCCGTTCGTGCAGAAGCACCTCAAGCCGGGGCCGGCGCTCGACGACAAAGGCATCGCGAAGTTGATCGGTCAGCTCGACGCCGAGCAGTTCCAGGACCGCGAGAAGGCGACCGAGGAACTGATCCGGGCCGGCAAACCCGCCGAGGAGGCGGTCAAGAAGGCGCTGGACAACAAGCCGTCGGCCGAGGCCAAGCAGCGCCTCGAGTTCGTCCTGAGCAAGATGGCCGGCAAGTTCGGGCCGGAACTCGAGGAAGTGCGGGGGGCGCGGGGGGTCGAACTGCTGGAGCGGATCGGCACGCGGGAAGCGCTGGTGGTGCTCGAGGAGTTGGCCAAGGGCGGCGAGAGCAAGCTGAGCGCCGAGGCGCGCGCCGCGGCGGAGCGAATCAAGGCGAAAAGCCCGGCGCCGGCCCGATAAGCCGGATGGGGACAGCCGGATAAGGGCCCGGAGTGAATGTCCGCTGGAAAATCACGCTGTCCCCTTATCCGCCTTGCGACTCGGCGTGCTGGAGCCGCTCCGCGAAGCGGATTTGATCAAATGACGGGACACTCCGCAGCCCGGCGTACTCTCCTGACGCGATACGCAGAAGATTCGTCTTGCCCAAGCGCGCCCGCGCGCTGTATACTTATCGGCGTACATTGCGGACGAAACATCATGAATGAAAAAACACTAGGGGAACATATTCGTGACGCCCGCGTGGCCAAAGGCTCGAGCTTGCGCGAGTTGGCCAGGCAGCTCACCATCACCCCTTCGTATCTAAGCGACATCGAGAACGACCGGCGGGTGCCGGCCGAGCAAGTCCTCCGCGCCATTGCGAACCTTCTTCAGCTTGACTTTGACACCCTTATGGCTATGGCCGGACGCTTAAGTGCAAAGGCGGAGCGGTACATGAAGCGTCACCCCACTGCCGGCATGCTCTTTCGGCGCATCTCCGATCAAAATCTGCCCGAAGAAGAACTCAAGAAACTACTGATGAAGGTGGAGGGACTGGAGCAACAGGCCGGCGATACAAGCAACGGGGAGAGCCCATGAAGCTGATTTACGGACGAGACGGCGCGATGCCCCTGTGGCTTAAGCCCGACGAACTGGAGTACGGGCCTGACGTCGTGGCAAAGACGCCGGCCCGCACTGAGCTGGAAGCCACGGACGCCTTGGCAAAGCGAGACGCTACAGTTCAATGGTGCCGTCATGGCACGATCTATGCGGTAACCACCGGCGGAAAGCCCTGGATGACGTTATTACGGAGAATATGACCTGGCAGAAACTGGCGACTCGGGGAGAGGAAGCAGCCGATGCCCACAGCGACTGAGACAGCACGAGAGCTTCTCGATGCCGCTTACGCGGGGCTCGACCTCGCAGACGGCGACCTTGTTGAAGCGACCGAGCGACCAACCTCGGCCACGATGTCAGCTTGGGTCGAAAAAGGAGAGTGGCTCGCTCTCGGGGAGCAAGTCGGCGCGGAGAAAATCTTCTTCGTCAATAACAACCCTGTCATCGTCTTCGCAGAATCCAACCAAGGACCCGAGCACTGGCTCAGCTACTTCAACCGCATCTGGTGCATGGGCCGCCCGCAACTCCTCTTTCTCGCTCGCTCCGGAGAGCTGTCAGTTTTCAACCTGACTAAGAAGCCCGCGAGAGAGCGGGACGACGAGTCACGAGACGAACGTCTCCTCGCAACCATCACGGCAGCCGCCCAGGTTCAAGAGAAACTCCAGCAATATCGTCGCGATCAAATCGAGTCGGGCCAACTCTTCGAGGATGAGCGGTTCGGTTACGACAACCGAGCGGACCGGGCCCTCATCAGAGATTTGAAGAAAGTCCGGAAGGGTCTACTCGACACCGGACTTAAGGTCGAATTTGCACACGCATTAATTGGGCGGTCTATTTTTATCCGCTATCTTGAGGACCGGCAGGTTCTCATCCCTAAGTACTTCGAGTCAGTGGCGGAAGAGAACGCCCGCACGGATTGGGCCGAGCTGCTAGCACGCGTCCCGCCGGATGCGTTCTTGCCCGAGGATAAACGACCAGTCTATCCCCGCGTCCTCGCGGACAAGGAGTTCACATACGCACTCTTCGAGCGGCTCGCCAATGACTTCAACGGCGATATGTTCCCGATCTCCCAGAAGGAGAAAAACGCCGTCACAGACGAGCATCTTGAGCTGCTCCAGAGGTTCTTGCTCGGCCGTGTGGACGATGTCCTCTTTTTCTTCGCCTACCGCTTCGACATAATCCCAATTGAGTTAATTAGCAGCATGTATGAGGAGTTCTACGGCGTCGAGACGGGTAAGCCTGAGAAGCAAGGGAGCTTCTACACGCCAAGCTCGCTCGTCGAGTTCGTCCTCTCACATACCCTCAAAGACCAAGTGCTAGACCGCAAACCTCGCGTGATGGACGCAGCTTGCGGCTCGGGCATCTTTCTCGTCGAAACGTATCGCAGGCTCGTCCGGCACCGGATGACGCAGGTCGGCCGACGACTCCGACCGAACGAGCTTAGGAAAATACTCCGCGAGCAGATCGCAGGCATCGACATCAACCCCGAAGCGGTTCGTGTAGCCGCCTTCAGCCTCTATCTCGCACTGCTCCACTATCACGAGCCACGGGACATTTTGCAACACAAATTGCCCAATCTCACCTACGACAAGGACCGGGAGCAAACGGACATAAATCAGCACTTCGATGTGCTCATCGCATCCGACGCGTTCCACATTGAGGACACGATTGTCCACGAGGAGGTCCGAAGCCGTTTCGGCACGGCTTCGGCGGATGTCGTGGTTGGAAACCCGCCCTGGGGTAATCCAAAAAGCCCGGACCCTCTTGTCACCGCAGGCAAACGCGGAGCGATGGCCTGGTGCAAAAAGCAGAAGCTATCCGTGGGCGATCAGGAACTTTCACAAGCGTTTATTCACCGAACGCTCGACATTCTAACGAACGGAGGCAGGGCCGGGCTTCTGGTATCGACGGGTGTCTTTTTCAAGCGACACAACTTCAGCCAAGAATTCCGGCAGCAATGGCTCGAAGCCGTCGCGCTCGAACACGTCGTCAACTTCGCGGCCGTGCGGGACACCTTTTTTAGCGGTCCGTCCCACAAACAGGGCTCCATCGCCCCTTTCGCTTCGGTCATCTTCGAGAAGAAGCAGGCCGCGAGGAACCATCCGTTTCCCTACTGGTCGGCGAAGAAAACCGCTTTCATCGAGCGTGTCCAAGTCGTCATCCTGAGCAGAGCGGATGTCCACATCGTTCGGCAAGACAAGATGCTCACCGATGGCGAACTCTGGAAAGTCTACTGGTGGGGCAGCCACAGGGACGAGGCCCTCATCGAAGCTCTTCGCCTCAATCCGACGCTCCGAGACATCGTCGGACCCGATACGAAGGAGCGAAAGCTCATCGCTCAGGGATTCAAAGAGGGCAAGAAGGACAAAGAGCCAAGCGGATGGCTGACAGAGTTCGAGGAATTCCCCGCCGACTGCTTCACGAGCTACGGCGAACTCAACACGTCGGCCCTTATCTCTGTGCCGGAAAGCGTCAATCGGAAGGGCGTCCGCAGCGTCTATGAAGGGATGCGGCTCTTGATCCAACGCGGTATCGCCCAGCAAGCAAACGCGAACGGCAGAATAATCGCTAGGCTGGCATCCGAGCCGTTCTGTTTCCGCAACTCAATTCACGGCGTCCGGCTCCTTGACCACATCGCCAGCCAAGCGGACATCTTACTCGGTATCATCTGGTCGTCAGTCACCAGGTATCACGCCTTCATGACGTCGGGTTCGTGGGGCATGTGGCACCATGAAATACACCAGTCCGCCATCGAGAGGATTCCCATCCGCATCCCAAGCGATGCCCGCCTCCGCAACCGAATTACCGCGGCGGTGTCAGCGTTACGCTCGCTCGACCCATCGACAGCGGGATTGTTGCATCCTGACAGGCATTCTCCGGAAGAGGTTGACGCCACTCTTGCTCGCTTGGAGGCCGAGCTTAATGCGGCCGTCTTCGACCTGTTCGAGCTGGACGACGCGGAAAGAGACCTAGTGTCTGACCTCTGCAATGTCGGTCTTGATCTCTTCTATCGAGAGATGGAAAGCTCTGCCCTGGACCCCGTCGTCCCCAAACCCGGAAGCTTCATCGGCAGGAGAAAAGACCTCAAGCGGACGGTCGGCGAGTCCCACGAACTCCGAGATTACACCGATGCGTTCCTAGACGTCTGGGAGCGTGAACTAGCCCGAAAGGGCGGTCAGTTCCGTTGGTGGGCAATCCGTCCGGATGACACATCACCGATGCTCGCAGTTGTCTTCTCGACTGAGGAGCAGAAGGCCCAGCTCCCTGAATCGAGTGAATCTCTCGAGCAGGCGTGGCACTCTGTGCTTCGCCTGCTGGGGAAATCGTCGTTGCAGCCGCATCATGCACGGCGAGTCTTCATCGATGGCATGGTCCGAGTAGTCACCGAGACGGACATCGTACTCATCAAGCGAAATGAACGCCGCCTGTGGACTCGCTCCGCCGCGCGCGAAGACGCCGAGGCCACTCTCCATCAAATGATCCGCCGGCAGCACGCAACACGCCGAACTGAGGTGACGGATGTCCCAGCTCAGCCTCTATGAGCTACCCGTATGGGAAGATTTCGAGCAACGCGTTGTGGAAGTCGTCGCGCAGGGCCTGAATGCCCTCGCGACAGCGACAAGGCTGCCCTTACAGGAAGATTTCATCAGCCGTGAGCTTCACAAGTGCTGTCGTGAGGCAAATCATCGACTGAGGAGACGCGGTCGCGGCGTCGAATACATCCTAGCCCAGCTTACCAACCAGCCCTTGCCGGATGACGAATATCGGGCCAAGCGGCTTCAGAAGCGTCCGGACCTCGCTTGCGGCTACCACGACGACTCCTTGCCCGATGAAGCCTTCGAGGAAGCAGATTACCTCTACACTATCGAGTGCAAGAGACTCGGGGCAGCCTCATCTGCAACCTGGGTCTTCAACCGGAATTATGTCGAGTATGGCATCGCCCGGTTCGAGCACCCGGATTGGGGATATGCTGAGGGCTCATCATCGGGGATGATGGTAGGTTTCATGCAAACAATGGAACCGGACGCGATCCTCGCCGAGGTCAACAGCCACATCTCGCCCTTCCCGATGCTGTCCCTGACTGAGTCCGGGTGGTTGCTCAAAGCCCTGACCGTGCTCAACGCCCAATCGTTCGACCGGCGTGTTCGGCTGAGTCCATTCACGCTAAACCATTTCTGGATTGACCTTCGGCATTGCGAATTCTTTGAAGTCCCTGACCCGATGAAGAAGAGGCGGAAGCAGAGAAAGCGAGAACAAGCGAAGCAATCGAAGCCAAGACAACCGAAGAAGAATGCATAGGACAGTAACAATTGAGGTGGGTTGTAATCCGTGATGCAGCTGGTCCCGGCGTAAGGGCCGGCCCGGCCCGAAGCGTTTCGTACTCTGTTGTAGCGACCAGAGCCACACCCGCCCCCGCATCCTACTGTCCCTGCCGACGCCTGGACTGAACACCGAAGTCCACTGACAGGATGCTGCCTTTCCTTTTTCTCCATCCTTGGCCTGGCGGGGGCCGAAACGGCGGGCAGCCGCAGTCGGGCCATCCGTGGCCCTTGGTGCGGCTGCCTCCTCTGCTTCAGGTGTAGAAGCCTCTTCCAGAATCCTTCCGGCGTATTTCTGCATAGACGGCGCCCGGCGGCCTGCCGAGAAGGGCAGGAGGGCCGGCAGCGCTGTCCGAAGAAAGAAAAGGGGACATTCACGATTTATTGGGGACGGAAATCATGCATTTCCCTTTCTCCGTTCATGGGAGCAACCGGTATGCACGATAACACCTACCCTGTGAGCGCCGCAACCTCTCTGCTCTGTTGCTGGACTCCGCCCCACTCGCCAACCAAGGACAGAGCCCTCGGCCGCATCTCTCGGGGTTAAGAAAAGGTGTCAGGACCCTTTTTCAGAGTGAAAGACTAGAAAAGGATCCTGACACGAATGGCACTGTTGTCCGTAAACCATTGTTGCGCAATAGTTTACGGAAATAGATAAAACTATCATACGATACTGATTCTATGAATATCTCTGCAACGTCTATAGCCGGTCGCCTCAGCATT
>Ga0116224_10001190_pt1 | contig 17423 bp, 14 predicted proteins | sample Sb_taG_9_FD_89699 | JGI IMG/M metagenome (GOLD analysis project Ga0116224, IMG submission 89699) | Peat soil microbial communities from Weissenstadt, Germany - Sb_50d_b_LC metaG | ecosystem: Environmental > Terrestrial > Soil > Wetlands > Peat | place: Germany: Weissenstadt | collected 2010-09-21 | reverse complement strand
GGCATGAACGGCGCGCCGGCGAAAATGCCGTGGATCGGTCAATCGGTCACGCGGCTGGAAGACCCGCCGCTGGTCTTGGGCCGCGGCGAGTTTGCCGGCGACATCAATTTCCCGCATCAGCTGCACATGCGCATGGTGCGCTCGGCGCACGCCCACGGCCGCATTGCCTCGCTCGACCTATCGGCGGCGCTGGCGCTGCCCGGCGTATTCGCGGTGTGGAGCGCAGCCGACATCGCCGACGTGCCACCGGTCGATTTTCGCGAGGGCTCCATCCCGGCGCTCGATCCGTATCGCCAGCCGGTCCTGGCTGACGGTATCGTGCGCTATGTCGGCGAGCCGATCGCCGCGGTGTTCGCCGAAGATCCTTATGTCGCCGAAGATGCCGCTGATCTCGTGACGATGCAAATCGATGAACTGCCGCCGCTACTCGACGCGCAAGCGGCGCCGGTGGAATTCTCGCCAGGCCACAGCAGCGAAGCGGCGATCATCCGCCAGGGCTATGGCGACGTCGATGCCGTGTTCCGCACGGCCAAGCACGTCGTCGCGGTCGAGCTTGGCATCGGCCGGCATTCCGGCGTGCCGCTGGAAACGCGGGGCGCTATCGGCCGCTACGACGCCGCACGCGGCATTCTCGAATTGCACGGCGCCGCCAAGGTGCCGCATCGCAACCAAGAACTGCTGTCGCGCATGCTCAAGATTCCGCCGAGCGGGATTCATGTCCACGAGTCCCATGTCGGCGGCGGCTTCGGCATCCGTGGCGAAATTTATCCCGAGGACGTTCTGGTCTGCGTCGCCGCCAAAAAATTCAATCGCCCGGTGAAATGGATCGAAGACCGCCGCGAGCATCTGATCGCGGCCAATCATTCGCGCCAGCAGTTGCACAAAATCCGCGCCGCGGTCGATGCCGACGGCGTCATTCTCGCCATCGACGATCTCTATTTCCACGACCAGGGCGCCTATGTGCGCACCCATGCGGCGCGCGTCGTGCATATGACGGCGGGCATCTTGCCCGGCCCCTATCGCGTGCCGGCCTACCGCGCGATCGGCCACTTCCGCCTGACCAACAAGACGCCGGCCGCGACCTATCGCGCGCCCGGCCGCTACGAGACGACTTTCGTGCGCGAGCGGCTGGTCGACGCCATTGCCGCGCAACTCGGCATGGACCGCATCGAAAGCCGCCGGCGCAACACGATCAGCGCGGCGGAACTGCCCTACCCGCGCCCGCTCGAAGCGCTCGGCGAGGAAATCCACTACGACACCGGCGACTATATCGGGCTGTTGGACAAACTGTTCGCCAAGATCGATTGGGACAAGCTCAATGCCGATGTGAAGAAGCGCAAAGCCGCCGGCGAACTGGTTGGCATCGGCGTCGCCATGTTCGTGGAAAAGAGCGGGCTTGGGCCGACCGACGGCGTGAAAATCACGATCGACACCTCGGGTGCGGTCGAAGTCCTCACCGGCGGCGCTTCGATCGGCCAGGGTTTTGAAACCGTCATGGCGCAGGTCGCCGCCGACGCGCTTGGCGTCGATTACCGGCGCTGCCGGGTGATCCACGGCCAGACCGACCGCATCCCGTTCGGCATCGGGGCGCATGCCTCGCGCGCTACGGTGATGACGGCCTCGGCGACCCATATCGCGGCGCTGAACGTGCGCAACAAGGCGCTCGAAGTCGCCGCCGAATTATTGCAAACCACACCCGATGCGCTCGACATTATCAATGGCGAAGTTTTTCGCCGCGACCGCAGCGCCGGCCCATCGATCAGCCTCGGCAAGATCGCGCAAAATCTCGCACCCGGCACCAAGACGCTTGGCGAACGCACGCCGGGACTGTCCGCCGAAGGCTGGTTCAAGACCGAGCATCAGGTCTATCCGTATGGCAGCCACGTCGCCGTGGTGCGGGTCGATCGCGATACCGGCGGCGTTGCCATCGAGCATTACGCCATCGCCTACGATATCGGACGGGCGATCAATCCGGCGCTGGTCAAGGGCCAGATCGTCGGCGGCTTCGCGCAAGGGCTGGGTGGCGCGCTGTTCGAGGAATTCACCTACAGCGAGCGCGGCGATCCGCTCGCGGTGACCTTCGCCGATTATCTGCTTCCCGCAATGCACGAGACGCCGACACCGGACGTGCTGCTGCGCGAGGACTACACCACGCCGCTCAATCCGCTCGGCATCAAGGGCGCCGGCGAAAGCGGCATCACCGGCGTCGGCGCCGCGATTGCGTCGGCGATCGACGACGCCATCGGCATTCCCGGCGCGGTGCGCGAGCTGCCGGTCACGCCGCAGCGGCTCAAGCGGCTGTTGGACAACGGTGCAGGATGAAGCGTCACTCGGGCTTGATGTTTGCTGCCCGAATGACCCTGCCCCATTGCTCGGTCTCAGCGACCATCAAGGCACCGAATTCCGCAGCCGACATCGGCGTCGGCACGAAGCCGAGATCGACCAGCCGCGCTTTGATGGCGGGATCGATGAGCGCGGCGTTGACCTTGTCATTAAGGATGGCAATCACGTCGGCCGGCGTGCCTTGCGGCGCGCCGATACCCAGCGCGCCGGTCACGTCGAAACCGGGCACGGTTTCGACAACGGGCGGCACGTCAGGCAGCGTCGCCAGCCGCGCCGCGCTGGTGACGCCGAGCGCCCGCAACTGGCCGGCCTTGATATAGCCGAGACAGGATACGATCGGATCGAACATGACCTGCGCGCGGTCGGCGAGCAGGTCACTCTGCGCCTGCATTTCGCCGCGGCCCGGCACGTGAAGCATGTCGACGCCGGCCAGCATCTTGAACAGCTCGCCGACCACATGGGTCAGGTTGCCGGTGCCGGTCGATGTCATGTTGATCTTGCCGGGATTGGCCTTGGCATAGGCGACAAACTCCGCGACGGTTTTCGGCGGAAACGCCGGGTTCACCACCATCACGAAGGGATTGCGGCCGATGCTGGCGACCGGCGCGATATCGCGCAGGAAATTGAATTTCAGGTCCTTATAGAGCGAGGCGTTGATGAAATTCGGCGAACCGACCTGCAGAAGCGTGTAGCCGTCGGCCGGCGAGCGCACGACCGTCTCGACGGCGATATTGCCGGCGGCGCCGGGCCGGTTCTCGACCAGAAAATTCTGACCGACGTGCTCCGACAGCCATTGGCACAACAGCCGCGCCACCACATCGGGCGCGCCGCCGGCATTGAAGCCGATGATCACACGCACCGGCCGCGCCGGAAAAATCTCCGCGCGGGCGAGGCGTGCCGCCACGGGCAGCGCCGTCAAGCCGGCGGTGAATCCAAAAAATCTGCGGCGCGAAGATGTCATGGCGACCAAATTTTCAATCGAGCTTGACGCCGATCGCTTTGACCAGCGGCGTCCAGCGCGCGACGTCTTCCTTCATGAACTGATTGAACCTCTCCACCGTCCAATCCGGTACCGGGATGACCGCGGCATCGACCAGGGATTGTGTGTAGACCTTGTCCGCCATTGCGGCGGCATTGGCAGCGGCAATCTGCGCGATGATCGGTTGCGGCACGCCAGCCGGAGTGAAGATGCCGAGGACCTGCTGCGTAACCAGCCTGGGAACCGTTTCGACCGCGGTCGCAATCTCAGGAGCTATCGGCAGGCGTGTCGGATTGGTAATCGCGAGCAAGCGCAGCCTGCCGGCGCGATGAAATTCCAGCACCTGGCTGGTCATCGCCGGGATGACGATGGGAATCTGTCCGGAGATAACATCGGCGAGCGCCGGCCCCGCGCCGCGGTAAGGCACATGCGGCAGGTCGGTGATGCCGGCTAGCGATTTGAGCAATTCGCCGCTGAGATGGTTGAGCGTTCCTGCGCCGGCGGAACCATAGGAGAGCTTGCCCGGGTTTGCTTTGACGTAGTCGATCAACTCTTTGAGGTTCTGCGCCGGCACGGAAGGATGCACGGCAATGCCGAAGCAGGTGATCGCCACCATCGAGACCGTCACCAGATCCTTCATCGGATCGAGCAGCGGGTGCTCGCGCAGCACCATCTCGGCGAGATGGATCGACGAGCTGCCGAGGAAAATCGTGTAGCCGTCCGGCGCCGAATGCGCGACAGAGGCCGCCGCCACCGAGCCGCCGGCGCCGGGCTGGTTTTCAACGAAGACCGTGCCGAATTTGCCACTCTTGCTCACCTTGTCCGCCCACGGCCGGCCGACGATGTCGAACACGCCGCCCGGCGGAAACGGCAGCACGAGGCGGACCGGCCGCGATGGATAGGTGTCCGCCCGAAGCACGCCGGGCAGTGCAGCGAGGCCGGCGGCACCTCCCGCCATAGCCAAAAATCCGCGACGGTCAGGTTTCATCCGATTTCCCCCCACTGCGCTGGTTATTTTGCGGCGAAGCTACACGACTTCCGTAAGGCCGTGGAGGGGTGCGACTGACGCAGACCGCCCGACCCTCATCAAACTGTAAAGGTTCGCGGCGTATTACTCGCAGAAACCTGATCGAGGGGTTAGACTCGCCAATGTGATTCCGGCCTATCCGGGGGGATGGTTTCATGAACGCCTTGCTGTTGCCGTTGACGGCGCGATTCTTCGTCTTCACGTCCGTCGTCGCGATTGCCGTGATCCTGCTGTTTGCCGATCTCGACGGCTATACGTCGATCTATGTCGTCATCCCTCTCTTTCTGTTTACGGGGCTGGCGCTCCTCGGCATCCACGACATCGTCCAGACCCGGCACGCGGTGCTGCGCAACTATCCGCTGATGGCGCATATCCGCTTCATCCTGGAAGAGATCCGCCCCGAGATCCGCCAGTATTTTCTCGAAAGCGAAAAGGACGGCACGCCGTTCTCCCGCGACAAGCGCGCCATCGTCTATCAGCGCGCCAAGCGGGCCTTGGACAAGCGGCCGTTCGGCACCCAGAACGACGTCTATGCTTCCGGCTACGAGTGGCTCGACCATTCGATGGCACCGAAGCCCGTGGTCGGGGAGCCGTTCCGCGTCGCCATCGGCGGCCCGGATTGCAAAAAGCCCTATTCGGCTTCGATCTTCAATATTTCGGCGATGAGTTTCGGCGCGCTCAGCTCGAACGCGATCCGCGCGCTCAACATCGGCGCCAAGAAAGGCAATTTCGCCCACGACACCGGCGAAGGCGGCTATAGCCCTTATCATCGCGAAAACGGCGGCGACATCATCTGGGAAATCGGCTCGGGCTATTTCAGCTGCCGCAATGCCGATGGCTCGTTCTGCGCCGAGAAATTCGCGGAGAACGCCAAGAGCGACCAGATCAAGATGGTCGAGCTGAAACTCAGCCAGGGCGCCAAGCCCGGCCATGGCGGCGTGCTGCCCGGCGCCAAGGTCAGCCCGGAAATCGCCGCCACCCGCGGCGTGCCGGAGGGCGTCGATTGCATCTCGCCGTCGAGTCATTCGGCATTCTCGACACCGATCGAGATGATGCAGTTCATCGCCAGAATGCGCGAGCTCTCCGGCGGCAAGCCGGCCGGCTTCAAGCTCTGCATCGGCCACCCGTGGGAGTTCCTTGCCGTCTGCAAGGCGATGCTGGAGACGGAAATCTATCCCGACTTCATCGTCGTTGACGGCAAGGAAGGCGGCACCGGCGCGGCGCCGCTGGAATTCACCGACCATCTCGGCATGCCGCTGCGCGAAGGCTTGAACTTCGTGCACAACGCGCTGATCGGCATCAATGCGCGCAACCGCATCAAGCTCGGCGCCGCCGGCAAGATCATCAGCGCCTTCGACATCGCCCGCGTCATGGCGCTGGGCGCCGACTGGTGCAATTCGGCGCGCGGTTTCATGTTCGCGCTCGGCTGCATCCAGTCGCAGTCCTGCCATACCGACAAATGCCCGACCGGCGTCTCGACCCAGGACCGGGTGCGCCAGCGCGCCCTGGTGGTGCCCGACAAAGGCGAGCGCGTGTTCAATTTCCAGCGCGCCACCATCGAGGCGCTGGCCGAGCTGGTCGCCGCCGCCGGCCTCGACCATCCGACCCAATTCTCGCCGGCGCATTTCTCGCGCCGCGTCTCGCCCAACGAGGTGAAAAGCTTCACCGAGCTTTATCCGACCCTGACGCCGGGCGAATTGATCGCCGGCACCAGCGACCGGCGATTCGAAACCGCCTGGGCCATGGCGAGCGCCAGGGAGTTCCGCGCCGTGCCGCGCGCGGCGTGAGCGGCACAGCGGGCAACCTACGGATTCAGTTTCATTCCGGCTTGAGGTCCGCGAACTTGACGACCTTGCCCCACTTTTCGATCTCGACGGCGATGAATTTCTGGAAATCGGCGGGCGAGCCGGTCATCACGATGGCGCCGAACTCCGCAAGCTTGCCCTTGAGCACGGGATCGGCGAGCGCCGCATTGGTTTCGCGGTTGAGCTTGTCGATGATCTCGGCCGGCGTTCCGGCCGGCGCGCCGATGCCGGCCCAGGACACCGCTTCGTAGTCGGGCAAGGTTTCGGCGAGCGCCGGTACGTCGGGCAGCACGTCCATGCGTTTGGCGCCGGTCACGGCAAGCGCCCGCAACGTGCCCGCCTTGACGAAATTCATCACCGAGCCGGGCGTGCTGAACATCACCTGGATCTGGGCGCCGAGCAGGTCGGTGACCGACGGCGCCTCGCCGCGATATGGCACGTGGGCGATTTTGAGGCCCGCCATCAGGTTGAACAGCTCGCCGGCCACATGGCCGGTGGAGCCGACGCCGCCCGAGCCCATGTTGATCTTGCCGGGATTGCTCTTGGCGTATGCGATGAATTCCGCGACCGTCTTGGCCGGGAACGCCGGATTGACCGCCATGATCAGCGGCGCGCGCTCGATGCTGGCGACCGGCGCAATATCGCGCGCGAAGCTGAAATCGAGATTGGTGTAGAGCGTGGCGTTGATCGCGCCCGGGGAGCCTGCGAGCAGCAGTGTGTAGCCGTCGGGAGTCGCGTGCGCGACCACTGCCGTGCCGATATTGGTGCCGGCGCCGCCGCGGTTCTCGATGACGATCTGTTGGCCGAGCCGCTCCGATACCGATTGCGCGACCAGGCGTGCAACGATGTCGAAGGTGCCACCCGCCGGAACGGGAACGATCAGATGCACCGGCCGCGTCGGATAGGTCTCCGCGCCGGCCACACGAGACAGCGCCGGAAGCGCAGCGACGCCGGCCGCGAGACGCAGAAATCGACGACGTTTCATATGTGGTCCCATCAGTTCGCTCTCGCGCCGGAGAACTTTACAACCTTAGCCCACTTCACGGTCTCGTCGGCGACGAACTTGCCGAACTCGCCCGCCGAGCCGGGCAGCACCATGCCGCCGAGAGCTATCACCTTGGCTTTCAGCGCCGGATCGGCGAGCGCGGCATTGATCGCGGTATTGAGCTTATTGACGATCGCAGCCGGTGTGCCCTTGGGCGCTCCGATGCCGATCCATTGGCTCGCTTCGTAGCCCGGCAGGTATTCGGCCATGGTCGGAACATCGGGAAGCAATTCGGAACGCGTCTTGGACGTGATGGCCAATGGGCGCAAAGTCCCCGCTCGGGCTTGTGCAATGACCAGCAGCACGGTGCCGATCACGCCCTGGATCTGTCCGCTGATCGCATCGGTCACCGCCGCCGGCCCGCCGCGGTAGGGAATCACGGCAAGCTTCGTATCCGTCATCATTTCGAGCAGCGCGCCGCTGACATATTGCGGACTGCCGACTGGCGGCGTCCCGATATTGACCTTTCCCGGATTGGCTTTGGCGTAGGCGATGAACTCGGGCAGCGTTTTTGCCGGGAAGGACGGGTTGACCATGAGCAGCATTGGCAGATCGACCAGGCCCGACACCGGCGCGATGTCGCGCGCCAAATCGAAATTCAACGTATCGAGCAGCGTCGTGTCGATGGCATTCGACGCCGAGAACACCAGCAGCATGTAGCCATCCGGCGGCGCGCGCACCACCGGCTCGGCGGCGAGATTGCCGCCACCGGCGGGCCGGTTCTCGACCACAAAGGGCTGCCCAAGCCGCTCCCCAAGCCACTGGCCGAACAGCCGCGCGACGACGTCGGGCGCGGCGCCGGGAGTGGCGCCAACGAGCATCCGCACCGGGCGGCTCGGATAGACTTCGGCGTGCGCGATGCGAGGCAGCGCCGGCAGTGCCGCGGCCCCGGCGGCCATATGCAGAAACCCTCGGCGCGGAAGTTTCATACCAACGCCCCGCAAACGCATCCCGGATCAGTTCGCCTTGCCGGCGGAGAATTTGACGACCTTATCCCACTTCGCGGCATCGTCGGCGATGAACTGGGCGAACTCCGCGGGCGTCATCGCCATCGGATCGCCGCCGAGATCCTTGATGCGCGCCTTCAAGGCCGGGTCAGCAAGGCCGGCGTTGATGGTGACATTGAGCTTGTCGACGATCTCTTTCGGCGTTTTGATCGGCGCGCCGATGCCGTCCCAGGCCGACGCTTCATAGCCGGGCACGAATTCGCCGATCGTCGGCGTGTCCGGCCAGATGTCGAGGCGCGCCGCGCTGAGCACCGCCAGTGCCCGCAATTTGTCGGCTTTCACGTAACCGAACGACGCCGGCACGGTGATGATGAAGGCCTGCACCTGTCCGGCGAGCAGATCGACGAAGGCCGGCGCCGGGCCGCGATAGGGCACTTCGACAATGTCGATACCGCTCATCATCTTCAACAGGTCGACGCCGACATGCATCGGCGTGCCCTTGCCGGGCGTGGCGATATTGATCGTTCCCGGATGCGCCTTGGCGTAGGCGAGAAACTCCGGAAACGTCGTCGCCGGGAACGACGGATTGACCAGGAACACCAGCGGCACGCGCAGCAAGCCGGCGACCGGGGCGATATCGCGGACGAAATTGAAGTTGAGGTCGTGATAGAGCGCCGGATTGATGGTGTTCGCCGAAGCGACCGTGAGCAGCGTATAGCCGTCCGGCGCCGCGTTGACGACCGCTTCGGTCGCGATATTGCCGCTGGCGCCGTCCCGGTTCTCGACGACGAACGGCTGGCCCAATTGCTGCGACAGCCAGCCGCCGATCAGCCGCGACACCAGATCGGGCGTGCCGCCGGCGCCATAGCCTTCGATCAGGCGCACCGGCCGCGTCGGATAATCGAACGCGGCAGCGAAACGCGGAAAAGCGCCGGTCGCGGCCGTGCCTGCCGCCAGCAGCAGGGATTGTCGACGTGAAACCCGCATGGCGCCTCAGTGCATGCTCATCCGCCCCGACGCCGGATGGCCCGGCAGCTTGAAGCGCTTGCCGGTATCGGTGATGTCGGTGCCATTGACACGCAGGATCGAGATGTCCTTGTCGAGATAGTTGCCGACATAGAGATAGCGGCCGTCCGGCGTGAACGCGACCGCTTCCGGCAATCCGCCGACCTCGATCTCCTTGACCTTGGTGACCTTCTTGCCGTCGATGCGCAGCACCGTGAGATGGCCGTTGCGGTGGTAGAAATACGCCGGCTTGTTGTTGGAGCCGGCGAGGATCACCGAGACCGCCAGATTGCCCTTCGGGCTGATCGCCAAGCCCTCGGGGCCGTCGCCGACCACGACGCGATCGATGACGCGCGGCGGCTTGGCTTCGAGATCGATGACGCTCGTGGTGTCGACGCTGCCGTCGGACGAGCCGGCGGCACCGTTGTCGGAGGTCAGCGCGATCTGGCCGTTGGGCGTCACGTCGACATTATACGGCCACAGCCCCGCCGGCAGGTCGAACTTGTTGTAGGTCACTTTGTCGCCGTCGACGTCGAGCAAGGCCACCTTGTGGGCGGAGAATTTGGTGGCGAGCGCGCGCTTGCCGTCCGGCGTGAACACGACCTGGGAGACTTCGTCGCCCATGTCTACGGTATCGATGACTTTGACCTCCTTGCCCTTGATCGACAGCACGGTGATCGACTTGCCGGCACGGTTGGCGACGAGCGCCAGCGTGCCCGCCCGATTGATGCTCAGCCCCGACGGCTGCTTGCCGGCGGTGATGGTATCGATCAGCTTGGGCGGGCTCGCCTTGAGATCGATGACATAGACCTTGTCGTCGGGCCCTTGCTTCAGGGCGTCGCCGTCCTTGGTCACATTGATCGAGTCGGCGACCAGCGCGATGGAATTGGTCGGATCGATGGCGAGATTGACCGGCGGCCCGATCACCGAGTTCTTCAGCGGCAGGTTGCCGACGATCTTCGGATTCATCGGATCGGCGAGATCGAGGATCAGAACCGCGTCATTGCCCGGCAGCGACAGCACCGGCTTGAAATTGTCGTCCCACAAAAGCTTCTCGTCATCGCCGACGATCATGAACGGCGCCGCCCGAGCGGCACTCAGACCAAGCATGGCAACAACGACAGTGAAAAGCCTCAGCATCGCGAGCTGAATGCGCATAGCGTCCTCCCGGTTGGCTTAGTCAGGGTCTTTTGCGGGCCCGTTTGCTTGATCTTTGCGCTTTGGCGGCGCCGCCACAAGTAGGTCGCCGTCAGTGCTGCCCGGCCTTCCAGGGAATGACCTTGCGTTCGAGCTCGGCCAGCAAGGCCGAGGTGACGAGGCCGAGGAGGCCGATCACCACGATGCCGACGAACATGGAATCGACCTGCAGCAGCTCCCAGGAATTCCAGATCATGTAACCGATGCCGACCTTGGTGGAGACGAATTCGGCCGCGACCAGCACGATGAAGGCCACCGCGACGGCGATGCGCAGGCCGGCGAAGATCATCGGCAGCGCGCCGAAGAACACGATGCGCGTGAACATCACCCAAAGGCTCGCGCCATAATTGCGCGAGACGTCCCAGTAGATTCTCTCGATATTGGCCGCGCCGGCATAGGTGTTGACGATGACGGGGAAGAACACGCCGATGGCGACCAGTGCGATCTTCGAGGCATCGCCGAAGCCGAAGGCCAGCAGCAGGAGCGGCATCAGCGCCACCTTGGGGATCGGAAACAGCGCGGCAATCAGCGGATCGAAGAAGATGCGCACCGGGCGGAACATCGCCATGAGCAGGCCGACGGCAATCGCCGGCACCACGCCGATGACGAAGCCGGCGACCATGCGCCACAAGGTCGCCAACGTATTCACCGCAAGCTCGCCGCTGACCGTGAGTTGCCAGAAGCGCGCGGCGATGTCGCTTGGCGTCGGGATGAAGCGGCGGTCGCCGAAACCGAGCCCGACCAGGATCTGCCAGAGCAGCAGCAATCCGATCGGCGAGACCAGATAGAGCAGCCGTTCGCGCCATTTCTCCGACGGTTCACTCATCGTTCGAACTCCGCGCGCGCACGATTGACCTCGTCTTCGAGCAGCCGCCAGATGTCGAGCTTGAGCCGGCCGAACTCGACGCTCGCCGACAGCGCCATCAAATTGCGCGGATGCGGAAACGGCACGTCGATGATCTCCTTGATGCGGCCCGGCTGCGCGGTCATCACCACGGTGCGATCGCCCAACAGCAGCGCTTCCTCGATGGAATGGGTGATGTAGACCACGGTCTTGCCACTTTCCTCCCAGATGCGCACCAGTTCGGCCTGCAGGATGGCGCGGTTCTGCGCGTCGAGGGCCGCGAACGGCTCGTCCATCAGCAGCATGGCCGGTTCGGTGACGAAGGCGCGCGCGATGGCGCCGCGCTGACGCATGCCGCCGGAGAGCTGGTGCGGAAAGTGATCGCGGAATTTTGTCAGCCCGACCAGCCTGAGGGCCGCCTCGACGCGCACCGCCTGCTCGGCCGCCGGCACGCCGCGGGTAAACAGGCCAAAACCGACATTGGCGGCGACGCGCATCCAGGGAAACAGACCCGAGTCCTGGAACACCATGGCGTTTTGCACCGCCCAGCCCGCGGCCTGAACGTCGATGCGGCCGCTGGTCTGCCGGTCGAGGCCGGCAAGAATGCGCAACAGGGTCGACTTGCCGCAGCCGCTCGGCCCGACGATGCACAGGAACTCGCCCGGCGCGACGCGCAGATTGATGTCGTCGAGCGCGACCAGGGCGGCGGAGCCATTGCCGTAGACCTTGTTGAGGTGCGCGATCTCGATCGCCGCGCCGCGCCGCTCGACACTCATACGGTCTCGTCCTCCCGCGGTCGATCTTAGCAGCGCAGCCCTTCCGCGCACACTCGCGGCTCGTGTAGCATGAGCCGAGGCGCTCAACGCGGGCGACTTCGGTAGGCTTACGCCATGAGAATTCCGCGCCGTCACTTTCTGCAACTTGCCGGGGTCACCGCGCTGTTGCCGTTGCCGCGGATGGCGCGGGCGGACGATTATCCGTCGCGGCCGATCACCGTCATCGTGCCGTTCTCGGCCGGCGGCCCGCTCGACATCACCGGACGGATGATCGCGGTCAAGATGCAGGAAACCCTGGGCCAGCCCATCATCATCGAGAACGTCGGCGGCGCCGGCGGCAGCATCGGCGTCGGCCGCGGCGCCCGCGCCGCGCCCGACGGCTACACGCTGACCATGGGCATCTGGAGCACGCATGTGGTGAACCCCGTGCTCTACGACCTGTCCTACGACGTCGAAAAGGATTTCGAGCCGATCGCGCCGATCACCGACGGCCCGCTGGTAATCTGCGCGCGGAAAGATTTTCCGGCCAACGACCTGAAGGAATTGATCGCCTGGCTGAAGGCCAATCCGGACAAGGCGACCTCCAGCGACGCCGGCGTCGGCAGCCCGCAGCATGTCTTTAGTGTTCTGTTTCAGCAGGTCACCGGCACGCGCTTCCAGTTCGTGCATTATCGCGGCGGCGGACAGGCCATGCAGGATCTGGTGACCGGGCACGTCGATCTGTCGTTTTCCGATGCGATCTCGGCTCTGACGCAGGTTCAGGGCGGCACGATCAAAACCTATGCCGTGATGTCGAAGAGCCGGCTGACCGGCGCACCGCAGATTCCGAGTGTGGACGAAGCGGGGCTGCCAGGATTCTACGACTCGGTGTGGAGCGGCATCTGGGCGCCGAAAGGCACATCCGCGGCCATCATCGACAAGCTCAACGCCGCGGTCGTCGCTGCCGTGGACGATCAGACCGTCCGCGAGCGGCTGACCGCGCTCGGCCGCGTGCTGTTTCCGCGCGAGCAAACGACGCCGCAAGTGCTCGCCACGCTGCAGCGTACCGAGATCGAGAAATGGTGGCCCATCATCAAGGCGGCGGGCATCCGAGGCGAATAGCCAGGACGCCATTGACAAGCCGGCATGTGGACTGTGCGAAACCCGGACACGCGCGTCATCTGACCGTCATGGAGCGTAACGACACTTCGGGTCCTTTTGTGAGGAGAGGACCTTATGAGCGATATGGCGTTACCGGGCTCGATCGAGCCGGCGAAGCAACGCGGGCCGAAGCTTGACCATGCCACCAACCCGTTTGCAGCAATCCTTTTCATGGGCGTGGTGGGCGCCGGCATATTGTTTGTGGCCTACAGCATCTACAGCGATATCGACGCGGCCGGCGTGAAAATCTCCAGTTACGTGCCGTTCCTCCTCTTGTTCGTTGCCTTGCTGATCGCGCTCGGTTTTGAGTTCGTCAACGGTTTCCACGACACCGCGAACGCGGTCGCAACCGTGATCTATACACGGTCCCTGCCGGCCAATTTCGCAGTCGTATGGTCGGGCATGTTCAACTTGTTGGGCGTGTTGTGGTCGTCGGGCGCGGTGGCCTTCGGCATCATTTCGCTGCTTCCGGTCGAATTGATCCTGCAAGTCGGATCGAGCGCCGGTTTCGCCATGGTGTTCGCGCTGTTGATCGCGGCGATCATCTGGAATCTCGGCACCTGGTCGTTCGGCCTGCCGGCCTCCAGCTCTCACACGCTGATCGGTTCGGTCATCGGCGTCGGCATCACCAATGCGCTGCTGCACGGCCGCAGCGGCACATCGGGCGTCGACTGGACGCAGGCAACCTCGATTGGCAAGGCGCTGTTGTTCTCGCCGATCTTCGGATTCGGCCTCGCGGCAATCCTGCTGCTGGTGGTGAAGTTCGTCATCCCCAATAAGGATCTGTTCGCCGAGCCGAAGGGCGATCAGCCGCCGCCGCCGTGGATCCGCGGCATTCTCGTGCTCACCTGCACGCTGGTGAGCTTCTTCCATGGCTCCAATGACGGCCAGAAGGGCATGGGCCTGATCATGCTGATCCTGATCGGCACGGTGCCGACCACCTACGCGCTCAACCGCGCCATGCCGGCCAGCCAGATCGAGAAGTTCGTGGCCAACTCCCAGGCGGCAAGCGCGGTCATCGGGGCCAAGGCCGCGGGCTACAACGTTCTCGGCGATCCGCGGCCGGCGGTCACGCAGTACGTGGCGCAGCACGAGATCAGCGAGGGCACTTATCCGTCGCTGGCGGTTCTGGTGAGCGACATCGCCAAGCAAGTCACGCAATACGGCTCGATCGCCAAAATGCCGACCGACATGGTGGGCAACACCCGCAACGACATGTATCTGGCGTCGGAAGCGATCCGTTTCCTGGTCAAGGACAAGGAGAACGATCTCAACGCCCAGGACGTCGCCGCGCTCAACGCCTACAAGGGCTCGCTCGACAGCGCCACCAAGTTCATTCCGGGATGGGTGAAGATCGTCGTCGCCATCGCGCTGGGATTAGGCACCATGATCGGCTGGAAGCGCATCGTCGTCACGGTCGGCGAAAAGATCGGCAAGACGCATCTGACCTATGCCCAAGGCGCCTGCGCCGAGATCACGGCGGCCGCGACCATCGCCGCCGCCGACGGCTATGGCTTGCCGGTTTCGACCACGCACGTGCTGTCGTCGGGGATTGCCGGCACCATGGCGGCGAACGGCTCCGGGCTGCAATGGTCGACGATCCGCAACATCGCGCTCGCCTGGGTGCTGACGCTCCCGGCGGCGATGGCGCTGTCGGGCACGCTTTATTTCATCTTCTCGCATCTGTTCTAAGCGTGCGAGACGATTAGAAACCGCAAAAGCAGAGTCGGCCTCGCCGACTTCCAGCGAGACAATCGTGGAGTTGTGGGATGCAAAATGACAGTTCGGAACTCGACAAAATGCAGACCGCCTATAAGGCGGCGGTCGAAGAATGGATAGCGGCGATCAAGCAGGAAGAGGCGCTAGCGTCGGTCAACCACACGATAGCCGAAGTCGATAAATGGGAGGCGGCGCACTTTGCCGAAGACGACATTCGCAGCAAGGTGAAGGCTGCGAAGAAGAAATACGAAGACGCGCTGCGCGAAAAGTTCTTCGGTTTCTAACGGGAATAACGCCCCACGTCTGCGACGACCGGGCGAAGCGAGCCACCCGACGAAGACAAACCCCGGCGTTGCGGTGCCGGGGTTTGCATTCCTAAGTCTGAAATTTGTGGTCTATCGACCGGCCGATTACAGCTGTCCGTATTTGTGGAGCACCGCGCGGCAATCGCTGCTGACGCGCCAGCTATGGGCGGCGAGCGTTGCGCCACAACGCACAAGGTTGCTCCACGACATGCCGGCGGAGCGATCGCACATTCTGGCCGCGGCAGGCTTGCACGGCGCAAGCTCGGCGAGATCGATCGCATTGGCGGCTGACGCGGTAATGCCAATCAGAAAGCAGGCGGCTAACATCGTCTTCATGCTGGGGTCCATCCCTCATGTTTGCTGGGAAACGGCGTGCTTACCCGGTAACCGCCGGGAAATCCAGCATTTTGTGCGTCGCACAACATCCAGTAAGTAACTGATAATATTGATATAAGTCCACCGCTCGCCAGAGCGGGTTAAAGTCATGTCACCGCACTGCCACATTTGGCGACATGGCAGAGGTCAAATCCAGGCACGCAACGCGGTTCCAGTGATTCTTTTTTGCGATAGCGACCTTCGGCGATGGCAGAGCCGCGCGCGACAGCCGGCTTAGTTCAGGCACGCCACGAGGAATGCGACCACCTGCGGCGAGGCGATGGCGGTCGCGGCGGGATTGGCCGCCGGCTCCTTGCGGTGCATGAAGCCGTGCTCGGCCTCGGGATAGTACTGGATGACGGTCGGGGCGGCGCGGCCGAGCAGCGCGGCCCCGAGCGTGCGATAGGTCTCGGGGCTGGCGACGTGGTCGATGCCCGGTTGGCAGATCTGCACCGGGCAGCGAATGGTGGCGGCAAGCTGCAGCGCATCGCGGCTTTGATTGGGCTTCATCGGGTTATCGATCGATGGATAGGCGGCGGCGCAGGCCTTGATCCGCTCGTCTTGCGCGGCGCGCAGCAAGACGAAGCGGCCGCCGAGGCAAAAGCCGAGAACCCCGAGCGCGGCACTGTCGCGCTGCAAATGATCGAGCCAACGGCCTTCGATGTCATCGGCCATGGCATCGTCGAGCTGGCGCGCCCGGGCCAGCGCTTCCTCGTAGCTCCCCGGCAGCGGTTCGCCGGAATAAAAATCGCACACCGCCGCCGTAAGCCCGGCCCGCGCCAAGGTGTCGGCATAGCCGCGCACGAACGGATTGACGCCGAAAATCGTCGGCATGATCAGCACGCTGCCTTTGCCCGCCGTCTCCGGCTGCGCCAGATAGCCGTAGAGGCCGTCGCCGGCGATGTCCTGTGTCTTGATCGACATTATTTTGCTCTTGCGTTTGGTTATTCGGCCGCGACCCGATTGCCGATCGCGGCGTTGACGGCGGGCATGACCTTCTCGGCCATCAGCTCCATGGACCGGCGCGACAGCGCCGGATCGGCCCAGTCCTTGCCGCAATAGAGCAATGTGCCGAAGTCGCCGATCTTTTCGTGCAGCGCCAAAATGCCGTCAACGACCCGATTGACGCTGCCGCGGATGACGACGTTGTCGAAGATATAATCGAGGGTGAGATCCTCGTCGGGCATGTCGAGGCGCTCCTTGAAGCCGCCCAGTTTCTTGCCCTTGCGCAGCTTCGCCGTGAGCTGGTTCATGTAGAACCGGTACGGGCTATTGGCATCGTCGCCGCCATAGGCGCGCGCGGTTAAGTCGTCATCGGCGACGAAGATCGAGCGCGCCACGCGCCAATTGGCGCGGTCGGCGCGGTGGCCGCCCTCGGCGCAGCCTTTGGCATAATTGTTCCATTGGCTGAGCAGGTGATTCTTGTGCAGGAAATGCGACGAGATCGGCCACCAGCCGCGGCGGCCGAGCGCGATCAGGCCCTTGGAATCCGGGTCGGTCGCGGTGCCGAGGATCGGCGGATGCGGTTTTTGGAACGGCTTGACCACGTTGCCCAGCCCGATTTCCGGCCACAGCGTTTTTGCCGTCGAGATGTTCCAGTACTTGCCCTTGATGTCATAGGGCGCCTCGCCGGCCCACAACTTGAGGATATGGTCGATGGCTTCCGCGAACATGGCGCCGCGGTCGGCATCGAGCTGCTCCATGGCTTCCATGTCGGTGCGCAACACGCCGGCGCCGATGCCGAGCAGCAAGCGGCCCTCGAGCAGGTTATCGATCAGCGCCGCTTGCGTCGCCACCAACAGCGGATGGTTGAACGGCAGGTTTACCACCGCGGTGCCGAGCTTGATCTTCGAGGTGAAGCCGGCGAGCGAGGCGCAGAACGTCAGGCTCGACGGGATGTTCTCGGCAAGGTCGGT
>Ga0116224_10001187_pt1 | contig 17464 bp, 17 predicted proteins | sample Sb_taG_9_FD_89699 | JGI IMG/M metagenome (GOLD analysis project Ga0116224, IMG submission 89699) | Peat soil microbial communities from Weissenstadt, Germany - Sb_50d_b_LC metaG | ecosystem: Environmental > Terrestrial > Soil > Wetlands > Peat | place: Germany: Weissenstadt | collected 2010-09-21 | reverse complement strand
GCTCTGCCCCAGCACGCTCCATGGCGCGCCGCCGGTCAGCTCGCGCCTGATCAGCTCGGCGTCGAGCACGATGCTGTCGGCGCGGAAGTGAGTCAGGTAGTCGGCCTGGGCCTGGGCCGAGCCCAGGCCCGCCAGCGTCTGCCGGGTGGCAGCGGTGGACCGCCCGGCGCCGCGCTGGTCGAGGAGCAGCACCCGGTAGTCGTGCAGCGCCCGGTCCAGCCAGGACTCCCGGCCTTCCGGCCGCAGTGCCCCGAATCCGGGTCCGCCGGTGAGGAACAGCAGCCACGGCAGGTCGGCCTGGGCCTGGCCGGCGGCGGCGACCTCACGGGCGAACACCTCGATCTGCTCCCCGTCCGGCCGGCCGTGGTCCAGCGGGACGGCGAAGACGTGGTCGGTCAGCACGGTGCCGGGCTGGCGGTAGGTCATCGTTCTGACGGTACCCGGCGGCCGGTAGGGTCGGCGACATGGCAGGAGGCATCCGGACGGTCAGCGTGGCCGAGCGGAGGAGGCGGCTGGCGGCCCGGCATCACCTGGCGCCCGCGGAGCGGGCCGGGACGGCCCCGGCGGCGGTGGCAGACATCGTCGGCCTGCACGGCACCGACCCGGCGTCGGTCTACCTGGCCGCCTGGGCCCGCACTCGGGAAGTCGGCCAAGCGGCCATCGAGCACGCCCTGTACGAGGAGCGCTCGCTGGTGCGGATGCTCGGCATGCGCCGCACGGTGTTCGTCGTGCCCGCCGGCCTGGTGCCGGTAGTCCAGGCCGCCTGCACGGACCAGATCGCCGTGAGGATGCAGCGCCGGCTGGTCCAGCAGCTGCGGGAATCCGGCGTCGCCGAGGATGCGGAGAGCTGGCTCGAGGAGGTGGGCGAGGCGACGGTGCGGGCGCTGGCCGCGCGCGGCACCGCGACCGGTGCGGAGCTCGCCAGGGATGAGCCGCGGCTCCGGGAGCAGATCGTGTACGCCACCGACAAGAGCTACGGCGGCCCGGTGAACATCACCAACCGGGTGCTCACCCTGCTGTCCGCCCAGGGGCACATCGTGCGCGGGCGCCCGCGCGGCGGCTGGACCTCCGGCCAGTTCACCTGGTCCGCCGGCGGAGGCCAGCGGCCGGATCCCGGGCCGCCCGCCGCCCGCGCGGAGCTTGCTCACCGCTGGCTGTCCGCGTTCGGCCCGGCCCTCGTCTCCGACCTGCAATGGTGGACCGGCCTGGGGGCCGGGCAGGTCAGGGAGGCACTGGCCCAGCTGGACGTGACCGAGGTGGATCTGCACGGCTCACCGGGCGTCATGCTCGCCGCCGACGTGCCCGGGCTGGACGCGCAGGCCGACGCGGACCCCGGACCGTGGCCGGCGCTGCTGCCCGCCCTGGACCCCACCGCCATGGGCTGGCAAGCGCGGGCGTGGTATGTGGGTGAGCACACCGCGGCGCTGTTCGACCGGTCCGGAAACATCGGCCCGACGGCCTGGTGGGACGGCCGGATCGTGGGCGGCTGGGCGCAGCGCAAGGACGGCGAGATCGCCGTCCGGCTGCTCGAGGACATCGGGGCCGAAGCCGCCGCCGCGATAGCGGCCGAGGCCCGGCGGCTCCAGGAATGGATCGGATCCGCCGCGAGGATCACCCCCCGGTTCCGGACCCCGCTGGAACGCGAGCTAGCCGGCTGATGCCAGCCGCCGGAACACCGGGGAGGCGGCGGGAAGCCGGCCGGCGTGAGGCGTGCACTGGCGGGTGATGCGCGCTGCCGCGTCGGGCAGGAACGGCGCCAGCTCCCGGCCGAGCGCCGAGCACGCCACAAACAGCGTAAAGAGCACGGCATCCAGATGCTGGCCGCCCTCGCCGTCGCGCTCGGCCCGGGCCAGCTCCCACGGACGGACCCGGTTGATGAACCGGTTGGCCTCGTCCGCTATCGCCCAGGCGGCCGCGGTGGCCCGCCGGAAATCGAACTCCTCCAGCGCCGCACCGATCAGCCCGCCCGCCTGCCGGATCGCCGCGTCGAGGTTCTCCCCGCCCGGCGGGATCGGCTCGAGCCCCGGGACCCGGCCGTCCCGGTACCTGCCGATCATCGCGATCACCCGGTTGACCAGGTTGCCGAGGCCGTTAGCGAGCTCGTCGTCCGCGCGGGCGATCATCCGCTCGACGGTGAAGTCGGCGTCGCCCACTCGCGGCACCTCGCGCAGCAGCCACCAGCGCACCGCGTCGGTGCCGTACTCGGCGGCCAGCGCGACGGGATCGGCGCCGGAGCCGGACGACTTGCTGATCTTCCGCCCGCCAGCCGTCAGGTAGTCGTGCACGAAGATGTCGGTCGGCAGCGGCTGCCCGGACGACAACAGCATGGCCGGCCAGTAGACGGCATGGAACCGCAACACGCCCTTGCCGAGCAGCTGGACGCGCCGGCCCCCGCCGGCCCACCACTCCTGGTAAGCATCATCACCGGTCCCGTAGCCGAGCGCGGTGACATAGTTGCACAGCGCGTCGAACCACACGTAGATCACCTGGCTGGGGTCACCGGGGACCGGGATGCCCCAGCCGCCGGCCCGTTCGGCCGGCCGTGAGACCGAGAAGTCCTCCAGCCCGCCGTCGATGAGCGCGAGTACCTCGTGGCGGCGCCCGGCGGGCTCGATGCGCAGCTCGCCGCTGGTGATCGTTTCGTGCAGCGCTCCGCCGTACCGGGAAAGCCGGAAGAACCAGTTCTCCTCGGCGACCCGCTGCGGCTCGGTGTGGTGCTCACGGCATCGTCCGCCCCGCAGTTCGGCGGGGGAGTAGAACTGCTCGCACCCGGTGCAGTACAGGCCCTCGTACCGCTTGCGGTACAGGTCCCCGGCCCTGGCGCACGCCTGCCAGAACCGCTCCACGCCCGGGCGGTGCCGTTGGTCACGGCTGGTCCGGATGACGTCGTCGACGGTGAGTGACAGCGCCGGGCCCAGCGCGAGGAATGCCTCGGCGTTACGGTCGACGAACTCCGGTACCGCCTCGCCCGCCGCTTGCGCCGCGAGAACGTTCTTCAGCGAGTTGTCGTCGGTGCCGGCCTGGAACCGGACGCGCCCCTGCCGGCGCCGGAAGCGGGCCAGCACGTCAGCCTGCACGACCTCGAGAGCGAACCCGATGTGCGGGCGTGCATTCACGTAGGGAATGGTGGTGGTGATGTAAATATGCGGCACGGTCATCGCAGCCTCCGGTAAGAAAGGGGGCTCCGAGCGCCGCAAACACATCGAGGCCCCGTCGCAGGGCCTCGGAATCGGAACGTCCGGACGCGTCAGCGGCCCCGCGCGCGGGGCATCATCACCTGGCGTCCGTGGCTGTTCACCGTTTCAGCATACCGCTTTCATGGGTCCCCGGTCCGGATGCTGCCCTGATCGCCCGGTAGGTTGAGCCGAGTGGACTAGCCGGGAAGGTGGCCATGGCAGAGGTAACGCTCGCAATCGAGGCTGCCGCTGTGTGCAGCGACGGATTCCCCGGGGTACTGACGGGCCTGGTCGTGGAGCCCAGGGCCCGGACGGTCACTCATCTCGTCGTCGAGCCGGAAGGCGGGCGGGGGCTCGCCCGGCTCGTCCCGCTGGACCATGCCGACGCCGCCACGGAGCCCATCACGCTGCGCTATACCGAGCCGGAGTTCAAGGACCTGAGCCCCGCCGAGGAGACCCTGGCAGAGTTCGTGCTCGGCTACGACGTCCCGGTGCAGCTGCTCCCCGCCGGCGAGGGCTGGCGAGGAGCGGGCGGCCCGGTCGCCGACGGCGGGACGATCCCGCAGATCAGGGAGATGGAAACCATCCCCCTGATCCCGGGTAGCGAGGTCGAGGAGAGCCTAGGCGGTCACGTGCACGCGACGGACGGCGACGTCGGGCAGTTCCACGGGCTGCGCGTCGACCAGGACAACGGAGCGGTGCTCGCCGTGCTCCTCAAACGGCATCCGTGGGGGCACGCGGAGCTCGCCGTCCCGATCGGCAAGGTGTCGGGTTTCGAGGCGGGCATCCAGCTCAGCATCACCAAGCACGAAGTGAAGGACCTGGCCCCCTAGCCGCCGCGGAAGCTAGGCCAGGCGGACCGCGTCACCGGTGCGGACGCGGCCGGGCCTGAGCACCTCGGCGTAGACCCCGGCGCAGGGCTCCGGGTCGGCCGAGTCCACCGGCTCGACCCGGTTGTGCCGGGCCAGGACCCGCAGCGCGTCGGGATCGCGCGGGAGGGCGCCGTGGGCCAGGGTCGGCACGGCGCACCGAGGCGTGCGGGCGATCACGCGCAGGACGAGCTGGTCCCCGACGCGCAGGATCCGCCCGAGCCAGTCGTTCTCGCCAAAGCCCGGGGCGGTGCTGTGCACGACCACATTGGGCCGGTAGCGCTGCAGGTCGGCCCGGCCGTTCGGGCTCAGCTCGGCGATCCGGTCAAGCGTCGAGGTGGTCAGCAGATGAAGCGGCGCGAAGTCGACGAACGTACCAGGCGGACCGCCGCCGCCCATCTCGATGAGTTCGGCCGGGACCTGCGCGTCCACGCCGTCGCGCAGCACGGCCTCGGGGACGGCCCGGTCCAGCGCGGCGCCGGGCGGCGGGGTCGCGGTCAGCGTGACGGGCTGGTCCAGCAGGCTGGACAGGACCGTGTCGACGTCAGGGTCGCTGCTCCAGATGGTCTTGCCTTCCGGCAGCGTGATGCGGACGGCCCCGGTCGCGGCGGGGTCGCCCGCGGTGGCGGACAGGGTGAGCAGGTCACGCCACAGGCGGGGCAGTTTCGCGCTGGCGACCTTGCCCGTGGTGCGGCTGAGCACGGCCAGCCGCCGGTCGCCGGCCAGGCCGGTGAAAGTCACGTCGCTGGCGTCCAGGTCCTCGCCCAGCATCGACTTGACCGGGTACCGGCGCAGCGCGGCCACAGTTCCGAGCATCTGCCATCATCCCAAGTTCACTGGGCCGGGCAGTACCGCGGCGGTGTCGTAGATGCGCTGCAGGAGGCTGATCGTCTCCAGCGCCGCGGCTCCGGTCACCGGCGGCTCCCGGCCCGCGGTGACGGCGTCGAGGTAGGCCGTGACGCTGGCCCGGACCGACGCCGACCAGTCGTCGGCCGGTACCGGAACCTCCCGCCACTGGCGGTCGCGGAACATCGACAGCGCCGGGCCCGAGCGGTAGCCGGTGAACAGTGACTCCAGGCCGGCCAGGCGGAGGGTGGCGTCGCTGCCGGTGATCTCGATCTCGTCATCGAAGGTTCCCGGCGGCCCGTGATGGTTGGCCTCGATGATGCCCAGGGACCCCGACCGGAAGACCAGGATGATCACGGCAAAGGTCTCGCCCTGCTGCCGGTGCGCGTCGAGGACGGCCCGGACCTCGCGCACCGGCCCGAAGAAGTGCAGAGCGAGGTAGAGCCGGTGCACGCCGGCGTCGGCTAGGAGGCCACCGCCGTTCAGCCCGGGGGAGTCCCGCCAGCCGCCCCACGCGGGGCCCATGCCCAGGCGCAGCCGGATGAGCACCGGCCGGCCGACGGCGCCGCCCTCGATGAGCCGTTTGGCCTCGAGATGCGCGGTGTAGAAGACCTGGTTGTGGGACACCCCGAGGGCCACGCCCGCGGCGGCTGCGGCGTCGACGAGCTGCTGGCCCTCCTCGAGGCTGGTCGTCAGCGGTTTTTCGACCAGGACGTGCTTGCCGGCCCGGATCGCTTCCAAGGTCACGGGGAAGTGCAGGTAATGCGGCAAGCAGACGCAGACCGTGCCGACCTCGGGGTCGGCGATCAGCTCGCCAGCATGGCGGTAGCCGCGCACGCCCGCGGCTTCGAAGGGCGGCAGCAGCTCCGGCGTGGCATCGGCCACGGCCACCAGGCGCGCGGCAGGCGATTGCCGTATCGCGGCCGCATGGACCTGGCCGATCTCACCCAGGCCGATCAGCCCCACGGCGCCCGGAGCCGGGGAGCGGTCGGTATCCATGGGTCACCACGTTAGCGAAGCGAGGTCACGTGGCCGTCGCGGCGGCTGCCCGCACCGGCAGAACCCGCCGCCGCACCCTCCGGTACCGGGCCGTCCGGGCCGTCCGAGTTGCCGGCCAATGGAGCCCGGCCGGGCGGTATGTCAGCCGAGCACCTCTCGGTCCGTACGGAACTGCACGGCGACGATAGCTTCGAATTCGAGCTGGATTGCCTGCTCGACGGGATCGCGGTCCGCATCGGGCGAGCCCGGGACCAGGACAGCTAGCCCGCGACCGCGGCGACCGCCTCGATCTCCACCAGCTGGTCACGGTAACCGAGCACGGTCACGCCGAGGAGCGTGCTCGGCGCGTCATGATCGCCGAAGGCCGCCTCGACGACCTCCCAGGCGGCGACGAGATCGGCTTGCCGGGCCGAGGCCACGAAGACGGTCGTCTTGAGCACATCGGCCAGCGTGGCACCGGCTGCCGCCAGGGCGGTACCGAGGTTGGCCACGGCCAGGCTGGCCTGCGCCCGGACGTCACCGACGCCCACTACCTGGCCGTTATCGCCCAGCGGGCAGGCCCCGGCGGTGAAGATCAGCGAACCGGGTGCTGCGGTGGACGCGTAGGCGTAGGGCACTCCGGCGTACAGGCTGTCACTGCGAATCAGATTGACCGGCATTGCGCAAGTCTGCCAGGCGCCGGCCGGTGATTCCGCGTCCTCCGGCGCGTCATACAGGGCGGCACCGGAGAAACGGAGGGATGGATGAGCCTGTTCGTGCTCATTCCCGGGGCGGGCGGCGTGGCGTGGTACTGGCACCGGGTCGTTCCCGAGCTGCGGGCTCGCGGCCACGAGGCGGTCCCGGTGGGCCTGCCGGGGCCCGATGAGTCCGCCGGGCTGCCTGAGTACGCCGACGCGGTGGTGGCCGCCATCGGCGGACGCCGCGACGTGGTGGTGGTCGCGCAGTCGATGGGCGCCTTCACCGCGCCAATGGCCTGCGCGCGCAGCCCAGTGCGCCGGCTCGTCCTGGTCAACGCGATGATTCCGCTGCCGGGCGAGACTGCGGGCGAGTGGTGGGACCACACCGGCTGGGAGCCGGCCTGCGTCGCGGCCGCGCAGGCGGGCGGGTACCCCGCGGAATTCGACCTGGCCACCTACTTCCTGCACGACGTGCCTGCGGAGGTCGCGGCGGCGGGGGAGGGGCACGCCTATGCCGAGGCGGACATCGCCTTCAGCCAGCCCTGCGCCATCGAGCGATGGCCGGACGTCCCTACCCGGGTGATCGCCGGACGGGACGACCGGTTCTTTCCGCTGGAGTTCCAGCGCCAGGTCGCGCGGGAGCGGCTCGGCGCCGAAGTCCACGCGGTCCCGGGCGGTCACCTGGCCGCCCTGTCCCGGCCGGCCGAGCTCACCGATCAGCTGATCCGTTACTGAATCACCTGCAGTTGACGCAACCGATTGGTTGCCATAAGGTAGCAACCAATCGGTTGCTACTTACTGGAGGTGCTCATGGCCTTTCCCGACCGCATCGAGCGGACCATAGAGGTCGCCCACCCGCCAAGCCAGGTGTGGGCGGCGCTCACCACGGCCGAAGGACTGGGCACCTGGTTCGGCAACGAGGCGACGATCGACCTGCGGCCGGGTGGATCGGCCCGGATGAGGTGGGCCGACGGGCCCACGGCCGAGATGCGCGTGGAACGGGTGGAGGAACCGACGGTGTTCGGCTTCAGCTGGCCGATCTACGGGCTGCCCGAGGGCGATCCGCGCCGCACCTATGTCGAATTCACGCTCGAACCGGTCGGCGCGGGCACCCGCCTGACGGTGGTCGAGAGCGGCTTCGCGCAGCTGCCGGAGGACCTCTACCGCAAGGCCTACGACGGTAACACCGACGGGTGGGCGCGGGAGCTGGCCGAGCTGGTCGACTACCTCGATGCCGCCTGACGTTGAGGCGATCGCCGAGCAGGTCTTCGTGGCTCTGGCCGACCCGAGGCGGCGCGCCATCCTGGCCGAGCTGGCCTCAGCGGGCCCGGCCACGGCCACGGACCTGGCCGCTCGTCTGCCGATCACCCGGCAGGCGATCGCCAAGCACCTGGCCCTGCTGGCCGAGGCCGGCCTGGTGACAGCCGAGCCGGGGGAGCGGCGCCGGGTGCGCTACCGGCTGCGCTCAGCGCCGATGCAGGTGGCGCAGCAGTTCTTGGCCGCGCTGGCCCGCGACTGGGACGGCCCGCTCGGGGCGTTGAAGAACCACCTCGACGGGCCTGCCCGCGGGCCCGGCACCATCTCACCTCACGAAACCGGAGGACATCGTGGACGCATCAATGAATACACCGCCGATCGTTACGGCACAGGAGTGGGAGACAGCGCTCCAGCAGCTGCTGGTGAAGGAGAAGGAGCTGACCCGGGCCCGGGACGCGCTGGCCGCGCAGCGCCGGCAGATGCCGTGGCTGGCGGTGGAGAAGGATTATGAGTTCGACGGACCCGAGGGGAAGGCGAGCCTGCTCGACCTGTTCGAGGGCCGTCGTCAGCTGGTCATATACCGCGCGTTTTTCGAGCCCGGCGTTACCGGCTGGCCGGACCACGCGTGCCACGGCTGCTCCATGATGGCCGACCAGGTCGCCGATGTCGTCCACCTGAACGCCCGTGACACCACATTCGCCTATGGCTCGCGCGCGCCACAGCCGGATATCGCCCGGCTGAAGGCGCGGATGGGCTGGACGATGCCGTGGTACACGATCACCGATGAATGGGACGCCGATTTCGGTGTCGACGAATATCACGGCACGAACGCGTTCGTCCGGGACGGCGACCGGGTGTTCCGCACCTACTTCGTCAACAATCGTGGTGACGAGGCCCTCGGGAGTACCTGGAGCTATCTCGACCTGACCGCGCTCGGGCGCCAGGAAGAGTGGGAAGACTCGCCCGAGGGCTATCCGCAGTCCGCGCCGTACAACTGGTGGAACTGGCACGACGAGTACGACCATCCCGAGCTCGCGCAGGGGCGGATGAAGGGGTGGGAGTAACCCAGGCCTAAGTGGCCGGGCTGGGCCGCCCAGTCCAGCAGCGCCTTGGTGGCCCCGGGAGCTCGCCGGGGTGACCCACGTGAGTGAGCGTCGCATAGCGCCCGGCCGGGAGCACGCCGGAGGACACCTGGGCGTCGCCGTGCACGGCCACCGCGACCGGTACGCCCGCCTCGACCTCCAGTTCCCGCATCATGTCGATGACGTCGGCTTGCTGGCCAGGACGTTCCGCGGGGCGCAGAACAGGCACAAGGCCCGTATCAGCTCCACTTTACATAATGTGCATTATCGGCACTTGAGCCGCGGCGTCGGAGGCGGTGCCGGAGCCGTTACCTCTTGATTACGCAAATCTGAGGAGGCGGACCACGATTTCGGTCGGCGGCGGGCCGATGAGTTATGTTCATCTTCAGGCCTGGGGTGTCCGAGCTGGACGGCCGAGGGTGCCCGGAGCGTCTGCACGTTTCGTGCTGTTCCGTGTAGTGGTCTTGTCGGCATGGAGCGATCTGGCTATCGGCTGAACGTCACCCTCGACCCAGAGCACGCTGCACGACTGGCCCGACTTGCCGAGCGCACTCACGTGCAGGAAGGCACCCTGGCGCGGTCACTGCAATAGAGGAAGCTGATCCCGACGCGCGCAACATCGTCGCAGTTTCCCCGAATCGGGCGGCAGCTTGAGGGGCGTTGGACGCCACTCCGGTTCGTCCTCGGACGATGGCGGTGGATGCTGATCATTTACAGCTACGAGGAACCAGACGACCTCGTCCTCGTCGTTGCTTTCCACGACGCACGGTCGTCCGCCGCAGCCACAGCGTTATAGGTTCTCTTGCTCATCCATGGCGGAACACGCATGGTTATCGATTTCCGGTGGGGAGCGACAATGGACGCGGACGGCTAGGGCCGAGTCGTGCCGATCAGGAAGCCGGGGCGGGCCGGATGCGGCCGAACCCGGTGGGCAGGTGCTGCGGGCCGTGGAGCAGGGGTTGGGCCGGTACGGTGGCGGGTCGGCGAGCAGACGGGGGTTCTCCAGCCGCCGGGCAAGCTCGGTGAGCGCGATCTCGGTCTCCAGCCGGGCAAGCGGCGCGCCGAAGCAATAGTGGATGCCACCGCCGAAGCTCAGGTGCGGGCTTTCCCACGTACATCTGCACTTTCGGGGTTATGCCGGTCAGGATCGAACCGGTCCGGGTCGCGCACATAGTCGGGGTCCCGGTAGTCATCACGGTTACGGCGGGTGTCTTCGGCTGCGGTGCCCTGCGGACGGACGGTCGCGACTATGGCGCCGGCCCAGGCATGCTCTCGATCCGGCCTGGCGCCTCCGGAGGACCAGACTGCCGCAGCCCGGAGAATTCTCTCCCGCTGCTCATCGCCGGGGTTTGGACTCTACAGCAGCGCTTCCGCGCCGCGCATCCGGAAAACCTCCGGCGCGGCAAACACACACTGCCCGTACCCCTGGCACCGGGTAAGATCAACGACCAGCCTCACGCCTTCAGGCTGTGCTACGGCGTTCACGGAAACACCTGCCAGGCGGCCAGGACTCAGCGACCTCGATGGCCAGCGCTGACCGATCTTCGGAGACCAGGATGAGGAAAAGGGTAGCCAAGATCGCAGGCGCGATCATCCTGGCCGGGGCAATCGTTCTTACATCGGCAGGAGCGGCGGGAGCTGACGTCCTGGTCAACTACGACGGTGGGACGATCGAGCTTGGCCAGTCCCTGCAGCTCGGGGTGTGGTACCAGTCCTTCTCGGGCGGCCCGAGCAATTACTGGGAAGGTGTATGGAGTGTCCCCCAGCACAAGTGGATCTTCCAGCACTACGGGACCGCCACCTCTAGGGACTGGCAGTTCTGGTACGTGAAGCCCGCCAAGCGCGGGGAATACCATACCGTCTACGTCACGAACGGCCACCGGGTCACCCTCTACACCAAGGTCAAGTGACCAGCGACTCGATCCGGAGGGTGTGATCAGGGCCCGACGGCGAGGTCGTCAGAGCGGCCGGCTTCGAGTCGCGGCCATTGGGCGATGGGACGTCCGCCCGGCCACACCGACACTGGTGGCCAATCGGGCGAACCGCCGTCAGTCCGCGTGATGGAGCACTGCTGCGGCCAGCCGGCGGGCGAGTCCTCCCACGGCTCCTGGCGTCCGTACACGGTGAGGTCCATGAGCGCGTAGCTGTAGTCCATGGCCTCCGCGCCGCGGCGCTTCGTCCAGTAGGTCTCGAAGACGCGGTCGCCGTCCCGCAGGTAACACACGAGGTGGAACAGGCCGATCTGGCGCCCGACGAGGAGCGCGTCAAGGGAGTCCTGGGCCGAGTACCAGGGCACGTCCCAGCCCATGAAGTCGTGGTAGCGGATGCTCTCGCCGTAGGGGCCCTGGCAGAAGACCGCGTAGGTGATGTCGCGGGAATGCAGGTAGGACAGCTCCGTGACCTGGGTGGTGACTCAGGTGCAGCCTTCGCACTGCTCGGCCGCGGAATGGCCGGCCCACCACATGAAGTAGTAGGCGACGAGCTGCTGGCGCCCTTCGAACGCGTCGAGCAGGGTGAGCGGCCCATGGGGTCCGGTCAGAGCGAGGCTGGCGTCCACCTCGGTCATGGGCAGGCGCCGCCGGGCCGCGGCGATCGCGTCGCCTTCCCGGGTGTGCGCTTTCTCCCGGACCCGCAGCTTGTCCACTTCGGCCTGGAAGGTGGCCCGGTCGACGGTCGCGGGCAGGCTCGGTGCGCTCGTGGCGCCGACGGCCGGCCCGCCGGAGTTTGCTGATTCATCCTTCATGACGGTGCCCCTTCCTGTTCTCTGCGTGCGCGGTTTCGGCGAGCCGTTTGATCATGCCGAGCCGTCGGTCCCACTGGGCGGCGAGCTCAGCCATGGCCTGGGTGGCCTGGTCGAGGCGGTTGGCTTCTACCTGGTAGAGAACTTCCCGGCCCCGTTTGCGACGGCTGACCAGCCCGGCCCGTTCGAGCACGACCAGATGCTTGGAGACGGCCTGGCGGGAGAACGGCACCCGTCCGGCCAGCCAGCTGGCGCTCACCTCACCGTTGCTGACCAGGAGGTCCAGGACGTGACGACGAGACGGGTCGGCGATGGCCGACCACAGCTCGTCATCGATCTGCGCCGTCATCGCGGCTGGCGCTTCGCGAGCAACGTGGCGAGGCGGTCCAGGTACTCGGCCCAGCCCTCCCGGTGCTCGTCGGCATAGCGCTGTTTTTCCGCGTCGGGCCAGGCGAGCAGCTCGTGGCCGCTTTCGGCCACCCGAAGACGGGTCCGCTCGCCGCCCTCGGGTGTCAGCGTGAACTCGACGAGCATCGAGTTGCCGGGCACGGGCTCCTCCCCGCGGGGGTGATTCCAGCGGAATGAGAAGCGAGTCGGCGGGTCAACAACCTCCACGACGACCGGGCCGCCCTGGTCCCCAAACTCCATGTAGCCATGAGCGCCCGGTTCCACGACCAGCTCCACCCGGTCGGCGAACCACTGGCTCATCTGGTCGGGCTCAGTGACGGTACGCCATACCACCTCCGCCGGCGCCTCGATCAGGACCTCCCGCTCGATCATGAGGCCTGGCATCATCATCCGCTCCCTTCCCTCGCTCCCGTCTGTATCTGCAACCGACAGTAGCACGTCAGCCAGACACGTGCAACCGATGATTGCAGTTTGTTCGCCGCGACCGGATCACCAAACCTGCAACCAACAGTTGCATTAGACGACCGGACGCGCTACCGTCGGTTGCACATCGAGAAGGAGGAAATCATGAACAACGCCCTACTCACCGCAGAAGCCGGCGCGCCGCTCACCAGTGCGCGGCCCACCGGCCTGGCGGCCAGTCGGCCTCCCCAGCTGGCCAGCCGGCGGTGGAAAGCGTTCGCACTGCTGGTTGTGGCCTACTTCATCACGATCGTGGATTTCACGATCGTGAACGTCGCCTTGCCTACCATCGGCCGCGAACTCCGTTTTCCCGAGTCCGGCTTGCAGTGGGTGGTGACCGCCTACGGGCTGACCTTCGCCGGCTTCGTGCTCCTCGGCGGCCGCGCCGCTGACCTGCTCGGCCGCCGCCGTCTCCTCCTGGCCGGCCTGGCGGTCTTCACCGCCGCCTCACTCGGCGGCGGCCTGGCCACCTCGGACACCTTCCTCATCGTGATGCGAGGAATGCAGGGGCTCGGGGCCGCGCTCGTGCTGCCGGCCGCGCTGTCGATCGTGATGAACATGTTCTCCGAGGGAGCCGAACGGAACAAGGCCCTCGGCATCTGGGGCGGAGTGGGCGCCCTGGGCGGTACCGTCGGCCTCCTGGCTGGCGGCATCCTCACCACCTACGTCGGCTGGCAGTACATCTTCTTCTTCAACGTCCCCATCGGCGCGGCGGCGCTCGCCCTGGCCCCAAAGGTGGTGCCCGCCGGAAATGAGCCCGGAAATGAGCCCGGAAATGAGCACAGCCGCGCCCACAGCGGACCGCGACGCTACGACACCTCCGGAGCCGTGTCGATCACCGCCGCCCTGCTGGTGCTCGTCTACGCCATCTCCCAGGCACCCCAGGCCGGCTGGGCGGCCACCCAGACCGTCGCCCTGCTCGCCGCCGGCGCGGCCCTGCTCGCCCTGTTCCTCGTCATCGAGACCAAGGCCGAGGCGCCCCTCCTGCCCCTCCCACTCCTCCGCCTGAGCAGCGTCGCCGGATCCAACGCGGTCGGCTTCCTGCTCGGGACGAGCTTCATCACCTTCGTGTTCCTGGGCACGCTCTACATGCAGCAAGTGCTCGGCTTCTCCGCTCTCGCGACGGGTGCGGCCTGGATGACGGCGTCGGTGACCTCGCTGGCCTGCGCGGGTTTCTCCCAGCGAATCGTGACCAAGACCTCCCCGAAGCGCGTCATGGCCGTCGGCATGGCGCTCATCGGAGCCGGGATACTGTGGGCCGCGCAGGCCCCGGTCAACGGGAATTTCTGGCCTGACCTGGCCGGGCCGTTCTTCATCGCCGGCCTCGGCACCTCGTTCGCCTTCATCCCGATCTCCATCGGAGCCCTCACCGGGGTGACCGAGCGCGACGCGGGAGTCGCCTCCGGCCTGCTCAGCACCTCGCAGAACCTCGGCGGGGTGATCGGAGTGGCCGTCGCCTCGTCCATCGCGGCCTCGCGCTTCCACACGCTGGCCCGCCACGGCTACGCGACCGCCGCCGCGCTCACCGGCGGCTTCCACTGGGCCCTGTGGCTGTGCGGGCTGACCGGTCTCGCCGCCATCATCGTCGCCTTCGTGCTCATCCGCCGCACCGCCACAGATAACGTGACTGACTGAATCGCACGACGGCAGCACCCCTATCATCACCGCGAGGACTGAGCGCCACATGCCCGAGAACACGCCCGAGTTCATCGCTCGCATGCGTATCGGCGGCGATCCGGTGGCCGAGCCAGCCGCACAGGTTGTCGCTGGCGATGCCCGGTTCACCGTGCTGACGGAGCGGCTCATCCGCATGGAGTTCGTCGCTGGGGGCCAGTTCGAGGACCGTGCCTCGTACGCGTTCCCGAACCGTCGCGCGGATGTACCAGAGTTCGAGGCGTCGCTGGCAGATGACGTCACCTCGATCGACACCGGCCCGCTCTTGCTCCGCTACCGTCGCGACGGACGGCCATTCCACGCCGGCAACCTCGAGGTCTACTGCGACGGTACACGCTGGGCGCCGGGGCTGCGTGACCGGCAGAACCTCGGCGGGGCGCGGCGCACCGTCGATACATGCCGGGGCGAAGCCCGCTTGGAGCCAGGTCTCGTCTCCCGGTCGGGGTGGGTCCACTACGACGACAGTGCCTCGCTGCTGTTCGGCGAGAACGGGTGGGCGGCGCCCCGGCGTAATCCGGCCCAGGATCTCGACTGGTATCTTTTCGGCTACGGGCACGATTATGCGCGGGCTGTGCGGGAGTACACGCGCTTCGGTGGCCCGATACCGCTCATTCCGCGCTGGATGCTCGGCGCCTGGTGGTCGCGTTACTGGGCCTACCGGGACCGCGACCTGCGTGAGCTGGCCGAGGAGTTCACGGCCCGCGGGTTCCCGCTGGACGTGCTCGTCATCGATATGGACTGGCACCTGCCGAACAGCTGGACCGGGTACAGCTGGAACCGGGAGCTCTTTCCCGATCCGCGTGGTTTCCTGGCCTGGCTGCACGAGCGCGGCCTTCACATCACCCTCAATCTCCACCCGGCGCTCGGCGTGCAGCCTTTCGAAGATGTCTATCGCGACTTCAAAGCCGCGATGGGAGTCACCTCCGAGGAAGCCGTCCCATTCCGTATCTTTGATCCCGAGTTCGCACGGAACTACTTCGAGCTCCTGCATCATCCGCTCGAGGACGACGGCGTCGATTTCTGGTGGGTCGACTGGCAGCAGGGACGCACATCCGAGCTGGCCGGCCTGGATCCGCTGCCATGGCTCAACCACCTGCACTTCCAAGATCTCAAACGCGACCCGGCCCGCCGTCCGGTCACGTTCAGCCGCTGGGGCGGTCTGGGCAGCCACCGCTACCCGGTCGGCTTCAGCGGTGACACATTCGCGCAATGGTCGGCCCTGCAATTCCAGCCGCGCTACACCGCGGCCGGCGCGAACGTCGGCTACGCCTGGTGGAGTCATGACATCGGCGGGCACATCGGCCCCGACACTCCCGAGCTTTACGTGCGGTGGGTGCAGTTCGGGGCGCTCAGCCCGATCCTGCGGCTGCACAGTAGTCAGCACCCCGATAACGAGCGGCGACCGTGGATGTTCGGTACCGGGGCCGAAGCGGCCGCGCGCGCCGCGTTCCGGGCACGGTATGAACTGGTGCCCTACCTCTATACCGCAGCCCGCCGCGCGGCCGACACTGGCATCGCGCCGATCCGGCCGATGGCCTGGATCGCGCCGGAGGACGACAATGCCTACGCGGCGCGTTATCAGTACTTGTTCGGCGACTCGATCGTCGCGGCGCCCGTGGTGCATCCGGCTGAGCCGTCGACCGGCCTGGCGTCGGCCGATGTCTGGCTGCCCGAGGGGAACTGGGTCGAGCGGACGACCGGTGAGCTGGTCACCGGGCCCACGTGGACGCGCCAGCTTGTCCCGCTCGATCGCATACCGCAGTTCGTCCGTCCCGGCACGGTGCTGCCGCTGGCCGAGGTGGCCGGCCATACCGGGGCGCAACTAGACGACCATCTGGTGCTCTCGGTCTTCCCGGGCGCGTCAGGCTCGGGGCAGGTCTATCACGACGACGGCGAGTTCTGGTGGACGAGGTTCTCGACCGAGTCGCCGGCACCGGACCGGTGCACCGTCACCGTGGAGCCGAACGATGGCGGAGGGATGTGCCGGTACACCATCCGCCTCGAGCATACGAACCGGCCGCTGCGGGTCATCGTCGACGACAGCGAGCAGGCCGGCTGGTCATACGAGGCCGGGCGCACGGTGGTGCCTGTCGCGGCGCGGCCCCGCTCGAGCGGGCTGCACATCGAGGTCATATCGAACGGGCCGTTGTCGATTGCCGGACCGGACCACAACGACGAGCTGCGCGTCGCGGACCTCCGTCAGGTGCTTCATGACGGGTCTCTGATGGCTGCCGATATCGACCAGATCGTGCGCCGGCTACCCGAGGATTCGCCGGCGCGGGCCCAGGCGGTGGCCCGGGCAGGCGGCCCGCTCATCCGCGTCATCGAGCACACCGCCCCGGACGAAGCAGCCGATACGCTCGGCCGTGTCGTCGTGGCGGCGGCGAGCACGGTCGAGGTCCACTGGCGTCTGGAGCGGCATGGCGCGGTCGAGACGACGTTGACCGGACCGGTCGACATCGACCCGGCCGGCGCGGTGATCGATGCACCGTTCCGCTGGGACGACTCACCCGATCCGGCGCGCTGGTCGGTGACTGTCTCCGCGGCCGGCCATGACATCGTGATGCGGCACTCGCACCACAGCGCCGTTCTGCTGCCGAGCATCGGATCCTGGCGCGTGACGGTCGACGGGGCGCGGTCGGCACCCGCGCTGACCGAGATACTGAGCGACCCCGGCCACCACTGGCGGGCCTGGCCCCTGTTCGAGGCCGACCCGTCCGACATCGACTTCCCCGATCTCCCGCAGCGCTATGACATCCCGCTGCAGCACGCGCCGACGTCGCTGCCCGGCCGGCCCTATGTGATCCATGCGGCCACGCGGATCGACGTCCCAGGCGACACCGACGTCTGCTTCGCCTACTTCAGCAGCGACCCGGTGGAGATCCGCGTCGACGGAAAGCCGCTCGAAGCAGACGTCACCGGCCACCCGCCGGCCTGGTTCTACGATCCGCATCCCCGAGCGCGCCGCTCGGCACCGGTGCGGCTGACGGCAGGTGCGCACACGCTGCTCTTCCGGTGTGCGAAGGCCGCGGATCTGCCGTGGCCGCAATGGTGCCTGTCGGTGTCGGCGCAGACAACCCACGGCGACGTCGCACTCGCCGTGACGGCTTCGGCGAGGTGAGCGATCGGGACCGCACGGCATTAGGCACGGCTGGCCGAGCTCAGCCTGGGAGATCCTCCGGGCGCTTGGCGGCCAGCTTGCCCTGCAGCACGCCGGTAGCCTGGCCGACCTCGATGAGGTATTCATCCGGGTCCCGCATGTAGCACCGGATCT
>Ga0116224_10001182_pt1 | contig 17561 bp, 19 predicted proteins | sample Sb_taG_9_FD_89699 | JGI IMG/M metagenome (GOLD analysis project Ga0116224, IMG submission 89699) | Peat soil microbial communities from Weissenstadt, Germany - Sb_50d_b_LC metaG | ecosystem: Environmental > Terrestrial > Soil > Wetlands > Peat | place: Germany: Weissenstadt | collected 2010-09-21 | reverse complement strand
TCGTCGGAGAGCTCCCGGACCATCTGCTCGGCCACCGCCCGGGTGTCGGGCCATGTCGAGTCGGTGTGGGGGTAATCGGTCTCGAACGTGATGCGGTCGGCGCCGATGACGCCCAGCGAGTCGAGCCCGTGCTGGTCACGGAAGAAGCACCCGTAGACCTGGCGGTGGAAGTAAGTGGACGGGGGCTCGGGGACGATGTCCTTCACACCGCCCCAGGCCCGGTGCTCGCGCCACACGTCGTCGGCCCGCTCGAGGATGTAGGGCAGCCAGCCGATCTGCCCTTCCGAGTAGGCGATGACGAGGCGGGGGAAGCGGATGAGGACGCCCGAGAAGAGGAAGTCGGTCAGCGAGGCCATGGCGTTGCCGAAGCTCAGCGTCGCCGCCACGGCAACGGGCGCGTCGGCCGAGGTGGCGGGCATCTTCGACGACGACCCGATGTGCATGCACACCACCGTCCCGGTCTCCTCGCAGGCGGCGAAGAAGGGGTCCCAGTAGCCGCCGTGGATGCTGGGCAGCCCGAGGTGCGGCGGGATCTCGCTGAAGCACACGGCCCGCACACCACGCTCCGCGTTGCGGCGCACCTCGGTAGCGGCCTTCCCGGCGTCCCACAGCGGGACGATGCACAGCGGGATCAGCCGGCCGCCGCTGTCGCCGCACCACTCCTCGACCATGAAGTCGTTGTAGGCGAGCAGGCAGGCCTCGGCCAGCTCGCGGTCCTTGGCCTCGAGGAAGGTCTGCCCGCAGAAGCGGGGAAAGGTCGGGAAGCACAGCGACGCATCGACCCAGTTCGCGTCGTTGTCGGCGATGCGGGCCTTCGGCTCGTAGCACCCGGGGCGCATCTCGTCGTAGGTGATCGGTGACATCGTCATGTCGTCGCGGTCGAAACCGACGGCGGCGACGTGGCGCTTGTTGATGTAGACGAGGTCCTCGTAGACCCAGCAGTCTGCCGGGGGCCCGTCGGGGTCGAAGGTCTGCCGGTAGGTGCCGCCGCCGATGTGCTCCATGTCGCCGATGCCGCGCCGTTCGGCCTTGGGGCCGCGGTCGCGGTAGCGGGTCGGCAGCCAGGTGTGCCAGAGGTGGGGCGGCTCGACGATGTGGTCGTCGACGCTGATGATCCTCGGGAGCGGTGTGGTGCTCCCGAGCCGGTGGGTCGCGTCGTCGCGGAGGTCGGTCACGTCGGTCATGGTTGCACCAGTGTGGCCGCGAAGGGAACCAGCGGCGCCAGCGACTCGAGCTCGGCCCGCATGGATGCGGGGTCGCCGGCCCGGATGCGCAGCACCACCTCGGTGACGCCCAGGCTGGCGTAGTGCTCGAGCTTGCCCTTGCCGGCGATGGTGCCGAAGGGGACGACGTCGAGCCGGGCCGGGTCCCGCCCCGCCGCCTCGGCGAGCGCGCGCAGGCGCGGGACCGCGTCGCCCAGGCCGCGGCCGCCGATGGGGACCCAGCCGTCGGCGCATTCGGCGACGGCCGAGAGGACCGCGTCGCCGGCACCGCCGCCGACGAGCACGCGGACGCGCGGCTGCTGCAGCGGCTTGGGCCAGGACCAGGTCGGGTCGAAGTCGACGAACTCGCCGTGGTACTCGGCCTGCTCGCGCGACCAGATGGCCTCCATGGCGGCCAGGTGCTCGCGCGCCACGGCGTGGCGGCGCACGAAGTCGACGCCGTGGTCCTCGGCCTCGGCGCGGTTCCACCCGAAGCCGACACCGAGCGTGACGCGCCCGCCCGAGAGGTGGTCGAGGGTGGCGACCTGCTTGGCGAGGAGGATGGGGTCGTGCTGCGCAACCAGCAGGATGCCCGTGCCGAGCCCGATGCGGGTCGTCACCGCGGCGGCGGTGGACAGGGCCACGAGCGGATCGAGGCAGCGCTTGTAGTCGTCAAGACGCACGCCCTCGACGAGAGCCGGCGGGACGTCCTCGCGCACGGGCAGGTGCGTGTGCTCGGGCAGGTAGAGCGAGTCGAACCCGAGCTCCTCGACCGCTGAGGCCAGCGCGGCGGGCGTCGCGTCGCGGTCGGTCAGGGCGGCGGTGATGCCTAGGCGCACGGTCAGGACCGGTCTGTGGCCCTGGCCGCGAACTCGGCCAGGGTGCCGCCGCCGACCGCAGTGCCGAGCAGCGAGGCGAAGGCGGCCTGCTCGCGCCGGTTGGCTTCCGCCACCGCGTCGCGCCGGGCCGCCCGCATGAGCGACGTGATGGCGCGGGTGGCGGTGCGGGAGTGGGCGGCGATGCGCGCGGCCAGGGTGACCGTCTCGCCGAGGACCGTCCCCGCCGCGCAGACCTGCAGGGCCAGGCCGAGGCCGACCAGGTCCTCGGCCGTCACCCAGTCGGAGGTGAGCAGGATCCGCGCCGCCTGCTGCCAGCCCATGGCGGCGGGGAACAGGAAGCTGCTTGCCGCCTCGGCCGGCACCCCCAGCTCGGCGAACGGCACGCGCAGGCGCGCGCCGGCGTCGACCAGCACGAGGTCGCAGTGGGCCAGCATGGTGAAGCCGAGCCCGACCGCCACCCCGTTGACCCCGGCGAGCAGCGGGACGGAGATGTCGTCGATGCAGTCGAGGAAATCCATGAAGCCCTGCCCGGAGCCCTCGACGGCGGTGCCGGAGGCTATGGCGGCCATCTCGGCCAGGTCTTGGCCCGAGGTGAAGGCGCTGCCGCGTCCGGTCAGGACGACGGCGCCGACCGCCTCGTCGGCATCGGCGGCACGCAGCGCGGCGGTCACCCCCTGGTACATCGCGGTGTCGAAGGCGTTGCGCACCTCGGGCCGGTTGAAGGCGACCACGCGGACGCCGGCCGCGGGGTTCTCGGTCTCGACCCGGCTCACGGGCCTTCGCCGGCCGCGGTCGCCTCGGCCCGGCGGCGGATGACCTTTTCCGCCGCGCCGCTGATGCCGGTGGAGATGGGCCATCCGACGTAGTGCGTCAGGTGGACCACGACCTCGCGGATCTGCTCGGGTGTCAGCTCGCCGCGCTCGAGCGCGGCATCGAACTGGACCTCGAGCAGATCAGCCTTGTCCTGCGCGGCCAGCACCCCGATGGTGAGCAGGCGCCGCTGGCGGAGTTCGAGCGTGTCGTCGGTCCACACCGTCCCGAACAGGTGGTCGACGGTGATGTCCGTGTAGCGACCCGGGAGGCTGGCGGGGTCGACGGTGAACCCGTAGACCTCCTGCATCTTGGCCATGCCCGCGGCGCGGCGGTCTTCTGGCGTGCTCACGTGCGCTCCTTGTCCCGCATCGGCCGGCCGACCTCTCTGTGCGGGCCCGACCCTACCCAGGTCCCGAAGGCGCGGTCACAGCCGCCACTCCATCTGGACAAGTGTCTAGACTAAAGTCTGAACCATGGACGAGCGCAACGACTACTCGGGCGAGTTCGACCCGGGCTTCGACTACGAGGACCTCTCCAAGGAGGCCCTCGTCAGGCTGGTGCGCGAGTACGGGCTGATCGTCCACCTGCTCGACCGCTCCATGTGCGCTGCCATCGGCCTGCGCTACGGGGCCGAGGCCGTGAAGGAGCTGGCGATCGAGGAGTGGGCCGGGGCCAGCCCGGTCTACGGCGATCGGCTGCGCCAGATCATGAACGTCGAGGGCGACGGCGTCTCCGCCATCTTCAAGGTGCTCCAGCTCGACCCCGGCTTCCCCCACCACTACATGGACGTGCACTACGAGCTGGTCGACGAGTCGCACGGCTACTTCGAGCTGGCCTACTGCGGGGCGCTCATGGACGCCGAGCCCTTCGGCGACGCCATGGTCACCAACATGTGCCACCACATCGAGGACGGCACCTTCGACGTGACGGCGCAGGCGGTGAACCCCAAGGCGCACATCCGCCACGTGCACCGGCCGCCCCGCGTGCCGACCGACCGCGTCCCGCACTGCCGCTGGGAGATCGTGATCGAAGACGAGACCGAGACGCTGCCCGAGAAGGACATCACGAAGATCACGCGCATGACGACGGCGGCCACCTTCGCCTTCCCCGACATGAAGGACGGCACGCCGCACGTCCCGGTGGCGCCGGGGGGGTGAGCATGTTCGACCCCCTGGAGACGGCGGCGCCGGTCGACACCGCGGAGCAGCCCGAGCGGCGCCAGCTCTCCGAGCGCCAGGCCGAAGTGATGGAGCGCCTCGTGGCCGCGGCGGCCGAGGAGGCCGAGGCGCGGCCCTACGCGGGAATAACGGTGCGCACCATCGCCAAGCGGGCGGGTGTGGCGCCGGCCACCGCCTACACCTACTTCTCGGGCAAGGACCACCTGCTGGCCGAGGTGCTGTGGCGGCGAGCGCAGTCGTCGCCGCACCTCGCCGATCTCAGCCTGTCCCTGCCGGAGCGGGTGGCCGACACGGCCCGCACCATGGGATTCGGGTCCATGGGGTCGCCGGCCGTCACCGCCTGCACGACCGCGCTCCTCGGTGACGGCCCCGACGTCAAGCGCGTGCGGGCGCGCCTCGGGACCGAGATCGGGCGCCGACTGGCGGCCGCACTGGGCAACGGTGCCGACCCGGCGGTCCTCAGCGTGCTCCAGGTCACCTATACCGGCGCCCTCCTCAGCGCGGGCATGGGCCACCTGTCGTTCGACGCGGTGCCGGTGCTCATGGGCGAAGCCACCGCGCTCATGACGGGCGGCGCCCGGTGACGACCCTCGCGCCGCTGGCCTACAGCCCCTACGACTACGCCATCCACGAGGACCCGTACCCGACCTACGCGCGACTGCGGGCAGAGGCGCCGGTGTTCTACAACGAGGAGCTCGACTTCTTCGCCTACGCGCGCCACGCCGACGTCCTGGCCGCTTTCCGCGACGTCGACCACTACTCGAACGCCTACGGCGTCAGCCTCGACCCGGCCGCCTTCGGCCCCGAAGCCCATCGCGCCGCGTCGTTCCTCGCCATGGACCCGCCGCGCCACACCCGCATGCGCTCCATCGTGGGCAAGAGCTTCACCCCGCGGCGAGTGGCCGCCATGGAGGACGGCATCCGGGAGCTGGCCGCCGTCCACCTGACGTCCGCACTCGAGGCGGGCACCTTCGACTTCATCGCGGACTTCGCCGGGCGCCTCCCCATGGACGTGATCTCCGAGCTGGTCGGCGTCCCTCCGTCGGACCGGGCCGAGGTGCGGCGCCTGGCGGACCTCCTCCTGCACCGCGAGGAGGGGATGAACGACATCCCCCAAGAAGGCCTGGAGGCGGCGCTCTCACTGGCCGGTTACTACGCCGAGATGGTGGCCGACCGCCGCCGCAACCAGCGCGACGACCTGACATGGTCGCTCCTGCAGGCCGAGATCGACGGGGACCGCCTGAGCGACGACGAGGTCATCGGCTTCCTCTTCCTGCTCGTGGTGGCCGGCAACGAGACCACCACCAAGCTGCTGGGCAACGCCTGGTACTGGGGCTGGCGCCACCCGGACCAGCTGGCCAAGCCGCTGGCTGACCCCGGCCGGGTGCCCGACTGGGTGGAGGAGACGCTGCGGTACGACACCTCGACCCAGATGCTGGTCCGGGTCACGCGCCAGCCGGTGCGCGTCCAGGGGACGGACATCCCCTCCGGGCAGCGCGTGCTGCTCCTCATCGGTTCGGCCAATCGCGACGAGGCCGTGTTCGGGCACCCGGCGACCTACGACCTCGACCGCAGCACGCAGGACCTGATCAGCTTCGGCAGCGGCCGCCACTTCTGCATGGGCGCCGCCCTGGCCCGCATGGAGGCGCGCGTGGCACTGACCGAGGTGCTGGCGCGCGTGAAGTCCTACGAAGTGGACCCGGCCGGCTTGCAGCGGGTCCACTCCATCAACGTGCGCGGCTTCGCGGCGCTCCCGACGACGGTGACGCCGCGCTGATGTCACGCTTCGACCCCAGCCCGAACGCCCGGCCGACGGTGGTGACCGGCGCGTCGTCGGGCATCGGCGCCGCGACGGTATCGCGTCCCGGCGCGAGAACGCCGACCTCGACGAGCTGCGCACGGATCCGACCGCGCTCATGGCCCCCGTGCCGGCCGAGTGCGGCGACGTCGGCGAGTTCACCATCGGCGAGCGCGATGTCGTCCTGCTCACCGGGACCGATGCCAACGCGTTCTGCTTCCGGGCGCCCGAGGAGCAGCTCGACCAGGCCGAGGCCTACCCGTTCATCACGCCGATCTTCGGCAAGGGCGTGGTCTTCGACGCCGCCGGAGCGCCGGCGCGAGATGCTGCACAGCCAGGCACTGCGGGGCAAGTTCAGGCGGGGCCACGCGGCGACCATCGCGGCTGAGGTGGAGCCGATGGTGGCGGACTGGGGCGAGGAGGGGGAGATCGACCTGTTGGAATGGCCCGCTGAGCCCAGATGCCCCACCCATGCGCTGTCGATAGAGGAGGACTGACGACGATGACCGCCTACCCACGTGCCGAATTGGAGGAGATGGTCGAGCGTTGGCTCCAGGCGAACCGAGCCGGCGAAGCCAAGAAGGACTGGCGCCACATGGCCGACCTCTACACCGAGGACGCCACCTACGGTTGGAACGTCGGCCCCAACGACGAGTTCATGGCCGTCGGGCGGGAGGAGATCCGGGAGATCGCGCTGGGCCTCGAGATGGCCGGGCTGGAGGGCTGGACCTACCCCTACCAGAAGGTGCTCGTCGACGAGCAGCAGGGCGAGATCCTCGGCCTGTGGAAGCAGGTGGCCGACGCCAAGAGGGCCGACGGCACCAACTACGAGATCGCCGGGCTGGGCGGCAGCTGGTTCCGCTACGGCGGGAACTTCCAATGGTCCTGGCAGCGCGACTTCTTCGACGTCGGCAACGCCGGGGCCGTCTTCATGGCGATGATCGGCGACGGCACGCTCCTGCCCGGCATGCAGCAGCGCATTGAGCGCGCCATGTCGGGCGAGCGCCTGCCGGGCCATTACCGGCTCGGTGAGGCCCCGGTCGGTCTGTGGGAGGTGCCTGAGGGGGCGTAGCCGGCAGTCACGCGTCCACGGCGACGGGCGCCGGGTAGGAGGACGTGGCGAAGACGGTAGTCCCGAAGAGCACAAGGGTGAGCACGTGCACGGCGGTGCACCACAGGCAGATGGCGTCGATCTCGAAGAGCTCCGCGAAGAGGAGGTACAGGACAGTGCCCAGGCCGACGACGGCCCAGGCCAGGCGCCCCCACCGGATGACCGGGTCGGGTCGGCGCCACATGGGCGGGAGCTGCAGCACCAGCATGACGGCGAAGAACACGAGGCCGAGAACGGCCACCGGGACGCCGGCCACCTCCGAGTACGAGCTGGTGGTGACCTTCAGGCAGTTGACCACCCCGTTGTCCGAGCAGGCCAGCGTGCTCGACGACGTGAAGTGCTCGTACGTGAGGTAACCGGCCACACCGAGCCCGAGCACACTGAGGACGGTCCCGACGAGCCCGGGCCACCGGGGCATGTCGTCATCCACTGTGCACCGCGGAGCACACAGCGACGGGCTGGTGTTTGGACAGCGAGCTGCAGATCGTCGTGATCAGCTGGGCGGCGCTGGCGTCGATGTCCGCCCCGATGCTCGTCGAGTTGTTACCCACCTGGGCCGCTACCGCGGAGAACGGCAAGTTCTGCAGGTCGGCGAACGAGTACTGCGCGGAGGGGAGCACCTGCTTCCCGCCGAAGTCGACGAACGGGAACGCGCCGCCGTTCGTGTTCTCCCACAGTGTGAGCTGGGCCCGCGTCGGCGCCTGCAGGATCGCGTAGCCGTTGCCCGCGGGCCTGTTCGTGTAGACCTCCACGGGCGTGAACGTGAAGTAAGGGCTCGTGTACGTCGTGCCGTAGAAGGTCACGGTGGGCACGTCACCGTCTTTGTTGGCGGAGTGGATGCGGCCCGGCTGAGGCGTGAACGTGCCGAACTTGGACAGGGCGATGTAGAGCGGCCACCGCTCGGCGGCACAGTGCGGGCAGTACTCGGCACCGATGTAGAGCAGCTGGGGCTTGCCGTCCGCGGTCAGGGCCGGGTTGTTGACGGACTGGGGCGTCGTGATGATGCCGCTGGTCGGCGCGGCGACCAGCGTCGAGACCGGGACCGACTGGAGCTTCGCCAGCGTGGTCGCCGGGATCGGGGTGCCCGCGGGCGGCGACGGCACGTCGACGACGGGCGAGTTTCCGCCACCGCCGGCGACCTTGACGATCACCAGCACGGCGACGACGAGGACCACCAGAGCGATGGTGACGATCCCGTACGTGCGGGTGCGGACCCGGCGCTCCTCCCGTGCGGCCTGCTGCTTGGCGGCCTGGCGTTCGGCGAAGCGCTGGCTCGAAGCGGACTTCTTTGCGGCCGCATTGGACTTCTGTGCGGATGCGTTGCTCTTTTGTGTTTGCCCGGAAGAGTGGGGGCGGTTGTTCGACATGGCGACTCTTTTCTCTCTGAGCGAGACGGCAGCGATCACGTGGAGGTGGCCACGCGCTCTGCCGGCGAGGGTTGGGCGTGCGCGGCGGCACGCGATCTACGAAGAATGTCGGCGCGTCGGCGTCGGCGGTTAAGCGGGGAGGAGGTGCTGCGGCGGCCTGAGCAGCGGTGACGGCGAGCCTGCAGGCAGGACGACCACGCCGCGCCGCACGCGGCGGAGGGTGTACAGCGTGAGGGTGACCAGGATCCCGGCGGCGATCGCGCCGGCCAGGGTGATGCTCGGGAGCGGCACGGTGGACGACGGCGATCCCCGGTTACACGACACGGCGGCGCACTCGCTCCCCGATGGCGACGGTGCTGCCGCCGTGATGATGGTGCCGCCGCCGGCCTGCGGCAGCGGCTGCGACAGCATGGACCCCGGCACGAGGCAGCTCACGGCCACGGCCGCAAGGGTCACCACCAGCCACTGCCACCTCCGTGCCACGGACCCAAGGCTACGCCCGCCAGTGTGGTGACCGGGGGCGGAGGGTATCGGGGGCGTTCGGATCCGGGGGAGCGGTGCACGGTGGGAAGGCGTCGGCGATCCGGGCGGCCAGCGCACCCCGCTGGTCGGGCCCGAGCGGTCCCTGACGAGCCAGGGCCCTCACCAGCGCCTTGGGCCAGAAGATCACCACGCCGTCGATGCTCAGGGGCCGAGCGACCAGGCACCATTCGGCACCGGCGAAGCACAGCACCGCCCGCATCTCCACCCCCGGGCCGGTGACCGTCCGCCCGAGCGCGCGCTGGCCCCGGGCGGCGACCACGAGGTCCCCGCGGTCGTGCCCGGCGACGATGAGCGTGCGTCGACCGACGGGTCGACCTTGCAGCCGCCCCCGGCGCACCCGCCATCACCCACACCCCGGACGGGACGACCGCGATGTGATCGATGTTGGCCCGGCTGCGGGGGACGGAACGGTCGTGCAGGACGAGGCCGGCGCTCCCGACGCCCTGGCTCAGGAGGCGGCCCACACGTTCCTCGGCCTCACCCCCGGCCCGCCAGCGTGCGGTGGACGGCCCGACTCCGGCGAGTACCGCCACCAGCGGCGCCAGGAGGCGACCGAACCGCCGGCGCCGGCGCTCGGCGTCCCGCCGCAGACGCCGCTCGAATTCGGCGTGGGCGGACGCGCCTGGCCGCCCGAGGTCGATGTGCCCCACCGAGTCGCGGTCGTCCACCATGTCGCTCTCCTCGAGGGGGCGAACGGTCGCCGCCGACCGGTTCGTGTCACTGTGGTCCCGGTGATCGGGAGGCTGACGGCGGTGACGCGTCTGGTGCTCGCCGCCACGGCCGCGCTGGTCGTGGCGGCATGCGGGTCCTTGAGCGGGGGCGGATCGCCGGTCGCACAACCCGCGGCGCGTCACGCCGCGAGCACGTCGACGGTGCCACCCTCGGCCACCACGACGACCGAACCGCCGGTCACGCCGATCTCGTGGTCGCCGTGCAACGGCGACCTCCAGTGCGGCACGCTCGTGGTGCCGCTCGACTACGCGGACCCGCGGGGGCCGACGATCCCGATCGCGGTGGCGCGGCACCCGGCGGAGGACCCCACGCAGCGCATCGGCTCCCTCGTCATCGACCCCGGCGGACCGGGCGTGTCGGGCATCGACGACATGGACAATGAGCTCAACGCGCTGACGCCGCAGCTCCTCGACGACTTCGACATCGTGATGTTCGACCCCCGCGGGGTCGAGCGGAGCGACCCGGTGACGTGTGGACAGACGTCGAGCGGGCCGACAAGCGCCACGCCCGACCCCGTGCCAACGACACCGAGCAAGCAGGCGGCATTCCTGGCCGGGTTGAAGCAATTCGCCGCCGGGTGCGAGAAGGCGAGCGCCAACGTGCTCCCCCACGTCGGCTCGGTCGACACGGCGCGCGATATGGACCGTCTCCGAGCCGCGTTGGGGGACAGTGGCCTCACCTACATGGGCCAGTCCTACGGCACGCTGCTCGGACTGACCTACGCGTCCCTCTTCCCGACCCACGTGCGGGCGATGGTGCTCGACAGCGTCATCGACCCAGCATTGAGCTTCGACCAGATGACCGCGGGACAGGCGGCGGGCTTCGAGGGCGTCCTCGACGACTTCTTCTCCTGGTGTGCCGGCACGCCGTCATGTGCGTGGCGCCCGTCCGGCGATCCGACGACCGCCCTCCTGGCGCTGCTGGCGTCGGCCGCGACCAGCCCCGCGCCGGCGGGCGGGGGACAGATGGCGGGTGCGGGTCAGCTCTACGACGCGCTGCTCGACGGGCTGTACGCGCAGTCGGACTGGCCGGGACTGGGCGCGGCGCTGGCAGCCGACGCCGCCGGCAACGGCGCCCCGGTGGTGGCCATGTCCAACCACTACAACCAGGGTGGCTCGACCAACGGCGACGACGCCGCCATCGCCATCGACTGCCTCGACCATCCCGTCTCGCGCAACCTGGCGACCTACGCCTCCCTGGCCGCGACGCTCCAGGCGTCGGCCCCCGTCTTCGGGCCGCTACTGGCGTGGGGCGAGGCGGGCTGTGCGGTGTGGCCCGCGCCGCCGACGCGCACCGTCGGCCCGGTCGCGGCGCCCGGGTCGCCACCGATCCTCGTCGTCGGCACCACCGACGACCCGGCGACGCCCTATGCCTGGGCGGTGGGCGTGGCCCATGAGCTCAGCCGGGGCGTGCTGTTGACGCGTGACGGCGACGACCACGTGGCCTACTTCTACAGCGCGTGTGTGCGGGACGACGTGCAGACATACCTCGTGAGCGGGGTGACGCCGCCCACCGCCACGACCTGCACGTGGTAGCTAGTGTGCCGGGACCGCCGCAGGGAGCGGCGTTCGACCACCCGCGGCGCTTGCATTCGCGTCCGAGCGCCGTGGCCATTGGCGAAAGGGAGGCCCACATGTGGGCACAGTTGATCATCATGAGTCTGAAGCCCGGTAAGGAAGGAGACCTGCCGCGCCTGTACGAGCAGCTGCGCGCGGCCGAGCAACCGGGCTCGGGCCTCCTGCGCACGACGGCGGCGCGGGACCAGAAGGACCCCAGCCGGGTCTACAACTTCGTGATCTTCGAGAGCGAGGAGAAGGCGCGGGCCCGCGAGCAGGACCCGGCGCGCCAGGAGGCGCTCGAGGGGGTGCGGGCCACCATGGCCGAGATCTTCGAGGGTCCCCCCGAGTTCGTCGACCTCACCGTCCTCGAGGACTCCGTGTACTGAGCCCTCGAGGACGCGGCGTCACGTGCTGGTGAAGCGGTAGATCCCGCTCCCCACCGACAAGACGGCCACCCCGGGTTCCGCCGAGAAGACGGCCACCCCGGGCGCCTCGGCGGCGGGGACGCCGCCCTCGCGGACGCTCGACGGCTCGGTCGCCGGCAGCCAAACGATGGCGGACGCGTTGGCCGGCACGGTGACCTCGAGCCCCACCCCCCCCGCTTCGCCTCTGCCACGACACCGCGACCGGCCCGGCGACGGTCGGCACCGACCCCGACGCCCGCCACAGCCCGGCCGACGGTGGCGCGACGAGCGCGCGGACCGTCCCGTCGGGGTTGGGCTCCATGAGGGACACCCCGAGCAGGCTCTCCTGCATGGCGACCAGCGCGGAGGAGCCCCAGCCGTGCGACATGGAGTCCCCGATCAGGTCGCTGGGCTGCCACATCTCCCAGATGAAGGTTCCCCCGGCCGCCACGATGTGGGCCCACCCGGGGATGGACGCGTCGGTCAGGGTGTGCACCATGGCGTCGGTCATGCCTGCGGCAGCGAGGGCGCGGAGGAGCTCGAGGCCGTGGTTGGGGGCCAGATCGATGCCGAGGCCGGCCACGTAGTCGCCCACCGCGGCCATTTCCGCGGCCGGCACCACGCCGTAGGCCAGTGCCAGAGCGTTGGCCTCCTGCGAGGCGTGCCCGCTCTGCGTGCCGTCGGCGTCGACGCCGTCGACGCCGTCGATGTAGATCCCGTCGCTGCGCCGCAGGACCCCATTGACCGCCGTCGCCAGCTGGGCGGCCCGTGCCTGCTGGGCGGCCGCGCCGGCCGCGTCCCCCGCAAGGCCGGCCAGCTGGGCCACCCCAGACCGGCGACGGGCCCGAGGAGTCGGTGCACGGACAGATCATGCCGGTTCGGCGGTGGCGGGTCCGGGCGCCGCGCCATAGTGGTCGGCGCACCAGACCAATCATGACGCACGGACTGAAGAAATAAGGAGGCTGCCGTGCCCGCACCCGAAGAGGCCCTCTCCGCCAAGAACGTGATGCTCACCGGCGCCGATGGGGCCCAGAGCAACGCCTACCAGGCCCTCCCTGCCGGAGACGGTCCCTTCGGAGGGGTCCTCGTCATCCACCACCTGCCGGGCTGGGACTCGGGCACCAAGGAGATCACGCGGCGCTTCGCCGCCAACGGCTACAACGCGATCTGCCCCAACCTGTACGCCCGCCAGGGGCTCGATGTCGACCCCGACGACGCCGCGGCCGCCACGCGCCAGGCCGGCGGGATCCCCGACGAGCAGTTCGTGGGCGATGCCGACGGCGCCATCAAGGCACTGCGGGCCCTGCCGACCTCCAACGGCAAGGTCGGGGTCATCGGCTACTGCTCCGGCGGCCGGCACTCCTTCCTCACCGCCGTGAGCGTGCCCGTCGATGCGGCCGTCGACTGCTACGGGGCCTTCGTCACCGGCACCGTGCCCGACGGTTTCCCCCTCAAGGTCACGCCGCTCGTCGACCGCACGCCGCAGCTCACCTGCCCGCTGCTGGGCCTCTTCGGGAACGATGACCAGTTCCCCAACCCCGAGCAGGTGGACGAGCTGGAGGCGGCGCTGAAGGCGGCCGGCAAGACGTACGAGTTCCACCGCTACGACGGCGCCGGCCACGCGTTCTTCTCCGTGGACCGCCCGGCGTACCGGCCCGAGGCGGCCGTCGACGGCTGGCAGCGCATCTTCGAGTGGTACGGGCGCCACCTGGCGGGGGACTGACCATGTGCTCCTACCTCACCGTCCCCACCGACATCGCCGGCAGCGCCAAAGGCGCGCAGGGTTGGTTCTCCGTCACGTCGGCCCAGGTCTACTTCGACCACCCGTTCCATGCGCCCTTCGACCACACGCTCAACATCGACTTCACCGACCCGTCGCTCGGGCCGGGCGCACGGGTCGCCGTCGAGCTCAGCGCCGAGTCGGCGCGGCGCCTGGTCGAGAGCATCACCGAGGCGCTCGCAGCCGCCGGGACCGCCGCCTCGTGACCCCACCCACCGCTCCGGCGGTCGGCGTCCACCTGCCCTGGGCCCGGGTACCGGAGCCGGTGCAGGTGTGGGCGGCGGGCGTGGGCGGGGGCACGCCCGGGGCCGTGCGCGACCTCGCGGGCGGGTTCTCACCGGGAGCGACGGCGGTGCTCGAGTGCACGGAGCGGGACATCTTCGTCAAGGCGGTCGGCGCCGAGCTGAACCCCGACTCGCCCGCACTGCATCGCCGCGAGGCCGTGGTCTCGGCGGCGTTGCCCCGGTCCCGTCTCTTCCCGCGCCTGCTCGGCACGTACGACGACGGCGAATGGGTGGCCCTCGCCTTCGAGGCCATCGACGGTCGCCCGCCCCGGCATCCGTGGGAGCCCGGCGAGCTGGCCGCCGCCGCCGAGGCCCTGGTTGCGCTGCACGGGGCGCTCACCCCCAGCCCGTCGGCAACCGTTGCACCAGCCTTCGATCGCCTCCGCGACACCTTCGGCGCCTGGTCGCTGCTGGCGGCGGCCGTCGATGTCCCGGCGGGGCTCGACCCGTGGGTGGCGCACCATCTGGACGTCCTCGCCGAGCTGGAGGCCGGGTGGCCGGAGGCATCGGAAGGAGAGACGCTGCTGCACTGCGACGTGCGCTCGGACAACCTGCTGTTCGGGCCCGATGGCGTGGTCTTCGTCGACTGGCCGTACGCCGCCGTCGGGGCGCCGGTGCTCGACGTGGTGATCTGGGCGCCCTCGGTCGCCCTGGAGGGAGGGCCTCCACCCGACGAGCTCCTGGCTCTCCACCCCGTTGCCCGCCGCGCCGATCCCGATGCCGTGCGCGCGCTGCTGGCCGCCGTCGCCGGGTTCTTCGTGGCGCACTCGCTCCGCCCGCCCCCACCGGGCCTGCCGACCCTGCGCCCGTTCCAGGCGGCCCAGGGCGAGGTTGCCCTGGCCTGGCTGCGCCACCGCACCGGCTGGTGACGGCCCGCACGCCCGCTCGGGCGTACCGCTAGGTTCGGCCTCATGCGCTTCGGACTGCAGATCCCCAACTTCACCGCCGGCGGGCCGCCCGGCGCCCTTTTCGACGGCGTCGTCGCCATGGCGACGGCGGCGGAGGAAGCCGGCTTCGACTCGGTGTGGGTGATGGACCACTTCTACCAACTTCCCCCCATGGGCGGGCCGAGCGAGCCGATGCTCGATTCGTACACGCTCCTTGGCGCGCTGGCGGCCCGGACCCAGACGGTGCGGCTGGGCACCATGGTGACCGGGGTGACGTACCGCAACCCGGCGCACCTGGCCAAAATCGTGACCACACTCGACGTCATCAGCGCGGGCCGCGCCATCCTCGGCATCGGGGCGGCCTGGTACGACGTCGAGCACGAGGGACTCGGCTTCGACTTCCCGCCCGCAGGGGAGCGCCTCGATCGCCTGGAGGAGGCGCTGCAGATCTGTCGGGCCATGTTCACCGAGGAGGCACCGAGCTTCGACGGCCGCTACTACCGGATCCACGAGGCCCGTAACGTGCCGCCACCCGTCCAGCCCGGAGGGCCTCCCATCCTCATCGGTGGTGGCGGGGAGAAGCGGACGCTGCAACTGGTGGCGCGCTACGCCGACATGTCGAACATCTTCGGCGATGCCGCCACCGTCGCCCACAAGGTTGATGTCCTGCGCGGGCACTGCGCGGCGATCGGCCGCGACCCCTCCGAGGTGACGGTCAGCCGGCTGAGCACACTGGTGCTGACCGAGAGCGGGGAGGAGACGGCGGCGACGATCGACTTCCTGGAGCAGGCCATGGGCGAGCGACCCTCGGGCGCCGATGTCGGCACGGCGGACGAGCTGGTGGTGCAGGTCGAGGAGCTCGCTGCCGCCGGAGTGGAGTACTTCGTGTTCAACGTGCCCACCGGCACGCCGGAGACGGTGCGGCAGCTGGGTCAGGTGCTGGTCGGGCGCTTCGCCGACTGAGGGCTGCGACGGCCGGCTGCTATTCCGCGCGGAGGAGCTGTGACGTGGCCGTCCTCGCTGCGACACGGCCGGGAATGGTGGCGACCACGACCGCAAGTGCGATGGCCAGGAGCCCGATCGCCACGATGGACCCGACCGGGACAGTGGGGTAGGGGACGGCGCTGATCTCACCGGCGAACAGGTCCCAGAGCGCGCGACCCAACGCGATCCCGGCCGGGATACCGATGGCGCAACCGATGACGGCGGCGACCCCGGCCTGCACGGACACGGCGGTCGCCAACTGACGTCCGGTGAAGCCGAGCGTCTTGAGGATCGCCAGATCGCGCCGCCTTCGCCGGACCGATGTGACCAGAGTGATGCCGAGGGCGCTGACGGCACCGGCCGCGAGCGCCGCGCCCAGGAGCAGCGGCGTGGAACCCAGCGATCCGTAGTTGATGATCTGGGCCGGCCGCTGGACAGGCAGCACCGAGCCGCCGTTGATTGCGATGTCCAGTTTGTGCCCGATGGCCTGGATGGAACGCAGTGCCGCCGGGCTCGCGCCTCCCTTCGTACGGATCAGGATCGCGTTGGGACCCGGCGTGACCTCGAAGAGGTTCCTCGCCGCCGGCGGGATGAGCTGGTAGGAGAGAAGTGCTCCGGTTCCCATCTCGAGATGTGACGACCCCGTGACACCGATGGGAGGCAGCGTCGCAGTGCCGACGATCATCAGCCTGACCGGTGCGCCGTTGGGTGCCCGTTCCCGCACCGTGTCCCCAACCCGCTTGTGCAGCTCGTGCAGCGTGCCGGCGCCGAGCACCACCTGATCGCGGGCTTCGAGGCCGTGCCCGCTGAGAAGAGGAGGTGCCACCGGTGCCCGGGGCGTGGCTCCCATCACCGGCACGTTGATCCCGTCAATTTGCAGGGTCGAGTAGGAGACGCCACTCCAACTCTCGACGAGGGGGTCTGCGTTGAGAAGTTTGGCCGCCGCCTGTCCGGGGATATCGCCCAGCCCACCTCCACCGTCCATGTCGTAGGTCCAGTTCCAGCCGTAGAGCGCCGGGTGGCTGACCAACGTGTTGAGACTCGACCCGAATGTGACCGTGGCCACGACGACAGTGACGGCGAGGATGGCGCCCAGGATCGCCGACCGTACGGGGACGGCGCTCCTCCCCACCCCCGGCTCGAGGGCGAAGCGCACGCCGGTGATCGCCGGCGGCGGGAGTCCGACCCGTGCTGCCACAGTCGTCACCCGCGACGAGGGGGTTCGTTGGCCACGGACGCGTGCTCTGCCCGGCAGTGCTCGCCACGAAGCCAGCGCCGCGATCGCTCCGAGCGACAGCAGGAGGCCGGCCACGCCGAGACCGATCACCGCCCAGTCTGCGTGCACCTCGACACGCAGGAACTGCCGCACTGGCCCCAGCGGCGCCAGCGGCGAGAGGCAGAGCGCCACCACCCCGGCCAGGATGGAGCCGACCGCCACGGCGCCCAGCGTGCCGATCAGGTCGTCGCAGAAGCTCATGGAGGGGCTTGCCCCGAGGGCCCGGATGATGTCAAGGTCTGCGGCCTTCAGGCGGATCCGGCGGCTGACCACCTGCCCGGCGATGAGGAGGGCGGCGACGCCGGCGATGCCGCCGAAGACGGCGAGCGCGATGGCCTCGGGCCGCAAGGTGTCGTTGGCGATGGCGACTCGATCCTCGACCTGGACGTAGACCAAGGGGAGACCCTTGGGCAGCACGCCCTTGATCTCTGCCTCGACCGCGGAGAGATACCGGTTGCCGTCCTGCAGCGTCAGCGCGCTCAGCATGGTGTTACTGCAGCAGGCGAGCAGCTTGTCGGTTAGCGCCGGCGTGAGCAACTCGATGGACTGGCCTTGTGCCTCGTCCTGGTCCGCGAACAGGTTGGTCGCTTGCGCCCCCGCGATGCCGACCAACTTCACCCGCGCCCGTTGGCCGGCGGGGATGGTCGAGTTCAACGCGAGGTTTCCCGAATTCGCCTGCGCATTGGTCAGCCACCCGACGGGAACCACGTCCCCAACGTGATACCCGAATGCCTTCGCAGAGGCCGCATCGAGGACGAACTCGCCGGCCTTGTGAGGGTCCGCCATCCGTCCCTGCGTGATGGC
>Ga0116224_10001180_pt1 | contig 17603 bp, 19 predicted proteins | sample Sb_taG_9_FD_89699 | JGI IMG/M metagenome (GOLD analysis project Ga0116224, IMG submission 89699) | Peat soil microbial communities from Weissenstadt, Germany - Sb_50d_b_LC metaG | ecosystem: Environmental > Terrestrial > Soil > Wetlands > Peat | place: Germany: Weissenstadt | collected 2010-09-21 | reverse complement strand
GTCGGCCTCGATGTCCGTCTCGGCATCGGCAGCGAAATCCGCCGCGAACTCGGTCTCGGCATGCGAACCTGACCGGGCGGAACGCGGCCGCCGGATCCAGGCAGGAAGCAGGATGACGGCCCAGATCGCCACGATGGCGAGGTAGAGAACGGCGCTGCTCAATGGGCACCCCCGTGACCATGGGAAGACCAGGACGGCTGGCCTCCCCAGTGCCAGCCGGAAGCGGAACTGCACCTGGTCACGTCACGCACCGTAGGCGTCTGGCTCAGAATAGACGAGCATGTGAGCCGGTGTGTCGCGAGATAGCTGATCCCGCCGAGCGGCTTGCGGGACTCCGGGCTGGCCAGCGGGCGTTACGTCGCGGCGGGCCAGGACCGGTCAGCTGATCCGCGACCGGTCGGCGCGGACGGTACTGCGCCAGCGTGGCAGCAGGCCCGACGCCGCGTCCTCCGGGGTCAGCGCGTAGCAGACGTGGTCCCGCCAGGCGCCGTCGACGTGCAGCGACTTACGGCGGATGCCCTCCTCATGGAAGCCGAGCTTCTCGACCACCCGGCGGCTGGCCCGGTTCTCCGGCCGGATGGTCGCCTCGATCCGGTGCAGGCCGACCACGAAGAAGCAGTGGTCCATGGCCATCGCCAGGGCGGTGGGTATCACCCCGCGCCCGGCGAACTCCTGGTCGACCCAGTAACCCACGGCGGCTGTTCTGGCCGAGCCCCAGATGATGTTGCCGACGGTCAGCTGCCCAGCGAACCGGCCGTCGTAGGTGACCACCCACGGCAGGGTGACGCCCCGCCGCGCCTCCCGGCGCATGGTCCTGGTCATCGCCACGTACGGGCCGAGGTTGGACTGGTACAGCGGAGTCTCCGGGCTGGTCGGCTCCCACGGCCGCAGCCAGTCCGCGTTGCGCACCCTGGCCTCCCGCCAGGCCGCCGCGTCCCTGCTCGTCAGCGGGCGCAGTCCGACCGGCGCGTCCAGAAGGGTCGGCTCAGTCAGGGTTACCGGCCAGCCGCGCACATATGCCACCACCCCATCATTGCGCGCCCGCGCACATCCGCGCTATCAGGCTGTCAACTATGATCGCCGCCGCTGTCTGGCCGGGTTGATCGAATCGCCCAATCCCCGCCGCTGGCCTGGCTCACTGCCGAGGGTGATCGCCGCCTGCGGCCTGGTCAAGGGCATGAGCTATAACGGGACCAAGGACCGACATGCCGTCCCTGACGCCGCCTGTCGAGCCGGGGAGATTCACGATCAGCGTGGTACCGGCGAGTCCGGCCAGGCCGCGGGAGAGCATCGCGGACGGCACTCCGGCGTTGACTCCGGCTGCCCGGATCGCCTCGGCGATGCCGGGGATCTCCCGGTCGATGACAAGCCGGGTCATCTCCGGCGTCATGTCACCGGGCGTCAGGCCGGTGCCGCCGGTGGTGACCACCACGTCGTAGCCTGCCGCAACCGCGTCCATGAGCGCGATCTCGACCGTCGCCCCGTCCGGGATCACGATCGGACCGTCCGTCTCGCAACCGGCCGAACGCAGCGCCTCAGCAAGCACCGGCCCGGACGTGTCGGCGTAGACGCCTGCTGCTGCCCGGTTGGACACGGTGATCGCCAGCGCGCGGATCATGACCGGCTCCAGCGACCCGTTTTGCCCCCGGTCTTCTCGGTCACCATGACGTCGGTGATCACCGCAGCCGGGTCGATCGCCTTGATCATGTCGATCAGCGCGAGTGCGCCGACGGTGACCGCCGTCAGCGCCTCCATCTCTACCCCGGTGCGGTCGGCGGTCCGCGTCGTCACCTCGATCCGCACCCCGTCGTCGCGCACCGACAGGTCGACTGCTACCGAGTGCAGCCCGATCGGGTGGCAGAGCGGGATCAGGTCCGGAGTGCGCTTGGCGCCCTGGATGGCGGCGATCCTGGCCACAGCGAGGGCGTCGCCCTTGGGCACGGTGCCGTCTCGCAGCGCGGCCACTGCCTGCGCGGAGAGCAGTACCCGGCCACTGGCCGTGGCGCTGCGCGCAGTCACCTCCTTGGCCGAGACATCGACCATCCTGGCCTGCCCGGCCGCATCCAGGTGGGTGAGTGCTGCCCCGGGCTCGGTCGGGGCCGCCTCGCTCCGGGCTGGGCCGAGCTTGGGCCGGCTGGTCGCGGCTGGCCTTGGTGCGGCCGGCGTTTCCTCGGCGCCATTGTCTCCTCCATGATCGTGGAGACTTGTATGCGAAATATGCATAGAACTCTCCACGATCATGGAATCGGGCCCTGGTTCGGCCGGGCCGGCCGCCGTCGGCTGGTTGGGGAGTGGTCCGGGCTCGATCCGGATGGCCGGGGCCGACTCGCTCCGGGCTGGGTCGGGCTGGGTGGCTCCGGGCTCGGTCCGGCTGGCCGGGGCTGGCTCGCTCCGGGCCGCAGCGAGCTCGGGCCGGTTGGTCGCGGCTGGGTCGAGCTGGGCTGCTCCGGGCCCGGTCCGGCTGGTCGCGGCCGACTGGTCAACGGTTGGGTCGGGCTCGGATTGGCTTCGCTCAACTGGTTCGGTCACGGGAGTTCCAGGACGTCGACCGTCTGGCCGGCCGGAAGGCTGGTCACCGACTCGGGCACGATGATCAGCGCGTTAGCCCTGGCCAGCGAGGCGATCTGGTGCGAGCTCTGCCCGGTCAGCGGGGTGACGGCACCGGCTCGTGAGTCCAGGATCCCGCGCAGGTACGACCTTCGACCGGCGGGCGAGCGGACCGGCTCGGACAGCCGGGCCTGGCGGTGCGCTTCCCGTTGCGCCGGAAGGTCTTGCAAGGCACCGACGGCTGGCAGGACGAACAGGCGAAACGACACGAACGCGCTCACCGGGTTTCCCGGCAGCGTGAAGATTGGGGTGTCCGAGGGGCCGAGCAGCCCGAACCCCTGGGGCATCCCCGGCTGCATCGCCACCTTGCGGAACGTGACCGTGCCCAGCTTGCTCAGTGCCGCCTTGACCACGTCATGCTCGCCGCCCATGCTCACCCCGCCGCTGGTGATCAGCAGGTCAGCGCCTGCCGCAGCGGTCTCGATCGCGGCCAGGACGGTCTCGGGGTCGTCGCGCAGCGTCGGGTGCCTGGTCGTATCGCAGCCCGCCTGCCGTGCGGCGGCCGCCAGCATGTAGCTGTTGGAGTCCCAGATCCGGCCGGGAACCAGCGGCTGGCCTGGCTCGGCCAGCTCGTTGCCGGTCGAGATGACGGTCACCCTCGGGCGGCGACGGGCCCGCACGGTGCCGTGGCCGGCCGCGGCCAGGACGCCGATCTGGGCCGGGCCGAGCCTGGTGCCGGCCGGCAGCAGCAGGTCGCCGGGGGCCGCGTCGTCACCGGTGCGACGCAGCGCGTGGCCCACGTCGGCGGGCGCCGTGATCCGCACGGTGCTCGTGCCGCCGTCGGTCCACTCGACCGGGACCACGGCGTCGGCCCCGGCCGGCAGGAGCGCGCCGGTCATGATCTTGATGCAATGACCAGGCGCGATGGTGTGCGGGGTCGTGTCACCGGCCGCTACCTCGGCGTCGACCGGCAGGGTCACCGGGGACCCTGCGCTGGCTGCGGCGACATCCGCGGCGCGGACCGCATAGCCGTCCATCGATGAGTTGTCGAAGCCGGGCAGCGGCCAGGCCGCGGTCACGTCAGCGGCCAGGACGGTGCCTTGCGCGTCGGCCAGCGTCAGCTCGACGGACTGCAGCGGGCGGATCGCCCCGAGGATTTCGCTGAGGTAGCTCTCGACCGAGTCCATTACGGCCTGATCATGTGCGTCCGCCACGGCCTGATCCTGCCCGCCCCTCACTCCAGCGTGTCAAGGAACTCGCGAAGCCAGGGTATGAACTCTTTCGCCAGGTCGGGCCTGGCACAGGCGAACTCAACCGTGGTGCGCAGGAAGTCCTGCTTGTTGCCGGTGTCGAAGCGGCGGCCGCGGAACAGCACGCCGTGCACTCCGCCGCCGTCCGAGCTGACGTCCCGGTCGGCCACTGCCAGGGTCCGCAGGGCATCGGTGAGCTGGATCTCGCCGTTGCGGCCGGGCGGGGTCTCGCGCAGCACGGCGAACACGGCCGGGTCGCAGATGTAACGGCCGATCACGATCCAGTTCGACGGCGCCTCGCTCGGATCCGGCTTCTCGATCAGGTCGGTGACCGCGACGACGTCCCGCTCGTCGGTCGGCTTGAACGCCGCGCACCCGTAGGCGGAGACCTGGTCGGGGGGGACCTCCATCAGTGCGATGATGCTGCCGCCGAACCGCTTCCTGGCCGCGATCATCCTGGCCAGCAGGTCCTCGTTCATGCTGATCAGGTCGTCGCCGAGCAGCACGGCGAACGGCTCGTCGCCGACGTGCTCGGCGGCGCAGAGCACCGCGTGGCCCAGACCCAGCGGTGAGTCCTGCCGCACGTAGCTGACCGAGGCCAGCTCGGTCGGCGCGCGCACGTCGGCTAGCGCGCGGTGATTGCCGCGGGCGGCCAGTTGGGCCTCAAGCTCGTGCGCCCGGTCGAAGTGGTCCGAGATCGAGGCCTGGTTGTCGCCGGTGATCAGCAGCACGTCGGTCAGCCCGGCGCCTACCGCTTCCTCGACCACGTACTGGATCGCCGGCTTGTCCACAACGGGCAGCATGACCTTGGGCGTTGCCTTGGTTGCAGGCAGGAACCTGGTGCCCCGACCCGCGACCGGCACGACCGCTTTGGTGACTTCGGCTGAGTGAGCCATGCTGAGAACCCTAACCAGACCGCTGGAGGACTTCGTGCACGGCATGGCCGAAAGTGACCAGAGCCCGATTGCGGGCTTGGCCACGTCGAGCGACCAGGATGCGGCCGCGGCGCGGCTGGCCGAGCGCAAAGCGCTGCTGCGCAAGGATTTGATCGCGGCTCGGGCCAGGCTGAGCGAGGCGGACCGGGCCGCGGCCGGCCGGTCACTGCGGGACGCGATCCTGGAGCTACCGGAAGTCGGCATGGCAGGCACGATCGCGGGGTACCTGTCCGTCGGCACCGAGCCGGAGACCCGCGGACTGGTCTTCGCGCTATGGAAGCGCGGCAGCTATGTGCTGCTGCCCATGCTGCGCGACGACAATGACCTGGACTGGGCGTCTTATGAGGGACCGGAGTCGCTGGTGCCTGGCCCGCGCGGGCTGCTTCAGCCGTCCGAGCCTGCGCGCGGGCTGGCCGGCATCGCCAGCGCGGACGTGGTGATCGTCCCCGCCCTGGCGGTTGACCGCAGCGGGCACCGGCTTGGCCGCGGCGGCGGGTCTTATGACCGGGCACTGGCCAGGGTCGGTGCCGCCGTGCCGACGATCGCGCTGCTCTACGACTCCGAGTTGCTCGATGAGGTTCCGGCCGGTCCGCATGACCAGCGGGTACGAGCCGTTGCGCAACCAGGCGCAGGAATCACCAGGATCGCGTAGCCGTTGTAGCATTTAGCAGTTGACGGTGGCGAGTGCTAAGGCTTTCTTGGGAGGACACAGTGCCGACGTACCAGTACGCCTGCACCGAATGCGGAGACCGGGTTGAGGTCGTGCAGCGCTTCAGCGACGATGCGCTGACCGTCTGCGGACCGTGCGGCGGCAAGCTTCGGAAGGTGTTCTCGGCGGTAGGGATCGTCTTCAAGGGCTCGGGTTTCTACCGCAACGACAGCCGGCACGGGAGCGGCGCGGCCAACGGAACGAAGGACCGCGCGGGATCCGGCTCGGACGGGTCGTCGTCGTCTGATGGCGGGTCGGGCGGCAAGGCTGAGTCCGGCAGCAAGGCGGAGTCCGGCAGCAAGGCGGAGTCGGGCAGCACGTCCGGGTCGTCCGGCAGCGCGTCCGGGTCCGGGTCCGGGTCCGGCAAGTCCGGGTCCGGCGATGGATCGGCGGGTACCGGTAGCTCCGGCGCGGGGTCGAAGGGGAAAGGTTCGGCTGGGGCCGGCTCGAAGGTCGCCTGACCCGCGGTGACCGGCCAGGCAAGCATCGGCGTCATCGGCGGCTCGGGACTGTATGAGTTCCTCGACGACGCGAGGCAGGTCGAGGTGCAGACTCCGTTCGGCCCGCCGAGCGATCCGCTGACGATCGGCACTGTCGCCGGGCGCTCCGTCGCGTTCCTGCCGCGGCATGGGCGGGATCACAGGTTCCCGCCGCACGCCATCCCGTACCGGGCGAACCTGTGGGCACTGCGGTCGGTAGGCGTGCGCCAGGTGCTCGGGCCAAGTGCCGTCGGGGCGCTGACCTCCGCCTATGGCCACGGCGCGCTAATCATCCCCGACCAGCTCGTGGACCGCACGACCAGCCGGGTGCAGACCTATTACGACTCCGGCGGCGCGGTGCACATCCAGTACGCCGACCCCTATTGCCCGACCGGGCGCTCAGTCGCGATCGCGACGGCTGAATCGGCCGGCTGGGCGCCGGCCAGGTCGGGCACGTTGGTGGTGATCGAAGGCCCCCGGTTCTCGACGAGGGCCGAGTCCCGCTGGTACGCGGCGCAGGGCTGGACGCTGGTGGGGATGACCGGGCACCCTGAGGCGGTCCTCGCCCGCGAGCTGGCGCTCTGCTATACGGCGATCTCGCTGGTCACCGACACCGATGCCGGAGTCGAGGAGGGCCAGGGCGTGACCCACGAAGAGGTCCTGCGGGTGTTCGCGCAGAACCTGACCAGGCTGCGTGAGCTGCTGATGAAGATCATCGAGAACCTGCCGGAGGACCGGGTCTGCCCGTGCCCGCATGCGCTGGACGGCCTGAAGCTGCCGATCGAGCTACCGTGACCGGCAGCTGCGTCAGCCGGTCGGCAGTTGCGTCAGCCGGCCGGCATCGGCGTCTAGTGCTGCGTGATCGGGTCGGACGGTCGGCTTCTCTGTTCAGGTGCCCGGCGCATGTCGGCTGGCGAGCCCGACCAGATTGCCCTCGCTGTCCTTGATGATGGTCATCCATTCCTCCCAGCCAGGCTCACCGAACACGCCCTGGTCATCAACATGGATCCGGTGAGGTTCGCTCTCGATCGTGACGCCCGCCTCGCGCAGCCGGCCGGCGCTGCGCCTGGCGTCATCGACCCGCAGGTAGATCAGCGCGCTGGGTGCCGCCTTCTCGAGCATCAGGCGGGCCGGGCCGAGTCGCAGGAAGGCGAGTCCTGGCGGGTCATACCTGGCGATGAGCTCACCGTCGAGTTGGCCGGTATAGAAGGCAACTGCCCGGTCGATGTCGTCAGCGTGCTGCGCGATCTGATGGAGTTCCATGACGCTCCCGTCCGCTATTTGCATAGCATGCCTACGCATATTTGATAGGGATGCTATACATAGTTCATGACAGAGCGCAACCCTGATCTGGAGCGTGCGGCCGCGGCGCTCAATTCGGGAGCCATCCACCTGCTCCGTGGCCTGGCTGTGGTCGACAGGCTGGCTGGGCTGACCCCAGCCAGGCTCTCGGCGCTGTCGGTGCTGGTCTTCGGCGGGCCCCGAACGCTTGGCGAACTGGCCGCCGCAGAAGGAGTGGCAGGTCCCACGATGACTCGGATTGTCGACGGACTGGCTGAGGCAGGACTCGCGGAGCGCCGGGCGCACCCCCGTGATGGCCGAGCGGTCGAGATTGCGGCAACAAGTGCAGGCCAGAGCCTTATGCAGGCCGCGGCCAAGCGCCGCATCGATGCGATCGTCACTGGACTCGGCAGCCTGAACCCGGCCGAGCGCGGCCGCCTTACCTCGGCGGCAAGCCTGCTCGATCTGCTGGCCGCCGCAATCAGACAATCGAGCTGATCAGTACCGAGGATGCCGATTAGTACCGAAGATGCCGCTTACCATGTCGGGACTTCGGCGTGACGCTGCCGATCACGGCCTGATCTTGCCGACCTTGGGCCGCTGGTCGAGTAACCGGCCGGACTAGTGCGGCTGACGACGCCACTGACCGGCTAGGCTTGATGCGGTTTCCTGGCCCGACCAGGCCAGCCCCGATAGCTCAGTGGATAGAGCGACTGCCTCCTAAGCAGTAGGTCCCGCGTTCGAGTCGCGGTCGGGGCGCAGGTCAAGATACTTTTCCGATACTTATCTCGACGGCCGGGCGCCACACGGGGAGCCAAACATGACTCGCAATGAGGTACTGCTGTCAGGCAGTGCGTCATCGGGCAGGCTGTGGATCACTGGCTCGGGAAGCACCAGGCGCGAGAGGGAAGTGCCACCACTCTTGCTCGGCGTGGTCGCTGCTATCGGCACGTGCCCGGTCGTAGCAATCAACGTCGCACCGCGCCCGTCACGGATGGTAAGTGGAGTGCGATGCCGCCTCGCGACTTTTCCGCACCTCCCTACCGACTCTGAGTGGGTGCTCAGCTGGCTGGTCAGTCGTGCTCCGGCGGCCGGATCTCCCGCTTATGCGTGCCTTCCGCAGTGCGATGCCATCGGCCGGCATGGCGTCGGCCGCTGGCGAGCACGGCTCGGCTGGCGCGGCTTGGGCGGCGGAAGGTGCACGACGACTGCCGGGCAGGCGCGGCAGCGGCGGTGACTCGCCTTGTCTGGTGATGGCCGGGCTAGAAATCGCTGATCAGACGCTCAGCCGCGGCTGGCTATGCTTCGTCGCGCATCCAGTCAGATACGTGCTCGCCGATCATGATGCAGGTGAGGTTGATGTTCGCGCGTGGGATGGCCGGCATGACCGACGCATCGGCCACGCGCAGGTTCGGGATAGGGCGGAGCCGGCAGTGCTGGTCGACCACTGCCATCGGATCGCCGGCCGGGCCCATCGGGGCTGTGCCGCAGGGATGGAACTGGGTCGATACGGTTGCGCGGACGTACGCCGCGAGCGCGTCGTCCGAGCCCATCGTTTCCTCCGATAGCAGGGCGACGTGGTTCGTGTGGCGGGCGATCTCCGGCTGGTGCGCGATCTGCCAGGCGAGGCGGACGCCCTCGATGAGCCGGCGCAGGTCCTGCGGGTCGGTGGCGAAGTCGAGCTGGATCAGTGGCTGGACCCGCGGGTCGGTGCTCGCAAGCTCCAGGCGGCCGCGCGCGTGCGGGCGTTCGAGCGCGACGGGCAGCCCGATCGCGAGCGCTGTGCCCACTGCATCCACCGCCTGCTGGCCGCCGATGCCAGCGACGTCGACGTGGCTGAACACGACTTGCTGCATGTCGTTGAACTCGCCGGAGCCGGGTGCGGTGTAGCGCAGGACGACCTGCGCGAGCGGGGTCTGCGGGTCGCAGCTGCCCGGCTTGGGGACGAGCAGCAGCCGGGTGACCGGGTGATCAGCCAGGGCCGCGCCGACGCCGGGAAGGTCCGCCACTGGCTCGATGCCCAGGCCGGCCAGCGCGGCCTTGGGGCCGATGCCCGAGCGGAGCAGGATCGCTGGCGAGCCGATGGCGCCGGCGGCCAGGGTGATGCGCCGCCCGCGGACCTGTTCGGGCTCGCCTTCGCCAGCGATGTCCACACCGACCGCCCGGTCGCCGGCGACCAGGACCCGGTTGACCAGGCAGCGCGGACGGATGGTGAGGTTGGGCCGGTGCCGGGCGGGCAGCAGGTAGGCGATCGCCGTCGACAGGCGCAGGCGGCCCCGCCGGTTTTGCGGGAACGGGCCCACTCCGGTCGCTGCCGGGTGGTTGTGGTCGGTGACTTCGGGGAAGCCGAGTCGGCGGCAGACCTCGAAGAAGGCGCGCTGGACCGGGATCAGCTCATCGGGCCGCCAGCGGCGGATCGCGACCGGGCCGCCGCGTCCATGCAGTTCGCCCGCGTCTTCGGGGTCGTCTTCGAGCCGGCGAAAGTGCGGCAGGACCTTCACCCAGCTCCACTCGTCGTTGCCCAGCGCCGCCCACTCGTCGTAATCGGCTGGCACGCCGCGCAGTGCGATTGCGGCATTGACAGCAGACGAGCCGCCGATCACCCGGCCACGCGGATAGGGAATGGCCCGGCCGGGCACGGCCTGCGCGGTCAGCGCCCAGTCGTGTTCCCGCAACGACACGCGCCAGCCGTCCCGCAGATCGGCGGGGGTCGACTCGAGCGTCGCATAGTCCGGGCCTGCCTCCAGCAGCAGGACGCGGCGGGCCGGTTCCTCCGACAGCCGGGCCGCCAGCACCGCACCAGCCGAACCGCCACCCACGATAATGTCGTCATATTCCATCCGCCCAGACCTCCTGCGAGCCGCAGCCCGGAAGGGTGATCAACGAATCCTAGATAGTTCCACCCGCAGCGCCCTGAACGGAAACCATGCTCCGTCATGCTCGCAGGCGGCTTGACGACGCCGGCCCGCTGCACGCCGTGGTCCCGCCGTGGCGGCCAGACGGGGTGGGGGTACCTCGCTGTGCCCGGGTTCCATCGCACCGCCAGAGATCTCCCTTCTAGAGATCTTCCTCGCGGAGCACGTCCAGGTTGCGGAACGTCAGCGTGCTGTCGCTGATCCCGGCCAGGAACGCGGCGAACTCTCCGGTCTCGGGCCGGCCGGAGTTCTCCATGGCCTGCTCGTAAGAGGCGAATTCCACCATGAGCAGGTAGCGGTCCCGGGCATCCCGGTCGCGGCGTAGCACTGCCCGGTGTGGTATCCGGTGACCTTCGGATCTGGCCATCCACTCGTCGAGGCCGGCGTTGAATTCGTCAATGCGCTCCGTGGTGAACTCGATGATCTGCGCGAATTTCATGATCCAAACCTCCGGGTACTGCCGCCCGCCGCGGCAGGGTCAGGCCTGTGCCTCAAGGACGATGTTGAACGGGGTCTCCGCCACCCGCCGGAGCGTGGCGAAGCCTGCGCTGGTGACGATCTCGCGCAGCCTGGCCTCACCGGCCTGTGCGCCGAGCGCGGTGCCGATCTCCTGCGACAGGGAACTCGGCGTGCAGAGCAGGGTCGAGAAGCCGTAGTAGGCGGCGCCGACCGGGTTGAGGTTGCCGGTGATGTCGTCGTCAGCGAATGGCTCGATGAGCATGAGCGTCCCGCCGGGCGCGAGCTGAGCGCGGGCGTAAGCGCATGCGCCGGCAGGATCGCCCATGTCATGCAGGCAGTCGAAGAAGCACACCAGGTCATAGCAGCCGCTGAAGGTGGTGGCCGACGCGACCTCGAAGCGTACCCGCTCGGCCAGCCCGGCATCGGCGGCGCGCTTGCGGGCGGCCTCGATGGAGCCGTCGTGCGCGTCGAAGCCGGTGATCGCCGAGGCGGGATAGGAATCGGCCAGCAACAGCGTGGACGCCCCGTGGCCGCAGCCGACGTCGGCGACTCGTGCCCCGGCGGCGAGCTTGGCCTCAACGCCGTCCAGGGCCGGGATCCACGCGCTGGCGAGGTTGTTCAGGTACCCCGGCCGGAAGAACCGCTCGCAGCCATGCAGGACATGCTCGTCATGCGCCCCCCACGCGAACCCGCCGCCGCTGCGGAACCGCTCGGCGATCTTGTCCGTGGCGTACACCGAGCCCAGCGCGATCTCGAACGCGCCGATCACGCACGCAGGGCTCGTCTCGTCGGTGAGCGGCACCGCATGCTCATCTGGCAGCGAGAACCGCCCGTCGCCGTCGTAGGTCACATACCCGCGCGCCGCCTGGGCGCTCAGCCATTCGCGGACGTAACGCTCCGCGGTGCCAGTGCGCGCGGCCAGCTCCCCGGACGTGATTGATCCGGTCCCGGCCATGGCCCGGTACAGGCCGAGCTTGTCGCCAAGGACGACCATGGCGCCGCCGAGCAGTGCCCCGACATCGGCGACGGCCCGGCCGACGAACTCCATCATCTGAGTCTCATCCACCTGAAATCCCTTCGTTCCGGCCCCGCGTGCGATGACCTCGCTGGTGCCGCCGGGAGGACGCCGACGCTGAACCCCAGGCCCCAGCGTCAGCGACCTTGAGCCAGACAAGCAGCGCCGGTACCCGGCGGGTAAAACTCCTGGCCAGAACGCTATGGACAGCGGGGGCCGGCAGCATCCGTACTTGTACCGAATCTGGAGGCCGGCCGGTCAGGGCGAGTCGGGAGCCAAGCCGAGCTGGGCTGCCCGCCGGGCCAGTTCGGGCTTGGAATGCACGCCGAGCTTGGCGTAGGCGCGCGCGAGATGGCTCTCCACGGTGCGCTCGCTGAGGAACAGCGCAGCCGCGATGGCCGGCGCACTCTCCCCGGCCACGGTCAGGGCGACGATCTCGCGTTCCCGCCGGCTCAGCGCTTCCGATCCCGTCGCGTATCGCCTGGTTCGCGGCCGGGCGGACCGACCGGTGAGGAAGGTCTCGATGGCGTCGAGGATCTCGTCAGCGTCACCCAGCCAGGGCCGGTGGTCCACGCCGGATGCCTCGATGAGCTGTGCGCCGGCTATGTGCGCGGCAAGGTAGCGGCTGTTGCCGACATCCACCCACTGCTCGTTCGTGCGGTGGATGACCAGGGTCGGGACAGCAACCTGAGCCAGCAGGTGGCGGATGTCGAGCTCGGCGTTCAGGCCAAGGGCCCCGCGCCCCATCGAGGGGCTGGCGGCGGCCCGCAGGTAACGTGCCCACCATGCCTGGTACCGCTCGTCGTCGGCCACGCTGGGATTGGCCGCGGCCCACCACTTCCCGCTGGCCCAGCCCTGATCCATCCCACGCAGGACTTCCGCCAGATGCCCGGCAGACCAGCCCCACGGATAGTCGGCGGTGCGGAGTCGGCGGGCGAACGACCCATAGGTGACCAGCGAAGCCGACCGGTCCGGATGGGCAACCGCGAACGCGATGCACAGGCACCCGCCGTCGGAAACACCGAACAAGGCAGCCCGCTGCGAGCCGGCCGCATCCATCACGGCCCGGATATCGTCCATCCGCTCAGCCAGGCCAGGCGGCCGCGAGACCGGATCCGACAGCCCCGTGCCCCGCTTGTCGAAGAAGATCACCCGGGTGAAAGCCGCAAGCCGCCGCAGAAACCGCGCCAGATACGGCTCTTCCCAGGCGAGCTCAATATGCGAGATGAAGCCGGGCACGAACACCAGATCAGCAGGGCCATCACCGAAAGCCTGATAGGCGATGTTCACCTCTCCGCTCCTGGCATAGCACGTGTCTGGCACCACATCAGTCTGCAGGCAGCCACACGCAGCGGTCCATCGACACTGCCCGACGGTCTCCCAGGCCACGGCCAGCACGGGCGCAGAAGGTTCAGCTGATCGAGTTCCGCAAATTCGGCAGCGCCACCCGGGCAGTCCCGAATGTTCCATCTGCGTCCTCCCCCGAGGTTGGCACCTGGCCAACTGATCCGCGCAGAACAGCGGATGTGTGCACTGAGTCTAGAAATCGGGCACATCGCGGAGCGTGATGGGATCTCTGGCCCGGCCCGTGGCTGATCGACGGACGGGCTCTCCGGGCGGCAAGGACATGCCGCTCCGCCGGCTGGTTCGTCAGGAACGCGCCGGCAGCTAGCAACGTCCCTTCGCTCCAGCCCCATTACAGGACCTTCACCGCTACTACGGGCCGTCCCGCCCCTGTGCCCCGCATCGGTACTCTGCCGCTCGCGGTGTCCGCCGCTTGCGGTCCTCCCTCTCGCGGCCATCCGGGCACCATCACCCATCTCTGGCCGGCAGTATCGGGACGACAGGTTCTCCTGTTCCATGCCAGCGCCCGCGAGCCTTACACCTTGTTCGCACGCCATAAAGAGCCGACTGGGCGTGGGGCGGGCAGATAGCGACGATCACGCAGAGCGACGGGTCTCCGTTTGAGGAAGCAAGACGGGGGCCTGGTATACAGATTGTTATGGCCGTCGGTGCCGCGTGGCACACTCTCGCGCATGACAGGAACGGACCCCAAAGCTGACCTGCACCGCTACTTGCAGGCCGCCCGTGAAGCCCTGCTGTGGAAGCTCGACGGGCTTTCCGAGTACGACATCCGCCGGCCGCTGACGCCGACCGGCACCAACCTGCTGGGACTGGTCAAGCACCTCGCCGGTGTCGAGCTGTGGTACTTCGGTGACGCGTTCGCGCGGCCGCCCGGCTGGCCGCGGCCCTGGTCTGAGGACGACGCCAGGAACAACGCTGACTTCTGGGCGACCGCCGATGAGCCGCGCGACACGATCGTCGGGATGTACCGGCGAGCCTGGGCGCACGCGGATGAGACGATCCAGACGCTGGGCCTGGACGCGGCCGGCCACGTGCCCTGGTGGCCCAGCGGCCAACATGAGGTGACGCTGCACCGGATCCTGGTGCACGTGGTCGCTGAGACTCACCGGCACGCCGGGCATGCCGATATCGTCCGTGAGCTCATCGACGGCGCCGCCGGGCTGCAGGCCGACAACGATAGCCTGCGGACGCGTGACCGCGCCTGGTGGGAGAACTACCGCAGTCAGCTTGAGCATGTCGCGCGGGAAGCCAGGCAGGGCTGAACGCCTGACGAGCTGACCGCTTCCTTATCAGGTCGTCCCGGTACTCGGCTGTTCGTGCATCAGTCCAGCCAGGCTGGTTGTGCATGCAGCCGCTGCTGGTAACGCAAGCAGCGCGGCTTTGACCACCCGCACTTGCCGCGCCCAGCCGACGGTGACGACCGCCTGCATCAGCGCATACCTCCAAGCCCGGTTCCCGGTGACACCATTGCCGCATTCCGCGGTGGCGCATCGGCTCCGCCCGGATGGGCGCAACGCGGACGCTCGCGATAGCCGCCGTGGCGCTGGATGTAGAATTGCACAGATTATCCGTTATGCGCCGATGGCTGTCCAAGCGCCGCGCCCGGTCAACGCGTCCAGATCGGCGGCAGGGCGAGCGTTCTTCGTGACCGTCCCGTCACTCAGAGTGATGCTCTTGGCCGATGTGTCTGAAGACCTCGGGCTGCGACAGCGCGAGCGATCTGCTGGAGGTCGCGGTCGGCGGCTGGCCGGCGTGCTTGTCGATCTTGCGCCCTTGGCCACCAGGCTGCCGAGTCATGACTGCCCCCGACGCGCTATATGCAGATGAGTGCGTTCGCGTGGCGGGCCGTTCGTCAGGTCCGCATCGATCAGGACGGCGCCTCGATGGGTGCGACAGTGACCAGATCCTTCACGGCGTGGGCGAGTTGCCGGTCGAGGGTGATCAGGGCGTCGGCCCGGAGCTGGGTCAGGGCGACGTACTCGGCGTCGAACGTGTCGGGCCACCCGAGCTGGTCGGCGACCCATGCGAGGTTCTGAAGGACGCGGTCTGCGAGCAGCCGGATCCGCAGCCCGCGCACGTAGCTGAGCCGTCGCCCGGCATCCTTCTTAGTTATCTCGCTGCGGTGTAGTGTCTCCGCAGGTCACAGCTTCGCAACCCCATCGCCCCGATCGATGAAGTTTTCGAAAAAGCGCCTCCAGCAGGATTCGAACCTGCGCACACGGCTCCGGAGTGCATTTCCCTGCACGCCTTCTACCTGCGGAAACGTCAATTCTGCAGCGCGCTGGGACGCGTATGGGAGGGTGGCGAATTATGGGCCGTTTGTGCGTTGCGCGTTCAGCTCCCGGCGATTCCGCGCGGCCCGCAATCAGGTTAGATGACCTGTGGGCCGTGCGCAGATCGTCGGGTTCTGGTTCGAGCCCGGGACGGTGTGTCTCCCTGCGGCATGTCAGTCGCGTGCGGCGGGGGCAGACTGTGCTGGGGCTGAACCTCGTCGGCTGGCACTTCTTCCCTATGGTCTCGGTTTGGGTCGGAATCCCGTGGGACCTTGATCCCGGTTCCGGCGCGAGGCAGACCCGTCGTTCGGCGGATCGTAGCTGCGCGCGCCGACCCGCCGGACGTCGGCCGGAGTCTGATCAAGACGCTGGCGGCTCATATTGGGGCGATCTGGCGCAACTGCATGTGCTCGCGTGGCTTTGTTGCCCAGTCAGCGGGCCAGTCGCCTGTTGATCCTTAGACTTGCGGTCGTGGGGGCGACCGTTGGCGTCGGGGGTGTCGTTGCGGCGCTGTCTGTGGCGAGCGACCTTACTCGCGGGCATCCGCCGGGGGAAGCGATGCGTGCGTGCTTGCTGGCCACGGAACTGGCGCGGCGTGCGGGGCTTGAGGGGCCCGGTCAGGGTGAGGTCTACTACGCGACGCTGATGCGCTTCGCGGGCTGCGCCGCGACGTCGCACGAGATCGCCGCCGCGTTCGGCGGCGATGACATCGTGGTGCGTGCACGGGGCGACCTGATCGACCCCGCCGAGGTTGAGGAGGCGCTGCAGTTCCTGGCGGGTCTGGGGGTGGGCGCAGGCCGCCTGCGGATCCTGGGCGGTCCCGCGGGTGTCGCGAGGCTCAAGGCCGAGGGGGCGCGGGCGGACTGCGAGGTGGGCGCTGACCTTACGGCTCGCCTGCGGTTGCCGGACGCGGTGAGGCGCGCGGTCCTGGACAGCTTTGAGCGTTTCGACGGCCGCGGTGTCCCGGCGGGCCGAGCTGGCGCGGAGGTCGCCGAGGCGTCTCGGTTCGCCGCCGTCGGCTATGCGGCTGTGATGTTCGACGCCGTCGGTGGCGGCGATGTCGCGGCCCAGACGGTCGCGCGCTGGTCGGGGCGTGCGCTCGATCCCGAGATCGTGGCGATCTTCCAGAACGCGCCGGTGGAGCTGTTGCGGATCTCGAGCCCGGATGACCTGTGGGCGGCAGTGGTCGACGCCGAGCCGGCGCCGCGGCGCGTGTTCCGCGATGAAGCGGCTTTCGAGGAGGCGCTCGCCGGGTTCGGTGACGCCGCCGATCTCAAGAGCCCATGGTTTACCGGCCATTCGGGTGGGGTTGCCCGGCTCGCGCGGGCCGCGGCTGAGCGGCTTTCGCCAGCTGCTGCGGCCGTCGTCTATCGCGCTGGGGTTCTGCACGACCTCGGCCGCGTGGCGATACCGGCCGGTATCTGGGAGCGGCCGGGGCCGCTGCGGCCGGAGGAATGGGAGCTTGTGCGCCTGCACCCCTACCACACGGGCCGTATCCTCGCGCGGTCGCCGGTGCTCGCGCCGCTGGGCCTGATCGCCAGCCGTCACCATGAACGCACGGACGGGTCTGGTTACCCGGCCGGGGTGCGGACGTCCGACCTAGACGCCGCTGCCTGCCTGCTCGCGGCAGCCGACGTGCTCCATGCGCTCAGCGAGCCGCGGCCGCATCGTCCCGCGCTCGATCCCGCCGCCGCGTCGCGGGTCCTGTCCGAGCTGCCGCTTGATCGTGACGCGATCCGTGCCGTGCTCGACGCGGCAGGCGCACCGCCGCCCGCGTTGCCGCCGTTGCCGGCCGAGCTGACCGAACGTGAGCTCGAAGTCCTCCGCCGGCTAGTGTCGGGCCGCACGAAACGGCAGATCGCTTCCGAGCTGGTGATCTCGCCATCGACCGTCCATACGCACACCGTCCACATCTACGGAAAGTGTGGCGTCTCGACGAGGGCGGGCCTTGCGATGTTCGCGATGCAGCACGGGCTCGCAGCCAGGACCGGGCCAGCCGCCGGCGCCAGAATCAACTGAACAGTCGATGGTCCGGGCGGCATCATCTCCCTACGGTTCCTTGTAAGCGATCTTATTAGGAGCCACTGTGACCATCGACTCGGCTACAGATACGCATTCAGAAGTAGACGTTGCCCGCGCCGTCTTCGAAGCGTTCGCGCACGCGGATCTTGCCGCGCTCGGCGAGCTGCTTCACGCCGACGCGACGTGGAATCACCGCAATGACGACCGCCTGGGCGGCGTCCACCGTGGGAGCGATGGGATCATGGCCTACCTGGCCGAGTCGGCGCAACTCACCGGCGGAACGCTGCGCGCTGTGCCACGATCCTTCATGGCGGACGCCGGGGGCTGCGTCTCGGTGCTCGCGCAGGTCAGCG
>Ga0116224_10001174_pt1 | contig 17638 bp, 19 predicted proteins | sample Sb_taG_9_FD_89699 | JGI IMG/M metagenome (GOLD analysis project Ga0116224, IMG submission 89699) | Peat soil microbial communities from Weissenstadt, Germany - Sb_50d_b_LC metaG | ecosystem: Environmental > Terrestrial > Soil > Wetlands > Peat | place: Germany: Weissenstadt | collected 2010-09-21 | reverse complement strand
TCCGGCTGCCCGCTCACGACGCCGTCCGGCATCATGACCGGCACCTATCGGATGGTGAACGAAATGGGCGATGTCTTCGACGCGGAAATCCCGGTCTTTTCGCTCGACTCGCCTTATGTTGCGCGGGTCTTGCATTAGCGCGCGAACGGCTGGAAGGTCGAGCGGCGCCAGGCTGGAGAGTCGTGTTTCTGACGGGCGGGTTCGCGGTCTCTTGGCTTCTCGCCTTTGGTTTTGGAACATGTGGAGTGTTTCTTTTCCCTCAAGCGCGGCGGACGACAGGCTGGCGGCGACGCTCACCATTCTTGAGCGGCTCGTCGGCTTCGACACGGAAAGCGCCAAGTCCAATCTCGCTTTGGCCGCCGATGTCGAAGCCTATTTTGCGGCCCAAGGCGTCGATTATGTGAAAGTGCCGAACGCGCGCGGCGACAAGGCGGCGCTCTTTGCGACCATCGGCCCGAAGATCGACGGCGGCGTCTTGCTCTCCGGCCATACCGACGTCGTCCCCGTCGAAGGCCAGGCCTGGACCGGCAGTCCGTTCACGCTGCGCCGCGCAAACGGCCGCGTTTATGGACGCGGCGCCTGCGACATGAAGGGGTTCGACGCGATCTGCCTCGCAATGATCCCGGAGTTTCAAAGGGCGCGGCTTAAGCGGCCGATCCACATCTTGCTCAGCTATGACGAAGAGATCGGCTGTCGTGGCGGTCTCGACACGATCGCCCGTTTGGGCGGCGATCTGCCGCGTCCCGGCGCGGCAATCGTCGGCGAGCCCACCTCAATGCAGGTGGCGAACGCGCATAAGAGCGTCGCCACCTACCTGACGATCGTTGAGGGACAGGAGGCCCATTCGGCAAAGCCCCACCTCGGCGCCAGCGCCATCGAGACGGCCTGCGCGCTGGTCGGCGAACTCTACCGCTTCGCCGATGAGCTCGAGGCGGTGGCCGATGCAAGGTTCGATCCGCCCTTTTCGACAATTCATGTCGGGGTCATCCACGGCGGCACGGCGCGCAATATTCTCGCCAGGTATTGCGCCTTTCACTGGGAGTTCCGCGGTCTGCCCGGCGTGCCGCAGAACACGGCGCGCGCTCACATCGACGCCTATGCGGGCCGGATCGCGACCCCGAGACTGCGAATCGAGACGCAAACCGAAACTGAAGTCCCCGGTCTCGCGTCCGCCCCGGATTCCCGCGCCGAACGGCTGGCGCTGAAGATCGCGCAAGCGGACCGCACGATCACCGTGCCCTACGCCAGCGAGGCGGGGCAGTTCCAGGCGGCGCAGATTGCGACGGTGGTCTGCGGCCCCGGCTCGATCGATCAGGCGCATCGCCCGGACGAATATATCGCGCTCAGCGAGCTCGAAGCCGGCATCGCCTTCATGCGCCGGCTCGCGGCGGAATTGGAGTGAGCTGAGCTCCGAGATGACGCATCGTGATGTTACCGAGAGTGGCCATGTCCAGAAGGCCGCCCCTCTGCATATCGCCCGCGGTCTCGAGCAGAGCTTTCGTCAATCGGCTAGGCTCTTTTGCCGCCTTGGTCATTGCTACTCTCACACCCGCTTGGCGATGAACGTCATGCGCGCCTGATTATGGCCGATGTTGCGCTCGAAGCGGCGCGCCTCGAAACCGCGCGTCGAAAGCAGCCGCTGCATCTCGGGAATGGCGAAGGTGGTCAGGCCCATTCTGCCGCGCTTTTTGCGGTATCGCGAGAAGAAAGTAGCGAAAAGGCCACGCAGCGCCGCGAGCAGAAATCCGCCGCGATAGGCGAACTCGACGAGCGCCCAGGAGTCGGTCAGCGCATCGACATGCGGCGGGATGATATCGGCGACGACGAGACGGCCGCCGAGCTTCAATTTCGCCGCCGCGAATGCGACGAGGGCGCCGCATTCCTCGCGGCTCAAATATTGGAGCACCGAATTGCAGATCATCATGTCGAGGCTCGATTCGGGCAAGGCTTCGAGCCTCGCGTCGTCGAGCACGACGATCTTTTCGCTGGCCTTGTAGCGCTGCCGCAAGGACGCTTCGATCCTGGGCACCGGGTCATAGAGATAGAGCCGGGCGCATTTCTCGGCGAGGAAATCCGCGGCGAGCGCTTCGCCACAGCCGTAATCGAGGACGTAGGCATCGGGCGAGGGAAGCAGCTCCGCGACCTCCTTGCCGATGTCGGCGTAATACAGGGCGCGATGCCGGCTGTTCACGTAGAGCGCATGATCGCCGTTCCAGAAATCGCGCCAGGACATGGATTCCCGCCAATTCATCGATCACGCACAATCGTCGAGCCGCTCATCGCGCGCCGGGGCAGGTCAGGACCTCTATGGTAACATGGCTCAAGCCCGGCAGGTCGGCGAGCCTTGCCTTATGCTCCTGCGGCGACTTCGGATGCGCGCTGACGATCGAGATGACCGCTGCCCTATGCCCGGGGCCTAGCCGCCACAGGTGAAGATCCGACACGAAATCGCCTTCCGTCTCCAGCCGCGCCTTGATGGCCTCGCGCAAACGATCGTCCGGGGTGACGTCGAGGAGCACGCCGCCCGAATCGCGCAGCAGACCGTAGGCCCAACTCAAAATCACGCAACACCCGGCGAGGCCGACCACAGGATCCATCCATATCAGGCCGAAATTGCGCGCCAGGAACAGGCCGAAGATGGCGAGCAGGGAGGTTGCCGCGTCGGCCAGCACGTGAATATAGGCCGCCCGCAGGTTATGGTCGGCTTGGCTGTGGTCATGATCATGATCATGGTCGTGATCGTGATGATGTTCATGATCATCGCGCAGCAGCCAGGCGCTCGCAAGATTGACGCAGAGGGCCACGGCGGCGATTGCCAACGCCTCGTCATAGGCGATCGCAAGCGGGTGAATCAGGCGACCGATACATTCATAGGCGATCAGGAGCGAGATCATGGCGAGCGCCAGGCCGCTCGCGAAGGCGGCGAGATCGCCGAACTTGCCGGTCCCAAAGGCGAAGCGCGGATTATCCGCGTGGCGGCGCGCATAGACATAAGCGAGCGCCGATACGCCCAGCGCCGCCGTGTGGGTCGACATGTGCAGACCGTCGGCGATCAGCGCCATCGACCCGAAAAGGGCGCCGCCGCCGATCTCGGCGACCATCATCGCCGCCGTCAGGCCGACGACGATCAGCGTCCGGCGCTCGTTGGCGGCGTGATGCCGGCCGAGATACACATGCGGATGGGTGAACCCATCGAGGGAATGGTCGTGCATGAAACCGCGATCCCTGGGCTTGTCATGTTGGGACCGCCGATCCCGTTCGTCACGACTGCGCGTGGCGGCCCTCATTTGATGAAGACATAGATATCGACGACCAGATTTGGATCCTCCGGGTTCGTCAATTCGGTCAAATATTCCTCGATGAAGAAATCGCGCGCCTCGAGGCCTTTCTCGTCGAGAAAGGCGGTGATGAGATCGTAGGTCGAATCGATGTCGTCATAAGGGCCGCGATATTGGAATTTGATCGCCTTGCCGGAGGGCGATGACCCGAGCTTCACGTCGGCCGACAGTTCATCCTTGCCCGCCGGCTTTTCGGCGAGCGGCATCATGGCCTGATAGGAAAAGCCGTTATCGTCCGTCTGGGTGAAGACGGTGAACGGCGAGCCGGCAGGCTTGAGCCCGGCCTTATCCATCTCGGCCTTGATCTTGGCCAGAGAGTCCTTGATCGAGGCGAAACCGTCGTCCCATTTGGCTTGGCCGGCAAGGATCGCCGTCGGCCGCGACGGCGCGTCGATCGTTTCAGTCGTCGCCTCGCTGGGCACGCCGGGCGAGCCTTGCTCCGGTTCTCCGGCGTTCGGGACTGGAGCAGGCGGGGGAGCTATGGGGGGAGCCGGGGCTGGGGTGGCGGTGGAAGGAGCGGCCGGGCTCGGCGTCGTCGGCGCGGGCGTCGCAGGTGCGGGCGTCGCCGGCGCGGTTGGCGTCGCTTGGGTGGCCGGCGCCGCGGGTTGATCTTGCGCCCCTGCCGGAGCACCAAGGCCGACGGAAACTGCCAAGACCAAGCTTGCCAGGAAGGGCCTTGCCGCGAATTTCATGAGCCTTTTCTCCCCTTCTTGCAGGTCAAAGTCTTGGCATGCTTTCGGCGCCCGGCAAAATCGAGCCAGTAAATTCTTAGCCATGGCTGCGGTTTTTCTTATATGAAGCTCGAACCTAAAATGAACGGGCTCCTATGCACCCTCTCGCCTTGCGACCGGTGACGAAGATGAACGGCCTCGGCAACGAGATCGTCATCCTCGATCTGCGCGGCACATCTTGCGAACTGGGCATCGCGGCGGTGAAAGCGATCGGCCGCGGCGATGCGCTCGCCTTCGACCAGCTGATGGTGCTGCGCGATCCGCGCTCGCCCGGCACGGACGCCTATGTGCAGATCTACAACAGCGACGGCAGCGAGGCGGGCGCCTGCGGCAATGGCATTCGCTGTGTCGCCTGGAGCTTGCTGCGCGGCACGCAGCGCCGGACGCTGCGGTTGGAAACCGCCGCCGGCGTGCTCGATTGCCGGCGCCAAGGCGAATGGAGCTTCGCGCTCGACATGGGCCGGCCGCGTTTCGCGTGGCGTGATATTCCGCTCGCCGCGCCGGTTGAAGACACGGGAGCGATTCCTCTCCGCTTCGCCCGCGGCGAGGCGCCGATGTTGGCGGCGGCGGTCAACATGGGCAATCCGCATGCCGTCTTCTTCGTCGACGATCTGGACGCCTACGACCTCGCCTCCATCGGCCCGCAGCTCGAACACGATCCGTTATTCCCCGAACGCGCCAATATATCGCTCGCGCAGGTTGCGAGCCGCGGTCACATCCTGGCAAGAGTCTGGGAGCGCGGCGCCGGGTTGACGCGCGCCTGCGGCTCGGCCGCCTGCGCCGTTCTCGTCGCCGCCGTGCAAAAGAATATCGCCGATCGCGCGGCCAAAGTGAGCCTGCCCGGCGGCGATCTCATGGTCGCCTGGCGCGAAAGCGACGATCATGTCGTCTTGACCGGCCCCGTCGAATTCGAATTCGAGACGCTGCTTGATCCGCTGCTCTTCGAGGATCTGGCCGCGTGAGCGCGGAATCGCGCGGGCAGGTCGAGGTCGTGAACTTCGGCTGCCGCCTCAATCTCGTCGAAGGCGAGGCGCTCCGCCGCGCGGCCCTCGCGGCAGGACGCGACAATCTCGTCATTGTCAACACCTGCGCGGTGACGGCGGAAGCCGCCCGCCAAGCCCGCCAGACGATCCGCAGGCTCAAGCGCGAGGCGCCGGAGCGCGAGATCATCGTCACAGGCTGTGCCGCGCAGATCGACCCGGGCGCTTTCGCCGCCATGCCGGAAGTCGCGAAGATCCTGGGCAATGGCGAGAAAGCGCGCGCCTTCGTCGATGGACGGGGGCCGCGTGTCGCGGTTGGCGACATTTTTGCGCGCGCGCAGCCGCCACCCCCGGCGGGCGGAAGCGTTGAGGGTCATACCCGCGCGTTCCTCGCGGTGCAGAACGGCTGTGACCACCGCTGCAGCTTCTGCATCATTCCATACGGGCGCGGCGCGTCGCGCTCGATACCGCTGAACGATGTTCTGGCGGCGGTCGAGGCCTGCCTCGAGGCGGGCGCCAAGGAGATCGTGCTGACCGGCGTCGATCTCACCGCCTATGGCAAGGACCTCGAAGGCACGCCGCGCCTCGGCCGGCTCGTGAAAGCCATATTGAGATCGGCGCCTTCGCTCGTCCGCCTGCGGCTCTCTTCGATCGATTGCATCGAGGCCGACGCGGATCTCCTCGACGCGCTGGCCAGCGAGGCGCGGCTCATGCCGCATCTCCATCTCTCGCTACAGTCGGGCGACGACATGATCCTGAAGCGGATGAAGCGGCGCCACGGCCGCGCCGACGCACTCCGCTTCTGTGCCGAGCTCAGGCGGGCGCGGCCCGACATCGTCTTCGGCGCCGATCTCATCGCCGGCTTTCCGACCGAGAATGACGAGATGTTCGAGAATACGCTAGCCCTCGTCGAAGCGTGCGAGCTGACGCATCTTCACGTCTTCCCCTTTTCAGCGCGGCCCGGCACGCCGGCCGCGAAGATGCCGCGGGTCGAGGCGGGCGTCATTGCGGGCCGCGCCAAGCGCCTGCGCGAGGCAGGCGATGCGGCGCTTGCCCGTCATCTTGCGGCGCAGGTCGGCAAGCGGCTCACCCTGCTCGCCGAGCGCGGCGGGGTGGCGCGCGCCGAGGATTTCACCAAGGTGCGGGTCGGCGATGTTCCGGCGGGCCAGCTCATCGCAGCGGAGATCGTCGGGCAGGACGGGAAGGTGCTGATTGGAGAGCGAACGGAAGCTGCCTGAGAGGTGCAACATCGGCGCCGTCATGGCCTCCCCGGACTTGATCCGGGGATCGTCCTGGCCATCCACGCCGCGCCGCGGCAATGAACTTCGAGGTCCTTGCGAACTCATGCTAGAGCATTTGGTCGTGCGCCCACCTTCTCCCTGTGGGAGAAGGTGCCGAGCGGAGCGAGGCGGATGAGGGGTTACGATCGCGCCCAGATTGCGCCGTCGCAACCCCTCACCCGGTCGGCTCCGCCGACCACCCTCTCCCACAGGGAGAGGGTTCGCACTGCATCGGAATTGCCATGCCCGACAAGCTTCGCCACGTCTCTCGCGCGCTGATCTCCGTTTCCGACAAGACCGGACTCGTTCCTTTCGCGCACGAGCTCGCCGCCCGAGGCATCGAGATCGTCTCGACCGGCGGCACGCGTAAGGCGCTCGTTGCGGCCGATATCCCCGCCAAGGATGTCGCCGACATCACCGGCTTTCCGGAAATGATGGACGGGCGCGTGAAGAGTCTCCATCCCAAGATCCACGGCGGGCTCTTGGCCATGCGCGAGAACCCCGAGCACGAGGCGGCGCTGCTGGCACATGGGATCGCGCCGATTGATCTCCTCGTCGTCAATCTCTATCCGTTCGAGGCGACGGTCGCGCAAGGCGCGGGTTTCGCGGACTGCATCGAGAACATCGATGTCGGCGGCCCGGCGATGCTCCGCGCCGCCGCCAAGAATTTCGAGAGCGTGACGGTTGTCGTCGATGTCGAAGATTATGATCTCGTCCTTGCGGAACTGGCGGAAAATGACGGGGCGACGCGCCTCGCCTTCCGCCGTGGCCTCGCCCAAAAGGCCTTCGCGCTGACGGCCGCCTATGACGCCGGCATTTCGAACTGGCTCGCGGCGGAGATCGGCGAGGCCGCGCCGCCCTACCGCAGCTTTGCCGGCCACAGGATCGAGACACTGCGCTATGGCGAAAATCCGCATCAGAGCGCGGCCTTCTATGCGATGCCGCAGCCGGGCTCCAGCATCGCCGCCGCCCGGCAAGTGCAAGGCAAGCAGCTCTCCTACAACAATGTGGGAGATACCGACGCCGCCCTCGATCTCGTTGCCGAATTCGATCCGGCCAAATACGCGGCCGTCGCGATCATCAAACATGCCAATCCCTGTGGTGTCGCGCAGGCAGCGACGCTCAGCGACGCCTATCGCCTGGCCTTGCGCTGCGATCCCGTCTCGGCCTACGGCGGCATCGTCGCCGTAAATCGCCGGCTCGATGCCGAGACGGCGCAGGAGATCGTAAAGATCTTCACCGAAGTGATCATCGCGCCGGAGGCCGACGAGGACGCGATCGCGATCATCGCGGGCAAGCAGAATCTTCGGCTTCTCGTGACCGGCGGCCTGCCTGATCCGCGCCGCGCGGACCTTACCTTCAAATCCGTCAGCGGCGGCTTTCTCGTGCAGAGCCGCGACAATGCCGTGGTCGACGACATGGATCTGCGCGTCGTCACGCAGCGCGCGCCGAGCGAGGCCGAACTCGACGACCTCACATTCGCCTTTCGCGTGGCGAAATACGTGAAGTCGAACGCGATCGTCTATGCCAAGGGCGCCGCGACAGTGGGCATCGGCGCCGGCCAGATGAGCCGGGTCGATTCGGCGCGGATCGCCGCACGGAAGGCCGAGGAGGCGGCGCGCGCCGCGGGTCTTGCCGAGAGTCTCGCGAGGGGCTCGGTTGTCGCTTCAGACGCGTTCTTTCCCTTCGCCGACGGGCTCATCGCCGCGGCGGAAGCGGGCGCGACAGCGGTGATCCAGCCCGGCGGGTCGCTGCGCGACGCAGAGATCATCAAGGCCGCCGACGATGCCGGCCTCGCCATGCTCTTCACAGGCGTGCGTCACTTCCGGCATTAAAAAGACAACACAATCGATCCGCGCGTCCCTTCTCCCCTTGCGGGAGAAGGCGGCGAGCTACCCCCCTCTCCCCGCGAGCGGGGAGAGGGGTCGCGGGCGCAACGCCGGCCCCATTGTCTTCGCTGCAACCTGCCGCTACCGTTCTTTGGTTTTTCTCATGCGTCGGCGACAACCCGATGTCGCGTATTTTTCTCAGTCATTCGAGCCAAGACAATTTCGCGGCGATCGCGCTCAGCGACTGGCTCAAGGCGGAAGGCTGGGACGACGTCTTCCTCGACCTCGATCCCGAGCGCGGCATCGCCGCGGGCGAGCGCTGGGAGCGCAAGCTGCACGAGGCGGCCAACCGCTGCGAGGCGGTCATTTTTCTCGTCTCCGGCCATTGGCTCGAGTCGGGCTGGTGTGAAGGAATATGCGCTCGTCCGCGGTCTCAACAAGACGCTCTTCGCCGTCCTCATCGATCCAGGCAAGACGATCAAGGATCTGCCGCCGGAGCTGACCGGCACCTGGCAGGTGGTCGACCTCGCGCATCGTCAAGACATGCAGATCTTCCGCGTCCCTGACCCGGATTCGCATGAGGAACAGCATGTTACATTCTCGCGCGAGGGTCTGCGGCGGCTGAAAAGCGGCCTGGAGAAAGCCGGGCTCGATCCAAAGTTCTTCGCCTGGCCGCCAACGGGTGAGCCGGATCGCGCCCCCTATCGCGGCCTTCAGCCACTTGACGCGGCGGATGCCGGGATTTTCTTCGGCCGCGAGGGCCCGATCATCGCGTTCAGCGACGCGCTGCGCGGGTTGCGGGCCGACGCGCCGCCGCGCCTGCTGGTGATCCTCGGCGCCTCGGGGGCGGGCAAATCCTCGTTCCTGCGCGCCGGCCTTCTGCCGCGGCTTGCGCGCGATGATGCCAACTTCCTGCCGCTGCCGCCGATCCGTCCGGAGCGGGCGGCGCTCACCGGGGAGAACGGACTAGTGCAATTGGTTGCGCAAGATCCGGACGAAGCCCAATGGAAGACCCAGATTGCCTGGTTCGATCAGCAGATCGCGGCGCTTGGAAAGTGAGGCACACCTTCTCCCCTTGGGGGAGAAGGTGCCCCGCGGAGCGGGGCGGATGAGGGGTCGCGCGCCCCCTCTCCCCATGAGCGTGAGCGAATGGGGAGAGGGTTGGGGTGAGGGGCGAGGGGATTGGCTGCGACGCTGTGGCAAATCACCCGGCCCCTCACCCTGCCCTCTCCCTGCAAGCGGGGAGAGGGATGGTTCGCGGAGCGGGCGGGATGAGGGGCGGTGCCGCTTTCACGATCCCTCATTCGTCATGCTTCGCATGACACCTTCTCCCGCAAGGGGAGAAGGGGGCTACCCCTTCCGGCCCATCGCCAAAAATTTATCGGCGCGCGCCTCGCGGATGGCGTCGGGCGAGAGATTGCCGAGGCCTTCAAGCGCCGAGGCAATTGCCTCTCCCGTAGCGGCGATCGCCGCGGCGGGAGCGCGATGCGCGCCGCCCACAGGCTCCTGCACGATCGCGTCGATCAAGCCGAACTTGAAAAGATCCTGCGCGGTGATCTTCATGCTGGTTGCGGCCTCCTGCGCCTTCGTCGTGTCGCGCCAGAGAATCGAGGCGCAGGCCTCGGGCGAGGCGACCGTATAGATCGCATGTTCCAGCATCAGGACGCGGTTGCAGGTCGCAATCGCGATCGCGCCGCCCGATCCGCCTTCGCCGATGATCACCGCGACATTGGCGACGCCGAGCGCGAGCGATTTCTCGGTCGAGCGGGCAATCGCCTCGGCCTGGCCGCGCTCCTCCGCATCGACCCCCGGAAAAGCGCCTGCGGTGTCGACGAGCGAGATGACCGGCAGCGAAAAGCGGTCGGCCAGCTCCATGAGGCGCACCGCCTTGCGATAGCCTTCGGGGCGCGCCATGCCGAAATTATGTTTGAGCCGAGCCTCCGTGTCCGCGCCCTTTTCCTGGCCGATGACGCACACGGGAGAGCCGCGAAACCGCGCGAAGCCGCCGACGATCGCCGCGTCCTCGCCGAACAGCCGGTCGCCGGAGAGCGGCGTGAAATCGCTCAGGAGGCCGGCGATGAAGTCGCTACAATGCGGCCGCTGCGGGTGCCTGGCGACCAGCGTCTTCTGCCAGGGCGTCAAATTGGCGTAGAGCTCGGCGAGCGCTCTCTCCGACCTGATCTCGAGACGCGTCAGCTCCTCGCTGAGCGCGGGATCGCCGTCGTTTACGAGGGCGCGCAATTCCTCGACCTTGGTCTCGAGATCGGCGACCGATTTTTCAAAATCGAGATAACTGCGCATGAAGGCAAGGGCGCTCGTGGAAGGCCGGGGAAACTCCCCCATTTCGAATGGTTAAGTCAAGAATTACCGGGAAGCGGGGAGCGCTCGCCAAAGAAGGCTCAGGATCGATTGCCTCGAAATCAATCGAACAGGCTCGAGACGCTCTCTTCCTTCGCGGTCCGCGCGATCGCCTCGCCGATCAGCGGCGCGATCGGAAGGACGCGAATGTTCTTCGCGTTGAGGACGGCTTCGGTCGGAGCGATCGTGTCGGTGACCACGAGTTCCTTCAGATGGGCGGCATCAATTCGCGCGATGGCGCCGCCAGAGAGGACGCCGTGGGTGATATAGCCGTAGACGTCGCGAGCGCCGTCGCGCAGCAGCGCATGGGCGGCATTGCATAACGTACCGCCCGAATCGACGATGTCGTCGACGAGAACGCAGGTCTTGCCGTTGACGTCGCCGATGACGTTCATCACTTCGGATTCGCCGGCGCGCTCGCGCCGCTTGTCGACGATGGCGAGCGGCGCGTCGATGCGTTTGGCGAACGCGCGGGCCCGCACCACTCCGCCGACGTCGGGCGAGACGACCATGAGGTTCTCGAGATCCGTCCGCTCCTTGATGTCGCGCACCATCACGGGCGCGGCGAAGAGATTGTCGGTCGGAATGTCGAAGAAGCCCTGAATCTGGCCGGCATGAAGATCGACGGTCAGTACCCGGTCGGCGCCCGCCCTGGTGATCATATTGGCGACGAGCTTCGCCGAGATCGGCGTGCGGGGGCCCGGTTTGCGGTCCTGGCGCGCATAGCCGAAATAAGGGATGACCGCGGTGATGCGTCGCGCCGATGCGCGCCGCAGCGCATCGATCATGATCAGCATCTCCATAAGATGGTCGTTGGCCGGAAAGGAGGTCGATTGGATGACGAACGTATCCTGGCCGCGCACGTTCTCCTGGATCTCGACGAAGATCTCCATGTCGGCGAACCGGCGGACCTGACATTTGGTCAGCGGCACGCCGATGTAGGCGGCGATCTCCGCCGTCAGAGTACGGTTGGAATTGCCGGCGAGGATCTTCATTGCAGCCGATGTGCGATCACTGCCCGACTATATGCCTGCTCGCCGCGCTGATCGCAACCGCGCCGCCACGTTCACCGCACGCGCGTCCATGTCTCGGTGCCGCAGGTCCCGCCGCCCGGAGCGCAGCCCTGGATCTTCAAGGAGGAGTCTCCCTCCAGGGATATTTGGGTGGCGTAATATTGCCCGTCCACAGCATCATAGCTCGTGCCGGACCAAAGATTGGCTCCCGCCGGCCGCATATTGATCAGAATTTCCATGCCGAGGACCGATCTATTGCGCTTGCGCGGATCGGGATTGCGGTCGTCCTTGCCTGGCGCCGAGGCGGTCGTGGCGATGTTGCCGCAAAGCGCGGCGCCGCACCTGTGGATGCGGACCGTAGCCGTGCCGTCCGCGACGCGCCATTCTCCGACCGGATCGGCCAGAGCGGCCGTCGAGGCAGTGAGCAAGGCCACCAGCGAGAGGGGGCGGGCGATCGACGAAAATTTCATGTGTGTTCCTCTAGGTTTTTGACCTTGCGCTGCCTCCGCGACGGCGGAGACCGGAATCCTCGCAGCGCTTGCTTGGGACATCGGCGGGATGGCCGGCTAATGCAGCGCCGCCAGTCCGAAACCGCCGGGGGGCGGTGAGACGGGCGGTGCCGCCACCGGAGGCGTGGCGGCGACGACGGTTTGGCCGTCTTCTGAGGCGAGATTGTGCCCATCGGAAGGCGCCGCGCCGGCGGCAAGAAGAGCCTCCGGCGTATTGGTCATCACGGCGGCAAGATCGTCGGCGCTCTTGGCCGCCACCGCGGCGAGCACCGAATCGTCGACGAGCGACCAAGAGTCTGCGGCCTGGCCCTTGAGGAGGATCTCATCCTCGACCCTTTGGGTCCGTTGTTTCTTGGAATCGAATATGTCGAGGACGAAGGCGACCGCGGTCGCATCTCCCACCGGATACGCGTTCAGATAGCCGCGCACGAGATAATTCGCCGTGTCGGGATCTGCGAAACTGATCTCGCCGCCCTTGGCGGCATCTGCGAAAATTGGCGTGAAGCGATCGGCGACCTCCTCCGGGGCGCCGGAGAAGCTCGCCACCGCCACCGTCGCGCCGCTGGGGCTCACCCCCTGGCGGCGCGGCAGGTTCGTCGCTTGCGGCGCGAATGGATCAGGCGCCTCAGCGACATTGCTGTCGACGCAGCCGGAGAGAATGCCGAAACATGCCAAGATGAGACCGGCCGTGGGCAGCCGATGGAGCAAATCGCGCGAGCGCCGGTTTTGCGCCGCGACCCGGCGGGCTGGGCAAAACTCATCGAATCGCCGCTTACGGGCAGTTGGGACCGGCGCCGGCGCGCCAAAACTTTGATCCATGTCGCCTCGATGGTAATCCCGCAGGCCTCCCCCACAGCAGAGGCCAAGAGCTAACCCGATTTCGAGCCGAGGTCCAGAGAGGCGCAAAGAGGTATCGGCAAATTTGCCGGTTGAGATGGGTCGAGCAGCCGAACTTCTCCGCTCTTTTTCTCGCCATGGCAGGCGCTTAAATCATCACGTGATGACGAGACCTCCCGAAAAGCCGCTGCATGAGCCGACCGGCGCTGCGCCCGTGTCACCGACCCGGCAAGCAGCCGAGCCGGCCGAAGATTTTGACGAAAGCGCGAACGCGCCGGACGCCGGCACGGCGATCGAAATTGACGAGATGCCTGCCTCCTTGGCGCGCGGCGTCGAGGTCATCAAGGCGCATTGGAAACATGCGCCGGTCGGCCCCGGCGTCTACCGGATGATCGCGGCCAACGGCGAGGTGCTGTACGTCGGCAAGGCGAAGAGCGTGCGCAGGCGCGTGGCGAGCTATCTGCGCCCGACCGGGCATTCGAGCCGCATCGCCCGGATGATCGTGCTGACCGCTTTGATGGTCTTCGTCTCGACCGAGACGGAGACCGAGGCGCTGCTTCTCGAGACCAATTACATCAAGCAGATGAAGCCGCGCTTCAACGTCCTGATGCGCGACGACAAGTCGTTCCCCTATATTTTCCTCGGCCGCGATCATCCCGCGCCGCAGATCACGAAACATCGCGGCGCGCGCGACCGCAAGGGCGATTACTTCGGACCCTTCGCCAGCGTCTGGGCGGTCAACCGCACCTTGAACGCGCTGGAGCGCGCCTTCCTTCTGCGTTCATGTTCGGACAGCTATTTCGCCAACCGCACGCGGCCCTGCCTGCTCTATCAGATCAAGCGCTGCTCGGCGCCCTGCACGGGCGAGATCGGCCTCGAGGACTATGCGGAGCTCGTGGGCGAGGCGCGCGACTTTCTCTCCGGCAAGAGCCGCGTCGTGCGCGATCTGCTGGCGCGCGAGATGGCCGAGGCGTCGGACGCGCTCGATTACGAGCGCGCCGCGCGGCTGCGCGACCGCATCGCCGCGCTCTCGGCGATCCAGGGCGCGCAAGGCATCAATCCGAAGAGCGTGGAAGAGGCCGACGTCTTCGCCATCACGGAGGACGCGGGGCAGTTCGCGATCGAAGTCTTCTTCTTCCGCACCTATCAGAACTGGGGCAACCGCGCCTATTTTCCGCGCGCCGACAGGACGCTCGCGGCAAGCGAAGTTCTCGATGCCTTTCTCGCCCAGTTCTATGCGGAGCGGCCCGCGCCCGGCTTGATCCTTCTTTCGCATGAGATCGAGGATCGCGACGTGCTGGAACGGGCGCTCAGCGAGCGCGCCGGACACAGGATCGAGATCGCCGTGCCACAGCGCGGCGAGAAGAAGGATCTCGTCGAGCACGCCGCGCAGAACGCGCGCGAGGCATTGGGGCGCAAGCTGGCGGAAGGCGCGAGCCAGGAAAAGCTGCTCGCCGCGCTCGCTTCAGCCTTCGGGCTCGAGGAGGCGCCGCGCCGCATCGAGGTCTACGACAATTCCCACATCATGGGGGCGAACGCGGTCGGCGCGATGGTCGTCGCCGGCCCGGCAGGATTCATGAAGGCGCATTACCGCACCTTCAACATCAAGGACGAGGAATTGGCGCCGGGCGACGACTACGGCATGATGCGCGAAGTTCTGCGCCGCCGCGTCGCACGGCTGATCAAGGAAGAAGGCGCGAAAGAAGACCCCGAAGCCTTTCCGCAGCGGCCGGATCTCATCATCATCGACGGCGGCCAAGGACAATTCGACGCCGCCGGCGCGGTCCTCGCCGATCTCGGCATCGACGATGTTCCCGTCGTGGCGATTGCCAAGGGCGCTGATCGCGACGCCGGCCGCGAGACCTTCTTCGTCGCCGGCAAGGAGCCGTTCAGGCTTTCGCCGCGCGATCCCGCCCTCTATTTCGTCGAGCGGCTGCGCGACGAGGCGCATCGTTTCGCGATCGGCACGCACAGGGCGCGGCGCAGGAAGGCGTTCACCGCGAGCCCGCTCGACGAGATCGCCGGCATCGGGCCGGCGCGCAAACGCGCGCTGCTCAATGCCTTCGGCACGGCCAAGGCCATTTCCCGCGCCGGTCTCGCCGATCTGGAAAAGGTGGCGGGCATCAATGCCGCGAGCGCCAAGCTCGTCTACGACTTCTTCCATGGCGAGGGCGGGTAAACTCCCTCTCCCAGCAATGCGGGGAGAGGGTAGGGGTGAGGGGCCGGGAGGTTAGCTATAATGTCGTCCGCTGCTCTACGATGTCATCCGCTGCTCAAAGGGCGGGCGAGAATGGTTTCGATCACGCTATCAATCGCGCTTCATGGATATGTGAGCCTCGCATTGCCCTAATCCCCAAGCCCCTCACCCTAACCCTCTCCCCGCAAGCGGGGAGAGGGAAAAGGCAATATCGCTCTATTGACGCGCCCCGCTCGGCATGTTCCATCGACCCATGCTGCTCTCGACGATCACCGCCTCCGACCGGCGTCTCAGCCTGCCAAATCTCCTGACCTACGGCCGCATGATCGCCGTGCCCTTGGTCGTCGCCTGTCTCTTCTGGCCGGCCGTGTTCGTGATGCGCTGGCTTGCGCTTGGCATTTTCATCCTGGCCGGCATCAGCGATTTCCTCGACGGCTATCTGGCGCGGGCCTGGTCGCAGCAATCTTCCCTCGGCCGGATGCTCGATCCGATCGCCGACAAGCTGCTTGTTTCGGCCGTGCTTCTGATGCTCGTCGCCGATCGCACGATCGCGAGCATTTCGCTCTGGGCGGCGATCATCATCTTATGCCGGGAAATTCTCGTCTCCGGCCTGCGCGAATATCTGGCCGAGCTGAAGGTCTCCGTGCCGGTGAGCAAGGTGGCGAAGTGGAAGACCTTCCTTCAGCTCGTCGCGCTCGGCTTCCTGATCGCCGGCCCGGCCGGGGAACGGCTCGTTCCGGCAACGACGAGGATCGGACTTGCGCTTTTGTGGGTAGCGGCCTTGCTGACGCTCTACACCGGCTGGGATTATTTGCGGGCGGGTTTCAAACATGTCGCCGAAGAGAAAAGCTCGTGAAAGCGCTCTATTTCGCCTGGGTGCGCGAACGCATCGGCCTCGCCGAGGAAGAGATCGCGCCGCCCGCGTCCGTGACGACCGTCGCCGAACTCATGGATTGGCTCAAAGGCCGCGGCGAGAATTATGCCGCGGCCTTTGCCAATGAGCGCACGATCCGGGCGGCGCTGGATCGCCGCCATGCCAAGCCGGATGCGCCGATCGCGGCGGCAAAGGAGGTCGCCTTCTTTCCGCCGATGACGGGAGGATAATGCGTGAAGATCCTGCGGCTGCAGAAGGAGCCATTCACGGCGGCGGAGATCGCCCCGCTCACGGAAGGGCGCAGCGACATCGGCGCGCTCGTGACTTTCACCGGCCTCTGCCGCGACGAGGAAGGCAGGCTCGCGGCGCTCGAAATCGAACATTATCCCGGCATGGCGGAAGCGGAGATCGAGCGGGTCGTCGACGAGGCGTGCCGGCGATGGCCGCTCGAGGGCGTGCTCGTCATCCACCGCTATGGCCTGATCCGTCCCGGCGAGCCCATCGTCCTCGTCGCCACCGCGAGCAAGCACCGCACTGAGGCTTTCGCCGCGGCGCAATTTCTCATGGACTATTTGAAGACGCACGCGCCGTTCTGGAAGAGAGAGCACGGCCCCAACGGCCGCGTCGGCGATTGGGTCGGGGCACGAGAAGAGGACGAGGCGGCGGTGCGGAGGTGGGGCGGCTAGCGCGCCCTCTCCCCGCATGCGGGGAGAGGGGGTCGTTTACTGCAGGTCGGTCGGCGCTTTGATGTCGTTATAGTCGTAATGCAGCGCCAGATGCTGACGCCTGATCTCGCCGTCGGGCTGCGGCATGCCGGTCATGTCCGTCTCGGTGCGGACGAGAACGCCCCGATCCGGCGCCACCCAGACTTTCGTGGTCACGATGGCCTGATCGTTCTTGGTGCTTCCCGTATAGACCGCGAGGCTCTTGCCGTCCGCGGTCTCGTCGCCGAGGCGCTGACAATCCGTGAAACTGCTAGCCGTTTGGCGCACGCGCTCTTTCAGGTTATCGAGCGAAGCGTGCACATTCTGCCATTTGCCGGAGGGAAGCCGCACGAAGACATCCGTGCCGGTGAAGATCGTCTCGGTGGGGAGTGATCTTGACATGTTGGCGCCGCTCGCCTCAGCGGTTCCCCCCGATACGTCGAAGCTAATCGTGCCGATGCTGTGATAGGGCGTCTGCGTATTGGCGATCATCGCATCGGCCAAGCCTTTGCAGGCGGCCTCGTCGGCGCGGGCACTTGTGCAGAAAAGTCCGAGACCCAAAATGGCAACGGTCCCGCTATACACAATGAGCCCAGGTGAAGATCTGCGCATAAATTTACTCCCAGTTCCTGTTTTTGCGTGGTGCGGGCGGTCGGAATCGAACCGACACTCCTTTAAGGGGAACCGGATTTTGAGTCCGGCGCGTCTACCAGTTCCGCCACGCCCGCCCTCCCAGCCGATCGAAGCGGTTGAGTATAAGATTGGCGCGGCACCCGCAACCCCGCTCGGGCGGCCCTTCCAGGCGCTGCGCCGAATTGAAAAAAGACCAAGCGCATTTCGAATCGCGCTCCTGCTGAGCGGCGCTCTAGTACCTCTGCACAGGGATTATGACTCTTTCATTGGGCTGGAGATGGCACCTGGGTTGGGTAAGCGCGGCCCATCTTGGCGCGGGCTTTTTCGGTTGTGAACATCCATTTGATGCGGGCCC
>Ga0116224_10001170_pt1 | contig 17702 bp, 15 predicted proteins | sample Sb_taG_9_FD_89699 | JGI IMG/M metagenome (GOLD analysis project Ga0116224, IMG submission 89699) | Peat soil microbial communities from Weissenstadt, Germany - Sb_50d_b_LC metaG | ecosystem: Environmental > Terrestrial > Soil > Wetlands > Peat | place: Germany: Weissenstadt | collected 2010-09-21 | reverse complement strand
TCGGTGACGCGGAATGAGCAGCGATAGGCGACGCCGCCCGGCGCCTTGTTGGTATAAACGCCGTCGACCAGACAATAGGCCGCCGGGAAATCGTACGAGCCGCTGATGATGGAAAACAGTCCGGCCGGCCATTTGGTGGCGTTGGCGCACGCGTCGAACGCGCCGTGGTCGGCGATGGTGTAGCAGCGCATCGCCGTTACCTTGCCGTCCTTGGTCGCGGCGATTTCCATATCCATGTGAAAGTCACGGGCGAACGCCGTAGTCGAGAGATTCTCGATACGGTCTTCGACCCATTTTACCGGAACGCCGGTGACGATCGAGGCGACGATCGCGCAGATATAGCCCGGATAAGCGCCGACCTTGTTGCCGAAGCCGCCGCCGATATCGGGAGCAATGACGTGGATCTTGTGCTCGGGGATTTTCGAGATCAGCGAGCCGACCGTGCGGATGACGTGCGGCGCCTGGAAGGTGCCCCACAAAGTCAGTTCGCCTTTGATCTTGTCGAACGAGGCGACGCACTGGCAGGTCTCGAGCGGACAAGGGTGGGAGCGCGGATAGACAATGAATTCCCTGATCGTCACATCGGCCTTGGCGAAGGCCGCGTCGGTCGCCGCCTTGTCGCCGGCCTGCCAGGAGAAGATGTGATTGTAATGCTTGCGCTTGCCGTGGGCGCCATCGGTCTTGTCCTTAAGATCCTCGCGGATCATGGGCGCGCCCTGCGCCATCGCCTTGAGCGGATCGACGTTGACCGGCAACGACTCGTATTCCACTTCCACCAGATCGGCGCCGTCGGCCGCGGCCTCGCGGCTGTCGGCGATGACGAAGGCAACCTCCTGGTTCTGGAAGAGGACCTTGCCGTCGGCTAGCACCATCTGCACGTCGCCGGCAAGCGTCGGCATCCAAGCCAGATTCACGGTCTTGAGCGTTTCCGCGGTAATCACCGCGACGACGCCGGGCACCGCGGCGGCCTTGGTCGTGTCGATCTTCTTGATGCGCGCGTGGGCGTGCGGCGAGCGGTTGAAGTCGCCGTAGAGCATGCCCGGCAGCTTCAAATCGTCCACATAATTGCCTTTGCCCTGGACGAAGCGGATGTCCTCGACGCGCTTTCTTTTACACCCCAAGCCTTCAAGCTTGGCGGCGCGTTCGGCGGAGGTGGGGGTCATGTCGTTCATTCTGCGGCCTCCTGGAACGCCACGCCGTTGAGCTTGGCGGCGGCGAATTGAATGGCTTTGACGATGTTCTGATAACCGGTGCAACGGCAAAGGTTGCCGGAAATGCCCATACGGATTTCCTCCTCGGAGGGATTTTTGTTCTCCTGAAGGAGCCGGTAGGCGCGCGTGATCATTCCCGGCGTGCAGAACCCGCATTGCAGTCCGTGCATTTCGCGGAACCCTTCCTGCAGGGCGTGCAACGTGCCGTCGGGATTAGCGATGCCCTCGATGGTGCGGATGTCGGCGCCGTTCGCCTGAACCGCGAAGACGGTGCAGGACTTCACCGACTTGCCGTCGAGATCGACCGTGCAAGCGCCGCAGTGGCTGGTTTCACAGCCGATATGCGGACCCGTGATGTTCTGCTGGTCGCGCAAGAAGTGGATGAGAAGGGTGCGCGGCTCGACCAAAGCTTCGATGGTCTTGCCGTTCACCTTCATGGAGACTTGCGACTTGGCCATGGCCTTTGATCCTTCCCGTCAGCCGCGAGCGCGGGCTTTGGCGCGGGCGAGCGCGCGCGTGAGCATCACGCCCGCCATCTTCGTGCGGTATTGCGCGGGCCCGCGGGCGTCGGCGGCGGGCGCGGTAATCGCCTCGGCGGCGGCCACGGCTTTTTTCACCGTCGCCGCATCGAGCGCAGAGCCGACGAGGATCTTGGCCGCTTCCTCCGCCCATAACGGCGTTTCGGCGACGTTGGTCAGGCCGATCGAACAGGTGCCGACCTTGCCGCCGGTCATGGTAAGAACGACTGCGGCGGCGGCGGTAGCGTAATCGCCGATCTTGCGCTTGAGTTTTTCGTAGGCGTAACCGTGACCGGCCGGCGGCACCGGAATGCGAATAGCGGTGAGTACATCGCCCGCTTCCAGCGCGGTAAAATAGGCGCCCTGATAGAAATCGCGGGCGGCGATGCGGCGTTCGCCGCTTTTGCCCATGACGTGATAGGTCGCGCCAAGGCACATCATCACCGCCGGCATGTCGTTGCCAGGATCGCCGTTGGCGACATTGCCGCCGAGCGTGCCGAGGTAGCGCACCTGCGGATCGGAGATCTGCTCGGAGGTCTCGCGCAGGATCGGAAGCTTCGTGCCAAGAAGGTCGGAGCCGATCAATTCGTGCTGCGTCGTCATGGCACCGATGACGATGTCGTTGCCGTCGGCGCGCGCGCCTTTGAGCTCGGCAATGCCGGCCAGATCGACAAGATGCGCCGGCGTCGCCAGGCGCAGCTTCATCATCGGAATGAGGCTGTGGCCGCCGGCAAGCGCGCGGCCCCCGTCACCCAGTTGGGCGAGCAGGCCGACAGCTTCCTTGACCGATGTCGGACGATGATAGGCGAAAGCGCCTGGTATCATGGGCATCCTCCCTCGCGCCGTTCGTCGGCCCAGGGTCATCACCAGGGGCCGATGGGAAACACGCGCAATACCGCCAGTTGCTAAACTAAACCTGCCGAGTTGTGCGTCGCAGCAGCAAGCGCCGCTGCACCAGCGACTTGCCGATGCACCAATGGACCGGTTGCCGCACCAATGGCGGCAACACCGCACGAATTGCGTCAGCCTCACTGACGCAACGGAGGGAAGTGACCCTCAGCAGCCCGGCCTTATTGCGATGCGAAATGCCGCCGTCGTGGCGCGAAGGCCAGGTCGGCGCCGTTGAGCGTAGCGACCCGCGACTTCAGCGCGCCGATGCGGCTGCGGCTCACCGGCACGAGGTAATGGTGCGGGGCCGCCATCTCGACCAGCTCGTTGTCCCCGGAACGCTTGTAGCCGACGACGCGATCGATATTGACGATATGGCTCCGGTGAACGCGCACGAAGCGACTATTGTCTAGGCGCGACTCCACATCGCCGATGGCGAGCGGACAAAACAGCTTGTCGTTGCCGTCGAAGATGTAGGTGTAATGCGCGTTGGCGTGGACGGCGACCACCTGCTCGACAGCGAGAAAATGCGTGCCGCCGTCGCGTTCGATCGGCAGATGCCGCGCGAAGCGCCGGGGCGGCGCGCCGGCGCCGCCGAGCGGCGAATAGGTTCCACGGCCGAATTCCGGACTGTCGCCGCCAGTGTCGGACGCCGCCGGCAATGTCGCATGCACCGGCGCCATTTCGGCAGCCGCGTTCGGCCGGAATTCGTCGCTTGAGGCCGGGAGCGGTTGCGGCAGCGAGCGCGTGGAATCGGGCAGGAGCAGCAAGAGAAATATTCCGGAAATGCAAAACGCCACGACCGCGACCACGATGGCAAGCAGGTCGGTCGATAACGCCGGCGCTCCCGATGAGGCGGTGACGAAGGCATAGACTGAGACGCCGCCCATCGCCGTATAGTGCATGCCAGAGACTGCGACGCCGAACGCCACTGCGGAAAGGATCAGCGGTGGGCGCCCTCCCCGCCCGGTCGCCAGCCACAACGCGAGCCCGGATGCGGCGATCGCAATAGCCATGCTGGCGGCGACGTAAACCGGATCGTGGATCATGTAGGCGCTCGCATCGAGCGCACTCATGCCGATGTAGTGCATGGCGAAAATGCCGCCGCCCATCAGGCAAGAGGACAGGGTCAGGCGCAGCAGCGTCAACGGACCGGAGCTCGTGGCATAGACCGCGGCTCCAACCACGATCGCGCAGACCAGGAAGGACAATAATGTCGGCAAAACCAGGTAATCGACCTGAAACGGCAGCCGCACCGCAAGCATGCCGACAAAATGCATGGTCCAGATGGCGACCGCGAGCGAAACCGTGGCGCCGGCAAGCAACAGCCGCCTGCGCATCCCGGTCGCTTCCCCAATCTGCACGGCGAGGCTCAATCCCACATAGGCGCCCTGGACCGCCATGACGATCGAGAGCAAGACGAGCCACGTCTCGTAAGTCACCGGCATGCCGTCAATCCCTTCGCTGTTGGGACGGCTTACTTCACCCCATCGGGTCTGAACGATTATAGAGTAATTTTGGCCGGACGCCGAGGCCTCTCCCGCCGGTTTCGGGTCGCTGCCGGAGCCCAGCCTCAATAGCCGACCGTAAAGCGCCGGCGGGAATGGGCAGGCCGCTCCAGCTCATCGACAAGAGCGACGGCGAAATCCTCGTAAGAAATGCTGCTCTTGCCGCTTGCGTCGGTAAGGAGTTGGTCGCCGCCGAGGCGGAATTTACCGGTCCGCTGGCCCGCCGCGATCATGGCGGAAGGGGACAGGAAGATCCAATCGAGGTCCTTCTCTGCGCGCAACAGCTGCAGAAATTCGCCGCCTTTGCCCGTTTCGGGTTTATAGGCCGCCGGGAATTCCGGCGTATGGATCAGCTTTTTGCCGGGCGCTACTTCGAGGCTGCCCGCTCCGCCGACGACCAGATAACGACGTAGCCCGGCGGCCTTCACCGCATCGATGAGCGTTCGCGGGTCGGAGCCGGAAAAGCGAACCGCGCTAATCGCTGCGTCATGGCCGGCCAGCAAAGCGGTCAGACCCGCCTTGTCGAATACGTCGCCGCGCTTGGCGGTGACGCCCGGTCGCGCCGGCGCTTTTTCCGGGTGGCGGGCGATGGCGGTAACGGTGTGTTTGCGGGAGAGAAGCTCGGCCAATATGCGCGAGCCGACGTTTCCGGTAGCTCCAATCAAAGCAACTTTCATGTTTTTCCCTGTGTTTGTACGGCAACTTCACCAATGGGCGCGGTTCAATTGACCCGGCGCGTATAGCCCGCCCAATAAGGTTCTCGCAGCGTGCGTTTCAGAAGCTTGCCGCTGGCATTGCGCGGCAACGTATCGACGAAATCGACTGAGCGCGGCCGCTTGAACCCGGCGAGCTTGTCACGGCTCCATTCGATCAGCGAAGTTTCGCTCAAGCTGGTCCCCGCGCGCCGGACCACCACCGCCTTGACCGTTTCGCCCCATTTTGCATCCGGCACGCTGATCACGGCGCATTCCAGCACTTCGGGATGGCCCATCAGCACGGCCTCGACCTCGGCCGGATAGACGTTTTCGCTGCCGGTGATGATCACGTCCTTGATGCGGTCCTTGAGGAAGATGAAGCCCTCCTCATCCACGTAACCGGCGTCGCCGGTGTGAAACCAGCCGCCGCGGATGGCCTGCGCCGTCGCGTCGGGGCGCGCCCAATAGCCAGCCATCAGATTTTCGCCCTGATAGAGGATCTCGCCGACTTTGTAGGGCGGCAGGTCGTTGTCATCGGAATCGACAATGCGCACGCGGCCGCCGAGCATCGGCCGCCCGCAGGAGAGGAGCCGCTCGCCGACATGCTCTTCGTGGGAGAGCGCGGTGAACGGGCCGGTCGTCTCGGTCAGGCCGTAAACCTGCAAGAAGCGGCATTTGAAAGTCTCGATCGAACGGCGCAGCAAGTCGGGCGAAATCGGCGCGGTGCCATAGCTGATGAGCTTAAGCGCCGAAAAATCGGCGGAACGCGCGCCTGGCAGCTCGGTCATGAGCAACATCAGCGTCGGCACCAGAAGCGCGCTCTCGATCCGCTGCTCCACCATAGTCTTGAGGAGCACGTCCGGCAGGGGGTCGCGCACGATGCTGACGGTCGATCCCGTTTGCATCGCCCAGATCGCCCAAATGGTGCCACCGATATGAAACAGCGGCAGGCATACCAGCGAGCGACCGCCTTCGCGCATCTCGTTATTTTCGAGCGCGCCGCAAAAACCGACATTGAGCAAATTCCACCCGGTGAGCATCGCGCCCTTGGGAAGGCCGGTCGTGCCCGAGGTGCAGAATTGGCAACACACGGCTCCGTCGACGTCACGCATCGGATCGGCGCCGCCACGCGGCAAATCGTCGAACGTCATGGTCGGCATGCCCGCGGCGGCGGCGTGCGCCTTGAACTCGGCTCCCGTGACGATGAGCTTCGGTTTGATATCGTCGATGATCTGCCTCACCTCATGCGGCGTGAGCCGCCAATTGATCGGCGCCGCGACCAGGCCGGCCTTATCGAGCGCGAAGAACAATTCGAAATAAGCGGCGCTGTTCTTGTCCAGAATGCTGACGCGGTCGCCCGGCTTTAATCCAAGCGTCTCGACCAGGCCCGCCGCGAGCTGCGAGCTCGACTCGTCGAGCCCGGCGAAGGTCTGCGATTTGCCGTCGAACCAGACCGCCTCCAGCGAGGGATGGCGGCGTGCCCGCCAACGCAGCATTTCCGCGATCGTCCGCATGAGCTTCAGTTCCTCCCGTGGCGGCTTGATGCCTAGCCCAGCGCCTTCATGATTTTCTCAAGCAAGACGGCGGCGCGCTCGTGCTCCATCATCGCCACGGTACGGTCGCCGTCTTCGATGCGGACCGAAAATCTGAAACGATTCTTCTCGCGCTGCACCAGCGTGGTCTTGAGCACCAATTCGGCGCCCACTTTGCTCGGCCCCAGATGGTCGATGACGACGCGGCTTCCGACCGTGATCTGCCCCGGTTGCAAAAGACCTTGCACCAGACGGCCGCAGGCGAGTTCGGCCACGGTGACGAGATAAGGCGTCGCCGCCACGGGCGGCATGCCGGGGACGAGTGCGCCGACGGTGTCTTTCGGCTCGACAGTCACCCGTGTGACCGAGCTTAGTTCCGGCGTCGGAGCCGCCACGGTTTCGGAAGCGTCCATCGTCGATGCAATTCACAAATGCCGGCTGCCGGGATTCCAGCTGCGTTCCAGGTTCTCGATGAGCTTCGGATCGTAGAGGCACAGGCTTTGCTGCCGCGCATAGGTCGCCATATAGCGCCGGAAAACCGCCAGGGGCTCCTGCGCGACGCGCAGCGCCTTGCGGTTGGCGACCGCGCTCGTCATTCCGGCGCGGACGAGTTGCAGGGCGTTGCGCTCGATCGCTTGGTCCATCGCGGCGGCGGGAACAACCTCGTCGCAGATCATCCGCCCATCCCGCGTCTCCGCGTAGAAGACGCGTTCGAAGAAGATGCCCTCGCGCGCCAGCTTGATGCCGACCAGCCGCGGAAACCGCAGGTTGGCCGCGCCGGGGATAAAGCCCTCTTTGCTTGCCGGAAGGTTGAAATACGAACCGGGCTCGGCGAGCACGCGATCGAAGACGCAGAGGAGCTGGCAGCCGCCGCCGATGGCGAAGGCTTCGACCGCGGCGACCCATGGCTTCTCGGAATAATCCTCGAACTGTTCGTCGTAGGAATCCGAACGCCAATGGCCGCGATAGATCTTGTGCAGCAGTCCGAGCTCGCGCTCCATGAAAAAATCAACGAACGAGATTTGGCCGTAATAAAGGTGCGTGAGATTGATGCCGGCATTGAAGATGCGGCGGCCGGCATATTTCGGATGCTGCACCACGCCGCCACGCAGCACACCGACTTCGATCGCGTCGTCGAGCAACACCAGATCGACCGCGGTTTCCAGCGCCGCGGTGGCGCGGTCGTCTTCGGCGTTGAGGAATTTGGTATTGGTCAGCGTGACGTAACCGATTTTGCCTTTGCGCTCGGCCTTGGCTTCCCCGAGATCGACAAAACCGCTGCGGCGGAATTTGGCGAGCTGCTCGAGCGCTTCGCGCTTGGGCTTGAGCATCGCATGGATCAGATGCATGCCGCGGCGCTCGTCCGCGAGCACATGCGCAATGAACAGTCCCTGATCGAGCTCGCGTCCTTCCTTGGCGCTCTGCCGCAACAGCGCCCGCTCTGCGTCGATCTGCGCGCGCGACGGCAGCAGCGCCGGGTAACGGGCGGACGCGGCCGCCAGCAGCTCGGACACCCGCACACTGCGCGTGCAATGATCCGTCACTTCATCGTACACGGCCGCTGCATGACGCCGGAAAAACCGCTCCTTCACCTCGCGGGCATGGGCTTTGAGCGCGGCGGTTTCGGTCTCTTCCTCGCCCTTGCGCTTGACCTTTAGCTCCTGCAACGCCGCTTCGACTTCGGAGAGATATTTGCCGGCGACCGCCACATCGCTCGAAAGCGACGAGGCGAAATTGGGACCGGCGGGAATCGAAAAGTCGGAGCGAACGGCGAGTTTCTGCACAATCAGCCTCCCTGGGGGCGACCGCAGCATAGCGCCGCCGGAGCCCTAAAGCAGCCCGCGGTGGAAGGCGTGCTGTTTCGCCGATCGAAGCGCGGTCGCTGGTTTGGCCGTTAACCGAACCCCCGCCTGACGGGCCAACGCCCATGGCCATACGAAGTGAAGGCTGGCGAGGTCGCTGCTGCACCGCGAAAGTGAAGCTGCGGCGAAATTCCATTTTATGCGACACCCTTTTGTAATTACTGTAAAATGCATATTTGCTATGCGGGAGGCCCGCATAGGTGAAAGTACCCCCGATGTCCACGAAGCAACCGGGAAGTCGCACGCCAACCCAGGCTGCCTGGGACAAGGAACTCGCGCTCCTGCGTATTCGGGAACACGTGGATCGTGAGGGTCCGCTTCTGCCTATTCTCCACGCGCTTCAGGAGGAATTCGGCTATATCGACGAGGCCGCCGAGCCGCTGATCGCCGAGGCGCTGAACCTCACCCGCGCCGAGGTACATGGCGTCGTTACCTTCTATCACGACTTCCGCCGCGCCCCGGCCGGGCGTCACGTGCTCAAACTGTGCCGCGCCGAGGCCTGCCAGGCCGCCGGCGGCGAGCCCTTGGCCGCGCGAGCCGAGGCCCGGCTGGGCACCGCGCTGGGCACCACCGCGCCCGACGGCAGTGTCACGCTTGAGCCGGTCTATTGCCTTGGCCTGTGCGCGATCGCGCCGTCGGCCATGCTGGACGGCAAGGTTGTCGGCAGGCTCGATCAGCGGCGGCTGGAAAGCTTGCTGGCGGAGGCGCAGCAATGACGTTGCGCTTGTACATCCCGATTGACGCGGGTGCGCTGGCGGTTGGCGCCGAGGAGGTCGCGACCGGCATCCGGGCTGCGGCCGCGCGGCACAAAGTCGCGGTCGACATCGTGCGCAACGGTTCCCGCGGCCTCTACTGGCTCGAACCGATGGTCGAGTTGGCCACGCCGGCCGGCCGCATCGCTTACGGCCCGGTCACGCCGAGCGACGCGGAAAGCCTCCTCACCGCCATCCTCGGCAACGGCGCGCATCCGCTGCGGCTCGGTCCGACCGAAGAGATTCCCTGGCTGAAACGGCAAACGCGACTCACCTTCGCCCGCTGCGGCGTGGTCGATCCGCGCTCGCTCGACGACTACCGCGCCCACGGCGGATACCATGGCCTCGAACGGGCGCTCTCGCTCGGCGCCGAGGCGACCGTCGAAGAGGTTGTGCAATCGGGCTTGCGCGGCCGCGGCGGCGCCGGATTCCCGACCGGCATCAAGTGGCGCACCGTGGCGCAAACCAAGGCGCCACAGAAATACATCGTCTGCAACGCCGACGAAGGCGACAGCGGTACTTTCGCCGACCGGATGATCATGGAAGGCGATCCCTTCGCGCTGATCGAGGGGATGACCATTGCCGCCATCGCGGCCGGCGCGACCAAGGGCTACGTCTACATCCGCTCGGAATATCCGCATTCAGCGGCGACGATGGAAGCGGCGATCGCCGCTGCGCAGCGCGGCGGCTATCTGGGCGGCCGCGTCGCGGGCTCGAGCTTTGCCTTCGACATGGAGGTTCGCGTCGGCGCCGGCGCCTATGTTTGCGGCGAGGAGACCTCGCTGCTCGACAGCCTCGAAGGAAAGCGCGGCCTTGTCCGCGCCAAGCCGCCACTGCCGGCCCATAAGGGCCTGTTCGGCCAGCCGACGGTCATCAACAACGTCTTGTCGCTCGCATCGGTGCCGATCATCATGGAAAAGGGCTCCGCTTTCTACCGCGATTACGGCATGGGCAGATCACGCGGCACGATGCCGATCCAGCTCGCCGGCAACGTCAAGCACGGCGGCCTGTTCGAAACCGCGTTCGGCATCACGCTGGGCGATCTGGTCGACGACATCGGCGGCGGCACACGCAGCGGCCGTCCGGTGCGTGCGGTTCAAGTCGGCGGCCCGCTCGGCGCATACTTTCCCCGCGCGCTGTTCGACACGCCCTTCGACTACGAGGCATTCGCCGCGCGCGAGGGCCTGATCGGCCACGGCGGTATCGTGGTGTTCGACGACACTGTGGACATGGCGAAGCAAGCGCGCTTCGCCATGGAGTTCTGCGCCATCGAATCGTGCGGCAAGTGCACACCCTGCCGGGTCGGCTCAACCCGCGGCATGGAGGTCATCGACCACATCATCCGCAACGAAAATCGCGCGGCCAACACCGCGCTGCTCGAAGACCTGTGCAACACGCTCAAATTCGGATCGCTCTGTGCGCTCGGCGGGTTTACGCCGTATCCGGTGATGAGCGCGCTCACGCATTTTCCCGAAGATTTCGACGCCCCCTCGCGCCTGCAAGCTGCTGAATAGGAGAGCGCGATGTCGCTCGTCGAACACTCGCTCATAAAAGAGATCGACTACGGAACGCCGCGTTCCGAGGCGGAGAAATCGGTCACGCTCTCGATCGACGGCAAGCAGGTTTCGGTGGCGGAAGGCACCTCGATCATGCGCGCGGCGATAGAAGGCGGCGTCGAAATCCCCAAGCTTTGCGCCACCGACATGCTGGAAGCGTTCGGCTCCTGCCGCTTGTGCCTGGTCGAGATCGACGGCCGTGCCGGTACGCCGGCGTCCTGCACCACGCCGGTCGCCGAAGGCATGGTCGTACACACCCAAAGCGAGCGGTTGAGCCGCCTGCGCAAAGGCGTGATGGAGCTTTATGTCTCCGACCATTCGGTGGATTCGCTCGACCGCAGCAAATATCCTGACGTCGATTTGCTCGATACCGCCGAGGAAGTCGGCCTCACGGAAGTGCGCTACGGCTTCGATGGCGCGCGCCACCGCAATCCCGGCATCGACGATTCCAATCCCTATTTCGCCTTCGATCCCGCCAAGTGCATCGTCTGCTCGCGCTGCGTGCGCGCCTGCGAGGAGGTGCAAGGCACCTTCGCGCTGACCGTCTCGGGCCGCGGCTTCGACTCCATCATCGCCGCCGGCATGGACGAGAAGTTCATCGAGTCCGAATGCGTGTCGTGCGGCGCCTGCGTGCAGGCCTGCCCCACCGGCTCGCTGATCGAGAAGAAAGTCATCGAAAAGGGCAAACCGGAATGGTCGGCGATCACCACCTGCGCCTATTGCGGCGTCGGCTGCGCCTTCAAGGCCGAGATGCGGGGCGACGAAGTGATCCGCATGATTCCCTATAAGGACGGCAAGGCGAATCGCGGGCATTCCTGCGTCAAGGGACGCTTCGCCTGGGGCTACACCAACCATAAAGAGCGCATCCTCAAGCCGATGGTGCGCGACAAGATCAGCGAGCCGTGGCGCAAAGTGTCATGGGAAGAAGCGATCGGCCTTGTCGCCTCCGAGTTTAAGCGCATCCAGGGAAAATACGGCCGCGGTTCGGTCGGCGGCATCACCTCCTCGCGCTGCACCAATGAGGAAACGTTCCTGGTGCAGAAACTCGTGCGCGCCGGCTTCGGCAACAACAACGTCGATACGTGCGCCCGCGTCTGCCATTCGCCGACCGGCTACGGACTGAAAACCACATTCGGCACTTCGGCGGGCACCCAGGATTTCGATTCGGTGGAGCATTCCGACGTGATCGTCGTTCTCGGCGCCAATCCGACGGACGGCCATCCGGTCTTCGCCTCGCGCATGAAGAAGCGGTTGCGGCAGGGCGCCAAGCTTATCGTCATCGATCCGCGGCGGATCGACCTCGTACACATGCCGCATGTCGATGCCACGTATCATCTGCCGCTGCGTCCCGGCACCAACGTTGCCATCCTCACGGCGCTGGCGAACGTCATCGTGACCGAAGGCCTGGTGAACGAGAAATTCGTGCGCGAGCGCTGCGACTGGGCCGAGTTCAGCGACTGGGCGGCATTCGTCTCCGAACCGCGCAACAGTCCGGAAGAAGTGGCGAAGATTTCCGGCGTGCCGGCCGAGACTATTCGCAAGGCCGCGCGGCTCTACGCCACCGGCGGCAACGCCGCCTTCTATTACGGGCTTGGCGTCACCGAGCACAGTCAAGGTTCGACCGCTGTCATGGCCATCGCCAATCTCGCCATGGCAACCGGCAACATCGGCCGTCCCGGCGTTGGCGTGAATCCGCTGCGCGGGCAGAACAACGTGCAAGGCTCGTGCGACATGGGATCTTTCCCGCATGAACTGTCGGGCTATCGCCACATCTCCGACGACGCCACGCGCGCCATGTTCGAGGCGCTTTGGCACAAGCCGCTCGACGAAGAGCCGGGTTTGCGCATCCCAAATATGTTGGACGCCGCGGTCGACGGCTCGTTCAAGGCTCTCTACATCCAGGGCGAGGACATCCTCCAATCCGACCCGGATACGCATCATGTCGCGGCGGGCCTCGAGGCGATGGAATGCGTCGTCGTGCAGGATCTGTTCCTGAACGAGACCGCCAACCTCGCGCATGTGTTCCTGCCCGGCTCGACCTTCCTCGAAAAGGACGGGACATTCACCAACGCCGAGCGCCGCATTCAGCCCGTGCGCAAGGTCATGGAGCCGAAGAATGGCTATGCCGACTGGGAGATCACCTGCCTGATCAGCGAGGCCATGGGATATCCCATGCACTACAACCATCCGTCCGAGATCATGGACGAGATCGCGCGACTAACGCCGACCTTCGCCGGGGTCAGTTTCGAGAAGCTTGACCGGCTCGGCTCGGTTCAGTGGCCGTGCAACGAAAAGGCCCCCGAGGGCACGCCGGTCATGCACATGAACGGCTTTGTGCGCGGCAAGGGCAAGTTCATCGTCACCGATTACGTCGCGACCGACGAAAAGACCGGGCCGCGCTTCCCGCTGCTGCTCACGACCGGCCGCATCCTCAGCCAATACAATGTCGGCGCGCAGACCCGCCGCACCGCCAACGTCATTTGGCACGAAGAGGACCGGCTCGAAATCCATCCGCATGACGCCGAACAACGCGGCGTCCGCGACGGCGACTGGGTGAAGCTCGCCAGCCGCTCCGGCGAGACGACATTGCGCGCGCTCATCACCGAGCGTGTGGCGCCGGGCGTCGTCTACACGACGTTCCATCACCCGAACACGCAGGTCAACGTCGTCACCACCGAGTATTCCGACTGGGCGACCAATTGCCCTGAATACAAAGTGACCGCAGTTCAGGTGTCGCCGTCGAACGGACCCTCGGAATGGCAGCAGGAATATAATGAGCTGGCACGCAAAAGCCGCCGCGTCGCCGCGACGATCGAGGCGGCGGAGTAGCGGATGCGTGAACCGACGGTCACAGTCGCCTGCTCGATCTGGCGCCAACAGGGCGCGGCCGACGGCAAGCGCGTCATCCCCGAAGAAACCGCCGTCGCCTTCACCTATGACGGCGGCTCCTATGCGGTCATGATGGCGACGCCGCAAAATCTCGAAGATTTTGCGCTCGGTTTCAGCATCACCGAGCGTCTCGTCTCCGCTCCAGCCGACATCCGTCAGCTCGATATCGTCGAGCACGATGCCGGCATCGAGTTGCGCATGTGGTTGACCGAGCCGCACGCCGCGGCCTTAAGCGACCGGCGGCGCCACATGGCCGGGCCGACCGGCTGCGGGCTGTGCGGCATCGAAAGCCTCGACGAGGCCGTGCGTCCGCCGGTGCGGGTGCGCGACGGCAAGAGCTTTACGCCGGCCGAGATCATGCGGGCACTGGAAACGCTTGGTCCGCGGCAGGAGCTCAATCGGCTGACGCGCGCGGTTCACGCTGCGGCATTTTGGCGCCCGGACACCGGTCTCGCTGCGGTGCGGGAAGACGTCGGCCGGCACAACGCCCTCGACAAGCTTGCCGGTGCATTGATGCGTGACAACGTTCCCGGCCACAGCGGCATCGTGCTGCTCACCAGCCGCGTGTCGGTGGAAATGGTGCAGAAAACCGCGGCCATCGGCGCGCCGCTCATCGTCGCCGTGTCGGCGCCCACCGCGCTTGCCGTGCGCACCGCCGACACCGCCGGAATAACGCTTGTTGCCATCGCGCGCAGCGACGGCTTCGAAGTGTTCACACACCCGCAACGCATCAAAGAAACAACCAAAGAAGCCGCTACCCATGTCGTCGCTTGATAAGCTGGTGTACATGGCCAATCAAATCGGCAAGTTTTTCGCGAGTCAGGGACCGGAACAGGCCGCCGCGGGGACGGCCGATCATATCAAGAAATTCTGGGATCCGCGGATGCGCGCCGCGATCTATGAGTATGTTGAGGCGGGCGGCCGAGGGCTCGACCTTTCCGCGCGCCGGGCCATCGAGCTGTTGAAGGAAGCAGAATCGAAAAAACTGAAAAACTGAAAAACTGAAAAAGCTGCACAAACTGAAAAGCCCCGAAAAGCGGGCGATCAGGGAGGGAAATGTGATGACCACAGTCGAACGAGCGGAAGGCCTCGTGGGTTCGGGGACGGGTCTTCTCGATCGCGAGCGAATAATCGCCAAAGCGGGATTCAATCGCTGGCTCGTTCCCCCGGCCGCACTTTGCATCCATCTTTGCATCGGCATGGCCTACGGCTTCAGCGTGTTCTGGCTGCCGCTGTCGCGGGCGCTCGGCATTACGGCCGCCAAGGCCTGCCCCGATATGACGCTTCTGCAGGAATTATTCACAACGACCTGCGATTGGCGCATTGCCAGCATGGGCTGGATGTTCACCCTCTTCTTCGTTCTGCTCGGCGTCTCCGCGGCGATCTGGGGCGGCTGGCTCGAGCGGGTGGGCCCGCGCAAGGCCGGTGTCGTCGCGGCTTGCTGCTGGGCGGGCGGACTCATGCTCGGCGGGATCGGCGTCTACGTTCATCAATTGTGGCTGATGTGGCTCGGTGCCGGCGTGATCGGCGGCGTCGGCCTCGGCCTCGGCTACATCTCGCCGGTGTCCACGCTGATCAAATGGTTTCCGGACCACAGGGGCATGGCGACAGGCTTCGCCATCGCAGGCTTTGGCGGTGGTGCAATGATCGGCGCGCCGCTGGCGAACATTCTGATGAATTACTTCAAGACGCCGACCTCGGTAGGCGCTTGGCAAACCTTCTTCGCATTGGGGGTGATCTACTTCTTCTTCATGATGGTCGGCGCATTCCGCTATCGGCTGCCGCCCGCCGGATGGCGACCGGAGGGCTGGAGGCCGCCTAGCGAAACCAAGTCGATGATCACCCAGCACAACGTGCATCTGAAAGATGCGCACAAGACGCCGCAGTTCTGGCTGATCTGGGCGGTGCTTTGCCTGAACGTCTCCGCGGGCATCGGCGTCATCGGCATGGCCTCGCCGATGCTTCAGGAAATCTTCGGCGGCAAGCTGATTGGACATCCGGAGCTTGGCTTCAATGCGCTCAGTGTCGAGCAAAAGGTCGCCATTGCCGGGATCGCAGCCGGCTTCGCCGGGTTGCTGTCGCTGTTCAACATCGGCGGCCGGGTATTCTGGGCCTCGCTGTCCGACTTTATCGGACGCAAGAACACCTACTATGTGTTTTTCCTGCTCGGCATCGCGCTGTATGCATCGGCGCCGTTCTTTGCGCAAATCGGCAACAAGGCGCTGTTCGTCGCCTCCTTCTGCATCATCCTGTCGATGTATGGCGGCGGTTTCGCCACCTTGCCGGCTTACCTCGCCGATATGTTCGGTACGCAGTTCGTCGGCGCCATCCATGGCCGGCTGCTTACGGCCTGGTCGACGGCCGGCATCGTCGGCCCCGTGGTGGTGAACTACATCCGCGAGTTCCAGCTCGCGGCCGGCGTACCGCGCGACCATCTCTACGACTTCACCATGTACATCCTGTGCGGGATGCTGGTTGTAGGCCTGATCTGCAACTTTCTGGTCAAGCCGGTGAATCCCAAGTGGTATATGAGCGAGGAAGAAGTGGCCAAACTGCAAGCCGCCAGTGCCACCGGCCCGGTTCCATCGGGCTCGTTTGGCATCGGCAAGGGCGGCTTCGATCTGCCAGCTGCAATCTTCTGGGCCTTCGTCGGCATTCCGCTGGCATGGGGCGTTTGGATCACGCTGCAGTCCGCCGTTAAACTGTTCTAGTCGACGCTTCAATCCCGAGATTGCGAACGGCGCCGCCGCAAAGCCGCGCCGTTTCATTGCTGCACCAATGCCGTACACCGCCGCGTGGAACATGCCCTTGACGTACGCCGGGGTTCGGGGTGACTGCTGGCGGAGCCCCCTGGAATAAAACGGCATGCCCGGCACCCACCTTTCGATCCGTATCGATCTGGCGTCCGGGGACCGCATCGGCCCGTGCAAGATCGCGCTTTTGGAGGCGATCCGCTCGACCGGCTCGATCTCGGCGACGGCGCGGTCGATTGGGATGTCCTACCGGCGGGCCTGGCTCTTGGTCGAGGAAATCAATCAGACCTTGCGCGAGCCGGCAGTGAAGGCCGAAACCGGCGGCGCCCGCCGCGGTAGCGCCGTCGTGACTCCCGTCGGAGAACGGATGGTCGACCTCTACCGGGCCATCGAAACGCAGGCGCGAACGGCGGCGGGCGGCGAATTTCGGGCGATGGGAAGGCTCATCCGTCACGAAAAAGGCTGACGGCGGCTCTGCCGGATTATCGCGCGGCTGGCGCGCCGGCCCGCAATCAATATGATCGGGGTTGGAACGGGGGGAAGCCCATGACTGGTGCGATTGCCGTGACGGACGATGGCGCCGTCCGCATCATCCGGATGAATCGCCCGGAGAAGAAGAACGCTCTCACTTTGGCGATGTATGCCGAGATGACCCGCGCGTTGCGCGAGGCCAATCAAAGCGACGTCATTCGCTGTGTCGTATTTGCCGGCGCGCCCGGCACCTTCTGCGCCGGCAACGATATCGCCGACTTTCTCGGCGCGGCCCTCGGCGGCGGTCTCGATCCGCGGCCGCTCGAATTTATGCGTGAGCTGGTGAGGAACGAAAGGCCCCTGGTCGCCGCCGTCGGCGGGGTCGCCGTGGGCATCGGCACCACGCTCCTGTTCCACTGCGATCACGTTGTGGCCGCGACCGACGCGACATTCTCGACGCCGTTCCTCAAGCTTGGTCTCATCCCCGAATTGGCTTCGACGCTGCTGGCGCCGATGCGCCTGGGCTATGCCCGCGCATTTTCGCTGCTGGCCATGGGCCGTCCGCTTTCGGCCGCGGAAGCAAAGGACGCCGGCGTCGTCAACAGCGTGGTCGACGCCACCGCGGTCGATGCCGTCGCGTTGAAAGCGGCGCACGAGATCGCCGCACTTCCTCCCCAAGCTCTCGCCGTGGCGCGACGGCTGATGCGAAACCATCGCGACGAAGTCGCTGAACGTATCGAGACGGAAGCCGGGCACTTCGCCAAGCTTCTGCAATCCGACGAAGCGCGCGCCGCGTTCCAGGCGTTCTTTGCCCGCAAAAAGTGAGGTCGACGATGTCGCTAGCTGGAAAAACCCTGTTCATCACCGGCGCCTCGCGCGGCATCGGATTGGCGATCGGGCTCCGCGCCGCCCGCGACGGCGCCAATGTGGCGATCGCCGCGAAGACGGCGGAGCCGCATCCGAAGCTGTCCGGCACGATCTACACCGCCGCAGAAGAGATCGAACGGGCCGGCGGCAAAGCGCTGCCCCTCGTCGTCGACGTCCGCGACGAAGTGACGGTCAAGGAG
>Ga0116224_10001169_pt1 | contig 17703 bp, 17 predicted proteins | sample Sb_taG_9_FD_89699 | JGI IMG/M metagenome (GOLD analysis project Ga0116224, IMG submission 89699) | Peat soil microbial communities from Weissenstadt, Germany - Sb_50d_b_LC metaG | ecosystem: Environmental > Terrestrial > Soil > Wetlands > Peat | place: Germany: Weissenstadt | collected 2010-09-21 | reverse complement strand
GCGCGGCTGGTGGCGCTGGGCACCGAGCAGGTGGCCTGGGTCGAGTCCTCGGGGCCGTCGGGGCGCACCACCACCCTGCGCGCCGCCCCCATCGACGTCGGGCCCCTGCTCGCCCAGCGGCTGTGGCCCAACGTCACGGCGGTGCTGACGTCGGCGACGGTGCCTCCCCTGCTCGAGTCCCGGCTCGGCCTCCCGGCCCAGGGCACCGACCACCTCGAGGTGGGAAGCCCGTTCCCCTTCGAGACCTGTGCACTGCTGTATTGCGCCAAGCACCTGCCCGATCCCCGCCGACCCGAGGCGCGCCGAGCCCTGCACGACGAGCTGGGCTCGCTCATCGCCGCCGCCGGCGGCCGCACCTTGGCGCTGTTCACGAGCTGGCGCGCCATGCACGAAGCCGCCGACGCCCTGCGCCCGACGCTGCCCTTCGAGGTCCTCGCCCAGGGCGACAAGCCCAAGGCACGGCTCCTCGAGGCCTTCTCCGGCGACCACGCCGCGTGCCTCTTCGCCACCATGTCGTTCTGGCAGGGCGTCGACGTGCCCGGGCCCACCCTGTCCCTGGTGGCCCTCGACCGGCTCCCGTTCTCGAGGCCCGACGACCCGCTGCTCCAGGCGCGCCGCGACCGGGCGGGGGCGGCGGCGTTCCGGACGGTGGACATCCCCCGCGCCGCCACCTTGCTGGCCCAGGGGGCGGGACGGCTCATCCGGTCGTCCACCGACCGCGGGGTGGTGGCCGTGCTCGACTCGCGCCTCGCCACCGCCAACTACCGGCACGAGCTGCTGAGGGCGCTCCCGCCCATGAAGCGCACGGTCGACCACGACGAGGTCGTCGCCTTCCTGGAGGACATCGCCCGGCGCGCCGGCGATTCGGACCCCTCGGGCCCCTCGGACCCCTCGGACCCCTCGGATCAGTAGCCGAGGCGCTCGATCATGTCGGGGCGCTGCTGCCAGTGCTTCTCGACCCGCACCCGCAGCTCGACGAAGGCGCCCGGAGGGAGCTGGGCGCGGACCGCGGTCCCGACCTCTTTGAGCATGGCCCCGCCCTTGCCGATGACCATTCCCTTCTGCGACTCGCGCTCGACGACGATCTCGACGCGCACGCGGGGCCACTCCCACTCCGTCACACGACACGCGATGGAATGCGGGAGCTCTTCGCGCACGTGCGCCAGGAGCTGCTCGCGCACGAGCTCGGCAACCCAGAAGGCTTCGGGCACGTCGGTGACCGTGCCGGGGGGGAAGTAGGGCGGGCCGTGCGGCAACCGGGCCAGCACCGCCTCGACGAGCGCGTCGACACCCTGGCCCGAGACCGCGGAGACGGGGAAGTACTCCACCCCGGCGTCGGCATCCTCGCCCTCGAGGACGCCGTGGGCACCTTGGAGCCGCTCGAGGATCTGGGCCTTGGAAGCGCGGTCGACCTTGTTCACGGCGACGAGGACCCGCGACAGCGGCCCGCTGGCTCCCGAGGCGGCCCGACCCCGGCAGGTGGCGGCGGCGCGCTCGAGCACGTACCGGTCGCCGGGGCCGATGGGGCCGGTGGCGTCGAGCACCGGCACGACCACGTCGATGTCGTCGAGGGCGTCGGCCACCTGCTCGTTGAGGCGCGTGCCCAGTGCGGTGCGCGGCCGGTGCAGGCCCGGGGTGTCCACGAACACGGCCTGCACCCCGGGACGGTGCAGCACACCCCGCACGGCCCGGCGCGTGGTGTTGGGACGAGGCGAGGTGATCGTGACCTTGGTGCCCAGGATCCTGTTCACCAGCGTGGACTTGCCGACGTTGGGCCTGCCCACCACCGTCACGAACCCCGAGCGGAGCTCCTCCTCGACGCGTGGCGCGCCTTCGGGCATCGGGGGCTCAGTCCCCGTCGGGGAACTCGGGATGCTCCGATCCGTCCGGCCCCCGAACGTGCAGGGGCGAGATGCGGATGCGACCGATCCGGTTCCCCTGGACCCGCTCGGCCACGAGGCGCACCCCGTCGACATCGGCGGACTCGCCCTCCACCGGGACCCGGCCCAGCACGTTGAAGAGCAGACCTCCCACGGTGTCCCAGTCACCCTCGGGGAGCTCGGCGTCGAGCAGCTCGTTGAGCTCGTCGACAGGCAGGCGCGCCGTCACCGACACCTCGCCGTCGCCGAGGGTCAGCACCGACGGCTCCTCGACGTCGTACTCGTCGACGATCTCGCCCACCAGCTCTTCGAGAAGGTCCTCGAGGGTGACGAGCCCGGCGGTGCCGCCGTACTCGTCCACGACGATGGCCTGGTGGAACTTGCGCTCCTGCATCTCACGCATGAGCCGCGACACCCGCTTGGTCTCGGGGACGAAGTACGCGGGGCGCGCGAAGCCGCGCACCGGCTCGTCCCCGTGCCCCTCACGCTCGGCTTTGATGAGGTCTTTGGCGAAGGCGATCCCCACGACGTCGTCGAGGTTGCCCTCGTGCACGGGCAGCCGCGAGAAGCCCGCCGCGATGGCGACGTCGAGCGCCTTGGACACCACCAAGTCGGCCTCCATGGTCCGCATGTCGGGGCGGGGCACCATCACCTCGCGCACGATCGTGTCGCCGAAACCGATGATGGAGTGGATCAGCTCGCGCTCTTGGGTCTCGATGACCTCTTCCTGCATGGCCACGTCGGCCATGGCCAGCAGCTCCGACTCCCGCATCCCCCCCGCCTCGCGCGTGTGCGACCGCATGAGGCCGTTGGCCAGTCCGATCAGGCCCTTGGAGAGCATGCGGACGGGGGGGAAGCTCACCAGGGCCGAGACGATGGGCGCGACGAACAACGCCGAGCGCTCGGGGTTGAACACGGCCCAGTTCTTGGGGAGCGCCTCGGCCAGGACGAAGATGACCACCACCTCGAAGAAGGTGGCGGCCAGCACCCCCCAGGCACCGAAGAAGCGCTCGGCCAGGATGCCCACCAGGGTGGCGGTCACCAGCTGGCAGATGAGCACCAGCAGGAGGATCGGGTTCAGGAACGCCTGGGGGTGCTCGACGAGTCGCACCAGCCGGCCCGATCCGCGCCGGTGCTCGTCGCGCAGGGACAGCGCCTTGGCCTTGCTGGTACGCGACAGGGCCGTCTCGGCCAGGGCCAGGAGGCCCGCCCCCACCAGCAGCACCACCACGACCGCGACGAGAATCGCATCCGTCGTCCCGAAGTGCCCCGTGGCGAGCACGGTCGAGGACACGGCGTCCCCGCTACGGAGCGGCGCGATGGAAGCGGGCCAGCAACTCCCGCTCGCGGCTCTCCATGGTCTCGGCCTCCTCGTCGGCACCGTGGTCCATCCCGAGCAGGTGCAACAGGCCGTGCACGACGAGCAGCGCCACCTCGTCCTCGAGGCTCACGCCGTGCGCGACGGCGTTGCGCGCCGCCACCGACGGGCACACCACGACGTCGCCCAGCAACGTCGGCACGTCGCTCTCGTCGCTGGGCAGACCGCCGCCGGGCCCGGTGCCGCCCTCGTCGGGGGACCGCCCTCCGGGCTCGGGCTCCTCGTCGATGGGAAAGGCGAGCACGTCGGTGGGCCCGGGCTCACCCAGGAACCGCTCGTGGAGCTCGGCGATGGTGGGCTCGTCGACGAAGAGGAGCGACACCTCGACGTCCTCCCTGACACCCTGCGCGCCGAGCACGTCACGGGCGAGCTTCACCCAACGCCCGATGTCGATGTCCCGTTCCGACTGCTCGTCGGCGGCGAAGACGTCAACCACCACCGCGGGCCCCTCCCTGTTCGGCGCGCGCCGCGCGCGACGAGCGGCTGGCCCCGCGACCACTGCGCCCGGCCGGGATGCGACCGGCGCCGGCGCCGTTGGCTTCGTCGGCCCGCTCGTACGCGGACACGATGTCCGCCACGATGCGGGCCCGTACCACGTCGCGCTGGGTCAGGTGCACGAAGGCGAGCCCGGGCACGGACCCCAGCACCGCCTCGAGGCCGGGCAGCCCCGAGCGGCCGCCGGCCACGTCGATCTGCGTGACGTCGCCGGTGACGACGACCTTCGACCCGAACCCGATGCGCGTGAGGAACATCTTCATCTGCTCGGGAGTGGTGTTCTGGGCTTCGTCGAGGATGATGAAGCTGCGGTTGAGCGTCCGGCCGCGCATGAACGCCAGCGGGGCGACTTCGATGGTCCCCCGCTCCAGGAGGCGTTGCGCACCCTCGGGGCCCAACAGGTCGTAGAGGGCGTCGTAGAGGGGACGGAGATAGGGGTCGACCTTGGCCATGATGTCGCCGGGCAGGAACCCGAGACGCTCCCCGGCTTCCACCGCGGGTCGGGTGAGGATGATGCGGTCGGCATCGCGCGCCTGGAGCGCCTGGACCGCCAGCGCCACGGCCAGATACGACTTCCCCGTGCCGGCGGGGCCGATGCCGAAGGTCACCACGTTGGAGGCGATGGCGTCGGTGTAGCGCTTCTGTCCCGCCGTCTTGGGCCGCACCGTGCGGCCTCGGGCCGAGCGCAGCAGCTCGGTGGTGAGCACCTCGGCCGGGCTCACGTCGTCCTTGACCATGGTGATGGTCCGGTCGACGTCACCGGCGTCGAGGCCCTGGCCCTGCTCGAGGAGCAGCACGAGCTCGTCGAAGAGCCGGCCCACGCGCTCCGCGTCCTCGCCGTCGATGGTGATCTCGTTGCCGCGCACGACGATGTGCGACCCGTGGAACGCCTCTTCGATCAGCCGCAGCAACTCGTCTCTCTGACCCAGCAGGCCCACCATGAGGTGGTTCCCGGGGACGAGGATCTTGACCTGGGTCGACGACACGGGCGCTCGCTCCGAGGCTATCAGCAGGTCCGCAGCCCGCCGCCCGCAGTCGGGCTCACCCCGGCGGCCAGGCCAATCGCCGTCCCCCCACCACGTGGAGGTGGAGATGGGGAACCGAATTCGACGCGTCCTCCCCCAGGTTGAACAGCAGCCGGTACCCGCGCTCGGCGATCCCCTCCGCCTCGGCCACCTGCCGGGCGGCCATGAACATGTCGGCCAGCACCTCGGCGTCCGCGGGCCCGATGGCGGCGGCATCGTCGATGTGGCGGCGCGGCACGACCAGCACGTGCACGGGGGCCTGGGGGTTGAGGTCACGGAAGGCCACGACGAGGTCGGTGCGGTGCACCACGTCGGAGGGGACCTCGCCGGTGACGATGCGGCAGAAGATGCAGTCGGCGGTGTCGCTCACCTGGCCGGCCGTCCCCTACAGGGTCTCGGCACGCCCGCGCACGGCACTCGAGCCCTTCACTTCGGGATACAAGTGCTCCAGGCTGCCCGGGGGGATGCGGCAGTTCTCGATGAAGGCGTCCACGTCGTCGGACTTGAGCCGGATGACGCGCCCGAACTTGAAGGCGGCCAGCGCCCCCTCGTCGATGAACCGGTAGAGGCTGCGCAGGGTCACGCCGAGATGCTCGGCGGCCTCCTTGGTGCTCATCCACCGGATTTGTTCGCTCACCGCTTCTCCAGGCCGGCACCGGCGCTCCGTACCGCACCGTGCATCGTCATGCTATCCGGTGCACTTCACGCTTCGACCGCGACGGGCGGGAAGACCACGGGCGGGAGGGCGGTGGCGGGACCGCGTACCGAGATGCCCGATGACGCCCGGCCCCGTTCACCCCGGGACCAGGACGAGGGCCCGCGCCCGATGTGACGCCAGGAGATGTAGTGCCAGGAGATGTGGCGCCAGGAGATGTGGCGCCAGGAGATGTGGCGTCAGGAAATGACGCGCAGGCCGAGCTCGTCGAGGCGACGGCTCATGGCGTCGGGGGTGACCCCGAACAGACAGGCGATCGCCCGCAGGTCTTCGGCGCGGATGGTGATCATCCGCCCGTTGAAGTCCTGGCGCTGCACCTGGATCATCGACAGGAAGCGCCGCAGCAGGTCGCGCTCGGGGCCACTCACCGAATTGAGCTTGGTCAGGTCGATGGTGACCTTGTCGTGGCCGTCCCACGGCCGAAGCTGGCGCCGGGCGCGCCCCGGGCTCTCACCGTTGCCGTTGCCCTCGCCGTTGGGGCCCCAACGCGTGGCGTCGTCGTCCTGCGGAAGGAGCTGGTCGACGGGCACGTCGTAGAGCTTGGCCAGACGCTGCAGCCTCGGGACCGAGATGGCGCGCTCGCCACGCTCGTAGGCACCGAGCACCGACGCCTTGAACTCCTGGTCCGACATGGCCTCGACAGCCTGGAGCGAGAGCCGCATCTGCTTGCGCACCGCGCGCAGGCGAGACCCCACCGCTCGGGCGTATGCCGCCCGTGCGGACTCTTCCTGCTCGTCCTCTTCGGGCAACACCGTGTTCACCATGAACCAGATCCTCGCCGCTCGTCCCGTGCTTGCCGACGGCCCCCGTTGCGGACCCCGCGAGAGCATGACAACCGTGCCTGATCCCACCTCGGGCACATGCGCGGATAATCCCTGTCAGTCTCGCTCACTCAGCGTGGTGATTGCAAGAACCGGTTCTCGATCATGGTGGACGCGATCTCTCATTGCGTCGTGGGTTCGCCTGGCAACAGGGGGATCGAACCGTACCTGGGAGACCTCTGAGGAAGCCCGTGCCGGGGTCACCGACGGGGGCCCGAGACAGCCCCCCAGACCCCGTCACGGGGGGTCCGGAGCTGGATCCGAGGGCAGCCCAGGACCGGCGGAAGGCCCCACCACGCCCTCCCGCAGGGCACAAAGAAGCAGGCCAGCGGCCACGGCCGCCGTCTCGGCCCGCAACACGTGGGGACCCAGTCCCACCGTGGGCTGCCCGGCCACTTCGGAGGCCTCCCACCCCCCCTCCGGACCCACCGCCACCGCCGGGGCCCGCACACTGGGGGGGTCGCCTCCGAGCTCGGCCAGGGCCAGGGCCACGGGAGCCAGGCGGCCCCGCAGCTCGTCGAGGTCGGCTGCCCCCAGCACCTCGGGGAGCCAGGCGCGCCGGCTCTGCGCCGCCGCTTCTCGCGCCACCCGGCGTAGCCGTTCGACGGCCCGGACGCGACGCTCACCTTCCCAACGGACGACGGCCCGCAGTGAATCGAGCACGACGATGCGATCGACGCCGGCTTCGGTGAGCTTCTGCACCACCCACTCCGGACGTCCCCCCTTGACGGGGACGAACCCCACCGTCACCTCGGGCTCGGAACGTCCCGAGGACAGTACGGGCCCGTCGGGTTCGAGGACCGGCGCGCGGGGCGCAGGGCGCGCCCCGGAGCCGGTGAACCGGCACAGGCGCCAACGCCCCGCACCGTCGCCGGCCACCACGCGCTCACCGGGGCGCAGCCGCAGCACCTGCCCGAGATGGCGTTCGTCGTCGGGTGCCACGGGGAGCGCGTCGAGGTCGGCCACGAAGACCTGGGCGACGGCACGGGCCGTGGCGGGAGTGGCCGGGCCCCGGGCTGACCCCGAGGGTGGGGCGCCGTCCCTGTCGCGCACAGACGCGCGCCCGATCAGCCGAACGCGGAGCGCAGGCGCGACATGAGGCCCTCGTCGGGGGGCCCGACGTCTTCCCCGCTCTCGGCCGCGAACTGGCGGAGAAGGTCCTCTTGTGCCTTGGTGAGATGCGTCGGCGTGTCCACCACGACCTGGACGACGAGGTCACCGCGCCCGCGCCCGCGCACGTGGGGCACGCCGCGCCCTCGCATCTTGATGACGTGCCCGGTCTGGGTGCCCGGGTGCAGGGCGAGCTTCTCGGTGCCGTCCAGCGTCTCGAACTCCGGGGTGGCGCCCAGGGCGGCCTGGGCGATCGACACGTGCAGCTCGGCATGGAGGTCGTCGCCGGCCCGGGCGAAGACGTCGTCGGGTTGCACGGCCAGGTGCACGTAGAGGTCGCCGGGAGGCCCGCCGCGCGGTCCGGCCGGTCCCCGGCCCGAGAGGCGCAGGGTCGAGGCGTGGTCGACGCCGGCGGGCACGTCGACGCTGAAGGTGCGGGTCTCGACGACGCGCCCGTCGCCCCGGCAGTCCGGGCAGGGGCTGGTGATGACCTCGCCGCTCGCGTTGCATCTCCCGCAGGGCACCGCCGTCACCACTTGGCCCAGGATCGACTGGCGCACGCGGTGCAGCTCGCCGGACCCCTGGCACTCGGTGCAGCGGATGGCGGTCGTGCCCGCCCGGGCGCCGGTCCCCTCGCACGTCGCACATCCCACCGGCGTGTCCAGCGTCAGCTCGCGGGTGGCCCCGAACACCGCCTCGCGGAAGCTCAGCTCGAGGACGATCTCGCTGTCGTCGCCCCGGACCGGGCCACCGCGGCGCCGCGGGCCGGCGCCCGCACCCCCGAAGAAGGCGTCGAACAGGTCTCCGAGACCCCCGCCGAAGATGTCGCCCGCTCCGGGCACCGAACCGTCGGCCGCCTCGGGGCCGAAGCGGTCATAGCGCGCCCGGCGCTGCGGATCGCGCAGCACCTCGTAGGCGCGTGTCACCTCCTTGAAGCGCGCTTCGGCCGCGGAATCGCCGCCGGTGCGGTCCGGGTGCAGCTCCCGGGCCATGCGGCGGTAGGCCCGCTTGATGTCGTCGTCGGACGCCTGCGGTGAGACGCCGAGAAGGGCGTAGTAGTCAGCCGCCACGGGCGGGCTCCCTCCGTCTCTTGCCCGGGCGCGAGACGCGGCCGGGTTCCGACGCCTTGGCCCGACCGGATCCGGAGCGACCCGTGGACGTGCCGGCTCCGAGGTGCTCACCTAATTGCTCGCCGACGAGCTCCACGGCCGCCAGCGCACGCGGATAGTGCATGCGGGTGGGGCCGACCACGCCGATGGTGCCGGCCACCTCGCCCTCGATGGCGACCGGCGCCAACACCAGTGCACACGAGGCGAGCGGTTCGAACCCGTGCTCGGCGCCGATGGCCACCGACAAACCGCGGTCGAGGATGTCCTCGATGAGCCCTACCACCACCAGCTGCTGCTCCAGGATCGACAGCACCGAACGCACGGTCTCCACCGCATCGAAGGCCGAGGCCATGTGCGACGACCCTCCGACGAAGACGTGGTCGGGCTCACCCGCGGCGGCCAGCTCGCCCAGTGCGGCGACCCCGCAGCGCACCACGGCGTTGAGCGCCTGGTCGCGCAGCTCGGGGACGGTCCCGGGGTTCGCCAAGGTCCCTCCCCGCGCGCAGGTGGCCAGGTGGGTGGCGGCCTGGGCGAGCAGGTCGTCGGAGGTGTCGGCGGGCAGGTCGACGGCGCGCTTCTCCACTGCCCCGTCCGACAGCACGACGACCAGGAGGGCGAGGCGCGGGGAGAGCCCGACGAGTTGCACCGACCGGATCGTGGCCGACTCGTGTCGGGGCCCGACGACCACCGCGGCGTAGTCGGTGAGGCTGGCCAAGAGGCCGCTCGTGCGCCCCAAGAGGTCCTCCACCTCACCGTGGACGTGCGCGAAGAACCTGCGAACCTCGTGGCGCTCGTGGGGCCCCAGCGTGCCGGGCCGTCCGAGATGGTCGACGAAGAACCGGTACCCCTTGTCGGTGGGGATGCGTCCCGCACTGGTGTGGGGTTGGGCGAGGTACCCGTCGCGTTCGAGGGCGGCCATCTCGCTGCGCACCGTCGCCGACGACACCTCGACACCGGGATTGCCGGTGATGTGGGCGGAACCGACCGGCTGGGCCGTCTCGATGTACTCGGCCACCACCGCGTTCAAGATGGCGGCCTTGCGGTGATCGAGCTGCGTCCCGTCGTCGGGCTCGCGGCGGGCGCGGCCGGGAGCACCGACACGAGGGGAGCCCCGGTCCGACCCCAGCGCGTCGGCTGACCCATGCACGGCGCGAGCCGCGCCCGGACGCGCCGCGGGCTTCGCCGTGCGCGGTGCGGCGCGCGTCGTGTCCTCTTTGCGCTCGGCGCGCTTGGCCCGGTTCGCCGTCATGGTCGTCCTGGCAGTCGAGTCTACCGAGTGCTACCTCACTCCCACCGGCTGGGCCCCGGGTCGGGAGCCGGGGCCGGGGCCCGGGACCAGGGCCGACGCCGCGCCCCTAGGCCCGAAACCGGGCCCAGCACCGAGCCCAGCACCGAGCCCAAGACCGAGCCCAAGACCGGGCAGTATCGGCCTCGGTGACCCGGGTTCGACGACAGCCTCGTCGGGCCGCCAAGCACTCCGCGCCGCGCTCCCGGTGGGGTCGGCTCAGTCCTCGAGGCGAAGAGCGGAGATGAAGGCTTCCTGGGGGACTTCGACGCGCCCGATGGACTTCATCTTCTTCTTCCCCTCCTTCTGACGCTCGAGGAGCTTGCGCTTGCGGGTGATGTCACCGCCGTAGCACTTGGCGAGGACGTCCTTGCGCTTGGCCTTGACCGTCTCGCGAGCGATGACGCGGCCTCCGACGGCCGCCTGGATCGGCACGTCGAAGAGCTGGCGCGGGATGAGCTCGCGCAGCTTCTCGGTCATCCGCCGGCCATAGGAATCGGCTTGGGAGCGGTGCACCACGGTGGAGAACGCGTCGACGGGCACGTGGTTGATGAGCAGGTCGACCTTCACCAGGTTGGCCGTCTGATAACCCTGGGCCTCGTAGTCGAGGCTGGCGTACCCCTTGGTGCGGCTCTTGAGCTGGTCGAAGAAGTCGACCACCACCTCGGCGAGCGGGATGCGGTAGATGAGCTCGAGGCGCTCCGGCGACAGGTACTCCATATGGTCGAGATCACCGCGACGCGCCTGGCACAGGTCCATGACGGTGCCGATGTACTCCGAGGGCACGATCACCGTCGCCCGCAGGACGGGCTCTTCGATGTGGTCGAGCCGGCTGGCGTCGGGCATCTCGCTCGGGTTGTCGAAGCGCAGCTCGCCACCGTCGGTCAGGTGTGCCACGTACGCCACCGACGGTGCCGTGGCGATGAGCGACAGGTCGAACTCACGCTCGAGACGCTCGCGGACGATCTCCATGTGCAAGAGGCCCAGGAACCCGCATCGGAAGCCGAAGCCCAGCGCACCCGAGGACTCGGGCTCGAAGGTGAAGCTCGAGTCGTTCAGCCGGAGCTTCTCGAGCGCCTCGCGCAGTGCCGTCAGCTCGTCCCCGTCGATGGGGTACAGCCCGCAGAACACCATCGGCTTGGGGTCCCGGTAGCCCTCCAGGGGCGCGGGAGCGGGCCGGGCCGCGTCGGTGACGGTCTCCCCCGATCGGGCCTGGCCGACGTCCTTGATGCCGGCGATGAGGTAGCCCACCTCGCCGGGGCCAAGCTCGTCGACCGGGGTCGGCACCGGCATGCGTACGCCGATCTCCTCCACCTCCTGGGCGAAGCCGGCCTGCATGTACCGGACCTTGGAGCCGGACCGCAACACCCCGTCCATGACCCGCACCGAGCTCACCACCCCTCGGTACTGGTCGTAGGCCGAGTCGAAGATGAGCGCCCGCAGCGCCGCCCCTGCCTCACCCGACGGAGCCGGCACCCGCGCCACCACGGCGTCGAGAAGCTGTTCCACCCCCTCACCGGTCTTGGCCGAGATGCGCAGGATGGAGTCGGCCCCGATGCCGAGGACCCGTTCGATCTCCGCCGCGTACTTCTCGGGCTCCGCCGCGGGCAGGTCGATCTTGTTGAGGGCGGCCACGATCTCGAGATCGTGCTCCAGGGCCTGGTAACAGGTGGCCAGGGTCTGGGCCTGGATGCCCTGGGAGGCGTCGACCAGGAGCACGGCCCCCTCGCACGCCGCCAGGGACCGGCTCACCTCGTAGCCGAAGTCCACGTGGCCGGGGGTGTCGATGAGATGCAGGACGTGGTCCTTGAAGCTGACCCGCACGTTCTGCGCCTTGATGGTGATGCCCCGCTCGCGTTCGAGCTCCATGGAGTCGAGGTACTGCTCGCGCATGAGGCGGGGGTCGACCGCGTGGGTGAGCTCGAGGATGCGGTCCGACAGCGTCGACTTGCCGTGGTCGACATGGCTGATGATGGAGAAATTCCGGATGAGGTCAGGGCTGAGCACGTCACTCGGAGCGTACCGGCGCCGGGATCGACCCCCGGTCCCAAGGGGAACCGCCCCCGACACCCTGCTAGGCTTGCGCCTTCGGTGGTGCCCGGTAGGGCCACCGGTTCGGACGGCTTGCACGGTCCGGGCCAGGAGCACTCTCCTTTCCACCCCGATCGTCGGGGTCCGCCAACGGCGGAGCACGTCTCGGAGCAGCGAACAGTCACATGGCCAACATCCGGAGCCAGATCAAGCGGAACCGCCAGAACGAGCGGCGCCGGCTGCGCAACAAATCGGTGCGCTCGGAGATCCGCACGCGTACGAAGACTGCCGTGGTGGCGATCGACGGCGGGGCCGAGGACGCCGCCGAGGCCACACGCGCCGCGGTGCGGCGCATCGACAAGGCCGCCGCGCAGGGCGTGATCCACAAGAATCAGGCCGCCAACCGCAAGTCCCGCCTCATGCGCCGGGCCAACGCCGTCGAGGCCGGCGAGGCCTGACCTTCAGGACCGGCGGCGCGAGGCTGCGGCGGGTGGCCGCCGCGCCGAAGCCTCCCGGGCCGCACCGAGACGGCTGAGTCGGCCCACGAGCACCTCGAGCACCGTCTCCGCCGGCAGCGCGCTGCGCCCCCGGACGTCGAGATCGGCGTCGGCCAACAAGGTGATGGCGCGACTGATACCGGCGGGGCCCAGCCGTCGGCCTTGCTCGAGCGCCTTCTTCGCCGGGTAGGAGCTGCGCATCCCGAGGCGCGACGCGGCCTCGTCGGGCGTCGTGACTCCGGACCCGTCGAGGCGGAGCATGGCTTGGAAATGGCGGTGCAGGATGGCCAGCACCTGAAGAGGGTGGTAGGCGCCGGCTCCGAACAGGCGTCGCAGGGCCTCGAGGGCCCCGGCGGTGTCGCCGGCGTCGACGGCGTCGGAGAGATCCCACGGCGCCACCGAGCCCGCCTCCCCCAAGAAGGGCTCGAGCTTCTCCAGGTCGATGGACGCGCCCTCGCCGTAGGCGGCGGCGAGCGCGTCGAGCAGGCCCCGCACACGGCTGACGTCGCCACCGAGATGCTCTCCCAGCCGTGCCCCGGCGCGGGCGTCGAGCTTCACGGGGGCGTCGTGGAGACGATCCACCAGCCACTGCGTACGCGCCCGGCCCGTGCCCACGGCCGTGTCGACGACGGTGCCGTGGCGCTCGGTCGCCTTGACGAGGGCGGCGGGGATCGTCCCGCCGCCTGCCACCAGGACGAGTGTGACGCCGGGCAGCGGGTCATCGAGACAGGCCACCAGCCGCGCCGCGTCGGCCGCGGCCAGGCGCCCGGCGTCGCGCAGCACCACGATCCTCCGGTCGGCCAGGAAGGGAGGTGTCGTCAAGGCGTCGACCACCATGCCCACGTCGAGCTCGTCGCCACCGGACCCGCCATGCTCCTCGACCACCATGGCGGCGTCGTACTCGCCGGCCAGGATGCCGAGCAGGTCGTGCATGTGCTGGCCGACGAGCGAGGCGTCGTCCCCCCGCACCAGATACGCGGGTTGGGGCGCGGTGCCCGCCGGTCCACCGGTGAGAGAGGCCTCGGTCACGGACTTGGCCGCGTTCCCGGCCCGTCCGGGACGTGGCCCGGCGCTCATGCCGCCTCGAGCACGGCCGCCAGCGCGTCACGGACACGCCGCGTGCCCACGACGTCGTGGGCCCGCACGATGCGACAACCGAGCGAGATGCCGAGCGCGGCGGCGGCGAGGGAGGCGTCTTGTCGCTTGTCGATGTCGAGGTGGAGGGTCACACCCAGGAACGGCTTGTTCGACGCAGAGAGCAACAGCGGGTAGCCGAGGCCGGCGAGCACGGTGGAGGCGCGCAGCAACTCCAGTGACTGCGGGGCGGTCTTCCCCAGATCGAGGCCGGCATCGAGCACGATCTGATCGACACCCACGCGCGCCGAGCGCGCCATGGTGGCGCGCTCTTCGAGGAACGCCTGCACCGATGCCACCACGTCGTCGTAATGGGGATCGGGATCGGGCACCCGGGGGCCGATCCGGATGTGGGTCGCCACGACCGCCGCCCCTGCTGCCGCGGCCGCGGGCAGATAGTCGGGATCGGCGAACCCGCTGATGTCGTTGCCCACGACCGCTCCCGCCGCGTACGCGGCGCGCGCCACCGAGGCGCGCCAGGTGTCCACCGACAACGGCACGTCCATACGGGCGTGCAGAGCCTCGATGGTGGGGACGACGCGATCGAGCTCCTCGGCCTCGGAGACCTCGGGGCCAGGGCCGGCCTTGACTCCGCCGACGTCGAGGATGTCGGCCCCTTCGGTCACCAGCTCGTCCGCACGCGCCAAGAGCACGTCGAGAGAGAACGTGGCGCCCTTGTCGTAGAACGAGTCGGGCGTGCGGTTCAAGATGCCCATCACCAACGCCCGTGTGGCCAGATCGAAGGTCCGGTCACCGAGCCGAAGGCGCATCGCGAGAACCTACACGCCGGTGCTGTTCGGTCGAGCGTGGTCAGAACAGCCGTGCGGCCAGCGCCTTGCGGTACTGCACGGTACGAGGGTCGTCGGGACCGAGCGTCTCGAGCAGGTCCAGGAACTCCTGGCGTGCCCCCTCGTCCGCCTTGACCTTGGTCAGCAGCGAGTCGAGCAGCACGTCCACGCCGTCGGCGGGGACCTCGACGCGCTGGGCCGCCAGCCGGGCCTCGGCGGCCACCTGGCGCACGTCGGGTGTCTCGGGGATGCGGGCCAGCAGGTGCAGCGCCTCGGTGGCCTCGCCCTGCTCGACGAGCAGGCGGGCGAGGGCCACGATGGCACCGGGGTGCCCGGGCTCGAGCTCCAGGGCACGACGCAACGACGCCTCGTCACCGGCGGCGACCAGCCTGTCCGCCTCCGACGGCTGCGGGTCGAGGCGGTCCACGAATTCCTGGACCTGCGGCTCGGGGACGGCACCGATGAACCCGTCGACCACTTGACGGTCCCGGAGGGCGAACACGGCCGGGATCGACTGGACCTGGAACGTGGTCGAGATCCGGGGGTTCTCGTCCACGTTGACCTTCACCAGCTCGACCGAGCCGCCCTTGGCCTCGATCACCTTCTCCAGGATGGGGCCGAGGGTCCGGCACGGCCCGCACCACGGGGCCCAGAGGTCCACGACGACCGGGACCTGCTCGGAGCGCACGAGAACGTCCTGCTCGAAGGTGGCGTCGGTGACGTCGATCACGCCGAAGACGATACCGGGCGCGGATCGCCACCCATGCCGCTGCGCGTGCCGCGGGTAGCGTGCTGTCCATGACGACTGCCGACCGGGTCGACGGCGTCGAGGGCATCGACTCCGAACGCGTGACGGCTTGGTTCTCGTCCCACGTGACGGGCAGCGAGCCCCCGCTGTCGTTCGCGCTCATCGCCGGAGGTCGCTCGAACCTGACGTACCGAGTGGCGGACTCCGGCGGCCGTCTCTACGCCCTGCGCCGGCCGCCGCTCAGCCACGTGCTCCCCACCGCCCACGACATGGCTCGTGAATACCGGGTGATCACGGCGCTCGGGCCGACCGCAGTGCCTGTGCCGGCCACCTTCGGGCTGTGTGAGGATCCCGACGTCAACGGACAGCCGTTCTACGTGATGGGCTTCGTGGAGGGTCACATCGTCCGGGACGCGCACATCGCGCAGCACGACCTCGACGACAAGGCGCGCCGCCGAGCCGGCGAGTCGCTGGCCGACACACTCGCAGCTCTCCACGCCGTCGACGTCGACGCCGTCGGGCTGGGTGACTTCGCCAAGCGCGACGGCTACATCGAGCGTCAGCTGCGACGGTGGTACGAGCAGTTCCGCAACTCCCAGGTGGAGGGGTTGGACACGGCGACCATCGTGGGTTCCGTGCACGATCGGCTGGCAGCACGGGTCCCGCCCCAACTCGGGACCTCGATCGTCCATGGCGACTACCGGCTCGACAACACGGTTCTGGGCAGCGACGGTGAGGTCCTGGCCGTGCTCGACTGGGAGATCTGCACCCTCGGCGACCCCCTCGCCGACATCGGGCTCCTGATGGTGTACTGGACCGACCCCGGTGACGAGGGGGCGATCCTCGGTCTCACACCCACCACCGTTCCCGGCTTTCCGAGCCGCGCCGAGATGCGCGACCGCTACGCGGCAGCCTCGGGTCGTGACCTGAAGGACCTCGACTTCTACGTCGCCTTCGGCTACTGGAAGCTGGCTTGCATTTTGCAAGGTGTCTACGCGCGCTACGTGGGAGGCGCGGCGGCGGGAGACCGCTCGAGCGTGGACGACTTCGGCCGCAGCGTCGTCAGACTGGCCGAGATGGCACTCGGCGCGCTGCAAGGCGCATGAGCGGCGACCCACCGAGATGACCCTCTACGAGCGGCACACAGGTCGCGCCCTCGACCGTCCGGTGCTGGTGGTGGCGCTCGACGGATGGGTCGACGCAGGGCTGGGTGCCGACGGCGCCATCACGGCGCTGTTGTCGGCCGAACCGACCGAGCTCGTCGCCACCTTCGACGGCGAAGCCCTCATCGACCAGCGTGCCCGGCGGCCCGTGGTGCACATCTCCCACGGCGTCAACGAGGGGCTCACGTGGCCGGTCATCCAGCTGCGGGTGGGGACCGATCGAACCGGCGCCGACGTCTGTTACCTGGTCGGGCCCGAGCCCGACTTCCGCTGGCCCACGTTCGTCGCCTCCGTGGTGGCACTGGCGCGTGAGCTCGGCGTCCGCATGGTGGTGGGGTTGGGAGCCTTCCCCGCCCCGGCCCCCCACACCCGGCCCGTGCGCCTGGCGGCGACCGCCCCCCCGGAGTCGGCGGAGCTCGTGGCCCGGGTGGGGATCGTCCAGGGGGAGATCGATGTGCCATCGGGGGTGTGGGGCGCGCTCGAGATCGCCTTCGGCGAGGCGGGAATCCCCGCGGTGGGGCTGTGGGCCCGGGTCCCGCACTACGTGTCGGGCATGGCCTTCCCCTCCGCCAGCGCGGCGCTGCTCGACGGCCTGGCCGCGCTCGGGGAGCTTTCGCTGGACTCGACCGAACTCCACACCGCCGCCGATGCCTCGCTCCAGCAGGTCGACGACCTCATCGCCAAGAGCGCCGAGCACACCTCGATGGTGCGCCAACTCGAGCGCAGCGTCGACGCCGCCGAGGGCAATCCTCTCGACGTGGGGACGCTCCCCACCGGCGACGAGCTCGCCGCCGAGCTCGAACGCTACCTACGCGACGAGCGCAGCGACGGGGGGGCCGCCGACGACGCCTGAGGACGCTGCTCGCCCAACTCGGGGCGGAGCCGTCTCACTCCGGTTGCGGGGCCTACTTCACGGAGACGAGATCGACGACGAACACGAGCGTCTCGTTGGGCGAGACGGCCGGGGGTGAGCCTGTGGCGCCGTAACCCTGGGCGGGAGGGATCACGATCTCCCGGCGCCCTCCCACCTTCATGCCCACGATGCCCTGGGCGAAGCCCGGCACCACGCCGCTGAGCGGGAACGGGGTGGCCTGGCCTTGTTTCCAGGGCGTGTCGTCGAAGACCTTGCCGTTGGTGTAGTCCGCCCCCACGTAGAAGACGTCCACGGTGTTCGACGCCACCGCCGTCGCCCCGGTGCCCACCACCAGATCCTTGGTCTCGAGAGTGGTGGGCGGCGGTGACGACCCGGGGCCGATGACGGGTTCCGCCTTCAGGTCGGTGGCACCGTTCACCGCCGGCGGGTTGGCGGCGCCGAGGCCTGACGAGCCCGTCGGGCTCCCCGTGGTCGTCGGGCCCACGGTCGGGCCCGCGCCCGAGGCCGTCGGGCTCCCCGATTCTGTCGACGCCGTCGTCGACGGGGTGCTCGACCCGCACGCCGTCAGCACGAGGGCCATCAGGTCCATCAGGGGGACAAGGAATCGACGCACCACGCCGGGCAGACTACCCACCACATCCAGCGCGATG
>Ga0116224_10001165_pt1 | contig 17735 bp, 20 predicted proteins | sample Sb_taG_9_FD_89699 | JGI IMG/M metagenome (GOLD analysis project Ga0116224, IMG submission 89699) | Peat soil microbial communities from Weissenstadt, Germany - Sb_50d_b_LC metaG | ecosystem: Environmental > Terrestrial > Soil > Wetlands > Peat | place: Germany: Weissenstadt | collected 2010-09-21 | reverse complement strand
GCTCCAGGCTTCGAGCAGCGGATTTGGCAGGCTTGGATTAACCATTTGGTTCACGTCGCAACAGTCCCTTAGCTGGATGTTGAGGTACGGGGGCTGGGCTATTTCGCCGTCAGAATCGTCCCGCATTCGGCCGGAAGATCGGCGAGCGTCAGGACGGGCCTCGGCTTTGCCGGCACCAGGCTCGGGCGGGGATGCAAAACCTCATCCGAAAACCAATAGGCGAAAGAGGCCTTGTCGCAGCCGTCGCCGGGCGGCACAGGATCTTGCCCCTCGCAGGCGGGTTGGCCCTTCGGACAGACGAGGCGGACGTGGAAATGATACTCGTGGCCGAAGAAGGGCCGCACTTTCGCGAGCCATGAACGGTCGCCCGTCGCATCCCGGCAGAGCGCCTTCTTGATCGCCGCGTTGACGAAAATCCGCTGGACCTCCGGATCCTGCGCCGCCGCCTTGATGACGGCGACATGATCCGGCGTCCAAACTGAGGGATCGACGTCGAGGCCGTCCGGCCGCACGAGGTCGATCGACATCATCTCCTCCCGCTCCTCGCGGCTGAGCGTGCGGCTCGGCATCGGCTTCAGCCAGATATCGACGTCGAGGCCGATCTGATGCGAGGCATGACCGGTGAGCATCGGCCCGCCGCGCGGTTGCGACATGTCGCCGACCAGGATGCCGGGCCAATGGCTCACCTTCGGCACTTTCTTGGCGAACCGTTCGAGAAAGGCGATGAGCTGCGGCGTGCCCCAATTGCGGTTGCGCGACAGGCGCATCACCTGCCAGTCGGGGCCATTGACCGGCAGCGCGACGCCGCCGGCAAGACAGCCGCGCGCGTAAAATCCGATGGTGCGCGTGGCGACCCCGGCCGGCGTCGCCACGCGGCCGAACAGAGCTTTCGCCGGAGTCGAGGGATCGTTGGGATGGGCGAGCGGCGGCAGCGGCTTGGGGTCGAGCGTGCCCATGTCCTGCGCATGGGCCTTGAGAACCAGCCCCGCAAGGACCGCCGCACCGATCATGACCAAAATACTGCGGTGCATCCCTACCAACCTGGCTTTCGAAGTTCGCTGCAGCATTGCGGCAAGTATTTACCTCTCGTCAACCATGCCCGGCCGCCGACCGATCGGTCACGGATTCGATAAATCGACGTTAGATCATCAGTTTATAATAAACCTTACTTAAACTTTGCGGTTTACCCAATTCCCTGGGAATGAGATCTTTGGGTGTCAGCGGGAGCATTCAACGCTGTTTGGGGTTGGGCATGCGCAATTTTCTTGGCCTTCTGCTTGTGCTTTGCGGATTTTTCCGGCTCGCGCCGGCCGAGGCCACGGTGCGCATCGACATCGACCTCACCACCCAGACCATGCATGTCGCATCTTCGACCGGCAGCTATTCTTCTTGGGCCGTCTCGACGGCGCGCGCCGGCTATGTGACGCCGCGCGGCACGTTCAGGCCCTATAGCCTGCAACTCATGCATTTCGCGCAAATACGACATGTCGCCGATGCCCCATTCAATCTTCTTCGCCGGCGGGTTTGCGATCCACGGCACTTATGAGACGGGCGCGCTCGGCCGCCCTGCTTCGCACGGCTGCGTCAGGCTCGACCCTGCGAACGCCGCGTTGTTGTATAAGATGGTCAAAGCCGAGGGCGCGGTGATCACCATTTCGGGCTCGCCGGCGCGCGGCCAGCTCTATGCCGGGGCGGGTGGCCACCACCACCGGACCTATTATGCCGCGGCGCCGGCTGGTTACGGCGGTTACCCGGGGCTCGCCTACGCGCCGGCCCATTATTATCCCGATACGGTGCAAGGCTGGCAGTTCAACCCCTTCGGGCGATGACCCCACTTCCCAAGCGGGAGATCCGGGGGCAGAGCGAACGCACAAGCGCTTGGATCATGAGCTGCAGCCTGGCTTCGGTCGGGAAAGCGGAGCTCACCCCAAAAGGTCGATCAGCGCCGGAATGAGCGGCGCGTCGGCCGGCGGCATCGGGTAATCGCGCAGCTCTTGCGGCTTCACCCATTTCAGCGCCTGCGCCTCGCCGGCTTGCACCACGCCGCGCCAACGCCGACAGACGTAGAGCGGCATCAGGAGATGGAAGTCCTCATACGTGTGGCTCGCGAAGCTGAGCGGCGCCAGGCAGGCCTCTTCAACCGTGATGCCAAGTTCCTCGCCAAGCTCGCGGATCAGCGCCGTCTCGGGCCGCTCGCCGCAACCGACCTTGCCGCCCGGGAATTCCCAGAGGCCGGCGAGCTGTTTGCCCGGCGGTCTCTGCGCGATCAGCACCCGCCCATCTGCATCGACGAGCGCGGCGGCGACGACGAGGACGAGCTTCATGGGTGCATCGCGGCGGCGATCGATTTGGCACGAAGTCTTTCGATCGCGGCGGGGAGATCGACCATTTTGGTGAGCACGTCCTGCGCACCTGCCGACACGAGCATCCGGGCCAAGGCGGAATCGGCGTGGCTTGCGCCGGCAAAGCCGATCGCCCGCATGCCGGCGCGCCGAGCGGCGGTGATGCCGGCCGGCGAATCCTCGACGACGATCGCCTCCTCCGGTTTAACGCCGAGCCGCGCGGCGACGTGAAGAAAAAGATCCGGCGCCGGCTTGCCGTGCCGCACTTCGGCGGCGCTGAAGACGCGCCCCTCGAAGAGAGGCGCGAGGCCGGTCACCTCAAGCGACAGGGCGATGCGCTCGGGCTGCGACGAAGAGGCGACACAAACTTGATAAGGGAGCGCGGAGATGATGTCGCGAACGTCCCGGAGAGGCTGCAGGTCGCGGCGCAGCCGCTCGAACAGCAGGGCCTTCATTCCGTCGCCGAATTCCACCGGGACCGGGCGGCCGAGCATTCCCTCGACATCGGCGAGCACGTCGCTCGTGCTCTTGCCCATGAAACGCAGGCGGCATTCGGCTACGGCGATCGGGCAGCCCAGGTCGGTCAGCATCTTGGCGAGAAGATCGAGGGCGATCATTTCCGAGTCGACGAGCACGCCGTCGCAGTCGAAGATCAGGAGAGTCACGTCATTGCTCCCGCCAAAATCGAGCCGATCTCGGCCTTGGTCTTGGCCGCATAGTCCGCTGTCATCTCAGAGCGCGGGAAAGCGATATCGAAATCCCCGACGATCTTGGCCGGCCGGCCGCTCAACAGCATGATGTGGTCGGCAAGCCGGATCGCCTCGTCTATGTCGTGGGTCACGAGCAGCGTCGTGACCTTCGTGCGCTCGACCAGCCCCGCAAGTTCGTCGCCGAGGCGCATCGCCAAAGCCGTGTCGAGAGAGACGAAGGGCTCGTCGAGCACGAGGAGGTTCGGATTGATCGCGAAGGCCCGCGCAAGCGCGGCCCGGCGGGCGAGGCCGAGCGACAATTCGCCTGGGAAATGGCGCAGATGTTCCGCAATGCCGAGATCGGCGGCGATCCTTAAGAGATCCGCTTCTCTCGCCTGCGGCGCGGCGAGACGCAGATTGTCGAGCACGCTGCGCCAGGGCAGAAGCCGCGGCTCTTGAAACACCATGCCGATCCGCGTCTCAGGCGGAAGATCGACCGTGCCGTCGAAATCGTGGTCGAGGCCGATGATGATGCGCAGCAACGTCGTCTTGCCGTAGCCGGAGGGCCCGACCAGCGCGTGGATCTTGCCGGCGTCCAGCGACAGCGAAAAATCGCGCAGCACTTCGCGCACCTCGCCCGAGGCGGTGCGGAACGCCTTGCGTACGATCTTGATATCAAGCTGCTTTTGGGCGCCAGCGGGAGACATGTTGCTCGAAGGGTTGCACGATGAACGCCTCGATCACGAGCATGATCCCGACGAAGGGAAGCGCATAGGCGAGAAGGAGCGCGACATCGAAAAGCTGGAAGGCCGTGCCGATCTCGAAGCCGACGCCGTTCGAGCGGCCCAGAAGTTCGACAACGAGGACGATTTTCCAGACGATCGACAGGCCGGAGCGCGTCGCGGCGGCGATATAGGGCGCGAGCTGCGGCAACAGCACGTGCCTCACCCTGGTCCGCCAGGGCATGGCGAAGACCGTCGCCATTTCCTCGAGCCCCGAATCGAGGGCGCGCGCGCCCTCCCTTATCGTCACCGTCGCATTCGGCAATTTGTTGAGGGCGACGGCGAGGATCGCGGCGGCGTCGGTCAGGCCCATCCAGATATAGGCAAGCACGATGATGACCAGCGCCGGCAGGTTCAGGAGGACCACCAGCCAGGAGTCGCCGAGCCGGTCGAACGTCTCATTGCGGCCCATGAGGATGCCGAACAAAGTGCCGAAAAACATCGCGAGGCCGAAGGAGACGACCACCCGCGCGAGCGTCGTGCCGAGATTGAAGAAAAGCGCGCCCGACTGCGCTTCCTTGACGATGACGGCGACGACGGCAAGCGGCGCCGGCAGAAGACGGCTGTCGGCGATCATCGAGGCCACCTGCCAGATCGCGATCAGCAGGAGGAGCGATAGAATTCTCAAAGCCACGTCAGTTTTCCGCCGCCTCTTTGTAGAAAGTTCCGCTATCGAGTTCGGTCGCCGGCCCGACGAGCTTGGCGCCGCCCACTTGCGCCAGCACGAGATAAAGCTTGCGCGCGTCCGCCTCTTCGGCCGCGATCGGCCTTTTCACGATTCCTTCGAGATAGCGCTTGCGATAGAGGGCGAGCGCCGCCGGGTCGGAGACGCCGATCAGCGGCGCAAGCTTCTGCCAGTCGGCATCGGAATGCGCCAGAATATCCTGCGCTTCGTGGGTCATCGCGAAAAACCGGCGCAGCACGTCGCGATGCTGTTCCGCGAAAGTTTCGTCGAACACGTAGCCGATCATGGCCACGGGGCCGGCCGCGCCAAGCTCCTTCTCGACCTCATCGATGCCGATCAGGCGCCTGAAGCCGTGCAGTTCGAGATCGGCGCAGTAGTTCCAGAAATTGAGCGTTGCATCGCTCCTCCTCTGCAGCGCCTCCTGCCAAAGCAGAGGCGGCGCGCCATAGAGGATCGTCGACTCCGACTCGAGATCGATCGAGGAGCGTTTGGCGAGCGCTTGCAGCAACAGCCAGCTCTTGTCGAGCGGGCCGCCAGCGACAGCGAGCTTCTCGCCCTTGAGATCCGCGAGGCTGTTGATTGGCGAGTGCGGCGGCACCATCACCGCCCCGAGCGTGCTCGAATAGGGATAGAACTTGAGCTTGCCGCCTAAGCTGCGCTCGCGCGAAACCCAGAGCCAATCGGACAGGATGATGTCCGCGGAGCCGCCCATGATGGCGATTTTGCCGGCATCGGTCGAACCGAGCTCGGTGATCTGGAGATCGAGGCCGGCCTTTTTATCGAGCCCGTGATCTTTGATCACGGCGAGCTCCCAGCTGAAGGTTCCGGTCTTTTGCACCGCAATGCGCAGAACGTCTGCAGCATGTGCTTCGCCGCAGCACATGAGGAGAAAGGCGAGGCAAAACGCCGCAATTCCGCGGCCTGGATTTCGACGCATCGCAACCTCGACTTGCAAATGAAGCACTTCTCTTATTCCGGGGTTCCGCTTCGCTGTCGCGGGGATTGTCTCGGATCCGCCGATCGGGCTACACATCGTCGGGCGCACAACGATATCGCCGATCGTCGGGACGAGCGAAGGCAGCGGATGCCGCTATTGCAGAGGGGAAGCAAATCATGAATCAGAAAAGCATTGTCTTGGTTGCGGCCGGCATGCTCGCCCTGATGGCGGGGCCGGCGCTCGCGGCGGGCGATCCGGCCGCCGGAGAACAGATCTTCAATCACACCTGCAAGCTCTGCCATCGGATCGGTCCCGGCGCGGCGAATTTCGTCGGTCCGGAACTCAACGGTATCGACGGGCGCAAGAGCGGTTCGGCCCCCGGCTACGATTACTCTGATGCCAACAAGAACTCCGGCATCACCTGGAACGAACAGACGTTCAAGAAATACATCGAAAATCCCCAGGCGGACATTCCCGGCACCAAGATGCTCTTCCCCGGTCTTCCCAAGGAGAGCGACCGCGACAACATCTGGGCCTATATCTCCCAATTCAAGGCGGACGGTTCCAAGAAATAGGCACCGCGCGGAACCGGACGAGCGATCGTTCCGACGAAGATCGGCGCGCCTAGGCATGCGTTGACCGCCGCCGGGCTGGCGCGCCCGATCACCCCGCCGCGCGGCGGCGGCGCAAGGCGCCCTGCGCTCGCTCGCACGGTTCATTCGGCGGCTCCGCCGCGGCGGATCAGCATGCCGCGCGCCGGATCATACGCGAGGATCGCGCCGGCAAGGAAAACAATCATGCAGCCGGAGACGACCGCCAGCGACAGTAAATCGACCTGCTGGTAGAAGGCGAAGCGGAGCAGCTCGACCGCGTAGGTGAAAGGATTGAGCCAGCAGATCGTGGCAAGCCAGGGACTCTTTTCCTGAACTTGCCAGAGCGGATAGAGCGCCGAGGAAGCGAAGAACATCGGAAAGATGATGAAGTTCATGACCCCGGCGAAATTCTCCAATTGCCGGATCAACGAAGAAAGAACCATGCCGAGCGCGCCGAGCATGAGTCCGGAGAGAACGAGGGCCGGCAGGACGGTCACATAGCCCCAGGGCGAGGTCGGCGAAATACCCCAGAAATAGGCGATCACGAGATAGGTATAAACTTGAAGAACGCCCACCGCCGCGCCGGCGAGCAGCTTGCATGTCAAGAGATACCAGCGCGGGAAGGGGCTCACGAGCAAGGTCCGCATATTGCCCGTCTCGCGGTCATACACCATCGACAGCGACGACTGCATGCCGTTGAAGAGCTGGATCATCGCCATCAGCCCCGGCGTGATGAAGACGTCGTAGGTGATATAGGTTTCATAGGGCGGGATGATCGAGACGCCGAGGACCGCGCGGAAGCCGGAGGCGAAGATGAACAGCCATACGAGCGGTCGCACCAAGGCCGAGACGAAACGTCCGCGCTGATGCAGGAAGCGCAAGGCCTCGCGCCACACGATCCCTTGCAGGCATATCGCATATTGGGTGAGCGTGAAGCCTTTGCGCGGCGCGCGGCCAATGCTGACAATGCTGGCAAGGCTGGTCATTGGCCGTTCCCTTCATAGAGGTCGGCGCCGGTGACCTTGACGAAGGCCGTGCGCATGTCGGGCGCCGAACTGCGCGCCAGGATCTCGGTGGCGAGGCCTTTTTCGCGGATCTTGCCCTCGTGCAGGATGACGACCGAGTCGGTCTTGGCGATCTCGTCGATGAGATGAGTCGTCCAAAGCACGCCGATCCCTTCGCTGGCGACGAGACCACGCACCTGCGCGATAATATCGGCCCGCGCCTTGACATCGAGCCCGACGGTCGCCTCGTCGAGCAGCAACAGCTCCGGGCGATGCAGGAACGCCCTGGCGATTTCGACGCGCCTTATATAGCCGCCTGAAAGGTTCCGCACCCTTTCCGAGGCACGCTCCGCGAGCCCGGCGCGCGCCAGCACGGCCCTTGCTCGCCGCTTGGCCTCCTGCGGCCCGATGCCGTGCAGGGCAGCGTGATAGATGAGATTCTGCATGATCGTCAGTTCGAGGTCGAGCGTGCGCGGCTGAAACACGACACCGAGGCGGCGGAGTGCTTCGCCGCTCTGGCGACTGACATCGAAGCCGAAGATTCGGATGGTCCCGCTGCGGGTGGCGTAAAGCCGCGTGATCAGCGAAAAGAGCGTGCTCTTGCCGGCTCCGTTGAGACCGAGGAGCACGGTGAAACTTCCCGGCTCGACGATGAAGGAAACATTGTCCAGGGCCTTGCGCTTGCCATAAAAATGGCTGACCCCCACGACCTCTAGCGCGGCGGTGCGCACCGTGTCGTGTTCACGCGTGATTGTGTCATCCAGGGTCAAGATGTTTTTCCTTTTGGGATGTACCTGACTTCGACTCCCCAAAGGGAAAAATCCGAGCTGGATCGGTTTGAACACAGGTCTGTTGGGCTCAAATTCACGTCTATCATAGCCGGCCGTTGGAGGTCGGAAGATTGTTGTAAGAAACGTTCCTGCTGCGACGCGAAATATTTGCTTAGCGGCGCGTCCGCATTCAATCGGCCGGGGCGTTGGCGCTAAGATGTTCGCGTGGAGCAGGCTTATCAAGGTTTCCGGCGCTCAAATCGTGTGCTCCGATCACAATGCGGCGACGTTGGCGCCGCAGGGCCAAAGCGGAAAGCGTCGCTTACGCCCCGGGTTCGGGGGCCTTGCGCAGCAACGCGAGGATTGCGTCCTCGTTCGGCTCGGTGGCCACCACGACGTGCGGCAGAGCCGCCGCTTGCAAAGGTGCCGCCGCGTCTTCGGAGATCGCCACATGGACGGGCGTCGCGGGATCAAGTCCGGCATCTGCCGCGAGCCTCAGGAAAATTTCCCCGCTGCGTCGGGAAAAATGCACGATCGCGCCGAGCGCACCCGCCGCTGCAAGCTGAACCGCTTCGTCCGAAAGGCTGCCCGCGGCTTGCGCCGCATAAGTTTCCACCACCTCGAGAGCAAGCCCGGCGTCAGCGCAGCACGCCTCGAGATCGCTCTTGCGGTCGCGTCCGGCGAGATAAAGGACGCGAGTCGGAGCCTCGAACCTGTCGCTGATCACGGAGCAAAGCGCCTTGGCATCGAGGGTAATCCGCAGCGGGCCTTCAAACCCGCAGGCGCGCGCCGCTTCCGCCGTTTTCGCGCCGACGAGATAGAGTGGCACAAGCCGTCGCAGCTCCGGCGGCGGCCATTCCGGCGCGAGTTGGAGAGATTGGAAAGCACGCGCGCCCGTGGCGATCACCGCGTCGATGACGCCCCGCGGCCAGACCGCGCCGGTCGGCACGATTTCGATGACCGGCGAAAGCACCGCCGTGTGGCCGATGGCGGCGAGCTTCGCGGCGCTGCGCGTCGCCTCATCAAAGGGGCGGGTGAGCAAGACGAGCACGGATCAACCCTCGAGAAAGCCTTTTGGCGCACGGGCAAGCAGCTCGCGGGCGGCGCTTTCGCCGAGCTCTTCGGCCTCGGCCTGCGGCCCGCTCAATCGCGTTTCGAAGAACTGCGCCCCGTCCGACCGCAACACGATCGCATGCAGGGCGAGCGTCGTTCCCTGAAGACGCGCATGACCGCCGATCGGCGTGCGGCATGAGCCGTCGAGCACGCGCAGCAAGGCTCGTTCGCTCCGCAATGCGACGCCGGTCGCCGGATCGAGAATCGGATTGAGCAAGTCCATGACCGCAGCATCGCCGCGCCGCGCCGTGATGGCGATCGCGCCTTGCCCGACGGCGGGAACGAAATCCTGGCAATCGAGAACCTTCGTGGCTTGATGCGCGAGTCCGAGCCGATTGAGCCCGGCGAGCGCCAAGATTGTCGCATCGACCTCGCCGCGTGCCAGCTTCGCCAGCCGCGTCTCGACATTGCCGCGCAGCAGGGTGACGGCGAGATCCGGCCGCAGCCGTTTCAACAAAGCGGCACGGCGTAGCGACGCCGTGCCGACGACCGCCCCGGCCGGCAGCGCGCGCGGGTCGGGCGCTTTTGCCGAAATGAAGACATCCCGCGCATCCTCGCGCGGCAGATAGCCGATGATCTCGATCGTCTCCGGCAGGAGCGTCGGCAGATCCTTCGCCGAATGAACGGCGATATCCACCTCGCCGCGCTCCAGCGCAATGTCGAGCTCTTTGGTGAAGAGGCCCTTGCCGCCCGCTTCGCTCAGCGGGCGATCCTGGATCAGATCGCCGCTCGTCTTGATCGTGACGATCTCGAAATGGCCGACGGCATGGAGCGCCGCGAGCCGGCGCTCGAGCTCATGGGCCTGCGCCAGCGCCAAGGGGCTGCCGCGCGTCCCTATCCTCAGCCGCGGCCCGGCGCCGAGCGATGAATGAAGAGAAGGAATGGCTGATTTCCTTGCTGTTTTGCCCTTATGGCGTTGTACAATAAGTTCTGCACCAAAAGCAGGCTTTCCGCCACGCGGCGGTTCGCCGGGTGTAACTCCAGATATGCTCATCTAGAGCATGTCCAGCGTCCCCTCTCCCCATGAGCATCAGCGAATGGGGAGAGGGTTAGGGTGAGGGGCGAGGGGATTGGCCGCGATATTGTGGTAAGTTTGGCTCATGCGCGTGCTCGGAATTGAAACCACCTGCGACGAGACGGCGGCGGCCGTCGTCCGGCTTAAGCCCGAAGGCGGCGGCGAGATTCTGGCCAACGAGGTCATGAGCCAGATCGCCGAACATCAGGCGTACGGCGGCGTGGTGCCGGAAATCGCCGCCCGCGCCCATATCGACGTGATCGATCGGCTGGTCGTCCGCGCGCTCGAACATGCCAAGCTCACACTCGCCGATCTCGACGGCATCGCGGCCGCGGCGGGGCCCGGTCTCATCGGCGGCGTCATCGTCGGCGTGACGACGGCCAAGGCGCTGGCGCTCGCCGCGCGCAAGCCCTTTGTCGCAGTGAACCATCTCGAAGCGCATGCCTTGACCGCGCGGCTCGCCGGCGGCCTTGATTTCCCTTATCTTCTGCTGCTGGTCTCCGGCGGCCATACGCAGCTCGTTGCCGTGAAGGGCGTCGGGGATTATTTGCGCCTCGGCGCCACCGTCGATGACGCGGTCGGCGAAGCCTTCGACAAGGTGGCTAAGATGCTCGGGCTCGGCTATCCCGGCGGGCCTGTCGTCGAGCGCGAGGCGGTGAAGGGCAACGCCGCGCGCTTCGATCTGCCGCGCCCCATGCTCGGCCGGGCGAAGCCGGATTTCTCCTTCTCGGGATTGAAAACCGCGGTGCGGCTCGAGGCGGAGCGGATCGCGCCGTTGACTGGCGCCGATGTCGCCGATCTCTGCGCTTCCTTCCAAGCCGCCGTCGTCGATACGCTCGTCGATCGGCTGCGCGCCGGCGTGCGCATGTTCGGCGAGCGGCTCGGCCCGTGCCACGCCGTGGTGGTCGCCGGCGGGGTTGCCGCCAATGCCGCGATTCGCCGCGCCTTGATGCGTTTTTGCGGCGAAAGCGGATTGCGGCTCGTCGTCCCGCCCATTCACCTCTGCACGGACAATGGCGCCATGATTGCCTGGGCCGGCATAGAGAGGCTGATGCTCGGGCTCAGCGACGATATGACGTTTGCCGCACGTCCGCGCTGGCCGCTCGACGCGGACGGGGAAGCCGCGCATCACGGCAAGGCTTAGAGCAGGGTCGCTTCCGATGCGATCGCGCCTGCTCTAGAGTCCGCCCCTCGCATGAGCTTTTTGCAAAACCGCCGCACACTTTTGGGATCATGCTCCAGCCCTGCAGCGAGCGGGCGGCCGGCAAGCACACGCACAATTGAAGCGACAGCCACGCGCGGCGGCCGGATTCTTCCTGCCGGACGCGCGCCAATCGAGGAGAGACTGGGATGCCGGAGCGCAAGCGCCAAATCGCGGTTCTCGGCGCGGGTGCGTGGGGTACGGTTCTTGCCAACCTCGCCGCGCGTAACGAGGCCAGAGTCACGCTATGGGCGCGCGATGCCGGCCATGCCGCCGAGATGGCGGCGACCGGCGTCAACGCGCGGCGCCTGCCCGGCGTGCCGCTGGCCTCGAACGTGACGCCGACCGACACTCTTGCCGTGGCGGCCGAGGCCGACATCATCTTGCTCGCGGTGCCGACCCAGGCGCTGCGCCCGGTTTGCCAGGCCCTGCTGAGCTTTGTTGCCTCGGATATTCCCGTCGTCATCTGCGCGAAGGGCATTGAGCGGGGGACCGGCCTCTTCCCGAGCCAGGTCGTGGCCGAAATCCTCCCCGAGAATCCGCCCGCCGTGCTCTCCGGGCCGAGTTTTGCGGCCGATGTTGCCAAGGGCCTGCCGACCGCGGTGACGCTCGCCGCCGCCGATCATGAGCGCGCCGCGGCGCTTGCCGGCACGCTCGCGGCGCCGTGGTTCAGGCTCTACCACTGCGCCGATATTCGGGGTGTCGAGATCGGCGGTGCCGCCAAGAACGTTCTCGCGATCGCCAGCGGGATTGCCGCGGGCCGCGGGCTCGGGGCGAGCGCCGGCGCGGCGCTGATCGCGCGCGGCTTCGCCGAGCTCACCCGGTTCGGGCGCGCCTTCGGGGCGGATCCCGCGACGCTTGCCGGGCTCTCCGGCCTCGGCGATCTCGTCTTGACTTGCACCTCTCACCAATCGCGGAATTTTTCCTTCGGCTTCGCCTTGGGGCGCGGCGCAAGCCTCGCCGCGGCAAGCGCCGATGGCAGGCTCGTTGAAGGCGTTCATACCTGCGGCATTCTCGTCGACCTCGCCCACCGAAAGTCGGTGGACATGCCGATCTCGGCGGCGGTCGAAGCGGTGCTCACTGAGCGTATCGAAATCGATGCGGCGATCGAAGCCCTGCTGGCGCGCCCGGCCAAGCCCGAATTCGCTGGCGATGTCGACGTGCGCCTTTATGAATGAGGCGGAGTGACATGTCGGCTGCCGTCATTGCTAGCGAAGCGAAGCAATCCGCAACGTGCGAACCCTCTCCCCCTGTGGGAGAGGGGGGCCGGCGGAGCCGGCCGGGTGAGGGGTCGCGCAACCCCTCATCCGCCCCGCTTCGCGGGGCACCTTCTCCCGCAAGGGGAGAAGGAACGCGCACTTCGCTTCGCGCAATGACGTTCACCGTTTTCGATCATGACGAGGAATGAGAGTATGGCGCACTGGCTGCTCAAGAGCGAGCCGAACAATTGGTCCTGGCAGCAGCAGGTCGAGGCCGGCGAGAAGGGCACGTTCTGGAACGGCGTGCGCAACCATAGCGCCAAGCTGAACCTCATGGCGATGAAGGTCGGCGACCGCGCCTTCTTCTATCACTCGAACGAGGGCAAGGAGATCGTCGGCATCGTGACGATCATCAAGCCCTATTATCCCGACCCGAGCGACAAGACCGGCACATTCGGCATGGTCGACGTGCGCGCCGAAAGGGCCTTGAAGACACCGGTCGGCCTCACGGCGATCAAGGCGGAGCCGCGGCTCAAAGACATGGTTCTCGTCAATAATTCCCGTCTTTCGGTGCAGCCCGTCACTGATGCCGAATGGAAGCTGATCTGCAAGATGGGCGGAGTGTGAGGCCCCCTCTCCCCGTGAGCAAAGCGAAGGGGGAGAGGGTTGCGTGAGGGGCGAGGTGATTGGCTGCGCTCTTGAAGCTAATCCCCCGGCCCCTCACCCTCCCCTCTTCCCGCAAGCGGGGAGAGGGGAGTGTTGCCGATCGTTTACTTGCCTTTCCTTCGCCTACGAGGCTTATCGCTGCGGTTCTGCGAAATCGACCGAATCCCCGATGATTCCGCTGGTAGCGACAGAAGCCTTCGGCCCGAAATACGGAATTGCGACTCCCATGATTCGCTCCGCCCTGATGAACGTGATGACCGCGGCAGCGCTGAAGGCGGGGCGGGGCTTGAAGCGCGATTTCGGCGAGGTCGAGAATCTTCAAGTCTCGGTGAAGGGGCCGGGCGATTTCGTCTCCGCCGCCGATCGCAAGGCCGAGAAGACCCTGTTCGAGGAATTGTCGAAGGCGCGGCCCGGCTATGGCTTCGTGCTCGAGGAAAGCGGCACGATCGAAGGCCCCGACAAGAGCCACACATGGTATATCGATCCGCTCGACGGAACGACGAATTTCCTCCACGGCCTGCCGATCTTCGCGATCTCGATCGGTCTTTCGCGCGAGGGCCAGCTGGTCGCGGGCCTCATCTATAATCCCGTTACCGAGTCGATGTACATCGCAGAGAAAGGCCAGGGCGCCTATCTCAACAACCGCCGTCTGCGGGTCGCGGCGCGCCGCGACATCGGCGAGGCGCTCATCGGCTGTGGGATCCCGCACCTTGGAAAGTCGGGGCATGGGCGCTTCAAAATGGAACTTTCCGCCGTGATGGCACGCGCCTCCAACCTGCGCCGGCTGGGCGCCGCGGCGCTCGATCTCTGCTTTGTCGCCTCCGGCGCCTATGACGGCTATTGGGAGCGCGACCTGAAGCCTTGGGACCTTGCCGCCGGAACTTTGATCATCAGGGAAGCCGGCGGCTTCGTCAGCGACGCCGACGGCGGCCCCGACATGCTCGCCAAGGGTTCCATCTGCGCCGGCAACGAGACCATACATTCGCAATTATTGGCGCTCATTCGCTCTGCCGGATGACGCCGATCCATGCTAGAACTCCGGCGCTCCATCGCAACCAGAGGCGGGCGCCGGCCGGCCGCGAGCGATACCGGCAATCGAAGGCGAACAGGATTGGACAATGGCGGTCGACCTCGATCCCTACAGGCTCTCCTCGCCGCGCGTCTATCTGCTGCGGATGATGGTCTTCCTCATCCTCGTCAGCTTCGTCGTGCTGATCCTGCACAAGCAGATCCGCATCGCCTTCATGGCCAATCCCGGTCTCAACAGCCTGATCTTCTTCGTTCTCGGCGTCGGCATCATCCTGACGTTACGGCAGGTGATCCGGCTGTTCCGCGAGGTGCGCTGGGTGAATGCCCTGCCGCGCGGCACGGCGCACAAGGTGGCGGCCCCCATCCTGCTGGCGCCCATGGAGACATTGCTGGGCGATCGTCCGGCCGGCGCGACGATCTCGACCTTGACCTTGCGGGCGATCCTCGATTCGATCGGGACGCGGCTCGACGAAGCGCGCGATACGGCACGCTATCTCACCGGCCTGCTCATCTTCCTCGGTCTGCTCGGCACGTTCTGGGGCCTGCTCGCGACGGTCGGTTCGATCGGCGAAGTCATCAGGTCGATGCAAACCGGCAACGACGCCGCTGTCATGTTCGAGGATCTGAAGAACGGCCTGGCTGCGCCGCTCGCCGGCATGAGCATTTCGTTCACCTCGTCGCTCTTCGGCTTGGCCGGCTCGCTCGTGCTCGGCTTTCTCGATCTTCAAGCCGGGCAGGCGCAGAACAGGTTCTACAACGAGCTCGAAGACAATCTGACCGCCAGCACCTCCCCCGACACGCTCATCGAAGGTGGCCCGGTGCTCGAGGGCATGCCACACGATTTGCACGCCGCGATCGATAAGATCGCGATGACGGCGGACCAAAGCCACGCGCGGGCGACTTCGATCGCCATGGCCAATCTTGCCGACGGCATTCAAAGCCTCGTCCAGCACATGCGATCGGAACAGCAATTGATCCGCGACTGGGTCGAGGCCCAGGCCGAGCAGAGTTCGGAGATCAAAGGGGTGTTGAAACAGATTGCCAGAGAATCGGAGCGCCGCTGATGCCTGCGGTTCGTGCACGGCGGCAGCGCGCCATCGATTATTGGCCGGGCTTCGTCGACGCTCTGTCGACGATGCTGCTCGTCATCGTCTTTCTTCTGTCGGTGTTCATGATGGCGCAATTCTTCCTCGCTCGGGAAGTTTCCGGCAAGGACACGGTGCTGGACAGGCTCAACAAGCAGATCGCCGAGTTGACCTCGCTTCTCGCCATGGAGCGGGCCGGCAAGGCGGACGCTCAATCCAGCCTCGCCGCGCTCCAGGCGACCCTCGACATGGAGAAGAAGGGCAAGGCGAAGCTGCAGGCCCAGATCGACGCCGCCAATTCCGGCGCTTCGGGCGCCGACCAGCGGGTCGCCGCGGCCCAGCAGCAGCTGAGCGCCGAAAAGCAGATTTCCGCCCAGGCGCTTGCCCAGGTCGATATCCTCAATGAGCAGATCGCCGCGCTGCGCAAGCAACTCGGGGCGATCGAGGACGCGCTCTCCGCCTCGGAAGCGCGCGACCGCGAATCGCAGGCCAAGATCGCCGATCTCGGCTCACGGCTCAACATCGCCTTGGCGCAAAAGGTCCAGGAGCTGTCGCGCTATCGCTCCGATTTCTTCGGCCGGTTGCGGCAGATCCTCGGCGACCGGCCGGACATACGAACGGTCGGCGACCGTTTCGTTTTCCAATCTGAGGTCCTCTTCGATACCGGCCAGGCGACGCTCAACCCCGCCGGCAAGACCGAGCTCGACAAGCTCGCCAGCGCGATCGTCGAGCTCAACCATGAGATCCCGCCGGAGATACCCTGGATACTGCGCGTCGACGGCCATACCGACAAGCGGCCGATACAATCGGCGCAGTTCCACTCGAACTGGGAGCTGTCATCCGCGCGGGCGATTGCCGTCGTCCAGTACCTGATCAGCAAGGGCGTGCCGCCGGAGCGCCTTGCCGCCGCCGGGTTCGGCGAATTCCAGCCGATCGATCCCGGCGACACCGAGGGCGCCTACAGCAAGAACCGCCGGATCGAGCTGAAGCTCACCGAAAGGTGACGCGCAGGCGGGCGTCGGTCGTGATCAGGTAGGGCGCCGGCTCTATTGGATTGACGAGGGATTGCAGCCGAGATCATTCAATCACGGGGCATCGCGCCTTGCGTCGTGTCGCAGCTTCGATGTAATGCGCCCCTCTCCCCGCTTGCGGGGAGAGGGTAGGGTGAGGGGCAAGGTGATTGGCCGCTTACCTTGCCTCTCCCTCTCCCCGCAAGCGGGGAGAGGAGCTACCGGGCCGGTAGCTCAATTGGTTAGAGCCGGCCGCTCATAACGGTCTGGTTGCAGGTTCGAGCCCTGCCCGGCCCACCATAACATCAGATACTTAGCTAGACGGTTTCGGCCCGTTCAATTTTTTCGCACCATCTGCGGCACCGAAACGTCATTGTGCCGGAACACGCAGCTTTCTTACTTACGCCCGATCGCGCGCGCTGCCTCATCCTGATAATCGGGTGCAAGATGGCCATAATGGTCACGAATCATGGGCTCGCTCGTGCCAAGGAAATCCGCCACCTTCCGCGTCGGAAGCCCCTTGCTGACGAGCCATGAGGCCGCCGTATGGCGCAGAGTGTAGGCCGTGACGCCGCCTTCGATTGCTGCGAGCCTGCACGCGCGCGTCAACGCCGTCTTCACGCTGGCGACCGGCTGGCCGGCATAGGTGATGACGAAGCCTCGACCCTCGTCCAATCGCTTCCAGCGGCGCAAGTGGGCGAGAAGCCCTGGCGCGAGGCGAACCGTCGGCTGGCGCTTGTCGGTCTCCCTCTCGCCCTCCCCATGCCGATAGAAGACGCCACGATCGACATCGATCCATGATAAGCCGGGGCCGCGTTCCCATGAGGCATTGAGAACGGCGCCCGGCCGCGAGCCTGTGTAAGCGCCGAGCAGCAGAAATCGGCATAGGTGGCGCAGCGGGCGCTTGGTGGTCTCGCGCCCGTCCTGCATTTCGCGGGCGCGATAGCAGGCCCAGAGCAGTTTGGCGAACTCGTCGCGGGTAAGCCATCGTTGGCGAGCCTTGCCCCGTTCGGGAAGCGCGACGCGCACAAGGCCGCGGTGCAGCCCTTCTTTCGCGTGATGATTGATCGCGGCGGCAAGGTCCTGCAAGTCGCGCCGCGCCCCGCCGCCCTTTCCCTTGTTTGATCTGCCTCGCCCTGCGCGCGCCGCCACATAGGCCCGGCAAGTCGCTCCCGTGATCTGATCGAGCGTCATCATGCCGAAATAGGAGAGCAGCCGCCCGGCGCGTTCGATCGCCTTCTCGGGCCGAGCCTGACCCGGCACGACATCGGTGAGATAGATATTGATTACGTCACCGACCGGGATTTCAGAGAGATCACGCTCGCGCCGGGCTGGCGCGTATTTCGACGCCGGCCCTTGGCAGCCTCCCGACGAAGGCCCGAGGCCTACATGCTGCCGTCGGGGAATTCGAGAAGGGCAGCCGCCTCTAAGCGCAATGGCGTGTCGTCGGCAATGCGATCGGGGTTAGGAACGGTGAGCTTGCGGCTCATGATGCTTCTGCCTCATCTGGTTGAACGGAATCAAGAGCTTCATCTAGTACCTCTGCACAGGGATTATGACTCTTTCATTAGGCTGGAGATGGCACCTGGGTTGGGTAAGCGCGGCCCATCTTGGC
>Ga0116224_10001143_pt1 | contig 18066 bp, 18 predicted proteins | sample Sb_taG_9_FD_89699 | JGI IMG/M metagenome (GOLD analysis project Ga0116224, IMG submission 89699) | Peat soil microbial communities from Weissenstadt, Germany - Sb_50d_b_LC metaG | ecosystem: Environmental > Terrestrial > Soil > Wetlands > Peat | place: Germany: Weissenstadt | collected 2010-09-21 | reverse complement strand
CACCAGCACCGGGACCTGTTCCTCCGGACGCTCGAGGGTCTCGACGACGAACAGATCCGCCAGCGCACCACCGTGAGCCAGCTGTGCCTCGGCGGGATCCTCAAGCACGTGACCCGAGTCGAACGCCGATGGGCCGACTTCATCGTGGTGGGCGCCGAGGCCATCGGCGGCATGGACGAGGCGGCCTTCACGGCCCACGCGGAGAGCTTCCACGTGCTCGAGGGCGAGACCCTCAAGGGGCTCCTCGAGGACTTCGCCGACACCGCGACCCGGACCGACCAGTTGGTCTCGTCGCTCGACTCCCTCGACGTGTCGCACCCGCTGCCCGAGGCGCCGTGGTTCGAGCCGGGCGCGACCTGGAGCGCCCGCCGGGTGGTGGTGCACATGCTCGCCGAGCTCGCCCAGCACGCCGGCCACGCCGACATCATCCGCGAGGCGCTCGACGGCCAGAAGACGATGGGCTGAGGGGGCCGCGCCCCGACTCAGCGCTTTGCCGGCAGGGTCTTCGCGTACTCGACGCCAACCCGTGCCCAGCTCTCGAGCTGTCGCTTGGTGCCGACACCCTCGGCGTCCACCCGGAGCCAGCCGTCCATGGGTCGGCCCCGCATGACGAACGGCGCGGAGTGGACCCGGCGGAGCAGTGCATCGGTCTGCTCGGGATCGACCCGGAGCAAGAGTCCGCCCTCCCGGCTGGCGGCGACGGCCATGTTCCCGTTGACGAGGAAGGCGAGCCCACCGAACATCTTCTGCTCTCGCACGCCCCGCTGGCCGTGTAGGAAGGCGCGCAGGCGGTCGGCCAGGTCCTCGTCGTAGGGCATGGCCCGAAGTGTCCCACGGTGCCGAACCACGGGACCGGGACACAACCCGGCACCTAAGGTCGACGCACGCGACGGAAGGGGTCAGAGGTGAGGACACCGTTCAGCGTCGACATGGGCCGCGACGACCACCTCGGGGGGTGGTGCGAAGGCGAGGGAACGCGAGTGCTCCTCATGCACGGCGGCCCCGGCCTCTCCTTCGACTATCTCGATCCGATGGCCGACGACATCGGGGACGGCTACGCCATCGCGTCGTATCAGCAGCGAGGACTCGCCCCGTCCACGACGTCGTTGTCGTCAGGTGTGGCGGAGGAGGCGGACGACGCGGTCCGGGTGCTCGACCACCTCGGTTGGGACCGGGCGTACGTGATCGGGCATTCGTGGGGTGGCCACCTCCTGCTCCACCTCGCTCTCGCCCACCCCGAGCGACTGCACGGGGGGCTGGCCGTCGACCCACTGGGTGGCGTCGGCGACGGGGGGTTGGCGGCGTTCGGGGCCGAGATGATGCGGCGCGCCAGCGACGACGATCGTGCGAGGGCCGAGGAGATCGATGCCCAGGTCGCCCGCGACGGCCAGAGCGACGAGCTGATGCTCGCCCACCTCGCCGCGATGTGGCCCTCGTACTTCGCGTCCCCTGCGGACGCGCCATCGATGCCTCCGATCCGTGCCCGCGCCGCCGCGTACGAGACCGTCTTTGCGAGCGTGCTGGCCGGTCTCGGCGACCTCGAGGCCAACCTGCCGAAGATCGCGGTGCCTCTCGGGTTCGCGGTCGGCGCGGCGAGCCCCATCCCAGTCGACGCGTCCAAGGCGACGGCGGCGAGGATCCCGGGGGCCTGGGTCGAGATCGTGGCGGGTGCCGGGCACTTCATCTGGCACGAGGCCCCGGGCTCGGTGCGCTCGGCTCTGGATCGGTTGGTCCAGAGCTGAGCACCTTCAGCTACGCGAGCGTCCTCGACGCCCCACCGCCGGAGGTCTTCGGCTGGCACGAGCGTCCGGGCGCGCTTGCCCGGCTCCTGCCGCCCTGGCGTTCCGTCCGGGTCGTCGAGGAGGCGTCGTCGTTGCGCGACGGGCGGGCCGTCCTCGGCCTGCCGTTCGGGCTGAAACTCGTCTCCCGCCACATCGACTACGACCCGCCCCACATGTTCGCCGACGAGCTCGTGCGGGCGCCGTTCCGGTGGCGGCATGTCCACCGGTTCGAGGCCGTCGACGGCGGGACGCGGATGACCGACACGGTCGAGACCTCGCTGCCCGACACCGCGCTCCGACGGGCCTTCGCCTATCGCCACCGTCAGGTGGCCGACGACCTCGCCGTCCACCATGACCTCGCGGCCCGGCACACCGGCGCGGTGACCGTGGCGGTGACCGGGGCCTCGGGCCTGGTCGGCTCGGCACTGTGCGCGCTGCTCACCACTGGGGGCCACCGGGTGCTCCGGCTGGTGCGGGGCGCGCCGAGGGGCGACAACGAACGGCGATGGAACCCCGACGACCCCGGCCCGGACCTCTTCTCCGGGGTGGACGCGGTTGTCCATCTGGCCGGTGCCTCGATCGCCGGCCGGTTCACCCCCGCCCACAAGGCGGCGGTGCGTGACAGCCGCGTGCGACCGACCCGGCTCCTCGCCGAAGCCCTCGCCCACGCCCACCCGGAGGGTCCGCACGCGCTCGTGGCCGCCTCGGCGATCGGCCTCTACGGCCCCCAGCGCGGCGGCGAGCTGCTCGCCGAGACCGCGGCCCGGGGCGACGGCTTCCTAGCCGACCTGGTCGCGGACTGGGAAGCGGCCGCCTCCCCCGCCGAGACAGCGGGTGTGCGGGTCGTCCGCGTCCGCACCGGGATCGTCCAGTCCCCCCGCGGCGGGACGCTCCGCCTCCTGCGGCCGCTCTTCCTCGCCGGAGCCGGCGGGCGGATCGGGGACGGCACCCAGTGGCTGTCGTGGATCGACCTCGACGACCTCACCGACATCTACCTCCGGGCGATCCTCGACGACCGGGTCGCCGGACCGGTCAACGCGGTCGCGCCGGCGCCGGTGCGCAACGCGGAGTACGCGGCCACCCTGGCCCGGGTCCTCCACCGACCGTCGGTCGTGCCGACGCCCCCGTTCGGCCCCCGCCTCGTGCTCGGGGCCGAAGGGGCCGCCGAAATGGCGCTGGCCAGCCAGCGGGTCGAGCCGGCGGAGCTGAAACGCCTCGGCCACCGATTCCGCCATCCCGCCTTGGAGGCGAGCCTGCGCCACCAGCTGGGGCGGACAACGGCCTCCTAGCCGGACTGCGTGCGACGCACGGGACGACGGCCCCGTCACCGCCCCTCGCCCACGACGTCTGCGAGGACGGGGCCACGGCGCGAACCTGCCGGCGGGTGCCGGCGTCCTGGCCCGGGAACGGCGGACCAAGTGGTCGTGACGGATCCCGATGTCGTGAAGGTCATTGGCCACGCGCGCATGGTGGCCGCGGCCAGCCGTAGATCGCGTCGCCCTGGCTCAAGAGCACCTCCCGTTACCCCGGCCCCGAGAGCTGACCGAGGCTCGGGGTTGGTCGGCTCGGCACTGCGCGTTGCTCACGACCGGGGTCACCGGGTACTCCGTACGGTGCGGCACACGCCGAGGGGCCACGGCGTTTGGAGATCTAATCTGGGGTCCGGAGAGCCGGGAAGCCTGGTCGGCACGTCGTCCGTTCGCGGAAGGAGCCGACTTTGGAGAGTCCCGTTGATCGTCGTGCGTACAGCCACGGTCGGGCTGCGTCGGCGCTCCCCTGGGCCAGTTGTCAGGGAGTTTGAGCACCAATGTCGCTCGATGCGGCGATCGCTGCGTTCGCGGTTGGGGCGGTCGTGTGCCTGGGGACGAGCTGGTTGCTGGTCACCAGGTTGGAGCGGGTCGGCGAGCGCTTGGGCTTCTCCGAGGCTCTCCTCGGGATGCTGGCCGCCCTGGCCGCCGACACGCCCGAGATTACGAGCGCCGTCGCGGCTCTGGGGCACCACGAGCGGGCAGTCGGCGCCGGCGTCGTCATCGGCTCGAACGTGTTCAACCTGGCCGCTCTCCTCGGCCTCGGTGCGGTGGTGGGCGGGCGCCTTGGCTTGCACCGGAAGGTCGTTCTGCTCGGTGGTGCGGTCGCCCTCTGGATCGCGACCGTCTGTCTGATTACGGCCGAGCATGTCATCGGTCCGACGACCGGATTCGGGATGGCGCTGGCCGTTCTTGTGGCCTATGTGCTCGTCTTGGGCTCACGTCGATCGGGTCTTCGGCGGCTGCCGCTCCCCAGTCGGTGGACTTCTTGGGTGGCCTCGGCGGTCGATGAGGAGGAGCTCGAGCTGGTCGTGGCGATACGACCCAAGAGGGGAACCCCCCGGGATGCCCTCACAGCGCTGGGAGCTCTGGTGATCGTCGTGGCGGCGGCCGTCAGCATGGAGCGGGGGGCTTCAACGCTTGGACACCGCTATTCCGTGCCCGGAATCGTCGTGGGTGGGCTTGTCCTCGCGGCAGTGACCAGCTTGCCCAACGCCGTGGCGGCGGTGTACCTCGCCGCCAAGGGCCGAGGGGCCGCAGCCTTCAGCACCGCCTTGAACAGCAACACCTTGAACGTGGTGGTCGGTCTGTTGCTTCCTGCGATCTTCATCGGATTGGGAACGGCCTCGGGGCAGACGATCCTCATCACCGGTGCATACCTAGGACTCACCGTGTTGACCTTGGGACTTGCGTATGCCGAGCGGGGGCTTCGGCGCTGGGCCGGATGGGTGATCATCGCCGGGTACGGAGCGTTCGTCGTCGGACTCCTGGCCATCTCGTGAGGGCGGGACGGCAAGAGGTTTCCGGCAGGAGTTCAGGCGAGTGAGTGCCACTCGGTTTGAAAGCCGCTGCCCTCCAACGGACGGGTCAAACCGAGACCGTCGGCGAGTACGCGCAGGTCGAGACGAAGGCCACGACGGTCACCTCGCTGCCGAAGCCGCGCCGCAGTTGCGCGTCATCGGGGGCTGATGCCGACCAGAGTTCGGCTCGCCGTCCTCGATCGGACACGCTTGACCCGGCCCACGGCCCGACCGGTCTTCAGCCGGCGTGCTCGCCGTCCGTGCGCTCGGCGGCCGCCTTGGCCAACACCTCGAGCTCGGCAGCCAGCCACCCGGCCAGCTCGTCGATGTCGGGGACGAGCTCCCGGCACGCCACCAGCCCGAAGTGGAGCCGGCCGAGGTAGCCGACGACCGTGATGTTGAGCCCCTGGCCGTCGGTGATCACCGACACCGGGTAGTGCGCGAGCAGCCGGGCACCGCCCATATAGACCGGGACGTTCGGTCCCGGAACATTGGAGATGCAGACGTTGAACGGCGGCACCCGGTGCAGCACGCCGGTGGCGAACACCACCCGGGCGGCGCGGGCGATGAGCGCCGGGGGGGCGAAGTCGGTCACCCGGTCCACGAGGCCCTGGGGGATCGCCGCCTGCTGGGCCTTGGCGGTCTGGGTCGCCTCGTGCACCAGAGCGACGCGTTCGGCCGGATCGTCGAGGTGGGTGGGGAGCCGGGCCAGCATCGCCGAGACCCGGTTGCCCATCGCCCCCTTGCTCGATTCGTCGCGTACCGACACCGGGATCATGGCGACGAGCGGCGTGTCGGGCAGTGCGTCGTGCTCGACCAGCCACCGGCGCAACGCACCGGCGCACATGGCCATCACGACGTCGTTGACCGAGACCCCGAACGCGTTCTTCACCGCTTTCACCGTGTCAAGGTCCACGCTCTGGAAGGCCACCCGCCGGTGGGCGGTGATCGGCCGGTTGAACGGTGTCGCGGGAGCCCGGCCCGCCGTCGTCGAGATGACCCCGCCGTCGCCGCGGTCGAGGCCGAGGACCCCGCCCACGATCGACCCGATCGTCGGAGCCAGGTTTGGCAGAGCCCGTCGCACGCCGTCGGCGATGCGGACGAGTTCGACCGGCCGCCGGGTAAGCCTGGCGGCGGCGCGGGCGGCCAACGCCAGCGGGTGTGGCGGCGCAGCGGGGACGAACTCTTCGAGCGGCGGCAGCTCCCGCCCCTCGGGCGACAGGTCGAGGAGGATGGTGAGCAGCTCCGCCCCGGACACGCCGTCGATCGCGGCGTGGTGGAGCTTCGTGTAGACGGCCATCCGGTCCTCGGCGAGGCCGGTGATGAGGTAGAGCTCCCAGAGCGGTCGGCGCCGGTCGAGGGGACGGGCGTGGAGCCGTGAGATCTGCTCGGTCAGCTGGGCGTCGGATCCCGGGCGGGGCAGGGCGATCTCCCGCACGTGGTACTCGATGTCGAAGTCGGGGTCGTCCATCCAGTAGGGCTGGTCGAGCCCGAACGGGACGTTCATGAGCCGGCGGCGCAGGACCGGGACGAGCGGGACGCGCTGGGCGAGGAGCTCGGTCAGCGACTCGAGATCGAGGTCCCGGGGCGCGTCGGTCGGGTCGAGGATGCAGACACCGCCGATGTGGGCGGTCGAGTTGGCGGTCTCGAGGGCCAGGAAGGCGGCGTCGAGGCCGGTGAGCTGTTGCATCTCCCTCCCTTACCGGCTGGCGGGCTCCAGGGTCTTGGCGAGCCACGATCGGATCGCGTCGGTCACGGCATCGGGCGACTCGAGCTGAGGGGTGTGCCCGACACCGGGGAGAAAGACGGTACTCCACTCCGGCCGCTCGGCGGCCGCCTTCCGGGCCGCGGCGACCGGGACGAGGCGGTCGGCTTCACCGTGGACGAGGAGGACCGGCGCGGCGACCGAGGAAATCGTCGCCCGGTAGGCGGTCCGGCGGGCCAAGAGAGCGACGAGGGACCGGGCCGCGGTCACGAGCGACCGCTCGGTCCCCGGCATGCGGCGCCGCTCCGTGGCGAGCGCGGTCGAGGCGGCCAGCACGTCCTCCCGGGCCCGACCGGGGTCGGCGTAACAGGCCCGGATGACCCGCTCGACGGTCTGGCGGGGCGTCTGGCGCGCCGCGATCGCCCGGAGCCCGGCCTCGCCGACGAAGGGCGAGAGGTAGAGCAGGAACGCCGCCGCCACCCGGGCATCGGGTCGCTGGGCCGGGACCGGGAGCGCCGGGTCGACGAGGACGACGCCCCGCACCGCCTCGGGATGGGCTGCGGCCGCCAGGAGCGAGACTGCGCCGCCCATCGAGTTGCCCACCAGCACCACCGGCCGGGCAATTACCTCGTCGAGGAACCGCAGCAGGACGCGCGTGTTCTCCTGGACCGAGCAGTCGCGGCCGGCCCCGGGCGAGAGGCCGAACCCCGGCAGATCGATCGCGAGTACCGGCCGGTCGACGGCGAGGTCCGGTCCGATCAGCACCCAGTTGAGATGCGAGCCGCCCAGCCCGTGGACCAGCACGAGCGGCACGGCGTCCTCTGGATGCGGGCCGCCGAACTCGACCCAGTGGACGGGACCGTCGATGTCGGCGACCCATCCCCTCGCACCCCAGGGGGCGGCGGGCGTCCAGGAGGCCGGCCGCCCCCGGGCGCCGTCGCCCTCGGTCACGTCGGGGTCGGGTACAGCCAGCGCAGCCAGCCAGGCGGCTCGAAGGGCGCATGCGCCCCGGCTGGTTGGGCAAGACGGTCGGCGACCGCCCACAGGGTGGCCGGGTCGACGCCGAAGCCGAGGTGGGCGCAGCGCACCTCGATGTTCTCGTGGCTGCTCGACTGCGGTTCGATGCACGACCACCACTGCACGATGCCGTCGCGGCGCGAGAAGACCGCGGTCGACGGCACGGGGATGGGCCGGATGATCTGGGCACGGGTAGGGATGCGGACCGAGTGGCGGTGCGCGGCGCGCTGGTAGGCGGGCTCGGCCCGGCTCTGCGCCGGGTTCGTCAGGGCGAACGGGCTCCCGAGCGTGATCACCCGGCGGACGAGGGTGGGGTCCTCACGCGCGAGCTCCCGGGCGTAGATGCCCCCAAGGCTCCAGCCCACCAACGAGACCGGTGAACCCGTCGAGTCGGCCAGCTCCCTGATGATGCGCCGCATGCCGTCGATCGCCCGCTGCGTCGGCCCGAGGTTCCGCCCGAGCTTCCAGCCCCGCGGGAGATAGCCGAGCCCGCGGAGAAAGGCCCGGAGCGGCCCGGTGCTCGTGTCCGTGGCCATGAGCCCGGGCAACACGACCACGCCGTGTCCGTCGCCCCGAGGAGCGCGGGCGAGCCATGGAAGGGCGAGCGGGGCGGTGTGCAGGCTGAGCACGCCGCGGGCCGGCTCCGTCAGGTAGAGCCACCGCGACGGTGGGCCGTCAAGCTCGGTGGCGGTCGGCGCCGGCTTCGAGTCGAGCACCCACGTCCACGCGTTCATGCGTGGACGACTCCCTGGTCACGGTCCCCCCGAACCCCCACGGGTGCCAGGCTACCTCGGGGTCCGATGGAGCACCGGGACGAGGGTGGGTTCGTCGGGAGGAGCCGGACGCCGTCCCCTAGCGTGGCCGCGGTGGACGTGGTCGTCCTCGCCGACACCCACCTCAAGGCCGGCATCAAGTCGCTGCACCCGCGTCTGCACCGGGCGATGGTCCGCGCCGACGCGATCATCCACGCGGGCGATCTCGTCTCGCTCGAGGCGCTCGATGGTCTGCGCCGACTCGGAACCGTCCACGCCGTGCTCGGGAACAACGACCATGGACTGGTCGGCCGTCTCCCCGAGTCGCTGATGGTCGAACTCGCGGGCGTTCGACTCGCGGTGGTGCACGACACCGGCAACCGGGTGGGGCGGGTGGCCCGGATCGGCCGACGGTTCCCCGATGCCCAGGTCGTGGTGTTCGGCCACTCGCACATCCCGTGTGACGAGGAGGGCAGCAGGGGTCAGCTGCTCTTCAATCCCGGCTCGCCGACGCAGCGTCGCAGCCATCCGCACCGCACGTTCGGCCGGCTCCGGCTGGCGGGCGGTCGGGTGCTCGGGCACCGGATCGAGCCACTGCTCGATGACCGGCCCGGCTGACCCCCTACTGCTGGTAGCGCTCGACGACCGACGGAGGACGCGCGGCCGCGGTGTCGGGGTCCTGGCCGGCGTGCCGGCGGGCCCGGCGTTGGCGGAGCAGGTCCCAGCACTGGTCGAGCGCGACCTCGATGGCCTGGAGCCGCTCCTGCTCCGGGTCGCTCAGGCCCTCGCCCTCGTGCGCGTGCTCGAGGCGGTGCTCCTCGTCGGCGAGCTCGGAGATCCGCTGGGCGATCTCGGCGTCATCCATGGTGATCTCCTTCCGAGCCTTCGGTCGGTCCCGCCGGCTTGCGGCCATCTTCGTCCAGGAACGCGGCTCTCGGTAGACCTAGTCGGCGGCGTTCGCCGAACTCGGTCCGAGCCCGGGGAGGTTCACGACGATCGCCTCCTGGGTGTTGCGCGCGATGACCACCACCGCCTCGTCGGCGGGGTCAGGGTTCTCCTCGCGGTGCGGCACCCACGGGGGCACGTAGACGTAGTCCCCGGGGGCGGTCTCCAGGCGTCGCTCGCCGTCGGTGTCCCAGAACACGAAGACCGGGTGCCCGCGGAGCACATAGATCGCCGTCTCGGACGCGCCGTGGTGGTGATCGGCGGAACGGGTATCCGGGGCGACCCGGGTCTCGCCCATCCAGATCCCGTCCGCCCCGACCGTGCCGGCAGAGATCGCCGCCGAACGGGTCATGCCCGCGGTCTGGGCGGTGTCGGCCGACAGATCGCCCGAGCCCACCTTGTGCAGGCGGGTGTGGAACGGGTCGGCCGGCTCAGGCACCGGCGAGGGGATGGCGGCCGACCGAGGGCGGCGTGGAAGTGCAGCCGAGGCAGGGGCCGAGGCCCGAGAAGTAGGCGGGAACGGTCGGCGAGTCGGTCGGCGGGTTGGTCGGGAGCAACACCGGGGGCCGGGGACTCTGTTTGAAGTCGAAGTCGTTCACCATGTTCCCCAGGATCTTCGTGTTCTCCCGCACGTCGGGCCTCGGGTCGCGTCGGCCATCGGTCTTCGGGTTGAGCCGGGCCCCGCCCAAGAAGTCGTCCTCGATGAACTTGAGGTAGGCGTCACTCGAGAGGACCTGGTGGTCGATGTAGCCCCGCTTGGCGTAGGGCGAGATCACCATGGCCGGGACCCGTAACCCGTAGCCGTTCTGATCGACCGGGGGCGGGACGACGTGGTCGTAGAAACCGCCCCAGTCGTCCCACTGCACGAAGATGGCGGTCGAATTCCAGTCCGGGCTCTTCATGGCCGCGTTGATCACGGCGGTGACGTAGGCCTGCCCCTGATGGACGCTGGCCGGCGGATGTTCGCTGTCCGCCTGAGACGGAGTGACCCACATGACCGCCGGCAGGGTCCCCGCCTTGGCTGCGGCAAAGTAGTTGCTGAGCGGCTGGATGTTGCGCAGCTGGTGGTCCTTCTGCACGTCTTCGAAGATGGGGAGCGGATTCCAGATACCCGGGGTCAGATAGCTCTGTGCCACCGGCGGGCAGGCAACCGCGCCATCGTTCGCGCAGTCTGGCTGAGCTCCCGTTTGCACGTAGTACGCCCACGAAACGTGCTTGTTGTAGAGGAGCCAGGTGATGTCGGTCCAGGCGTTCGTCACATCCGCCGTACCGGTGGCCAGGGCCTGATCGACGTATATCTGCATCTGGCGCGGGGTGTAGGGGCCCTGAATCTCGTTCACGCAGCTCGACGGAGCCGGGCTCGAGCATCGAGCCGACCAACCCGACACCAAGTAGAGATGGTCGGGCAGCGACCACGACTTCACCGGCTCGAACATGTGTTCATCGAGCACGAAGTCCTTGGCGTAGGTCCAGTAGTTGGGGATCTCCGCCGCCGTGTGGTAGCCCATGACGTCCGGCGTCGCGTTCGCAGCACATGCCGGGCTGTCGACGTTGGCACCGCAGCCCTTCTTGGCCTTGGACGCCTGCGCGATGAACCCGTCCATCTTCCCGCCATCGACGTCGTTGCGCGCACTCGGCGCGTTGTGCGGGCCACCGCCGTTGATGTCGGCCGTGTCGTGATACGGGGCCTGGCAGCCGCCCGTCGGGATGGGCACGCACACCGTGGGTACTCCGTTCTTCATCGGGATGCCGTCCGCGCCGGGGAACGTCCCGAAGTAGCTGTCGAATGACCGGTTCTCTTGTTCGATGACGATGATGTGTTTGATCTTGTGGATTCCCGGTGGCACGTCGTAGTGCCCGGTCGGGCCCCCGCTCACTCGCTCGGGCGCCGTCGCCGACGCCGTCCCGGCTGAGATGACGAAGGTCGCTGCGGCCACGAGCACCGCCAGGCCGGACCGGCGCAGTCCGGCGGGTGGGCGTCGCGCCATCCCGGCAATCGTAGGGTCGGGGCTCTCGGAAACAAGCATCGGGTCCGCTGCAACCGGGAGACGCCCCCGGCGCCGGTATCGGGGTCGGCGGGCCACTGAGCTGGGCTTGAGCGGCCCACCGGTGGGCCGAGCCTGGGGCTAACCCCCGCTCACGACGCCCGCTAGCGGCATTCTCATCTGCCCTCGTGCACCGCATCATGAGAGGTGAGGCAGTCCGCCCGTCCGAACCGAGGAGCCCGCATGATCGTCGCCCGCTCGCTGACCAAGCACTACCAGCGCACGGTCGCCGTGCGCGACCTCAGTTTCGACGTCCGTCCCGGTGTGGTGACCGGGTTCCTCGGGCCGAACGGGTCGGGCAAGTCCACCACCATGCGGATGATCATGGGGCTCGACGTCCCGACCGCGGGGACGGCGCTCGTGCACGGCCGCCCCTACGCCGAGCTCGAGTGGCCGTTGCGGGAGGTGGGTGCCCTCCTCGACGCCCGGGCGTTCCATCCCGGCCGCAGCGGGCGCGACCACCTCCGCATCCTCGCCCGCTCGAACGACATCCCACTCCGCCGGGTGGACGAGGTGCTCGACATCGTCGGGCTCGGCTCGGTCGCCCAGCAGCGCGCCGGCCGCTACTCCCTCGGCATGGGCCAGCGGCTCGGCATCGCCGCGGCGCTCCTCGGTGACCCCGGCGTGTTGCTGTTCGACGAGCCGGTCAACGGCCTCGATCCCGAAGGGATCCGCTGGGTCCGCCACTTGCTCCGCAGCCTCGCCCAAGAGGGTCGCACGGTGTTCGTCTCCAGCCACCTGATCGCAGAGATGTCCCTGACCGCGCAGCGGCTGGTCGTGATCGGCCGCGGCACCTTGATCGCCGAGACGACGGTCGACGAGTTCGTCTCGCGCTCGGCCACCAAGTTCGTCCGGGTGGTGACGCCGGCCGCCGCCGAGTTTGCCGACGCCCTCCGGGGGACGGGCGCGACGGTGCGCGTCGATGACGACGGTGCGGTCCTGGTCGATGGGCTCACCTCGGCCGACGTCGGACGGTTCGCCGCCCACCGCGATTTCACGCTGTTCGAGCTCACGCCGGTCCAGGCGTCGCTCGAGGACGCGTTCATGGAGCTGACGAACGCCGCCGTCGAGTTCCGCGCCGGAGAGCCCGCGGTCGCCATGGCCACCAGCAGCACCACGACAAAGGAGAACGCATGACCACCCTCGTCACGCTCGAGGCTCGGCGCACCGGGTACGGGCTGCGCCAGGCGGTGCGAGCCGAGGCGCTCAAGCTCGCCACGCTCCGCTCCACGCTCTGGACGATCGCCGCCACCGTGCTCGGCGGTGCCCTCGTCACGGTGCTCGTGACCAACAGTGCCAGCCACCACCCCCGGAACTGGTACGGAGGCTGGTGGGATCCGACCAACGAGGCGCTCGGCGGCCTCATCATCGCCACCCTCAGCATCGGCTTCCTCGGGGTGCTGGTCGCCTCCGGCGAGTACGGCACCGGCACCATCCGGTCCTCGCTCGCCGCCATCCCGAGGCGCCCGGTGCTGCTGGGCGCCAAGGCCGCCGTGGTCGGCGGGCTCACCCTTGCCCTCGGCGAGGTCCTCGCCTTCGCCTGCTTCGGCATCGGCCAGGCGGTGCTGGCGGCCGGCGGCGCCCCCACCGCGTCGCTCGGCCAGACCGGGGTGCTCAGGGCGGTGCTCCTGTCCGGGGTCTTCCTCTCGATGCTGGCCCTCCTCGGCCTCGGCATCGGCGTGGTGGTCCGCCACACCGCCGGGGCCCTCGCCACCTACGCCGGCGTCACCTTCCTCGTCCCGCTGCTCCTGTCCCGGGTGGGCGGGAACCCGGGCCGCTACACCCCCGTCCCCCTCCTCAACAACTCGATCGGCGCCGTGGTGAACCAGCCGGATCAGGTTCCCGTGCTCCTGGCGGTCGCCCTCATGACCGGCTACTGCGCCGTCGCCCTCGCCCTGGCGGCGGCCTCCATCCTCCGGCGTGACGCATGATGCAGACAGATGAGGAGCGCCACGAGGTCCGCCTCCAACTCCGGCTGGGGTCGAAGGAGCGGGTGATGGTCCTCTCCGAGGCCCGGGTGCGCCAGCTGCGCGGGTTCGCACACGCCGTGTGGCGGGAGCCGTTCTCCCGCCGCACCTGGTCAGAGCTCGGGTACTTCGTGATGAGTGCCGCGGTCGGCGCGGTCGGCTTTGTGTTCATCGTGGTGACCCTGGGCGCCGGCATCGGGCTCTCGGTCACATTCTTCGGGCTGGCGATCCTCGCCGCCTCGGTGCGGGGCGCCCGGGGCATCGGCCGCCTGCAGCGCACCATCGCCCGCAACCTGCTCGGCGAGGACCTGGAAGAGCCCCCGCCGTTCACCAGCCGGCCGGGATTCCTCGGCTGGCTGCAGTCGACGCTGCGCGACCGCGTGGGCTGGCGGGCCATCGCCTATTCGGCGCTGAAGGTCCCCCTGGCCATCTTCGGCGTCTGGTTCGCCCTCTCGGTGTGGATCGGTGCCTTCTTCGGCCTCACCTACCCGGTGTTCGGCGCCGGGACGGGGCAGCTGAACGGGTTCGGCGTCGTCCGTACCCTCTTCCCGCCCGGCTACCTGTCGGTCACGAGCTCGGGCTTCATCCACTCGCTGTTCATCTTCCTGACCGGCGTGCTTCTCCTTGGGCTGGCCCCGTGGACCATGCGGGCCGTCGTCTGGCTCGACCGCCGGCTGCTCCACCTGCTCCTCGGGCAGGACCCGATCACGGCGCGGATGCGCTCCCTCGAGCACGCCCGGGCCCAGACGGTCGACGCGTCGGTGGCGACGTTGCGCCGAATCGAGCGCGACCTCCACGACGGGACCCAGGCCCAGTTGGTGGCCCTCGCGATGCGGCTCGGCCAGGCGAAGGAGAAGCTCAGCGCCCCCGGCGAGGTCGACCTCGACGAGGTGCGGCGGCTCGTGAACGACGCCCACGGCGGGGCCAAGGAGGCGATCGTCGAGCTGCGGGACCTCGCCCGGGGAATCCACCCCCCCGTGCTCGACACCGGGCTCGAAGGGGCGTTGTCCACGCTCGCCGCCCGCAGCGCCATCCCGACCGAGCTCTCGGTCACCCTGTCCGACCGGCCCACCCCGGCCATCGAGGCGATCGCGTACTTCTGCGTCGCCGAGCTCCTGGCCAACGTGGCCCTGCACGCCGAGGCCTCGCGGGCCTCGGTGGGCTGCGCCCAGCACGGTCAGTGGCTGCGCGTCGTGGTACGCGACGACGGCCGGGGCGGGGCCCAGCCGGCCCTGCTCGGGACCTCCTCGAGCGGCCTGCGCGGGCTGGCGGACCGGGTGCACGGGGTCGACGGCACCCTCGACATCAAGAGCCCGCCCGGCGGCCCGACCATCGTCACGGTCGACCTCCCGCTCCACGCGTAGATGAGCGACTCGATCCGGGTGGCGATCGCCGAGGACTCGGCGATCCTGCGGGACGGCCTCGTGCAGCTGCTGGCCGACCGGGGCTTCGAGGTGACCGATGCGGTGAGCGACCCCACCGCGCTGCACGAGGCGGTCGACCGGGACCGCCCCGACGTGGTCGTGGTCGACATCCGTATGCCCCCCACCTTCACCGACGAGGGGCTGCGCGCCGCGATCGAGCTCCGGCGCCGCCACCCCGGCCTCGGCATCCTCCTGTTCTCCCAGTACATCGAGACCCGCTACGCCGCCCAGCTGCTCGCCGACGACGCCGCCGGGATCGGCTACCTCCTGAAGGACCGGGTGGCCGACGTGAGCGACTTCGTCGAGGCGCTGGTGCGGGTCGCGTCGGGCGGCACCGCGCTCGACCCGGAGGTCGTCACCCAGCTGGTCGGCGCGTCGCGCAAGACCGACTCGCTGGCCGGGCTGAGCGCCCGGGAGCGCGACGTGCTGGCGCTCATGGCGGAGGGCCGCTCGAACGCCGCCATCGCGACCGGCCTCGTGATCTCCGAGGGGGCGGTCGAGAAGCACGTGGCCAACATCTTCACCAAGCTCGACCTGCCGGTGTCCCAGTCCGATCACCGGCGGGTCCTGGCGGTCCTGCGGTTCCTCGACTCCTGACCGGCTCGACCGCGCCCCCCTGAGGTCCCCCTCGGCTCAGGCGACGGGGCCGGCGGCCTCCGACTTCTTCTTCAGCCCGGCGGCTTCCATCGAGACGAACCGGCGGGCCCGGGCGCCGACCAGGGCACCGAGGAGCGGCGCGAGCGGTCCGGACTGGGCGAGCCCGAGCACGAGGGTGGTCCGCCCCGGACCGGCCGCCGCAAGCTCGTGGGTCGCGACGGTGCGCACGCCGGGCGCGGTGCTCTCCCAGGTGAACGAGGTGCCGGGGACCACCGCGGTGACGGCCCACGTGCTCGCGGGGAGGCCCGGTTGCTTGATCCGGGCGACGCTGCCCACGGCGACCGCGTCGCCGGTGACCCACTCGACGCGCCGCATCGACGCGGTGATCTCGGGCCAGGCGACCACGTCGACCACGGCCCGCCACACGGCCTCGGGCGTCGCCTCGACCTCCACGCTCGTCTCGAACCGCACGGCCGCTCCGGTCGCTCGAAGGAGCACCCACCGTATCGACCGTGGGCCGGGCGACCCGCCCCGGCGTCAGCTCGTCGTGGTGGTCACCGTGGTCACCGTCGCGCCGGGTGGCAGCGTGAACAGAGAGGGGTCGGGGGAGCCCGAGTAGCTGGTGATCTCGAAGCTCGTCGAGTCCGAGGCCACCTTCACGTACCCGAGGAGGCCCTGGGTCGTCGTGCAGATGGTGCTCGTCCCCGGCACGCCGGTGGCCACGAAGTCGACGCAGGAGAGGCTGAACCCGTTCACCGACATCGACGACCGGCTCACCTTGTCGCCGGCGAACCCGGCCGCCAGCGCGAAGTCGCGCAGGAAGCTCACCCAGTGCGAGGCCGTGTAGAAGTCGTAGATGTTCTCCTCTTGGGCCTTGTCGGCGGGCGGGAACTTCTGGCAGCTGTCGGGGCCCGCTCCGGACTGGGGCGGCTCGCAGGCGTACTCCCCCGTGGCGTTAACGATGAGATCGACGCTCGGGGTGCTCGCCCCCGACTGCGTGTCGGTGAACGCGACGTCACCGGGCGGGGAAGCCGCGTAGACGACGGTCGCCGGTGCGCTCCCCGTCGTCGTGTACTCCACCTCGAACTTGGGCGGCTGGTTCGACAGCGTCGAGGTGAACCCGTCGATGGTCGCCTTGTTGCCACGGATGTCGTGCACGGCGGTGGCGACCTTGTGGACGATGGAGCACCCCGAGACACCGAGGGACACCACGGCCAGTGCGGCCAGCGGGACGCGCCCCTTCGTCGGGTGCGATCGCGGACGCCGTTCGCGCTCTCGCGTGCGCAGCATGGTCCCGACCCGTCCTCTCCGGCCCGGTCTGCACCTCGGCGGCCGCCGGCTCGTCGCGGCGCCGGGCCCAGGCTAGGTGAGTTCGGTGCCGCGGACCCGGGGTCCGGGGCGGCGGGTCCGGTCGGCTACCCGACCTTGGCGAGGCCGTCGAGGATCATGCCGAGCAACCGCATGCTCTGTTCCTCCGACAGCGTGGCGTTGGTGCACATGGGGCCGACCAGCTGGGTCACGTCGTGGCCGTTCACATCGGCGCGGAGCGCCCCCGCCTCCTGGGCGCGTCCGACGACGAGCTGCATGGCACCCTCGACCCGCTCGAGCACCTGCACCTTCAGGCTGGGGTCCTTCTCGAACGCCTCGTGAAGCTCGTTCAGGAACGTGCGCTTCCCCTGCGCGTAGCGCACGAACGCCTCCAAGAAGGCGACCACCGCCGGCCACGGCTCGAGGTCGGCCACCACCTGGTCGGCCACCGCCACGAGGTTGTCGACGTCGGTGCGATAGACGGCCTCGACGACGTCGAGGCGGGTCGGGAAATGGCGGTAGAGGGTGCCGACCCCGACCCCGGCCTCCCGGGCGATGGCCTCCATCGAGGCGCTCCCGCCCTCGCTGGCGAAGACCCGCCTGGCCGCGATCACCAGACGGTCGTAGTTGCGCTGGGCGTCGGCCCGGAGGGGGCGGCGACCGTCGCCGGGGTCGTTCCCCGGGAGCTCCCCGAGGGTCTCGACGCTGTGGGCTTGGCTGGTCAACGGCCTTTTTCCTTCAGAGGTTGCTAAACGGAGGCACCCTCCGTATACTATCCGGAGGAAGCTTCCGCTTTCAGGATAGCAGCGGAAAGGTCGTCGTCAATGCCCTCTTCAACTCTTCTCAGTTCGCGCCCCGCGCCCACATTGGTGGCCGGATCGGGCCTGCTCCGGCGGCCCTCGGTGTTCCTCTTCACCATCCTCACCGCCCAGCTGATGGTCGTCCTCGACGCCACCATCGTGAATGTCGCTCTGCCCCACATCCAGACCGGGCTCGGGCTCTCGGGCGGGGGGCTCTCGTGGGTGCTCAACGCCTACATCCTCACCTTCGGCGGCCTCCTCCTCCTCGGGGCCCGCGCCGGCGACCTGCTCGGCCGGCGCCGGGCCTTCCTCGGCGGCATCGCGCTGTTCTCCCTCAGCTCGCTCGTGGGCGGGCTCGCGGTGACCGGCTGGATGCTGTTGACCAGCCGGGCGCTCCAGGGGGTCGGCGCGGCGCTCGCCGCCCCCTCGGCACTCTCGCTGCTCACCCAGCGCTTCGCCGAGGGCCGCGAGCGGGTCCGGGCGATCGGGCTCTACACCACGGTGTCGGCCGCCGGCGGGGCGATCGGCCTCGTCGCCGGCGGGCTGCTGACCGAGCTCGTGTCGTGGCGCTGGGTCATGTTCGTGAACGTGCCCATCGGGCTGGCCGTCTGGCTGGTCGGCCGGGCGGTGCTCGGCGAGACCGCGCGGCGGCACGGCCGGTTCGATCTGGTCGGGGCGCTCACCTCGACGCTCGGGATGACCGGGCTCGTGCTCGGCCTGGTCGAGGCCGGGTCGCGCGGGTGGACCGCGCCGTTGACCGTCGGATCGCTCGTCGCCGGGGTCGCGCTGCTCGCCGCCTTCGTACACACCGAGGCCCGGGTGGCCGAACCGATCCTGCCGCTCCGGCTGCTCGCCCACTCGACGAGGAGCACCGCGAACGCCGCCCGCGGCCTCCTGT
>Ga0116224_10001141_pt1 | contig 18071 bp, 15 predicted proteins | sample Sb_taG_9_FD_89699 | JGI IMG/M metagenome (GOLD analysis project Ga0116224, IMG submission 89699) | Peat soil microbial communities from Weissenstadt, Germany - Sb_50d_b_LC metaG | ecosystem: Environmental > Terrestrial > Soil > Wetlands > Peat | place: Germany: Weissenstadt | collected 2010-09-21 | reverse complement strand
TGGCCCCTCGACCGAATCGAAGAACATGTCCATCAGCATGGTCTTGCCGCCGCCGACGGCCCCATGGATGTAGAGACCGCGCGGCGGCTCGGCCGCTTTGAGCCCCATCAGCCGGGCGAAGGCGCTGGGCCTGGGTTCAGCGCGGTAGGTCTTGAGCTTTGCGCTCAGCGCGTCGAGTTTACGCGCGAGCTCCGCCTGCGCCGGGTCAAATTCGAACCCGCGGTCCGAAACGAGCGCGCGGTAGCGGTCGGCGATGCGACTCATGAATCGGTTTTAGTCATGCTGGAGGAGGGCTAATGCGCCTCCTCCCAGTTCTGCGCCGCGTGCGCGTCAACTTTCAGCGGCGCGTGCAGCTTCACCGCGGGCTCTGGCGCCTCGACCATCACCTTGGTCACCACCGGCAGCGTCGCTTCGACTTCCTCGTTCGGCGCTTCGAACACCAATTCGTCGTGGACGGTCAGCAGCATCTGCGCGCTCAAACCCGCCTTGATGAGAGCGTCGTCCATGCGGACCATCGCGCGGCGGATGATGTCGGCCGCCGAACCTTGGAGCGGCGCGTTGATCGCGGCGCGCTCATTGAACGCGCGCTCCGACGGGTTGGACGCATTGATGCGCGGATAATGGCACTTGCGGCCGAACAGCGTGGTGACGTAGCCGTTCGCGCGCGCCGTCTTCTTCATCGCTTCCATGTAGTCGCGGATGCCGGGAAAGCGCTCGAAGTATTTCTTGATGTAGGCGCCCGCCTCTTCGCGCGAAATGCCGAGCTGGTTGGCGAGGCCGAAGGCCGAGATGCCATAGATGATGCCGAAATTGATCGCCTTGGCGCGCCGCCTGACTTCGCCCGGCATGCCCTGGATCGGCACGCCGAACATTTCGGAAGCGGTCATGGCGTGAATGTCGAGCTCGTCGGCGAAGGCCTGCTTGAGCGCCGGGATGTCGGCGAGATGAGCGAGGAGTCTCAGCTCGATCTGGCTGTAGTCGGCCGAAATGAGCTTGCGGCCTTGCGGAGCGACGAAGGCGCGCCGGATCTTGCGCCCTTCCTCAGTGCGGATCGGAATGTTCTGCAGGTTGGGCTCCGACGACGACAGGCGCCCGGTCGTCGTCGAGGCGAGCGCGTAGGCCGTGTGGACACGGCCGGTCGAGGGATTGACGAAGCCCGGCAAAGCGTCGGTGTAGGTCGACTTGAGCTTGGAGATCTGCCGCCATTCGAGCACGCGCGCCGGCAATTGATGGCCCTCGGCGGCGAGGTCCTCGAGCACGCTCGCCGTGGTGGACCAGGCGCCGGTCGCGGTCTTCTTGCCGCCGGGCAAGCCCATCTGCCCGAACAGGATGTCGCCGAGCTGTTTCGGCGATCCCGGGTTGAAGGGCGCGCCGACGATCCGGCTGATCTCATCCTCGAGCGAGCCCATGCGCTGCGAGAACTCGCCCGTGAGCCGCGACAGCATGTCGCGGTCGATCGCGATTCCGCGCCGCTCCATGCGCGCCAGGACCTCGACCAGCGGACGCTCAAGCCGCTCGTAGACCGTCGTTATCTTCTCAGCGACCAGACGCGGCTTCAAAACGCGCGTGAGACGCAGGGCGATATCCGCCTTCTCCGCCCCGTACTCGCACGCCTTGTCGATTGAGGCGCGCGCCAGCCCAAGGAAGTTGCGCCCCGACCCCGCGATCTCGCTGAGCGCGATTGGCTTATGGCCGAGAAAGCGTTCGGAGAGCGTATTGAGACTATGGTCGTCGCCGGTCGCGCCCGCGTCGAGGGTGTAAGAGAGGAGCATCGCGTCGTCGATCGGCGCGACGCTGACGCCGCGCAGGGCGAACACGTGCATGTCGACCTTGACGTCGTGGCCGATCTTGAGAACGCCCGGCGCTTCGAGCAGCGGTTTCAGAAGTGCGATCGCTTCCGCTTCCTTGATCTGGTCGGGCGCAAGCCCGGCGCCGTTGAAGAGATCGTCGGCGGCCATCCGGTGGCCGATGGGAATGTAGCAGGCGACTCCCGGCTTGAGCCCCAGCGATACGCCGATGAGATCGCCTTGCAGCGGGTCGGGCGATGAGGTCTCGGCGTCGATGGCGACAAGGCCTTCCTCATGCGCCCGCGCGATCCATGGCTCAAGCTCGGCCGCGGTCCGCACGGTCTTGTACGCACTTCGGTCGATCGGAGCGCGCGCTTGCCTGGCGCGTGCGGCCGCGAGGTCGGCGGGCGCAGCGCCCTCCGGAATGGGCTTCGGAGGCGCAAGGGCCGTCGCAGCGCCGGCCTCGCTTTGCGGTGGCGCTTCGCTTTCGCTGAGCGCTCCGCCTTGGCCGCCGGGCCAAGCCCCAGCGCCGGCGAAGCGCGGGTCGGGCTCGACCGAGGACGGGTCGATGCCGCAAATCTCAGCGGCGCGGCGGGTGAGCGTCGTGAGCTCCATCGCCTTGAAAAAGGCGATGAGCCGCTTCCCGTCGAGCTGCGGCGTCGCCAGGGCCTCGAGCGGCGTCTCCACCGGCACGTCCCGATCCAAAGTGACGAGCTGCTTCGAGATCATGATGCGCTTGACGATTTCGGGATCGGTGAGCGCTTCGCGCCGCTTCGGCTGCTTGATTTCGCCGGCGCGGGCGAGGAGCGTTTCGAGATCGCCATATTCGAGAATGAGCTGCGCCGCGGTCTTAACCCCGATGCCGGGCGCGCCGGGGATGTTGTCGGTGGAATCGCCGGCCAGCGCCTGGACGTCGATGACCTTATCGGGCCCGACTCCCTCGAAATATTTGACGACTTCCTCGACGCCGAAGCGCCGCTCCTCGCGGTCGCCAGAAGCCGGATCGTACATCGACACGCCCGGCCCGACGAGCTGCATGAGGTCCTTGTCGGCGGAAACGATGAGAACGTCGGCGTTCGCCTCGCGCGCCTGGCGGGCGTAAGTGGCGATGATGTCGTCCGCCTCGTAGCGGCCCTGCTCGATCGGCACCATGCCGAAGGCCGAGACGGTGGCGCGCATCAGCGGGAACTGCGGCAGCAGTTCGTCGGGGGGATCCTTCCGGTGAGCCTTGTAGGCCGGGTAGATGTCGCGTCGGAATGAGTTTTCCGTCTTGTCGAAAATGATGGCGAGATGGGTCGGCTTGAACCCCGCCGCCCCGTCGCGGATGAACTGCAGCACCTTGGTCGCAAACAGCCGCACCGCGCCGGTCGGCAGCCGGTCCGAACGGTAGTTGTATTTCTGGTCCTGCCGGATCGACTGGTAATAGGCGCGGAAGACGAAGGACGAGCCGTCGATGAGAAAAACATGGTCGCCGGGGCCGACCGGACGATGGGGCTGGGTCATGGCCATCACATAAGCGATGCGCCCGCCGAGCGCCATCACGATGCGCGTAACTCCCCAGGAGGAGCGTTGGAACGGCGCCGCCTCGGTGACCTGATGGCTCAAGGAGCCGCGCGGAAGCGCGGCGTCTCGAAGCATGCTCCCGCTCTCGGCGCCGTCAGCGCCGACGGGAGCGTCCTTCGAGGCCGATCTGAGGCGCCTTAAGACGAGGTGGTTGGGAGTTGCGTTGTGCTCGGGCGGCTGGATTCAGCCACGCCGTTCATCGAACAGTCATCCTTGGGGTCGCATTCTCGCGGGCTGAGGAAGGGCGAAATGGCTTTTCGCAACGGCTTGGCCGGCGCCGCCGCGGCGATGGCGATCGCAGTCGGCGCCGGCTTCGAACTGCGCAGCGCGCAGTCGTTCACCATTCCGGATGCGTGCGTGCTCGGCGCGGCGGATTGCGCCGACGTTTGCCGCAGCCTCGACGACCAGAGCCGCGCTCCCGGCGACTTCATCGCGCTTGCCGCCTACCAGCTCGGTCCGGAGCGGCCGATTCTCCTGCCGCCCGCAAACTTATCGATGCCCGCGCCCGTCGACCCGCACAATGTCTATGCCGGCGCGGGCGCCGGCATGTTCAGTCCCGCTGTCGCCGGGCAGCCGTCGCGGGTCTACTCGCCCAATCTGGTGACCGGCAAGGTCGACGTCATCGATCCGGAGACGTTCAAGGTCATCGACAGCCTGGCTGCGATGCCGAGTCCGGAGCATATCGTTCCGTCCTGGGATCTCCAGACCCTGTGGGTTTCGGCGGACGTGAGCGCTCGCGGCGGCCACGGCGGGGTCGCGCCCCTCGATCCGAAGACCGGGAAGCTCGGCAAAGCGATCGACGTCCCGGACTCCTACAACATCTATTTCACCCCCGACGGCAAATCGGCGATTGTTGTCGCGGAGGCGATGCGAAGGCTCGAGTTCCGCGACCCGCACACGATGGCGCTGCAGGGTTACATCGCGACGCCCCAATGCGCGGGGATCAATCACGCCGACTTTGCGCCCGACGGCTCGTACGCGATCTTCACCTGCGAATTCAATGATTCCCTCGCCAAGATCGATCTCGTCCATCATACGCTCGTGGAGACGCTGCCGCTGACCCCGGGCCATATGCCGCAGGACATCCGGGTCGCGCCGGACGGCAAGATCTTCTTCATCGCCGATTTGATCGGCGACGGCGTCATGGTGATCGACGGCGACTCGTTTGGGCAAGTCGATTTCATCAAGACCGGCGTCGGCGCGCACGGTCTCTATCCGAGCCGCGACGGGACAAAACTCTATGTGTCGAATCGCGGCACTCACAGTCTCGGCGGCGCGCGAAAGGGCCCCGGCAGCGTCTCGGTGATCGACTTCGCCACGCGCAAAGTCGTCGCCAACTGGACGGTTCCCGGCGGCGGCAGCCCGGACATGGGAAACTTGAGCGCCGACGGCAAATGGCTGTGGCTATCGGGCCGCTATGACGGCGCCATCTACGCCTTCAACACCGACGACGGCTCGGTGAAGTCTATTCCCGTTGGCGGCATGCCGCATGGGCTGACCATCTGGCCGCAGCCCGGCCGCTATTCGCTCGGTCACACGGGGAATATGCGGTAAAGGGGGCGGCTTTCTTATGAGCCTTACGCCCATGCCGGATACGCGGCGTCCAACGAGGGCTTCAACCTGACGTTCGTGATCGGCGGCGCGTTTCTCTTTGCCGGCGCGAGGGCCGGCCTCTACTGGATCGCCGCCGGCGACATCATCTCCATCATCGCGATCGTGCTGAGCGCCTGGGTGCTGATGGTCGAGATTTTGCGTTGATTCGCCGATGCTCGGCTACTTCATCTGCTCCAGGAGATGCGCGGCGCTCGAAACGTCCGCCTTGCCGGGCTCGGGCTCGATGTTGAGCTGCTTGACCACCCCATCGTCGACCAGCATCGCATAGCGCTTTGAGCGAACGCCCAAGCCCCCGGCCGAAGCGTCAAACTCGAGGCCGAGGGCCTTGGCGAAGTCGCCGGCGCCGTCGGCGAGAAAATCGATATGGCCCTTGGAGCCGGTCGCGTCCGACCAGGCCGAGAGGACGAAATGGTCATTGACCGCGGTCATCGCGATCGCGTCGACCCCCTTCGCCTTGAACGCGGCCTCGCTGACGATGAAGCCGGGCAAATGGTTCTTGTGGCAGGTCGGGGTGAAGGCGCCCGGCAGGCCGAACAGCACGATCTTCTTGCCGGCGAAGTAATCCTTCGTTTCCACCGGCTTTGGCCCGTCCGGGGTGACCAGACGCACGGTGATATTGGGCAGGCGATCGCCGACTTTGATGGTCATGGGGCGCAGTCCTCGGTTGCAGGGCCGGTCGCGCCGCGGACGCGGACGCGGCCCAGAGACTAGACGACGGACGCTCGGCCCGTAAAGCGGTGGGTCGCGCCGAAGTGAACTGGACAAACGTGTCTTGCCGCGCAGAATGTTTCCTTTCTGCGCGATAGGCGCGGGCGAGCAGAGCTCACGGAGACGAACTTGGACGCCGCGATCGGCGCTTTGAAAAGTCGCGGCCTCGAGTCCTTGCCGCCGCTCGCCATCGTGCTCGGCTCGGGCCTCGGCGCCTTCGCCGATGAGGCGCGCGACTCGATCGCGGTTTCTTACGTCGACATCCCCGGCTTCCCGAAGCCGAGCGTCGAGGGCCATGCCGGGCGCCTCGTGGTCGGGACGATCGAGGGCCAGAGGGTGGCGCTGTTTCAGGGCCGCGGCCACTATTACGAGCATGGGCACGCGGGCGCGATGCGCCCGGCGATCGACGCGTTCCGCGCGCTTGGCGGCGAATCGCTGCTCTTGACCAACGCCGCCGGCGGCCTCAACAAGGAATGGCGGCCGCCGGCGCTGGTCGCGATCACCGATCACATCAACTTTTCCGGGACCAATCCGCTGATCGGCCATGCCGGCGCGGACCGTTTCGTGCCGTTGACCAAAGCCTACGACGAGGCGCTGCTGGCGACGCTGCACGAGGCGGCGAGAGGCGCTGAGGTCGAGCTCAACGAGGGCGTCTACATGTGGTTTTCCGGGCCGAGCTTCGAGACGCCGGCCGAGATTCGCGCCGCCCGGATCCTGGGCGCCGACCTTGTCGGCATGTCGACCGTGCCGGAGGTGATCCTGGCGCGCCGCGCTGGCTTGCGCTGCGCCGCGGTCTCGGTCGTCACCAACTATGCCGCGGGTCTCGCCGGCGGCGACCCGAGCCATGAGGAGACGCAGGCGGTCGCGCATGAGGCCGCCGACCGCTTCAAGCGCCTCTTGCGCGGCTTCATCCGCTCGTATCCGCAAGCCGCATGATTCTTCCGCAGGAGATCATTCGCGCCAAGCGCGACGGAGAGACTTTGAGCGCAGGCGAGATCGGGGACTTCATCGCCGGCCTCACAAGCGGCGCGGTCACGGAGGGGCAGGCGGCCGCCTTCGCCATGGCGGTCTACTTTCGCGGCATGACGCTCGACGAGCGCGTGGCGCTGACGCGCGCGATGACCCGCTCCGGCGCGAGTCTGGATTGGCGCGAAATGAATCTGTCCGGCCCAACCCTTGACAAGCACTCGACCGGCGGGGTCGGCGACAACGTCTCGCTCATGCTGGCGCCGATGCTCGCCGCCTGTGGCGCCCATGTGCCGATGATCTCCGGGCGCGGCCTCGGCCACACCGGCGGCACGCTGGACAAGCTCGATTCGATCCCCGGCTACGCGTCGCAGCCGGACCTCACTCTGTTTAAGCGCGTCGTGAAGGAGGCGGGCTGCGCCATCATCGGTCAGACAGCCGACCTCGCCCCGGCCGACCGGCGCCTTTACGCGATCCGCGACATCACCGCGACGGTGGAATCGGTCGCGCTCATCACCGCCTCAATCCTGTCGAAGAAGCTCGCGGCGGGATTGCAAGGTCTGGTCATGGACGTCAAGACGGGCTCGGGCGCCTTCATGCCGACGCTGGACGGAGCGCGGGAGCTTGCGGCCAGCATCGCGATGGTCGCCAACGACGCCGGCCTCAAGACGGTCTCGCTCATCACCGACATGAACGAGCCGCTTGCCAGCGCCGCCGGCAACGCGGTCGAAGTGCGCAACGCTGTCGACTATCTGACCGGCGCGCGGCGCGATGCGCGCCTTGATCGCGTGACGATAGCGCTCGGCGCCGAACTGCTTGCGCTCTCTGGCCTCGCGCGCGACGTTGACGCGGGCGCGGCGGCGTTGAAACGCACGCTCGAGACGGGGGCGGCGGCCGAGCGGTTCGAGCGCATGGTCATGGGCCTCGGGGGTCCGAAGGATTTCATCTCGCGCGCGCATGGCGTCCTGCCCCGTGCGCCGATCCTCGTCGAGGCGACGCCCGATACGGCCGGCTTCGTCGTCGCCATCGACGTGCGCGCGGTCGGGCTCGCGGTGGTCGAGCTTGGCGGCGGCCGGGCCCGCGCCGCCGACTCGATCGACCCGGCGGTCGGCCTGACCGAGCTCGCACCGATCGGGGCCGAGGTCGGCCCCGACGCGCCGCTCGCCCGCGTCCATGCGCGTGAGCCCGATAAGGCCGAGGCCGCCGTTCGGCGCCTCCGCGCCGCCTACCGCCTCGACGAGGTGCCGCTTTCGCCCACAGACCCGGTGATCGAACGCATCGGCGGGACGCCGTGAGCTTGCTCATCGCCGTTTCCGGCTGGGACCCGGCGCCTTGGCGGCGGGCTCTGGAGGCGCTGCTCCCGTCCCTTTCGATCGCGACGCTTGACGAACCGTTCGACCGCGCTTCCGTGCGCTATGCGGTGAGTTGGCGCCATCCGCCGGGCGCGCTCAAGGGCCTTCCCAATCTTCGGGCGATCTTCTCGCTCGGCGCCGGCGTCGATCATGTCTTTGCCGATCCCGCACTGCCCGACAAGCCGATCGTGCGGGTGGTCGATCCCGATCTCACCGACCGGATGAGCGAGTGGGTGGTCATGCATGCGCTCATTCATCTGCGGCAATTGCGCCGCTACGAACGCCAGCAGCGCGAGCGTGTCTGGACGGACGACGACGAGCAGCCCAAGGCCGGCGACGTCCAGGTCGGCGTGCTTGGGCTGGGCGTATTGGGCAAGGACGCGACAGCCAAGCTGAAGGCGCTGGGCTTCAAGGTCGCCGGCTGGAGCTTAAGCCCAAAGTCGCTCCCCGGCGTCGCCTGCCTTTCGGGCGCGGATGGGCTCAAGCGCCTTTTGGCGCAAACCGACATGCTCGTCGTGCTGCTGCCGCTGACTGAAGCCACGCGCGGGATCGTCAACGCGTCGTTCTTGGCTCAACTCAGGCAGGGCGGCCCGCTCGGCGGCCCGATCCTCATCAACGCGGGACGCGGCGGCCTCCAGGTCGAAGCCGACATTCTCGCCGCGCTCGATTCCGGCGCGCTTCATGGTGCTTCGCTCGACGTGTTCGAGCGCGAGCCGCTGCCAAACGATTCGCGCCTCTGGACCGACCCGGCGGTCTACGTGAGCCCGCACAACGCGGCGGTGTCCTCGCCCGAGGCGATCGCCGCGTTCGTAGCCCGGCAGATCGAGGCCTGCGAACGCGACGAGCCGCTCGCCCACCTAGTGGATCGGCGGCGCGGCTATTGAGACGAGGCGCCGCTGAGCCCAGCGGGGGTCAGGAGTACGATTCCTGACGCCTCTGCTGCGCTACTGCTTCTTGCAGGTGTCGATGGTTTCCGGGGTGCAGACGTCGAGGCCGATCGTCACCGGATCCGGAACGGACTTGCCTTGGGTCAGATCGTTCAAAAGATAGATCGCCTTGTAGCCCATCTCGAACGGCCGCTGACCAACCTGCCCGTGGCTCAAGCCCGCCTTCAGATCGTCCATCTGCATCGGCAGAGTCTCGACAAACAGCATAACCAGATCTTTGTTGTTGAGGCGATCCTTGTACTTCTCCATGAGCTCTCGATAGGCCTTCACTTCCATCTCGGGCGCGCCGCCCGCGTCGAGCACGGCGTCGATCTTCGGATATTTGGCCAAGAGGTCGGTGAGCTGGGTGATCGACAGCGGGAAATCGTCGTTGTTGTAGAGCGGGCAACCCGCGACCTGCTTCCACTTGTCGGAAGGCAGGGTCTCCACCATGCCCTTGATGCGGTCGTTCATGTTCGCCGCCGCCGGTCCGCCGGTCTGGATGCAATAGCTGCCTCCGTTCGGCTTGAGCGCGATCGCCTGCTTGGCGACCGCGATGCCAACCTGCTCATTGACCGTGCCTATGTAGCTCGCGCGTAAGCCTTTGTCGGCCGGCAGCAGGTCGCTGTCCCAGGTCACGACCGGGATATTGGCCTCCTTGGCGCGGGCGAGCACCTTGGCGATCGCCGGAGCGTTGGCGGCGGAGACGCCGATGCCGTCGACATGCTTGGTGATGAGGTCCTGGACGACCTGCACCTGTTCCTGCTCGGTGGCGTCGGCCGGCCCGATGAACAGGCATTGGATCCCGCCGATTTCCTTCGCCGCCTTCATGCATCCGTCGCGCGCCTGGTCGAAGAACGGATTGTTCATCGCCTTCGGAACGAGAGCGAAGACCTTGTCCTTGGCTTCGGCCGTCATGGGTTGGGCGACCCCGATCAGGGCCGCGAGAGCGACAAGACTCGTTATTCTCATGGGTTTTCCTCCTTTGCGCCGCCTGCTTTCTTGCAGACGGAAACTCATTCTGCGGGCATGCGGCGCGCGCGCTCGAGCAGCATCGCGCCCGCGATGATGAGGCCCACGAACGTGCCCTGCCAATAGGGATCGACGCCAGCGAGCAGGAGCGCGTTGCGCACGATTTCGATGAGCGCGGCGCCGATCACCGCCGCGTAAGGAATGCCGTAGCCGCCCATGAGGTCGGTGCCGCCGATGACCGTCGCGGCGATGACCTGAAGCTCGTAGCCAACCCCGAGCCCATTGGTGACGGATCCGAGCCATGCGACCATCAGAATAGCGGCGAGTCCCGCCGAGAGGCTGCTGATGACATAGACGGAGACCTTGACCGGAACGACTGGAATCCCGGTCAGCAGCGCCGCTTGTTCGTTACCGCCGATGGCGTAGACATACCGGCCCCAACTGGTGTTGGCCATAACGAGCGTGAGGACTACGGCGATGATCGCCATAGCGACCACAACGGAGGGGATGCCGAACAGGCTGCCGCCGCCGAGCGCGCCGAACAGCTTCTCGTCGGGGCCGAACTGATAGATCATCTTGTTGTTGGACAGAATAAGCGCCTGGCTGCGCGCCACCGACAGCATGATCAGCGTCACGACGAAAGGCGAGAGCTTGAACCTGGCGACCGCATAGCCATTGACGAGGCCGCAGAGTAGCGCGACCCCCATCCCTGCACCGGCTCCGACCCATAAGGGATAGCCGGCCTGAAGCGTGAGACCGGTCACAATGCCGACCAGTCCCATCACCGAGCCCACCGACAGATCGATGCCGCCGGTGATGATCACCAACATCTGGCCCATGCCCATGATGGCGACGAAGCCGAAGTTGCGGCTGTCGTTGTAGAGATTGTCGTAGCTGCGAAACGGCTCCGAGATGAGCGCCATCACGACGCATATGATGAGAACCGCGAGCGTGATGGCCGCGGGCTGACCGAGCCTGATGATCGCGAAGCGGCGCGCGGGCGCCGCAGCGATCTCAGCCCGCGCGGACACGATCCCGCTCTTTCCATGCGCGAGGGAGGCCACGACGATCAGTCAAAGCGTGTCGACTCGTCGCGGGGCCGTCCCGGCGAAAGCCGAGAATCCTCCCGTCTCTGCGACGGAACCTGCACATGAGCGTTCCCCCAGGTCGCCCGCGTGGTCCGCGGTCGCCGCCGACCGACGCACTCGGCGATCGGCGGGAGCGGAAGCTATTGATGGAGCGATTACATTGTCAAGCGCCGCCGCCTGGCTCCAAGAGCCCGAAAAAGGGCGAGCGCTGTGGCCTTTTTCGTTTCCTTCCCACGACGACCGAGCATTCGCCAACCTCGAGGAATCCGGTTATTCTTTCGCGCGTGGCGGCGATCGTCATCGCGAGGAGCGGAGCGACGCGGCGATCCAGAAGGTGAAAGGGCGCCGCCCTATGGCCCCTGGATCGCGTCGCTTCGCTCGCGATGACGAAAGTGGCCGACCGGAAAGAAACACGCGCTAGGGGGCAAACCATGCTCTGGGGGATCGATCCGCTTTTGGACGCGGAGCTGCTTTACGCATTGCGGCGGATGGGACACGGCGACGAGATCGCCGTCGTCGACACCAATTTCCCCGCCGCCTCGGTCGCGATGTCCACCGTCATTGGCGAGCCGATCCTGATGGCCGGCGTGTCCGCGGCTCGCGCGGTCGAGGCGATCCTCTCGGTGATGCCGCTCGACACATTCGTCCCTGATCCTGCGTGCCGCATGGAAATAGTCGGCGATCCGAACGCCGTCCCCCCGGTGCAGCGCGAAGTGCAGCAGGCGCTTGACCGCGCGGCGAGCAAGCACGTGCCGCTACAGGGCGTCGAGCGCTTCGCCTTCTACGAGCGCGCGAAGAGCGCCTTCGCCATCGTCCCCACCGGCGAACGGCGCTTTTACGGCTGCTTCATCTTTAAGAAGGGCGTCGTGCCGCCGGAGTAGCGCTCGTTACTTGGGCTTCAGGCTCATGATATAGGCGATGGCCGCGTCGGCCTGATAGCTCGGCATCAGAAAGCCGGGCATGGCGCTCAGCGCCCGCGCTTGGCCATGGGGCTTCATCAGAAAATCGCGCAAGAAAGCCTCCGTCACGTTAGGCCTTGCGGCGATGTCGGCGAAGCTCGGCGCGGGCGGCTTCAGCGTCGGCGCGACCGCCTGATCGTCGGCCACGACGTGACAGATCGCGCACACTCTGAGCGCGATTGCGCGGCCGTCGGCGATTTTCGCCTCCTGCCCAAGCGCCGGCGCGATCCCGACGAGCGTGAGCAAAAGGCCAAGCGTAACACCCGACCCCATCATGACGTCCCCCGCTGACAGGCGCATGCGCCGCCGCGCGCGCCGACAGGCGATCGGATTCATGGCGCGCTGAAGGCTAAGGCTATCCAGCTTTCTTCCGCGCGCCGGACTTTTGCGTCGCCTGTTTCTCCGCCGCTTCCTTTGCGGGCGCGCCAGCTTCCTTTGCCGGAGCGCCGCCAGCGATCGGCAACAGCATCTCGCGCTGGCCCGGGTTGCCCTTCGCCGCCCGCTTGCCTTTAGGCGCGGGAGCCGGTTTCGCCACCGTTGTCGCGGCCGGCGCCGTCGGCGCTTGTTTGGCAGCCGTCTTCGGCGCCTCCTCTTTCGCTTTGTCGATGCTCTGGCGCAGCGCCGCCATCAAATCCGTGCCGGCGACAATCCTCGGCATCGGACGCTGCTTGGCGATTGGCATCCCCGCCTTCTTCTCGTTCAGCATGGTCACGATCGCCTCTTCATAGCGATCGTGGAATTTCGAGGGGTCGAATTTCGCGGCCTTGCTTTCAAGAATATGCTCGGCGAGAGCGAGCATGTCGTTCGGGATTTGAATCTCGCCGATGTCGCCGAAATAGATCGACTCGTCTCGAATCTCATAAGGGTATCTGAGCGTGGCGCCGAGCAGACCCTTCCCCCGTGGCTGAAGCATGATCACCCGCTCGCGCTTGGATAGAACCACCCGGCCCAATGCGACCATGCCCTTGTCGAGCATGGCGTCGCGGATGACCGCGAACGCCTCGAGGGCGACCTTGTTCTCCGGAACCAGATAGTACGGGCTGTCGATGTAGCGCTCGTCGATTTCGGATTTCGGCACGAAGCAATCGATGTCGATCGTGTGGCTGCTCTCGACCGCGATGGCGTCGAGTTCCTCGTCCTCGACGCGCAGGTAGACGCCCTTGTCGACTTCGTAGCCCCGCCCCTTGTCGTCGGGATCGATCGGCTCGCCCGTCTCTTCGTCGACCAGCTGCTGACGAAGGCGATTGCCCGTCTTTTTGTTGATTTGCCGAAAGGCCACTCGCTCGCCCGGCGATGTCGCCGTGTAGAGCGCAACTGGGCACGAGACGAGGGAAAGCTTGAGATAACCTTTCCAGTAGGGGCGTGGGGGGGCCATGGAAACTCCTACTCAACGCGGACAATGATGTCCTTATAGCACGCCGGACGCCGATCCGGTTGCGCTTGGAAAGGATTCTTTAACCAATCCCGGCGCGAAAGCGGACTGCGGCCGCTTGGGCTCGTCGGTCTGGAGCCAAGCGCTCTTTCTACTGTGCGTCTTTGGGCGGCATGCGCGGAGGCGCGAGCGGCGTGAAGACGATGCTTGCGCGGTCGCCCTGCCCGACAGTCGGATCGAGCGCGCCGCCAGTGGAAGGATCGCCGCCGGCGGTCGTGGTGATCGAGGTGGGCGTGACTTCGCGCGCGGTCGCATCGGCCTCACCGCCGGCTCCTGTCCCAAAATCCGCGGTCCGGCCGCCCTGAGGCTTTCCTTCGGCGCTCGCTTTGATCGCCGCCTCGGTCCTCTCCGCTAGCTTGGCTTCGTAGGGGAGGCGGTAGGCGCGCGGCTCTCCGCTCGGAAAGTTGTCCTTGTCCAACTCCTCCACCCAAAGATGGATCGCTCCAGCGTCGCCCGCGAGCGAGTGCGGCTCGACGATCCGCGCCTGCAGCAGTTTGAACCGCGGCGGAAGCGGATCGATCGACGACCAGCCGAGCAAGGCTCGCGAGGCGAGGAAATTTACCACGTAGAATGCGCTCGTCACCACAATCAGGCTCGCCTTGATCGGCCAGCTGAGCTTGGCGAAGGTCAGAATCGCGAGCAGAAGCACGCCGAGCAGCGCATAGCTGATCGAGAGCCAGAGGATGACGTCGCTATAACTCGTCATCGCGTTCTCGTCCTGGTCTTGGGATCGAGGTCTGAGCCGTTCCTGGCGACGGCGCGGAACGTCTCCATCAGCGATTTTTGACGGCGATTGACATCGGTCACTTTGCCCTCGGCGTCGATTGTGAAGCGAACTGCGGTCTTTTCGTCTCCGGTGTGGTCGACAAACACCTGGTCGTCGAAGACGACCTGCGCCGTCGGATTGAGCTTTTGCACTTTCACGGTCGCCGGGACCGGCTGATTGGTCGTCGCGAGAAAGTGGCTGACGTTGACCGTGTATTCGCCGGGGACGATGCCGCGGATGGTGACGATCTCCTCGCGGATCGGCGAGGAGATCTTCTTGCCGTTGACGACGATGAAATCGTTGGCCCCGCCTCGATCGTCGCGGTCGAGCACCATGAATCCCGCTTCTCGGTGCCGGTACCAGGCTATGTTGCCGGCCGGATCCTGGACGAAGAGGTCGAGGTCGTCTGGATGGTTGTCCGGCCAGTCCATGGTGATGAGGAACTCGGCCTTTGAGTCCACCTTGCCCGCCTTCTCTTCCGGCGAGATCGCGAGCAGGGCGATGAAGAACAGGAAGGCGACGACCTGCAGCGCCTTGAACAGCATCACGCTGAACGGGTCGAAGGGCTCCTCGCGCGGGTAAAGGCCAAAATCATCCCACACCTGCGCGCTCCAACTCCGGTACCACCCGCGTCTCGGTGAGCGCAACCGCCCCGGAAAACACTTTCGCCGTCGCTGCGTCGAGCATGTAGTACTGAAACTTGAGCAGGATCGAACCGACGAGACCGGCCAGCGTCGTGTACATCGCGACGGCCATGCCGTCGCTCATCAGCCCCATCGAGGATTTCATCAACGCGCGATCGCTCGCGTCGAGCCCGGCGATGGGCGCAAGCATGATGATGAAGCCGATAATCGTCCCGAGCAGGCCGAGCTTCATCACCGTATCGCTGGCGAAAGCGCCGAAGCCGTTCGAACCACGCAGCTTATCGGCGAGCGAACGCAGCAACAGAGTCTGGTCGAGCCTTCCTCCCCCTTGCGTCCGCGCCTTCAGCGCGAGATCGCGAATGTGGTCGGACACCAGGCCCGGCGGCAGCCGCTCAAGACGTTCGTCCGCCAAATTGGGGCCATTGAAGACCTGCGACGCGGCGCGCCGACCCGCGTCCGCCTCGCGCGAGATGACGACAGTGCGCCACAGGCAGTGCAGCGAAGCGCCGATATAAAGGACCACGATCGCCGCACAGAGGTACGTGCGATCGGACTGGAACATCAGCCGAAAAAGACCATAGCGCCAAAGCAGCGTGGCGGCGAATATTGTCACGCCGGTGAAGATCAGCCAATAGAGCAGGGGGGCCCGATCAGCGCGCGGAGAAGGCGGCGGCCCGTCGGGTGAAAGAGCAATGGCGGTCATGACAAGGCGGTCCTCCCATCAGGCCGCCGCAGCGCCGCCGGCGACCGCTCTCCTCAAGCAAGGATAGCTGCGCAGCCCTTTCTAGCGCAAGCGGCTGCGGTTCATGACTTATTAAGACGCTTTAAGATAAGACGCCGGCAGAACGACATCGGCTCATCAGTCGCTTCGCCGATGCTGGCGACCGCGCCAAGCATGTCGCTGGGACGATGTGGAAGACGGCGCGCCGTCGTGAGGACTCGCTTGGCCCTCGTTCGGCCTGGCTCCAGAGATGTCCTACGCCATCGCCTTTTTCAGGTTCTCGCCAACCTTGTCGAGGAAACCTTCGGTCGAGAGCCACTTCTGTTCGGGGCCGACAAGAAGCGCGAGATCCTTGGTCATGAAGCCGGCCTCGACGGTGTCGACGCAAACCTTCTCAAGCGTCGAGGCGAATTTGGCCAGCGCCTCGTTGCCGTCCAGCTTGGCCCGGTGTTCGAGTCCGCGGGTCCAGGCGAAGATCGAGGCGATCGAGTTGGTCGAGGTCGAGTTGCCCTTCTGATATTCGCGGTAGTGGCGGGTGACGGTGCCGTGCGCCGCCTCGGCTTCGACCGTCCGCCCGTCGGGCGTCATCAGCACGCTGGTCATGAGGCCCAGCGAACCGAAGCCCTGCGCGACCGTGTCGGACTGCACGTCGCCGTCGTAGTTCTTGCACGCCCACACGTAGCCGCCCGACCACTTGAGCGCCGCGGCGACCATGTCGTCGATCAGGCGATGCTCATAGGTGATGCCGAGCGCCTGGAACCGGCTCTTGAACTCGCTCTCGTACACCTCCTGGAAGATGTCCTTGAAGCGGCCGTCGTAGGCCTTGAGAATCGTGTTCTTGGTCGACAGGTAGACCGGGTACTTGCGCATCAACCCGTAGTTCAGCGACGCGCGGGCGAAGTCGCGGATCGAGTCGTCGAGATTGTACATCGACATCGCGACGCCGGCGCCCGGGAACTTGAACACTTCCCTCTCGATCACCTTGCCGTCGTCGCCTTCGAACCGGACGGTGAGGCGGCCCTTTCCGGGCACTTTGAAATCGGTCGCGCGGTATTGGTCGCCGTAGGCGTGGCGGCCAATGATGATCGGCTGGGTCCAGCTCGGAACCAGGCGCGGCACATTCTTGCAGATAATCGGTTCGCGGAAGATGACGCCGCCCAGAATGTTGCGGATGGTGCCGTTCGGGCTCTTCCACATCTCCTTGAGATGGAACTCTTTGACCCGCGCTTCGTCCGGCGTGATGGTGGCGCATTTGACGCCGACGCCCACGGCCTTGATCGCATGCGCCGCGTCGACGGTGACCTGGTCGTTGGTTAAGTCGCGGTTCTCCACTGAGAGGTCGAAGTACTTGAGGTCGATATCCAGATAGGGATGGATAAGCTTGTCGCGAATCAGGCGCCAGATGATGCGCGTCATCTCGTCGCCATCGAGCTCGACGACCGGATTCGTGACCTTGATCTTAGGCATAGAGGGGACTTTCGTTGGCGGGAGACGCGCGGCGTGCGGGCGTTAAGCCCCTATAGCATCGGCGCCTTGGCGGGCAAAGGCATGCACGACGCGTGCCGCATACGGGGTTTGACCGGCGCCATGGGGAAAGCGATTGCGCTCGCCGCGCTTGTGTTTTGCCTGAACGGCAGCCCGGCCAGCGCCGACGCGGGTCCCGAAACCGACAACGCGCTTGCGACCCTGTGCGGGATCGTCGAATCCTCGGCCAAGGCCGAAAGCCTGCCGGTCGACTTCTTCACCAAGCTCATCTGGCGGGAGAGCGCGTTCCGGCCGACCGCGGTCAGTCCGGCGGGCGCGCAAGGCGTGGCCCAGTTCATGCCGCAGACGGCGGGCGAGCGGGGACTCATCGATCCGTTTGATCCCGCCTCGGCGATCCCGGCTTCGGCAAAGTTCTTAGGTGAACTTAAGCGCCGCTTCGGCAATCTGGGCTTGGCGGCGGCGGCCTATAACGCGGGCGAGACGGCGGTCGCCAATTGGATCGCCAATAAGGGGCTGCTTCCGTTCGAGACGCAAGATTACGTGCTCGCGATCACCGGCCATGACGCCGAGGAGTGGCGGAGCGAGAAGCCGCCCGTTGCGGCGCCGGCGGCCGCAGCTCCGCCTCCCTCGGCGCCGACCGCCAGGTCTCCGTCTGCCTCGGCGCCGGCCGCCTCAACGCCGGCTGCTGCGACTTCACCCGCCTCGGTTCCGCCTGCCTCCGCTCCGGCCGCCGCGACTTCACCCGCCTCGGCGCCACCCGTCTCAACGCTGGCCGCGGCTACGCGCGACCCTGCCCCATCGTGCCTGACCCTGATCGCCAGCCTGCGCACGACCATTGCGGCGTCCCCCGTCGTCTCGGGCTGGTTTGCTCCCTGGGGGGTGCAGATCGCCGCCAGCTTCTCGAAGGGCTCGGCGCTCCGCGCCTTTGCGCGTGTGCAACACGATTTCTACCCGGTTATCGGCGGAAAAAATCCGTTTGTGCTCGGTTCAGTCGTGAGGAGTCGCGGCTTCCGCCCGTTCTATCGGGTGCGCATCGGGGCGCAGAGCCGCAGGGAAGCCGACAAGATCTGCGCCAGCCTCGAAACCGC
>Ga0116224_10001140_pt1 | contig 18091 bp, 10 predicted proteins | sample Sb_taG_9_FD_89699 | JGI IMG/M metagenome (GOLD analysis project Ga0116224, IMG submission 89699) | Peat soil microbial communities from Weissenstadt, Germany - Sb_50d_b_LC metaG | ecosystem: Environmental > Terrestrial > Soil > Wetlands > Peat | place: Germany: Weissenstadt | collected 2010-09-21 | reverse complement strand
CGAGGACACCTGGACGATGTGACCCGTGCCCCGCTGGCGCAGGAACGGCAGGGCGGCCTGCGTTACCCATAGCGCGCCGAAGAGGTTGGTCTCAATCTGGGCGCGAGCTTCCTGCTCGGAGATCTCCTCCACCATCCCGAAGTGGCCATAGCCCGCGTTGTTGACGACGACATCGAGGCGCCCGAAATGCTCGTGCGCCTGCCTGACGGCGCCGAACGCCGCCTCGCGATCGGTCACGTCCAGGGACAGTGCGAGCAGCGCGTCGCCGTGTTCGGCTTTGAGGTCGTCGAGCGTGCTCGTGTCCCGCGCGGTGGCGGCGACGCGGTCGCCACGCTCCAGAGCCGCCTTCGTCCACTCGCGACCAAAGCCGCGTGACGTTCCGGTGATAAACCACGTCTTCCTAGTCATGCGCCGATCCTAGTAGCCCACTTAGCGGCGACGAGGGGGGCCGTCGAACGTGGGCATGGCTCGGCTCAGCCATTGCCACCCGTTAGGCGTGTCGATCGAGTGCCCGGACCGCTATCACGCGGCCCAAAAGGATGTGACCGCAACGCGTCCCGAGAAACGACATCGAGTGCGGAACCTCGGTCCGCGGATGGTGGCGTCCGTGCTCCCTGCATTCCAAGAAACCGACGGGACAGACGCGCCCCGTCCGAGCGCCGCCGTGGCCGCGGTCGCACCAGGATGCGAGGAGCCGTTTGCTCGTCCTTCGTCAGACCGGGACGCGCTCAGCGGCCACTCCTCATGAGGCGCTTCCTGTCGGATGGTGGGGGGCGGAGCGGGAATGCGACACGAGGCGAGCAAACATGTCGAGGATCGCCGCGCCCGCGCGTAGCGTTGCGGCAGGAGGAGGAGCCATCCCCCAGCGCGCCGCAAGCTCGGCGTCGACCTCCACCTGAAACGGTAGTCCGTAGGCACGGCGACACCGAAACGCCCGCGCAGGATTCGCGCGGTTGTAGGCCAGCACGGTGGCGCCGTCGGGCAGATCAAAACCGTCGCGGTGGCGGTGAACAACGCTCACGGGGCTCGGCGCCGCGCCGAGAACACGGTCAACGCAGCCCTCGTCTGTCAAGAACATCGGTGCGACGACAGGTGGCACCGCCTCGCCATGGGGTGTGGCCGCGGGCGCTGGTGCGCCCAGAACATGGGCGAGGAATCGAGCTCCGCGGCCGATCGCCAGGACAGGCATATCGCGTTCGACGGCCTTGACGACTAAACCACGCTCCCAACGCCTACCTGAATCGCCCAGGACGACCAACGCCGACAGCGGCTCGAGCCCCAACTGCTCACCGCAGGCCTGGAGGTCGACATCCCACATCCGCCCGATAGTGCCGACCAGCCCGGGACTCTCAGCCGTGTCAGAACCGATCAACCCCCACGCCAGCGGCCCGGGCCGCGATGCACTGCCCCCGGCTCTCGCTGTCCAACACGCATCGTTCATCGATCGAGCGGTAGTCTATTTTTGACTACCGCCCGAAGCAAGTCTATCTGGCGGCAGGCACCAGGCGACGACGCATGCCGCGGCGCATTCGCCTGAGGGGAGAAGTCCGCCGCAGCGGGCCGTCCCCCGCGACGCGCTTCGATCAGTCGCGGGAGCTTGCGTTCACGCGAACGCGAGATCGCCGCTGCCACCCTCCGAGCGCGGCTTGAGCGAACTCTGCCTAGGCAGGAGTCGACCCTCCTCGGGGCCGGAGGCTCTCGCGAAGCACGCACCCGACCCATGACCGTCGTCGGCGGCGGATTGCGCCGGGCGGCTCGAGAGGTCAAACTCCGCGGTAGTCAACTTTTGACTACCGATCGTCTTGGAGGAGAACTGGCATGAGCACTCAGCAGGTTGCGCTCGACACCGACAAGCTGTTTATCGGCGGCGAGTGGGTGTCGCCGCGCGGGAGCGGCGCATCGAGGTCGTTTCGCCCAGCACCGAGGAGCACGTGGGTTCAGTGCCCGATGGCACCGAGGCCGACATGGATGCCGCGGTCGCCGCGGCGCGACGCACGTTCGACGACCCGGTGGGTTGGCGGTCGTGGAGTCCTGCGGAGCGTGCGGAGGTGCTCGAGCGGCTGGCCGACGCGCTCGAGGCGCGCGGTGAGGAGACCGCTCACCGCGTCTCGATGCAGAACGGGATGCCGATCAGCATCGCCCGGCAGCTCGAGGCCGTATTCCCGGCCGTCGTCGCGCGCTACTACGCCGGCTTGATCCGTACCACCGAGCTCGAGGAGGAACGCGCCGGCCTGCTCGGCGGCATGATCCGGGTTGCGCGCAAGCCTGTCGGCGTGATCGCCGCGATTGTGCCGTGGAACTATCCGCAGACGCTCGCCATGTTCAAGCTCGCGCCGGCGATCGCCATGGGCTGCACCGTGGTGATGAAGCCGAGCCCGGAGACGGTGCTCGACTCGCTACTCCTCGCGGAGGCCGCCGAGGAGGCGGGCGTTCCCGCCGGCGTGCTGAACATCGTGCCCGCGGGCCGCGAGGTCGGCGCCTATCTCGTCGCCCACCCGGGCGTGGATAAGGTCGCGTTCACCGGCTCGACGGCGGCGGGGCGCTCGATCGCGGAGGTCTGCGGGCGCCTGCTGCGCCCGGTGTCGCTCGAGCTCGGAGGCAAGTCGGCGGCGATCGTGCTCGAGGACGCCGACCTCTCGCAGGCCGGCGAGGCATTGTTCGCCGCGACGCTGCTCAACAACGGCCAGACGTGCTACCTCGGGACGCGTGTGCTCGCGCCAAGGTCTCGCTACGACGAGGTGATCGAGACGATCGCCGCGATCGCCAACTCCATGCCGGTCGGCGACGCGCTCGACCCGGCGACGATGATCGGGCCGATGGCGTCCTCGCGCCATCGCGACCGTGTCGAGGGCTACATCCGCACCGCCCGGGAGGAGGGCGCCCGGCTTGTCACCGGCGGCGGCCGGCCGGCCGGGCGCGGCTGGTTCGTGGAGCCCACCGTGTTCGCGGACGTCAGCAACGACCAGACGATCGCGCGCGAAGAGGTCTTCGGGCCGGTCCTGAGCGTGATCCCTTACGACGGCGAGGAGGACGCGGTCCGGATCGCCAACGACTCCGAATACGGGCTCGGCGGAAGCGTCTGGAGCGCCGACGCCGATCACGGAACCGATGTCGCGCGACGGATTCAGACCGGCACGATCGGCGTCAACCAGTACCTGCCCGACCCGGCCGCGCCATTCGGCGGCGTCAAGGGATCCGGCCTCGGCCGCGAGCTCGGACCGGAGGGACTGGTCTCCTACCAGCAGTTGCAGTCGATCTACCTGCCAGCTCCGAGCGAAGGGTGACGTCTGGAAGGTCCCTCAATTGGTGCTCGAGCGCTGCATCTCGTCGGCCAGAGCTGGATCGTGGTAAGGACCCGGCGCGCGTAACGCCGCGATCACCCGCCGCTGGTTTTCCACGCTCTTGTCGTGGCTGAGCTTGATCTTGCACACAAAATGCGCGATCGGGATGCGCAGCCCGACGGTCCCCCTGGCCAGCTGCGCGCCCCACTCGGGATCTAAGAATTGCGGGTCCTCGACGTGGCGCTCGAAATGTTCCACGAGTCGTGTCAGCACGCGCAGGTTCTCCTCCGTGCCGAGGATCTCCGGCACGAGAAGAAACGCTCCTCGGTCGCGGAATCGGTCACCGTGATCGTCGCTTCGCTCGACGGCGCGACCCACTCGCCATCGATGAAGAAACAACCGAGATGGCGTAGCTGCACTGCCGGCTGTTCGGTCAAGCTCATACATCAACCTCCTGTGATCGCTGTATTCGATGACGAGCGCTGTTCACGTGGCGCTGCAGCCGCCGGTCCTCGGTCCGCGGGTGGCTTCCGCCGCTCATGTGGGGATGCTCATGACGTGGGTCTCGGTGAACTCGAGCATGCCCTCGTGCCCAAGCTCGCGGCCCACGCCGCTCTGGTTGAAGCCGCCGAACGGCGCTCGCTCGTCGACGGCGGTCGCGTTGTGGTTGTTGAAGAAGGTGACCCCGGTGCGCAGGCGCTCGGCCACGCTCGTCGCGTGGCGATCATCCCCGGACCAGACCGACGAGCACAACCCGGACCAGGTGTCGTTGGCCTGAGCGACGGCCTCGTCCTCGTCGTCGTAGGGGATGATCGGCAGCGCCGGGCCGAACTGCTCCGCCGAGACGATGCGCAGCTCATGGCCTGGGTTGAGGACGAGCGCGGGGCGCATGTAGTTGCCGGCGTCGCTCGCCGATCCGGTGAGCTCGCCGAGCTCGCGGACCTCGGCACCGGCCGAGCGGGCTTCGTCGAGCAGCTCGACGACGTAGTCGCGTTGCCGGCGAGTGTTGAGCGGTCCCATGGTCACCGAGCCATCCAGCCCCGAGCCGATCCTGGTTGCGGCCATCGCGGCCTCCAGACCGTCGACGACTTCGGTGTAACGGGTCCGCGGGACGTACAGGCGCTTGATCGCCATGCAGACCTGGCCGGAGGTCATGAACGTCGCGCCGGCCAGCCGGCCGAATGCCGCCTCGTCGAGCTCGGCGTCGTCGAGGATGATCGCCGGGTCGTTACCCGCGAGCTCGAGCGTGACGTCGGTGAGGTTGGCGGCCGCCATCTCCATGATCCGCCGGCCACCGCCCACGCTGCCCGTGAAGCACACATGCCTGACCCGCGGATCGCCGACCACGACCGGGCCGACGACCGCATCGTCGCCGGTGACGACATTGAGGACCCCGGGCGGCAGCGCCAGCGCGACGTGGCGCAGCGTCGCCACGGACGAGAGAGGAGTGGTCGGCGGCGGCTTGACAACCACGGTATTCCCGGCCATGAGCGCATACGGGAGGCTCGCCGCCAGGATGGCCAATGGCCAGTTGAACGGGTAGATGATCGTCACCACGCTCGCCGGGACGTGGGCGATCGTGGTACGAAACGGCGGGCCGTCAATCCGCTCGGGCTCGTCGAGCGCGGGCGCGAACTCGGCGGCCTGGTGGAAGCGCCCGACGAACACGGCGACGTCGATCTGGGCCTCCGTCAGGACCTTGCCGTTCTCGCGGACGAGCGTCTCGGCCCGTTCCCCGGCGTCGGCGTGGAGGCCGTCGAGAGCGGCGAGCGCTCGCTGCGCGCGCTCGGTGGCGGTGAGCGCAGCCCAGCCCGGCCAGGCCGCCTGCGCCGCCTCCACTCCCGCGAGAGCCTGCTCGCGGGTCGCGGCCGCGGCACGGCCCGCCACCGACCCGTCGTGCGGGTCGTACACCTCGAACGCGTCTGCGCCCGGACGCTCCTCGCCTCCGATCAGCAGTTGCGTGCTCGTCATCTCCTCGCTTAGGGCCATCTCCGAGCCACCTTTCGTCTCTTCACGGGCGCCTGGCGCCTGCATGGGCAATGCATATGTACACACCGTACGCCTCAGCACACTGGCCAATAGCCCAGCTTGCGCGGACGGGCAAAGATCGCCGCACGCAGATGCAGCTGCGTAGGTGACGCGGAGCGGAGGGTCGCTCTGCACCGCCGCGACGGGCCGGTCGGTCAGGCCCCGGGAGTCGGGAGGTCGGAGATGCTCGACATCGCGTTCCAAGCTGAGCTCGCGGCTTACAGGGCCCGCGCGCTGCCGCGCGCGGCGCACGGCTAAGCTGACGGCGCGAACGGGTCAGTTCGAAATCAGACTCGGAGGATCAAGCTTGCGGGTGCGCAATCCACGAGATCCTGCCCGATGGGGGCCAACGGAGCGCGCTATCCCAACGCGATGCCGCAATGGATCTGAGCGCAGCCCCGCCGCTCGTTCCGCTCGTCGCGGCAGAACCGGGCAATGTGCACCCTGCTCGGGCTGACGGCTATCCGTAGTGGTGGTACGCAGTCTTGATCTGCGTGTAACGCAGCAGGCCCCACTTGCCGTCCTCGCCGCCGATGCCGGATTCTTTGAAGCCGGCGTGATGGGCGTGGATCGATTCGCCGAGGGTGCGGTTGATGTAGATCTCGCCAAACGCCAGATCGTCGACGGTCCGCATCACGGTGTGGTAGTCGCGGCTGAAGATGTAGGCCGACAGCCCATAGCGCGAGTCGTTGGCTATCCCGATCGCTTCGTCGAGCGAGTCGATCGCGAGGATCGGCGTGATCGGCCCGAACGTCTCGTCGTGCATGACCCGCATCTCCGGACGGATGTCGCGCAGGTCTGTCGGCGTGTACCAGTAGCCGTGCTGGAACGCGTCGCCGTCCGGCCGGCCTCCGCCCGTGACGATCGTGGCGCCCTCGCTGATCGCGCTCTCGAGGGCGGCGGTCGTCTTCTCGAGCTGGGCCTTGGAGACCAGCGGGCCCATGTCCGAGCCCTCGCGCGGGGAGCCGACCTTGATCGCCTGCGCAGCCGCGACGTAGCGATCGGTGAACTCCTCGACCACCTCGGTGTGAACGAGCACGCGCTCAGCGCTGGTGCACACCTGTCCGCAGTTGGCGTGCCGCGCCTGGATGATCGAGCTGACCGCAAGGTCCAGATCAGCGTCGCGCCACACCAGCGCCGGTGCCTTGCCGCCCAGCTCGAGCGAGACCCGTGTCAGGTTGTTCGCCGCGTTCGCCATCACCCGCTTGCCGGTGTTGGCGTGCCCTGTGAAGGACACCAGCGACGTCAGCGGTGAGCGGACGAGCGCCTCGCCCGTCTGACCGGCTCCGCATACAAGGTTGACCACCCCGGCCGGCAGTCCGATGTGCTCGTCGACCAACCGCACGAACTCGAGCGTCGCCAACGGGCTGATCTCACTGGGTTTGATCACCACCGTGTTGCCGGTCACCAGCGCCGGCCCGAGCTTGCGGCACAACACGGCCAGCGGGAAGTTCCACGGGCAGATCGCCACCACCACGCCCACCGGCACGCGCAACAGATGGATCACCTCGCCCGGGCTGTCGCCCGGCAGCACCTCGCCCTCCAGCCGTCGATCCCACTCGGCGTTGTAGCGCAGAAAGCCCGCCGCGAACTGCACCTCGCCGCGTGCCTGCTCCAAAGGCTTACCGACCTCCTCGCACACCAGCTCGGCCAAGCGCTCGCTGTTGGCATCGATCAAGTCGGCCATCTCCCGCAGATACGCGCCACGCGTCACCGCCGGAGTACGCGCCCACTCCGCCTGCGCCCGCCGCGCCGACGAGAGCACGTCCTCCGCATCGGCCTCACTGCCGGCCGGGATGCTCGCGATCACCCGCTCATCGGTCGGATCGAACACATCAAAGCGCTCGCCGCGCGCGGAGCGCCAGCCCGAGTCGAGATAAAGCGCTTGCTCCCGGACTGCTTTCGCGTCAGATACCTGCTGATGGGTTGTCACCGGTCCCTCTCCTTCGGTCGCGTAGCGCCGACGCCAAGCGCCGGCCACATGAAGCCAAGATACGCTCCGGTACCACGAGCCACGGGTTCACGGCTACGAACTGCGGCTGTGGGTGTTCTAGATCTTCGTTCCGGAAACCAACGGTCGCTCGCTCGGCGGGCGCGACGGATCTGTGCCCTGCGTGATATCGATCGGCGAAGAGACGCTCAGCCACATCTGGGCCTCCGAGCACGTCGGCAACGCGCTCGACACCGCGCTGGAGCGCGATCGGTATGGGGTGTCGACCCGGATGCGCTTGTCCCATAGACCACGGATGTCCGAGCGTTGCAGGAAGGTCCTCATCCACGACGAGAACCGCGTCCGCAGGCGCGGTGCGCGCCGGCCCCGCCGTGGCGGTATCCGTTTCGAGATCGATCACTGTTCTGCGGCGATTGCGGCCCGCCGATGTTCACCATGCTCGCCGAGCAGCCAGAGATCGCGATTGTCAAGGCGGGAACTCTTGATGACCGCTCAGGGCTCGTGCCGACTGCTGAGCTGTGGTGCCGGCGCGGCCACGAGTGGGTAGGCTCGAGCCCGGACCGCGCCCGGTTCGATCGCGACCTCCAGCCGGGCTAGGAAGCCAAGCGGCTGGATCTCTACAACGTCAAAGCCCCGCAGTGTGTGCGGGGCTTTTCCAGTGCGCCCGAGAGGACTCGAACCTCCACGGACCATAAGTCCACAATGGCCCTCAACCTCAATCGGTCCCTGTAGGTGCTTTCGCGGGCGTCCAAATCGTCCAGATTGCGAGGTTTCCTAGACGAATCAGACGGGTGGAAGGGGTGGATGTTGTCACGGGCTCGCTGGCGAAAACCGCGTGTCGTTCGGCGCGGGACGAGGCGCTGGCCTAGTAGCCCGATCCCTACGATGCAAGGGTGGGAAAGCTGCTGCGCCGGATGGTCGACGGCGATGAACTAATCGCCGAATGGGATCGATCCGACCTGGCGTCGGTCGAGAGCGCCGAGCGCGAGTACGGCGCTTGCTCGATCAGGAATACGTAGCGGTCCGGAGCGACGACGGCGCGACCTACGAGCCGCTGACCGGCGACCAGCTGCCGGTCGACGCCGCCGAGGTCATTCTCACGACCGCGATGGGCGGCGGGTGAAGCGATCCGCGCGCCGGCTACCGGATCCGGCGGCCCATCTCGGCGGTGTCGTAGCCGCCGAGCTCCTCGACCGCTGACCTGAACGCCGCCGATTCGAGCAGCTCCCAGAACGAAGCGAGTACCGGGTCCTCGAGCGAGGCACGGTCGAGCACCAGGTCGTAGGGCTCGCTCGTAACCGGCACGAAGTCCAGGTCGAACGCGCGCGCGGCAGCGAGCACGCCCATCCCGCAGTCGGCGCGGTCCGATGCGATCGCAGCTGCCACCGCGAGGTGGGTCGGCTCCTCGCGCCCGTAGCCGACGATCCGGTCCGGGTCTATCCCCGCTCGGGCGAGCTCGTAGTCGAGCAGCACACGAGTCCCTGCCCCGCGCTGGCGGTTGACATACCGCAGACCGACGCGCGCTAGGTCCGCGACGCCGCTCAGGCTGAGCGGGTTGCCAGGCGCGACGAGCAGCCCCTGCTGGCGCTGGACGAGGCGGACGACCGCGATCTCGCGGCCGGCCAGTACCTGATCGACGTACGGCAGCGTGTACGCGCCCGTGTCCGGGTCCAGCAGGTGCGACCCGGCCAGGTGGCACAGCCCGTCGCGCAGCGCTATCAGCCCGCCCATCGACCCGACGTTGCCCGACGCGAGTGTCACGTTCGGGTCGCCGGCGCGGAGCTGCGACGCGGCGAGGTCGAGGATCATGTCGTGCGAGCCGATCGCCACGATCGTCCGCTCGATCTGGGTCAGGCTGCGCAGCAGCTCGATCTCGACCTCCTCGCCGACGTGGTGGCCCTCGACGCCGGACGGGACGACCAGCAGCCCGTCGGCGCGAACCAGCGAGGTGAGCACGCCGGCGCCCCGCGGCAGCGGCGAGGCGACGAGTACGCCACCGACTCGTCCGAGCCGCACCCGCACCCAGTCGTCCATCCCGATCGTCGAGGCGAGCTTGCGCGCGAGGCGTGCCGGCACGACCGGCCGCGCCGTCGCCGATCCCCCTTCGAGCTCGGCGAGCAGCGGCGCCGCGAAGATATCGAACGTCAGCGACGCCGACACTGGGTAGCCGGGCGCGCCGAGCACCGGCGTCGAGTCGATCGCGCCGAGCACGACCGGATGGCCGGGCCGAACCGCGACACCGTGAACAGCGAGGTCGCCGAGGCGATCGACAAGCGCGGCTGTGTAGTCGTCGCGGCCGGCGCTCGACCCAGCGATCACAATCAGCAGGTCGCACCGCTTGACCCCGTTCGTGATCGCCTCAGCGATCCTGGCCTCGTCGTCGGGCTCGATCGGCAGGACCACGACCTGGCAGCCGGCCTCGCGGGCCTGGCCGGCGAGCATCAGCGAGTTGGTCTCGAACAGCTCGCCGGGCTCGAGCTCCGAGCCGATCGGACGCATCTCATCGCCCGTCGGCAGGATCGCCACGACTGGCTGGCGGTGCACGCGGACCTCGGTGGCGCCCGCAGCCGCGGCCGCGGCCACATCGACGGAGCGCAGGCGGTGGCCCGCCGGCAGCAGCAGTTCGGTGGCGCTGATGTCCTCGCCGATCGAGCGCGTGTGCTGATAGGGCGCGACCGCCGCACGCAGCTCGGCGCGACCGTCCACATGGTGAACGTGCTCGCGCATCACGACCGCATCGAACCCGTCCGGCATCGGATCGCCGGTGTCGACGACGACAAACGCTTCGGAGTCGAGCATCATCGGCGTGGTTTCGCTTGCCCCGACGGTGTCGGCGGCCCGGACGGCGATCCCGTCCATCGCGGCCGAGTCGAACGGAGGGGACGAGCGCCTGGCCCACATCGGCTCCGCGGTGACGCGCCCGATCCCCTGCTCGAGCGACAGCCCGAGGCATTCCAGCCGCGGCGGGCACCCTGCCGTCGCGCAGCACTCCCGCCACGCGAGCTGCGCACCCGCGAGTGGGACGTCGCGGAGAAACGGGGTGCTGCGGCTAGCCATAAGGGAAAACCTCGACGGGCTCGCCAGCTGACAGGCCGTTCACGTCCTCGGGCACGACCACGTAGCCGTCGGCGACGGTCAGGACCGACAGCAGCGCCGAGGACCCGAAGATCGGCTCCGCCACGCGGTTGTCGCGAAGCCGCACCTGGACGAGGTCGAGGCGGCCGGCCGCGCTCGGGAGATCGCGGGCGAGCGTCGCCTGGATCGTTCCGGCCACGGGCTCGATCGTCCAGCCACCGGCACGCCGGACGAGCGGCATCCCGATCAAACGGAACACGACGAGCGCCGAGCGTGGGTTGCCGGGCAGGCCGATGATCGGGATGCCGTCGCTGTGAGCGAGCAGCGTCGGTTTGCCCGGCTTGATCGCGAGGCCGTGGCACCACATCTCCGAGTGCGCCAGCGCGGCGACGGCGCCGGCGGTCTGGTCGCGCATCCCGACCGACGAGCCGGCGCAGATCACCACGACGTCGCTCGTACCCAGCGCCGTCGCCAAGGCTTCCGTCAGCGCCCCGTCGTCGTCGGGGACGATCGTCGGCGGCGTCGGCTCGCCGCCGGCCTCCCGCACGAGCGCGCCCACCGACACGCTCAACGCGTCGCGGACCTGTCCGGGCGCCAGCATCGGAGTGTCCGGCGGCACGACCTCGTCGCCGGTGGCGAGGATCGCGACGCGGGGGGCGGCGTGCACGGCAACCTCGACGACGCCGGCCGCGGCGAGTAGCGCCACATCCTGCGCGCGCAGCGGACGACCCTGCGGCGCGATCGCAGCTCCCGCGGCGACGTCCTCGTCGAACCTGACGACGTTCTCGCCCGACGCGACCGGCCGGACGACCTCGACCGTGTCCGCGGTCGCCTCCTGCGTGTGCTCGATCATCACCACCGCGTCGGCGCCATTGGGCAGCATCCCGCCGGTAGGGATCGCGATCGCGGCGCCCGACTCGACCGCGCCGTCAGCGACCGCGCCCATCTGGACCGCTCCGGTCACCCGCAGGTACCCCGGGATTGACTCCGAGGCGCCGTACGTGTCCCGCGCCCGGACCGCGTAGCCGTCGACGCTCGAGCGGTCGAACCCGGGTAGCGCATCCCGGGCGACGACCACCGCGTTCGGAACCCGTCCATAAGCGGCGCCCAGCGGCACCGTCTCGACCGCGGTGATGTGGCCGGGACGGAACTCCGCCAACGCCCGGGACACGGTCTTGACCGTGAAGAATTCCCGCCCGGTCGTGGCCATAAGGAGACGTCAGCCGGCGGTCGGCGTGCGCTGCAGCCGAAGCACGCTCATCACTGGTCCGAGCGCGACCTGACCGAGCCCGCAGATCGAGGTCAGCCGCAGCGTCTCCTCGAGCCGGTCGATGCGGTCGTCGATCGCGTCCGCGTCGGCGCCGCGCTCGAGCGCGTCGGTCAGGATGCGGTGGGCCTTGTGGGAGCCGACGCGGCAAGGCACGCACTTGCCACACGACTCGTTGCGGAAGAAGCGGAGCACATTGGTGGCGGCCGCGAGCAGGTTCGTCCGATCGCTCATTACCACCACAGCGCCCGAGCCAAGCATCGATCCCGCCTCGGCCAGCGGCTTGAAGTCGAGTGGCACGTCAAGCTGGTCGGGCCCGAGGAAGTTCGACGACGCGCCTCCCGGCTGAAACGCCTGGAGCTCGACGCCCTCGGGCAACCCCCCGGCGAGCTCGATCAGCTCGCGGGCGGTGGTCCCCATCGGCACGCAGTACACGTCCGGGCGGACGATATCGCCCGAGATCGCGAAGAACTTCAATCCGGCGCCGCCGTTGACCCCCTGGTCCTTCCACCACTCCGCCCCGCGCTGGAGGATGATCGGGATCGCGGCAAAGGTCTCGACCGAGTTCATCAGCGTCGGCTTGCCCCAGAGGCCGTAGGTGGCGGGAAACGGCGGCTTGTTGCGCGGCTCGCCGCGGTGGCCCTCCATGCACTCGAGCAGGGCCGATTCCTCGCCGAGGATGTAGCCGCCCGGGGACGTGAACACGTCGATGTTGAGGTTGCGCCCCGATCCGAGCACGTCCTCGCCGATGATGCCCTGCGCGCGGGCGGAGTCGAGCTCCGCGCGCACCGCGGCCTCCTCCGGCCCGTATTCATGGCGCATGAAAACCCAGCCCTGCTCGGCGCCGATCGCGAGCATCCCCGCCAGCATCCCCTCGATCACCAGGTGCGGCTGCTCGGCCAGAATCTGGCGGTCCTTGAATGTGCCGGGCTCCGACTCGTCCGCGTTGCAGATGACGTATTTGGGCTCGGCCTCCTGGCCGGCGACCATCTCCCACTTGGAGCCCGTCGGGAACCCGGCGCCCCCCATGCCCCGCAGCCCCGCTTCCCGGAGCGTCCCGACCGCGTGCTCGAGCACCCCGCCCAAGCCCACCAATCCGGATTCCTCGATCACCTCGATCGTCTCGTGACCGCCGAGCTTTTCGGCGATCAGCCGGCGCACGAGGGCGTAGCTCGGCAGATCAGGCTCCGCGGCGTACGGGTCGTTCGGCCACGACCGCGGCGGCGTCTTCGCGAGCGCCGGCGGCTCGTCGCCGTCGAGCGCCTGCTGCACGGCTTGCGGAACGTCGGCGGCCCGCACCGGCCGCTCCTCGACGGTCGCGGCCGGGGCGATGTCACACCGCCCGATGCACGAAACCTCACGGACCTCGATCTCGACGCCGTCGCCGTATAGCTCGTGGATCGCGGCGATCTGCTCGTCCGCGCCGTGCAGCCAACACGACAGGTCGCGGCAGACCGTGACCTCGACCTTGGGCGGCGCCGCCGTGCGGAAGTGCGGATAGAACGAGACCAGCCCCTCGATCTCGTACAGTGGCCGGCGCGTCTCGCGGGACAGCCGGACCAGTTCCTCGCGCGGGAGCCAGCCGCGGTCACGCTGGATCGCGTTCAGCGACGGAATCAGGCTCGGACCGGGGAACTTGCCGGCGCGCGCCTCCCGGCCGGGGACGCGGCCGTTCGTGACCGCCATCAGTCGGCTCCCGCGGACCCGTTCCCGTTCGCGGCGGGTTCGATCCGCACCGCGCAGAACTTGAACTCGGGGATTTTCCCGATCGGGTCGATCTCGTCGATCGTCAGCAGGTTCGCGGCCGCCTCACGGAAGTGGAACGGGATGAAGCAGTTGCCCCGCGCCTCGTTGTGAGACACCTTGACCTCGAGCGCGATCGTCCCGCGACGCGAGCTCACACGCGCCATCGCGCCGTCCGTCAGCCCGCACGCGGTCGCGTCGGCCGGGTGCATGTACACCTGCGGTCGCGGCTGGATCGCGTCGAGCGCGAACGAGCGGCGCGTCATCGAGCCGGTGTGCCAGTGCTCGAGCAGCCTTCCGGTGTTCAGGACGAACGGGTACTCGTCGTTGGGCAACTCTTTGGCGGGGAGCCACTCGGCCGGCACGAGGTGGGCGAGCCCGTCGTCGGTGTTGAACCTCTCGGTGAACATCACGACGGTCCCGTCGGAGTTCTCGGGATCCGGGTTCGGGTACAGCTTGCCGGTCAGCCCCAGGTTGTCGTAGCTGAGGTTGGCGTAGCTCGCCATCACCGAGACCATCTCCTCGAACACCTCTCGGGGCGAGCCGTAGTTCCAGTCCAGCCCGACCCGCCGTGCGATCTCCTGCACGATCTCGTAGTCAACGCGCGCATCGCCGGGCGGATCGAGGACCTTGCGCCCGAGCTGCACGCGACGGTCGGTGTTCGTGTACGTGCCGTCCTTCTCCATGTAGGAGGAGGCGGGCAGGATGACGTCGGCGAACTCGGACGTCTCGGTCAGGAAGATGTCCTGCACGCAAAGGAACTCGAGCGCCGACAGGGCCTTGCGGACCTTGTTGATGTTCGGGTCCGACAGAAACGGGTTCTCGCCCATCATGTACATCCCCCGCACGCCGCCCTTCAGAGCCGAGCCGATGATCTCGGTCACGGTCAGGCCCTTGACCGGATCGAGGTCGGTCAGCGCCCAGGCCTTCTGAAAGCGCGCCCGCGTCGCCTCGTCGGCGACGCCCTTGTAGTCCGGGTAGAACATCGGGACCAGACCGGAGTCAGAGGCCCCCTGGACGTTGTTCTGCCCCCGCAAGGGGTGCAGCCCGGCGCCCTGGTGGCCGACGTTGCCGGTGATCGCGCACATCGCGATCAGGCAGCGCGCGTTGTCGGTGCCAGTCGTGTGCTGCGAGATACCCATCCCCCAGTAGATGATCCCGGCGCTCGCCTCGCCCCAGGCCCGCGCGACCCGGCGGATCTGCTCTGCGCTAACGCCGGTGATCTGCTCACCGCGCTCAGGCGGATAGTCCTTGACGGTCTCCGCCAGCGCACCGAAGTTCGAGGTCCGGTCGCGGATGAACTCCTCGTCGACGAGCCCGAGGCGGATGATCTCGTGCATCACCGCGTTGTAGAACGCAACATCGGTCCCGGGCTTCAGCTGGCAGAAGATGTCGGCGTGATCGGCGACCTTGTCGGCGCGTGGATCGACGTAGATGATCGTCGTGCCAGCACGGCGCGCCTGCTTGAAGAACGACGACGCCACCGGATGATTCGCGGTCGCGTTCGAGCCGGTGATGATGATCACATCGGCGTTGATCACGTCGCCATACGTCGTCGACACCGCACCCGACCCAATCCCCTCGAACAGCGCCGCGACGCTCGACGCGTGACACAGGCGCGTGCAGTGATCGACGTTGTTGGTGTGGAAGCCCGTCCGAATCAGCTTCTGGAAGAGATAGGCCTCCTCGTTGGAGCACTTGGCCGACCCGAACCCGGCGATCGCGGACGGGCCACCGTCGGCGTAGATCTCCGACAGGCGACGCGCGACCACGTCGAGCGCCTCGTCCCAGCTCGCCTCGCGGAACGACGGCATCACCTGGTCGTAGTCGACCAGCCCGCCTGGCTTGCGCCGGCGCTCCGACCGTCCGCCGGCCTCATCGCCACGCACGTCCATCGACAACGGGCCCTTCGGGTAAGCATCCTCGCGCCGGATCAGCGGCTTCGTCAGCCGCTGCGGTGAAGCCGCGTAGTCCCAGCCGTAGCGGCCCTTGACGCACAGCCGGCCCTTGGACCCGGGCTGCGCGCGGCCCTCGGCGAACGCAATCGCCTTGCGCTCGTCGTCGACGTTGTAGGTGAGCGCGCAGCCGACGCCGCAGTACGGACACACCGTGTCGACCTGGCGGAGCTTCTCGCGCGGCTGGATCGGCACGCCGCGGATCGGCTTGTTCGTCAGCGCACCCGTCGGGCACGCCGCCACGCACTCGCCGCAGGTCACGCACGAGGACTCGCCCATCGGCTGGTTGAGGTCGAACGCGATCCGGGTCGTGTAGCCCTTGCCGCTGCGGCCGATCACGTCGTTGCCCTGGATGTCGTCGCACGCGCGCACACACCGGTCGCACAAGATGCACGCGTCGTGGTTGACCGAGATCACCGGATTCGAGTCGTCGACGCCACGGCCGCGCCCCTGCGGGACGGCGTCGCTCTTCTCGAGGCCGTACTGGCGCACGAGCACCAGCAGCTCGTTGTCGGCGGTCGTGGTCTCCTTGGGGTCGTGCTCGGGATCGGGCTGGTCCGAGAGCAGCAACTCGGTCAGCATTGAGCGCTGCGCGTCGATCCGGTCGCTCGTGGTCGTGACCTCCATGCCCTCCTCACATGGGCGCACGCACGCCGCGGCATAAACCCGGGCGCCGACGTCGACGACGCACATGCGGCACACCCCGACCGGGTCGTAGCGATCGTCGTGGCACAGCACCGGAATGTCGATGCCGAGCTGCTTGGCCGCGTCGAGGATCGTCGTCCCGTCGGGGACCGTCAGCGCCCGGCCGTCGATCGTCAGCGACACGTTCTTGGTGATCGCCGGGGTTATCGTCGTCGTCGCCACTTGAGACCTCCACTATCCCACGTTTGCACCGATTGCTTCGGAGTCCTTAAGTCCGTGCAGTGACAGCTCGCTGATCGTCTCCGGGCTGGGCAGGCCGGTCTCGTCGAGACCGCGGCGGCGGTAGTAGGAGCTGATCATCGCCTCGAGGCGACTCGCGGTCAACGTCGCGGTCCGGCCCGACTCGAGCTCAAGCGACTCCGACAGGAACCGATCCGGGAGCCAGTCCTCCGCGCGCGTCCACCCCTCCCGCAGGTTGAACAGCCGCTTGGCGAGCACGATCCGGCGTGCGGTCACGGCGAGCTCGCCCGCGTTGACGTCCCAGCCGGTGACCATCTCGAGCAGCCTCGCCCATTCCGGGAACGGCTCCTCGAACACGCCGCGCAGGAACTTGCACAGGATCAGCGAGTCCATAACCGCGGCGCGATTCTCAGTCTCGATCGCGCCCACGACGTGCGGCTCCCCGCCGGCGAGTCGGTCATGGGCGCCGGACAGATCGGCCTCGTACGCGCCCGAGCGGTTGTGATCGGCGCCGCGGGCGTTGACCGCCAGCCCGAGCGCCATCGCCTGGAGCGTCCGCGGCTCGTACCCGGGCAGCTCGAGGCCCTTCACGTGCGCGGCAAACGCCTCCGACCCGAGGCCGACCTCCTGCGAGGCGGCGCGCGAGCCGCGCGCTAGCAGCTCCCCGAGGCCCTCGCGCGCGCCGATCTCCTCGATCGCGCGAAGCAGTGCGTCGCCGTCCCCGAACCGAAGCCACGGCGCGTCGATCAACCCCTTCTCGACGCACTCCATCGCCCACGCGATCGTCCCGCCGGTCGAGATCGTGTCGAGGCCGAGCTCATCGCACCGCGAGCTGGCCGCGATCACCGAGTCGGCGTCGCTCACGGCGCACAGCGGCCCGAGCGCGAACACGTTCTCGTACTCCATCCTGGTCTTCTTGCCGCCCGGCCCCTTGTAGATGTGCTCGCACCCGATCGAGCACGACGCGCACGAGTTGCGGGCGACCTGTCGCAGCTCCGCGATCTCCTCGGCCCCGAGCGCCGGCGCCCCCTCGAACCTGGCCGCGGAGAAGTTCCGCGTCGGCAGCGTCGAGATCGCGTTGAACGCAAGCAGGTTCGCCATCGTCCCGAGCTCGCGGTACTTCGCGGTGGCCGCGCCGAACGAGCGCTCGCGCAACTCCCGGGCGGCCGCGAGCACCCCAGCGGGATCAGCCGACCCCACCTTCGTGCCCGCGCGCACGAGGATCGCCTTGCACCACTTGGACCCCATCACGGCACCGAGCCCTCCCCGGCCGGCGTGGCGCCCGTCGTGCGAGATCGTCGCGTACCGCACGCCACGCTCCCCGGCCGGCCCGATCGCGGCGACCCGCCACGCCGGACCGTGACGCTCCCGCAGCCGGGCCTCCGCCTCAGCCGCCGGCAACCCCCAAAGCTCATGCGCCGGCTCGATCCGGACCTCGCCTCGATCGATCACGACGACCGAAGGCTCCTCGCACACTCCGCGGAGCACGATCGCGTCGTGACCTGTGAGCTTGCCGGCGATCGCGAAATGACTCGACGCGAGCGCGTCGGTCAGCCGGCCCGTCAGGGGTGACTTGGCCACGACCGCGAACTTCGCGCTCGTAGTCAGCGGCGTGCCCACCAGCGGCGAGAACACGAACATCAACGGCGCCTGCGGATCCAGCGGCTCGACACCCGCGGGGCAGTACTTGTGCATCAGCCACGTCCCCAGGCCGGCGCCCCCGATGTATGAGCGCAGCACAGGTTCGTCGATCGCCGCCGCCTCGCCCGACCCCGTGCTCAAGTCCACGAGCAGCGCCTTCCCGAAATAACCGCCGGGTGGCATACGACGATGCTAGCCCCCGGCGTCCGCGACCATGAACGCAAGCGCGTCCCCCGCGACGAGCGGCAACTCCGGGTCGCGGGTG
>Ga0116224_10001139_pt1 | contig 18093 bp, 18 predicted proteins | sample Sb_taG_9_FD_89699 | JGI IMG/M metagenome (GOLD analysis project Ga0116224, IMG submission 89699) | Peat soil microbial communities from Weissenstadt, Germany - Sb_50d_b_LC metaG | ecosystem: Environmental > Terrestrial > Soil > Wetlands > Peat | place: Germany: Weissenstadt | collected 2010-09-21 | reverse complement strand
GATGACGACACTCGCGTTTCCGGCTTGCTGCTGGCGCCGCCGGGTGCACGCGCCTGCTACGTGTTGGCGCATGGCGCCGGCGCCGGGATGAATCATCGCTTCATGGCGGCGGTCGCGGCGGAGCTGGCGCCGCGCGGAATTGCGACCTTGAGCTATCAGTTTCCCTATATGGAGCGCGGCGGCAAGCGGCCCGATCCGCCGCCGCTTGCGCAAGCGACAGTCCGCGCCGCAGCGGCTGTGGCGCAGCGCAGGCTGCCGGGGCTTCCGCTCATTGCCGGCGGCAAATCCTTCGGCGGCCGCATGACGTCGCAAGCGCAGGCGAAGGGGCCGCTGCCCGGCGTACGCGGCCTGGCGTTTCTCGGATTTCCGCTGCACCCCGCCGGCAAGCCGTCGGCGGATCGCGGCAAACATCTGTTCGACGTGCAAGTCCCGATGCTGTTCCTGCAAGGCACGCGCGACACCCTTGCCGCGCTCGATCAGCTCGTGCCGCTTTGCCGGGCGCTCGGCGCCCGCGCCAGCCTGCGGCTGTTCGAGGACGCCGATCACTCCTTTCACGTGCCGGCGCGGAGCGGCCGCAAGGATGCGGACGTGCGCGGCGAGATGCTGGACGCGCTCGCCGCCTGGATCGACGATGTGATCAAAGCCCCAGCGCGAGCGCGATGAGTCCGAGCACGCCGACGGCGAAGCGCCAGCCGACGAACAGCGTGAAGCCGTGGCGCGACACATAGCCGAGAAACGTCTTCACCACGAACCAGGCGCAGATGAAGGATACGACGAAACCGACGCCGACAAGCAACGCATTGCTGTGGCTCATCTGCGCATGGTTCTTGTAGAGATCGTAGGCGAACGCCCCCGCCATGGTCGGCATGGCGAGCCAGAACGAAAATTCCGCGGCGGCGCGGCGATCGGCGCCGAGCAGCATCGCCGCGACGATGGTCGCGCCGGAGCGCGACACGCCCGGAATCATCGACAGGCATTGCGCGACCCCGATGATGAAATACATCGGCAGCGTGAACCGCGTCGCTTCATGATAGCGCGGCTTGAGATCGAGCCGATCCACCCACAGCAGCACCGCACCGCCCACGATCAGCGAACAGCACACGATCCAGGGATTGAACAGCACCTCTTTGATGAATTTATAGGCGGTAGCTCCGATCACCGCCGCCGGCAAAAAGGCGATGAGCACACCGATGATGAAGCGTCTTGCCTGTGGATCGTTGAACATGCCGGTGAACAGCGTCCATAGCCGCGCGGCGTAGATCGACAGCAAGGCCAGGATCGCGCCGAACTGAATCAAGACCGTGAAGCTTTTGCCGAAATCCTCGTCGCTAAAGCCGAAAAATTGCTGCAGCAGCAGGAGATGCCCGGTCGACGAAACCGGAATGAACTCGGTCAGCCCCTCGACCACGCCGAGCACGATCGCCTTGATGAAATCGAAAGTCATGGATGAAGCTCCGCGGCAGGGGGGAAGGCGCGACGTGCGCCCGATACGCAAGGGACGGGCAGGACGATTCGTCGGGGCTTGTGGCTAGCCCATGATCCGCGAAAGTGGAAGCCAGTTTTTGCGAAAAGCCCGCGCGCCGGCAGGGCACACTCTTTCAACAGGCGCGCCGGCTGCAATTTGCCTGCCGGATCGCTTCGCCTATAACAGACCGATTCGGAAAAAGGGCCGCTAATGCCGCGGCTGAGCTCAGTCAGATTATCCTCTCCGCCCCGCGATGGCATGTTGACGCTCTTTCATCATCCCTCCTGCCCGCATTCGCGCTTCGTGCGCCTCGTTCTCGAGGAGTACGGCCTGACGGCGCGGCTGGTGGAGGTGCGGGCCTGGGAGCGGCGCGAGGATTTTCTCATGCTCAATCCGGCGGAGACGACGCCGGTCTTGGTGGAAGAAGGCCTGCCGCCGGTTCCCGGCGCCGCCATCATCGCGGAATACCTCGACGAAACGCGCGGCGCGACGGCCGCGCCGCTCCGGCTGATGCCGGGCGAAACCGGCGAGCGCATCGAGGTTCGCCGCCTCATGAGCTGGTTCAACGACAAGTTTTTCGCCGAAGTCAGCGGCCCGCTGGTGATGGAACGCGTTTACAAGCGCTTTATCCCGGCTGGCAGTGGCGGCGGCCCGCCCGATACCGAGATCATGCGGGCGGCGCGCAGCAATATTAGATACCATCTGACGTATATCGGTTGGCTCGTCCGCAAGCGCGACTGGCTTGCCGGCGACAATCTGAGCTATGCCGATCTCAGCGCGGCGGGGCATTTGTCCGCCGTCGATTATCTGGGCGATGTGCCGTGGGACGAAGACGAGACCGCCAAGGCCTGGTACGCGAGGATCAAATCACGACCCGCGTTCCGCGCGCTGCTCGGCGAGACGCTGCCCGGCCTGCCGCCGTCGCCGAGCTACGCCAACCTCGACTTCTGACGCCGCAACAGGCGGCCGCGCTGAAAACGGCGCTGGCCGCGGCCGCCCGCGCGCAGGGCTTCGACGCCATCGGCATTACGCGGCCGGATTCCATACCGCGCGTGGCCGGACGCTTGCAGGAATTCCTCGCCGCCGGCGCTCAGGGCGACATGGACTGGATGGCGCGCAACGCCGAGCGCCGCGGCGATCCGCGCGCGCTGTGGCCCGACACACGCGCCATCGTCATGCTCGGCGTCAATTACGGCGGAGAGGACGATCCGCTGGCAATCCTGAAAGAGCGCAGGCGCGGCGCCATCTCGGTTTATGCCCGAGCCGACGATTATCACGAGGTGATCAAGCCGCGGCTGAAGGCGCTGGGACGCTGGCTGATCGAGCAAGCCGGGGGCGAGGTCAAAGTCTTCGTCGATACCGCCCCGGTGATGGAAAAGCCCTTGGCCGAGGCCGCTGGCCTCGGCTGGCAGGGCAAGCACACCAACCTGGTGTCCCGCCAGCACGGCTCGTGGCTGTTCCTCGGCGCCATTTTCACCACGCTCGATTTGCCGCCCGATGCGCCGGAGAGCGACCATTGCGGCACCTGCCGCTCCTGCCTCGACATTTGCCCAACGGCGGCCTTCCCCGCGCCCTACCGCCTCGACGCAAGGCGTTGCATCTCCTACCTCACCATCGAGCATAAGGGTCCGATCCCGCGCGCGCTGCGTCCGCTGATCGGCAATCGCATCTATGGCTGCGACGATTGTCTCGCGGTCTGCCCGTGGAACAAATTCGCGCAGGCCGGCCACGAAACGCGGCTTGCCGCGCGAGACGCCTTGCGCACGCCGCCCTTGGCCGAGCTGGCGCAGCTCGACGATAGAGGCTTCCGCGCGCTGTTCACCAAAAGCGCGGTCAAACGCATCGGCCATGCCCGCTTCCTGCGCAATGTGCTGATCGCAATCGGCAATTCCGGCGAGCCGGCGCTGGCAGAAGAGGCCGAGCGCTTGCTCGACGATCCCTCGCCGCTCATTCGCGGCGCCGCCATCTGGGCGCTCGGCCGACTCGATCCCGCGCGGCTCGAAAGCCGGGCGGCGGCACGGAGCGCCGCTGAGTCCGATCCGGATGTCGCCGCGGAATGGCAAGCCGCGCGCGGGTTGAGGCCCCAATGACCACGCTCCTGTGTTTTGGTCTCGGCTATTCGGCGGAAAATTTCATCGGCACGTTCGGTGACGGATTTGAGCACATTGTCGGAACCGTGCGCGGCACCGAGCGCGCCGCCGTACTCAACGCCTATCTTGCCGGACGGCTGAAGGCGCTGGTCTTCAAAGGCGCGGCGACGGCGGAAGTCGAACGCGCGATCACCGAATCCGATTTGCTGCTCGTTTCGGTCCCGCCCGATGAAAGGGGCGATCCCGTCCTCGCCGCTTTCGGCGACGCCCTGGGTCACGCGCCCCGGCTGCGGTCGATCGTTTATCTGTCGACGGTCGGCGTCTATGGCGACCATTGCGGCGCCTGGGTCGACGAGGACACGCCGCCGCGGCCGGCGTCGGCCCGCAGCCGCGCCCGGCTTGCCGCCGAAGCGGCCTGGCAAAAACTCGGCGCGCGCACCGGCGCCGCCGTCGCCATCCTCCGCCTTGCCGGCATTTATGGGCCCGGACAGAACGCGCTCGTCCAGGTCGCGCGCGAGACCGCGCGCCGCATCGTCAAGCCCGGCCAGGTCTTCAACCGCGTCCATGTCGGCGACATCGCGCAGGCGATCGATGCGGCGTTCGCCCGCAAGGCCGCCGGAATTTTCAATGTCGCCGACGACGAACCCGGCTCGCCCGGCGATCCGATTGTATCCGCGGCGCAGCTCCTCGGCCGCGATCCGCCGCCGGAAATCGCGTTCGCCGACGCCGCCTCGTTGCTGTCGCCGATGGCTTTGAGTTTTTGGCAGGAATGCCGGCGCGTGAAGAACGACAAGCTCAAGCGCGAGCTCGGCGTGACCTTGCTCTATCCGACGTACCGGGAAGGTTTATGCGCCCTGCTTGAAGCAAACCAGGGCGTGGGCGAAATGACCCGATTCTGACATCACAGCGAGCCCACGTTTATCTCTTCGGGAGCATTTTTGAACAGTCGCGGCTCCGCGCGAGCACCTTGCTATGCGGACGAATAGGGCGTCAAATGAATGAAGACAGATGGGCGATACCCTCACTGAAGGCTGCCAACAAGACGGCGACGTTCCGAGGTCACCGTTCACTAATCGGCAGCTATTGCCGTTGGTAGGCAAGCAATCAAAATAAAGCAGAGAATCCAGAAGCCCCCTCCTCAATGCAGGCTCGGTCCTTTGAGGAAGCGATCGCGCTCGCTCGACTTGACCCGCAGCTCCATGGTCTCGCCGTCGCGATAGATGGTGATCGGGACTTCGACGCCGGCCTGGCCTTGCGCCCAGATGCGGCGGAACATGCCCGCCAGATCGCGGACCTCGGCCCCGGCGACCGTGAGCACGATGTCGCCGGTGCGCAAATCTGCGCGCTTGGCCGGTCCGCGATCGGCGAGCCCGACGACGACCAACCGATTATCCACCTCGGTCGCGTAGAAACCGAGCCAGGGCCGCGACGGCGCGTTGCGGCGGCCGAATTTGAGCAGGTCCTCGAAGATCGGCTTCAACAGGTCGATGGGCACGATCATGTTGATGTTCTGCGCCGCGCCCTTCTCGACCGAGTGCTGGAGCTGGAGCGAGCCGACGCCGAGCAGATCGCCGCCCGGGCCGACGAGCGCTGTGCCGCCCCAATTCGGATGCGCCGGCGCGGTGAAAATCGCCTCGTCGAGCACGTACTCCCAATAGCCGGCGAACTCCTGCTTGGCGACGATGCGCGCGGCGACCGAATGTTGGCGTCCGCCGGCACCGGCGACGACTACGCGTTCGCCGAGCGACGCGGCCGCCGATTGGCCGAAGGCGAGCGCCGGCATGTCGAGCTTGGCGAGCGCCTGCACCAGGCCGAACCCGGTTTCCTGGTCGTAGCCGAGTACGTGACCGGGCACCGAACGCCCGTCGTTCAAGGTGAGCCAAATCGTGTCCGCTTCGGTAACCAAATAGCCGATGGTGAGGATGAGGCCGTTGCCGCGGATGATGACGCCATTGCCGGCGCGTTCGGTGCCGAGCGTTTCGGCGGTGAACGCGTCCGCCGGCACGGTGGCGCGCAGCGACACCATGCAGGCCAGAACGAGGTCGAGATCGTAGGAATAATCCTCTGGCTTCGGCTGTACCGAGGACGGCACCTTCCAGTCGCTCACGGATGCCATCTGACCATTCCTTCGCTGCGGATTCGCCGCCGGGACGGGGCGACGGTGAAATTCGGTCGGTCGGCGCGCATGCCGCCTATTTGTTGAGCCGACGGCCGCGGATCAAGCCCAATCTGCGACTCGGCGCCGCGGCCCCAAGCATCTAGCCGCAGTCAGTCCTTTTTTGGCGGCGCTTGGTTGTTGGCGTCCATCTGCTCGAGCTGCTTCTCGAGATCCGGGAGGTTCGCCACCAGCGCGCAATTTTCCTTGTCGCCCAGCGCCTGCCTTTTCACCTGCGCCCAGCGGGCGTTGGCGTCCTGCTCGGTCCACGGCCCGCCGCGTTTCCGGGTTATAGGCCTGGGCGCTGGCCAGGTTTTCCAGCGAGCGATGATAGTCTTCGAGCTTGAGCACGCGATTGCGCGGCTCGAAATAGAAGTTCGTGCCGTCGAGCTCGTTGCAGAATCGCAGCCCATTCACGAACATCTTTTCTGCCATGCGGGCGTCGAAAATCTTGGCTTTGAGGTCGTTCACGTTCGGGCTCTGAGCCAGCGCCACGATCGGGGGAATGAGCCAGAGCGCCACCGCGCCGGAGGCCACCCATCCCAAATCTCTCGCCGTTAAGCGTTTCGCTGACCGCACCGTCCTCACCCTTCGTCCCGCTCTTGGCAACAAGGTACCAGCTTGGCGGCGTGAGCCAACAGCGAAGCTTGCGGGCAAGCGCCCCCGGCGTTGTTCATCATTCATTATCCATGAACCGTTACGGCGCCGCCACTATGCGTTATCGCCGTCGTTTTGCCGGTTCCAGCACGGCCTGTCGCCTTTTTCCCGCCCAATCTTCTTTGCAAAACAAAATGCGTTTGCGGGTCGTCGGGGGGACGGTATCGTGCGCGTCGGTGTCAGTCTTGTCGTCGTGGCGTTTGCCGCCGCAGTTTCGCTGAGTGAAGCGTCGGCGCAGACCTATTCCTCATCGCCGGTAGACCGAGCGCCGGTGCCGCCGCTGGATGTCGGCGCGCCGCCGCCCCACAATCAGGGCTATTCCGCGCAATCGACACCGGCACTGGCCCAGCGCATCGCCGCGCAAGCGCCGACCTCAGTCCGCAATGATTCAGTACCGCGGCCGCCGGCCGATATCGGCGGTGGACCGGCATCGGCGGACGTCACCGGCTCGATCCGAACTCCGGACGCGGCAACGATGCCGGCGCCCGACCGCGCAACGGTGATCGCGGCGTTGCCGCCGGAAGAGCAGCCCGAAGCCGGCCCCGCCAAAGAGCTGCCGCCGCAGTACCGCCGCCAGCTCGTCGATTACCCCACCTCCGAGCCGGCCGGCACGGTGATCATCGATACGCCGCACACCTACCTCTATCTGGTGCGCGGCGGCGGCAAAGCGTTGCGCTACGGCATCGGCGTCGGCCGCGAAGGCTTCACCTGGTCGGGCGGCGAACGCATCAGTCGCATGAGCGAGTGGCCGGACTGGCATCCGCCGAAGGAGATGATCGAGCGTCAGCCTTATCTGCCGCGCTTCATGGCCGGCGGCGCGGGAAACCCGCTCGGCGCGCGCGCTCTCTATCTCGGCAGCACGCTCTACCGCATTCACGGCACCAACCAGCCCTCGACCATCGGCCATTTCGTATCGTCGGGCTGCATCCGCCTGAGCAACGAAGATGTCGAGGACCTCTACAGCAGAGTGAATATCGGCACGCGCGTGGTGGTGTTGCCGGGATCGATGCCGACTTCGGCGGCGGCTCAAGGTCCGATTGCGCGCTAGCGCATTGAATCTCAAAACCCGCGCGTTGATCGTTGGCCCCCGCGGATGCCGGCGAAATTTTTAATGTTGGCTTTTCGCCGACTCAAGCTATGGTCGCCGCAGGGTTCGGCGGTGCTTTGCCGCCTATAATCCGGGAATGCGCCGGCCGAAATGTTGGCGGCCGGTGCGAGGCCAACAGCCCCCGCGACGATCTTTCGCCCCCTGTAACGCGTGCTGCTGCGGATCGCGCGCGGGCGTTCAGCGAGGTCGAATGTTTCCCGATATGCGCGTGATGATCGCGGCGACGTTGGCCTCGGTCGTGGCGCTGATCTGCGGATTCGGCATGTTCGCCGCTTTTCAGGTCAGCCACAAACCGCTCGTGCGCCTGCCGTCCGTCTCGGCACCGCTGCAACTTTCCGCTGACAACGTCGCGACGCCCATGGCCTATGCGGCGCCGGAGCCGTTCGATCGCCGCTTCCAACTGCGCGAGACGGGCAATGTCGTCGAGGCGGTCGACGCACTGGCGCGCAAGATCGACCACCGCGAGAGCATTCAACCCGCGCCTTCGCCGGAGCCAAGCGCCCCCGAGATCAAGGCCACGGCCGCCGTCGAGGCGCCGAAGGATATAACCCCCGCGGCGGACGACCCCCTGCCCGCGCCGGACGGCGCCACGGCAGAACCGGCGGCATCGGCGGTGGCGCCGGCGCCGAGTGTCGCCGCCGTGGAGGCGCCCGCGGAGCCTTCACTTTCGCAAGCGCCGCCGCAGCCGGGAAATGAAGCCGCGCCGTCGAGCCTGACCACACCGGCCGTCGATGCGGCAAAGACCGATGCAACGGCGAAAGAACCGCGGCACGCCGCCGCAAGGACGCGCCACCGGCGCAAAGCGGGGAGCGCCCTTACCGCCGAATCCTCCATTTATCGAGAGCAAACGGTTCAGCCGACGGAGGCGCAGCCGCGCCCGGCGCGCATTCGCCATACCAAAATCGCATCGCCGAAGCCCAGGGAGCCGAGCACGGCGACGGGCGGTCCGCTGGTTAGTGCGCCGGGCCAGTAGGCGCCCGGGGTTGACCCGCGAGCCACCGGCACCCACGTTCCCCGCGTGAGCATCGATTTCCGCGCAGAGCCCGCGTGACTCCGCTTTCCGTCCTCGATTTGTCACCCGTCACCACTGCGACGCCGGGATCGGCGGCTTTGCGCAACTCCCTCGACCTGGCGCGGCTTGCCGACCGGCTTGGCTACAAGCGGTATTGGCTCGCCGAGCACCATAATCTCGCGAGCATCGCCAGCTCCGCGCCGGAGATCATGATCGGACAAATCGCGGCGGCGACGACACGAATGCGCGTCGGCTCGGGCGGCGTCATGCTGGTGAACCATGCCCCGCTCATGGTCGCCGAAAGATTCAAAGTGCTGGAGGCGCTGTTTCCCGGCCGCATCGATTTGGGACTCGGCCGCGCACCGGGGACCGACCCGGTGACCTCCTACGCGCTGCGCCGCCGCCAGGACGCGCGCGAAGGCGACGACTTCCTCGAACGCTTTCAGGAATTGCTGCTGCTGGAACGCGGCGGCTTTCCGCAAAATCATCCGTTTCGCGCGGTGCATGCCGTCCCGGCGGACGTTGCGCTGCCGCCGGTCTGGCTGCTCGGCTCGAGCGGTTACAGCGCCGAGCTCGCCGCCGCCGTCGGCATGGGTTTCGCTTTCGCCCACCACTTCGCGGAGCACGACGCGACCGAGGCGATGCTGAGCTACCGCGCGCATTTCAAGCCGTCGGAAACTCTACCTCAACCTTATGCCATCCTCGCCGTGGCGGCGATTGCGGCGGATACCGACGCCAAAGCCGAGCGCATCGCTGCGAGCTCCGACTTGCATTTCGCGCGTCGCGCCAAGGGGGAATTTTTGCCGCTGGAGTCGCCGGAGGTGGCGGCGGCCTATCCCTATGCGGACATCGACCGCGAGCGGATCGCACGGCATCGCCAGCGCCTGATTGTCGGCGGCATCGTCAGTGTCAAAAGCCGGCTGACCGCGCTGGTCGAAACAACCCGCGCCGACGAATTGATGATCACCACCATGGCCTACGATCATGCCGCGCGGCTACATTCGTACGAGCTTTTGGCGGAAGCTTTCGCAATCGCGCCGGGTTCTTGAGGCGGCGTGCGGGCCGCTTCCCGCCGAAGGCGGCGCCCGCACCGCCTTTCAAGACACGTCAGCGCCGGTATATGCTAGGGCGTGCAGGGGCAAGAATTGCCAGTCGAAGGAGGATCGTCTTGGGTAAGCACGTATCACTCGTCGCTTCGGACAGCTTCAAGCTCGGCGCCTATCGCGCCGACCCGAGTGGAGCGGTCAAGGGCGGCATCGTCGTCATTCAGGAAATCTTTGGCGTCAATCATCACATTCGGGCGGTGTGCGATCGTCTCGCCGGGATGGGCTATGCCACGGTCGCGCCGGCGCTGTTCGACCGTCAGCACCCGAATTTCGAGTGCGGCTATTCGCCGGACGAAATCGCCAATGCCCGTAAATTCGTCGCCAATCCGGACTGGGGCGCGATGATGCGGGACGTGCAAGCCGCCATCGACGAGGCGAAGAAAAGCGGCCCGGCGGCCATCATGGGTTTCTGCATGGGCGGAACGCTGGCCTTCCTGGCCGCAGCGAAGCTCAACGGCCTGTCGGCCGCCATCGGCTATTACGGCGGCCAGATTGCCAAGAATGCCGACGAAAAGCCGAAAGTGCCGACGCAGCTGCACTTCGGCGAGAAGGACGCTTCAATTCCGATGAGCGACGTCGAGCTCATCAAGAGCAAACGTGGCGGCGATTGTGAAATCTACGTCTATCCCGACGCGCAGCACGGCTTCCATTGCGACGAGCGCGGCAGCTACAACGAGGCGGCGGCCAAGCTTGCTTGGCAGCGCTCAACGGCGTTCCTGGAAAAACACCTGAAGAAATAATTCGTAGCGATCAAGCCGTTCTGACGACGTCATTGCGGCGAAGCGACGCAATCCGGGCTGGCAACGCCGGTCCGGATTGCTTGTCGCTTTGTCGACGGCAGCGTCGAAGCCATTTGAAAGACTTGGCCATAGGAAAGACTTGGGCGATATGGCACATTCTTCGATCGTATAGCCGGGGCACGCTTTTTGGGGACTGACAAATGCCACAAGACGTTCATCCGGTTGATCAATTCCTGCCTGTTCCCAAGCTTCTAACCCTCGGGCTCCAGCACGTGCTGGTGATGTATGCGGGCGCGGTTGCGGTGCCGCTTATTCTTGGGCGCGCGCTCAAACTGGCGCCGCAGGACGTGGCCTTCCTGATAAGCGCCGACCTCTTCGCCTGCGGACTGGCGACGCTGGTGCAATGTATCGGATTTCCCGGCGTCGGCATCCGCCTGCCGGTGATGATGGGCGTGACCTTCGCTTCGGTCGGCCCGATGCTGTCCATGGCGGCAGCGCCCGACGTCGGCCTGCTCGGAATCTACGGCTCGGTGATCTCGGCCGGCGTGTTCGCCGTGATCGTCGCGCCCTTCATGGGCCGGCTGTTGCCGCTTTTCCCGCCGGTGGTCACCGGGACGATCATCCTGGTGATCGGCATCTCTTTGATGCGCGTCGGCATCAACTGGGCCGGGGGCGGTTTGCCTACCCTGACCAAGGTCGTCGATGGGGCGGCCGGGGCGTTTCCCAATCCCGCTTACGGCCAGCTTGAAGGCTTGGGCATCGCGCTGTTCGTGCTGCTGGTTATCCTCGGCCTGATCCGCTGGTTCACCGGCTTCATCGCCAACGTGGCCGTGCTGCTCGGCATCATCGCCGGCGCAGTGCTGGCGGCGGCGCTCGGCGTCATGCATTTCGACCGAGTGATCTCCGCGGCCTGGGTCGACGTCGTGGTCCCGTTCCGGTTCGGCATGCCGAAATTCCAGATCGTGCCGATCATCACTATGTGCATCGTGATGATCGTCGTCATGATCGAGTCGACCGGAATGTTCCTCGCGCTCGGCGAAATGACCGGGCGCAAGATCGACCAGGCGGCGATCGCGCGCGGTCTGCGCGCCGACGGCGTCGGCACGATTTTGGGCGGGATCTTCAATACCTTCCCCTACACGTCGTTCTCGCAGAACGTCGGCCTGGTGGGCGTGACCGGGGTGCGTTCGAGATGGGTCACCGCCACCGGCGGCGTCATCATGATCGCGCTCGGCCTGCTGCCGAAAATGTCGGCGCTGGTGGAATCGGTGCCGGTCGTGGTTTTGGGCGGCGCCGGCGTCGTGATGTTCGGCATGGTCGCTGCCACCGGAGCCCGCATCCTCACCGGCGTCGATTTCAAGGCCAACCGCTACAACCTGTTCGTCGTCGCGATATCGGTCGGCTTCGGCATGATCCCGCTGGTGGCGCCGAACTTCTTCCGCTACACGCCGGACGTCCTGCATCCGCTGTTGGAATCGGGCATCCTGCTGGCGGCGATCGTCTCCGTCGCGCTCAATCTGTTCTTCAACGGCTTGGGCAGCGTGGAGGCGGCGCAGTCGGAAGCATCGGCAGCCGCCGAGCACGCGTGAGAGTCAGAGTCAGTGATCAGATATCAGTAATCAGGCCACGTACTGATCACTGAATACTGATTCTGATCAGAACCAGCGTTCCTGCACGTTGATCGTGTCGCCGGGACGCAGGGGGAAAGCGAGTGGCACCGCCATGCGTATTGGCCGGCCGTAATAATTGCGATTGAGGATTACGGTCTTGCGCGACGCGCGCGCGGTGAAGCCGCCGGCGATCGCCACCGCCGTCTCCGCCGTCATGTTGGCGACATAGGGATATTGGCCGGGCGCCGCGACTTCACCGAGGATGAAGAACGGCCGGTAGGCTTCGATCTCAACCGCGACATGCGGTTCGCGGATGTATCCGTCGCGCAGCTTGTCGGAAATTCGGCTCGCCAACTGGTCGATCGTCAGGCCCCGCGACGGCACGGAACCGATGAGGGGCATGTCGATGTACCCGCCGGCACCGACCACATAGGAGTTGGTCAGTCCATCCTGGCCGAATACGACGATGCGCAGGCGGTCACCGGAATCGAGCGTGTAGTATCCCTCGCCCGCCGCCGGCGCGTAACCGCCGGCCGCGGGCGCGTAACCGTAGAGGCCGCCATAGGGCGATGCGCCGTATAGTCCGCCCATCGGCGCCGAGGCATAGGGACCGCCGATCGGCGCCGGGGCATAGGGACCGCCCATGCCATAGACCACGCCGTCGATGCCCTGCATCCCCGCTGTCGGATAAGCCATGTAGGCGACAGGCTGCTGCGCACATCCCGCCGCCGCGATCGCCACACCCAGCAACAGGATAAAAGAGCGGATGACCCGCATACGCGCGATCCGGCCCCGTTGGAGCAAACGTTGAGGCCCGATTAACACTTGTTATGGTTAACATTCTCTCACCGCAGCGGCGGCGAAGAAAAATTCGCCTGAGCGGCACCCCCCGGACCCGGGCGCATGTCCCTCTTAAATCAGTGAAATCAAAGCGATATTTCGGATAATCTCGAATCGCGCGCAAACGGCCCGACGCGGCTCATTCGGATTTGTTGTCGTGGCGCCCGAGCCGATCGGAAATCGCGAGCATCACCAGCGAAGCGACGAACATGAGCGGGAACCCGATCGCCCAGGCGAGCTTGGTGGTGTCGGTGATTTTTTCGAGGTCGAGATACCAAGCCAGCGCGTCGACCGCGGCGATGATGGCGATCGAGCCCAGGAGCTTTTGCTTGAGCGCGCCGAAATCGACGTTGGTAAGGCCTTGCGGCCAGGCCGTATTGTCCTCGCGTTCGATTTTGCGGATGAAGTTTTCGTATCCGGAGAAGATCACGATAAGGACCAGATTCGCCGTCAGCGAGACGTCGACAAGGTTGAGCACGGCGACGATCAGGTCGTGCCAAGTCAATGTCGCGAGCGTGCTGGCGACCGCGTAGAAATCGGCGAAGAAGCGGTAGAGCAACAGGATCAGGCAGAAGAAAAGGCCGACCAGGAACGGCGCGAACAGCCACCGGGAAAAGAACAGCGCCGCCTGAAGGCCGCGTTCCACCTGCCGCATGGATCCCCCGTCAAAGCGCGCCCAACTGCAACTTTGCCGTCAATCGGCGCGCCTGGTCAATGCGCGGCGACGCCGGTACCGATCTGGCAGCTCACGCCGGTGCCGCCGAGGCCGCAATAACCGTGCGGATTCTTCGCCAGATATTGCTGGTGATAATCCTCGGCGAAATAGAACGGCGGCGCGTCGCGGATCTCGGTGGTGATCGCTGCCATGCCCTCGGCCGCGAGCGCCTTGGCATAGCTCGCCCGCGACGCCTCGGCGGTGGCGCGTTGCGCCGGCGAGAACACATAGATGCCGGAGCGGTACTGCGTGCCGACGTCATGACCCTGGCGCATGCCCTGCGTCGGGTCGTGACTTTCCCAGAACGCCTTGAGCAGTCGCTCGTAGGAGATTTTTTTCGGGTCATAGACGACGAGCACGACCTCGTTGTGGCCAGTGCGCCCGCTACACACCTCCTCATAGGTGGGATTGGGCGTGAAGCCGCCGGCATAGCCGACCGCGGTCACGTAAATGGCGTCGCCAAGTTCCCAGAATTTGCGCTCGGCACCCCAGAAGCAGCCGAGCCCGAAGATCGCCATGGCGAGCCCCTCCGGATAGGGTCCTTTCAGGGCGTGGCCGTTGACGAAATGCTGCCGGGCGGTCCGGATGGGTGTCGGACGCCCCGGCAGGGCGTTATCGGCGACCGGCATTTCGACTTTCCGCGAAAAGGGGAACATGTCGGCATCTCCTGCGTGGCGACGTAAATATAGTCCCGGAGCAAACGTGGCGCAGCGGGTTTCGCGATCACGTTTCGCTTAAGCCGCATCCCGCCCCCGCCCCGTGACGGGCCGGGGGCGCGCGTCAACGACTTCCACCGGCCGCTTTTGCCCCTTATTGTGCCGCCCGCGGCCGTGCCAGACGGCCTGTCTGAGGAGGGCGGTAGAGATGTCCCGTATGCTCGCGCTTGCCTGCGCGTTGGCCGCGTTTGCCGCGATGACCGGACCGGGCTCCGTCCCGGCATTGGCCCAGCAGTCGACGACGCCGCCCTACGGACCGGCGATCACGCTCGATGACGCCAAGCGGGCGATGGCGGCAGCCGAGCTCGAAGCAGCAAAAAATTCTTGGCAGGTCGCCATCACGATCCTCGACAGCGGCGGCAATCTGGTGATCTTCCACAAAGCCGACAACACGCAGCTCGCCTCCATCGGCGCATCCGAGGGCAAGGCGCGCACCGCGCTGACGTTCAAGCGTCCGAGCAAGGTGCTCGATGACGCCATCGCCGCCGGCGGCGCCGGACTGCGGCTCCTTGCGGTCAAGGACATCACCCCACTCGAAGGCGGACTGCCGATCCTGGTCGATGGCAAGATCGTCGGCGCGATCGGCGTTTCCGGCGCGCTGTCGTCGCAGGACGCGCAAGTCGCCAAGGCCGGAGCCGACGCGCTAGCGAAGTAATTTAGGTTCGGCGCGATGTGCGGCATTGCCGGATTCTTGAATACAAGTGCAGAGCAAATAGGCGCTGCGGCAGATTCTCGACGGCCACGTTCCGCGCGCCGTCATTGAACGCCCGAAGATGGGGTTCGGCATCCCGCTCGGCGAACGGCTGCGCGGGCCCGGCTGCGCCATTGGGCGGAGCATCTATTGTCCGAAGCGCGGCTGCGCGAAGCGGTAGGCATAGCAGTCAAGCCTTAAGGACCGCCCCAACCAGAAAACTAAAGCCTTCGGCCGACGCTGTGGTGGTGTGAATAGAGGGTATTCTGGGGATAAACAATGATCGTGCATGCAATGCGCTTGCTTAAGCTTACAAGACCGGCCCAGCGGTCTAAAATTTCGCCAATGCTGGCAGTTGAAAGTTGTGGAACGGTGTGGAAAAGGCGGAGCGAATGTCGTCAACAGAACATTCAATACCAGACGCGACCCGGCTCTATATCGGCGAGGGGGTCACCATCAAGGGGGAAGTTTCGGTACCGGATACCTTGGTTGTGTGTGGCGTACTTGAGGGCCACGTAACAACGCACAATTTGATCATTGGTAAGACCGGCGTGATCAAGGGCAGAATTGCTGTTGCCGAGAACGCGGAGGTTTTCGGAACAGTCGCTGAGGCAGAAAAGCTCGATGTCAAGTGTCTTTTGATCCTGCGCTCCACCGCCAGCGTCGATGGAAATATCAGCTACGGCTTGCTGCAAATCGAACAGGGGGCCAGCATCACGGGCGGGCTTTCTTTCATCAATTCCCGAGCGGAAGTAAGCCCTCCAAAAAAGGTTGCTTTGCAACTTCCAAGTAATGAACTGCCGCAACTTCCAAATAACGATTTGCCGCTCAGAAAGGGTCGGAAGCCCCTGAAGCAGAATACTCCTTCAGTCAATGCGGCTCGAAGTTTGATACAACCTGATGAGTCGGTCCGCGCTGCACAACCCGTGCGGTGAATTGGCTGCGACATTCAAACACGCATCGCATTATGGCCGATTTTTCTCGCCGTGGCACCCGCAAGCCGGGAGCGAGATACTGTACGACTTACTTTGGTGACCGCCCCAGCAATTCTACTATGATGGAGCTAACGCCACAGGCGCCAATCGTCATGCGACGATTTTTGATCGCTGGCGAACCTTTTGCCGTAAGAGTAATGCCAACCTGCCCTTCATCGTGGCACGAAAATTCCCGCTATAAGCTCGGACCATGCCGCGCGCCATCAAGCGATCCGCCTGGTCGCGGTTAAGTCCGTCCGGACGAAGGCCACGACGCGACATCGACCAGGGAATAGAGGTCGCCCCGACTTAAGTCTCTGGTGATGAAAGCTGGAGCGTCAAACTTGATTGCCAAGTTGATAATAATGGCAAGGAGCACGAGGGCACAGGCGAGATAGACGTATCCAATCTCGATCATGAATGGCTTTCTCCGATAGATTGTTGATGTTACCACGAGTGCTGATTCGATTAATGAATCGTTAACGTGGGGGTGGCAGGAAGCCGCTACACGATGATCTTCCGACTTCGGAGGAGGTCGGCATAAAAGAAAGAGACCCCGCCCAAGGGAGTAAGCGGGGTTGGTGTCCGTTCGTGCACCCCTTGTCGCCGTCCCTTTTGTCTGTAGTGATGGCTCTCTCCTTAACGGGGCTAGATCATGTTCGCTGGCGCGAAGGTGAGCGGTGCTCCAAAGAACAACAAAAATGCGTTGAAGCACGGGCGCTTTACGCGCGAAGCTTTTGAGGAACGCCGGCAACTGCAGACGTTGCTCCGGCAATCGCGGTGCTGATTCAACAGATCGAATGATCGGCCTGCGCGTTTGGCTCTATTCGCGCAGCGAAAAGAGTGGTGTTCGCCGCTCAGACCAGTCAGCCAGCAGCCGCGATACCTGCCGCATCAACTTCATGGTAACAGTTAAGCGCAGTTAGCGCTTGGTCACTTCGACCACGCCGCGATCGGCATCCACCAAGACCCAATCGCCGGTCGCGATGACGGCAAACGGGTCCTGATCCAGATCAGTGATAGCCGGCGCTCGCGTCACTACCGCACCGAGCGCCACTTTTGTGGTCATGCGGGTGAAAATCATTGCCGCCGGTGCCACTCCGTTGAGCCGGGTCATGTGGAAATAGGCCGACCAGCCTGACGATCCTTTCGCGCCCGGGAATACCAGCACGCGACCGCTAAAGCTCTGGCCACGCAGCTCGTGCCGGCGCTCGATGATGGTGCCGTCGCGCTCGTCGATGCCGCCCCAGCCGGAAATCGTCTGCCGTGTGACCAGCGCTTCGCCCGCGGCGCAGCCGCCGACTACGCGGCGGCCGTGCAGAGCGATGGTATGCGTTGCGACCTCGCTCATTGCAGCGTCCCATTCCACGTGCCAGCAATCGCCGCTTCGACACAGTCGCGCACCGAGCCGAACCATGCCGCTACGCCGGTAATCGCCGGGAGGTAGTGCGCTTGCTTGGCGGAGTCCGTCGCCACGGTGCGTACGCCCTTCGGCAGGTGCCGCGAAATGGCCGGGCAAGTATCGCTCATGACCACGCCGCCGGCCTCCTCGATCATCCGTACATAGCCATTGCGCTCGGCGGTGTCGCGCAACGCGCGCGGCGTGTGCACCCAGAGCGCGGTGTCGGAGTGGATCCGGCGGCCCTCCAGAAGCGAGGCGATCAGCCAGACCTGCTCGATTGAATTGTGCGGGCAACCGAGCATGACGAAATCGATCTTGCGCTCACTCGCGCAATTGAGGTTTTCATATGCGCGGCGGCGTTCCGCGGAACCGTAGCGCAGCGTGTCGGCAATCGGACGGCCGCCGAATGCTTCCTCAACCGAGCGCGCTTCAGGCGTCGTGCCGGGAAGGTGATACATTTCGACGCCTCCCGAAGACGACGCCGCGGCGCCGAAATGCTTGAGCTTGATGAGTGCCGGGTTGATCAGCGCGCCGGTGAGCACCGGAATTTCGTCCTCCACAGCCTCGCCGAGCCAGTAGCCCAACAAGCCCCAGTCCATCATGTCGTTGACTTCAATTTCCACGTCGACGCGATGCGTGCCGCGCCGGTTACCGTCGATGTGAAAGCCCCAGTAGGGGATGCGGCCGGTCAACGCCGCGGCGCCGGTGCTCTCCTTGCCTTCGGTGTTGGTGCGGGCGCCGAGCACGGAATTGCAATAGACGACGGCGGAGGATTCCATCCACGCGCAATGCTCGCCGAACACCGGCACGTT